>Ga0129302_1003633_pt1 | contig 10443 bp, 8 predicted proteins | sample BlaSprsedimmetaG_FD_94476 | JGI IMG/M metagenome (GOLD analysis project Ga0129302, IMG submission 94476) | Hot spring sediment bacterial and archeal communities from California, USA to study Microbial Dark Matter (Phase II) - Blank Spring... | ecosystem: Environmental > Aquatic > Thermal springs... | reverse complement strand
CCCCAAACACCGGGTGCGAAACCTGATGCAGCATTTTGAAGTGTTGTAGCATCCGACCCCTCAAATCCAAAAGTGCGGTATGTGCCTGTATAGCCTGAACGATTAAGATAAGTTGAAAGGCTTGCAGAGGTTGTCATATTAAGTGCGCCGTTAACAGGACCATCGTAACCAACGCAGCCGAACTGAACATCCAAGCCACTCGCAGCAAGGGCTTGTGCAAAGCTAACGATATTATTAGCAACAACATCTGCTTCTTCCCACATACTACCGGAATTATCAACAGTGAAAACTACATCTGCCTTTAGAACATTACCAGTACTTACTTTGTTTAATAACAAACCTTTTGTAACCCCGTTTTGAGTAACGAAAATGTTTGAACCAGCCGGGTTTGATGCGTTGTAAAAAAGTGTAATCGGCTGTAATGTATTAGGATCGACCAACCCTTGTAAGTTCATCTTAATTCGTTCGCCTTGTGCTTGGAAAGTGGCGGTAGGTTGAACATTATTTTTTGTTGGATTTGGTGGTGTTACGTTTACCGGATCAGCAGGAATATCTTTGTTCGAATTGTCGTCATCTTCTGCCTTATCGCAACCGAAGAATATTAAGCCCATTACAACCAAAAGAATTAGTATTAATTTTTTTGACATGTTCCCTCCTTATAGTTAGAAATAATCTGAAATATTTTTGCGAAACCAAATATAAAGTATGGAATAAAAAGATTAGACACAAGATTCCGTTACAGCGCTTGTGAACTGGAACAAATTGAATTTTGAAGTTAGTTATTCTGGTAGGTGGTTGAACTACTGAAATTTCCGAATGATTTTTTTACTCTCATTAATAACTTTTCAGTATCTTTTTCAGTGAATTGCAACACTTCCGCTTTACCGTATTTGTGAGTCAAACCTTGAACAGATTTTTTGATAATTGAGGTGAGATTACTTTCTTCTGTGATTAAAGTCACCGGCAATAAAACAATTATATCAAAAACAGCGAGCACTAAAATTTCTTTAAATTGATTTACCGGCAGTTCGGATATACGAATTTCCGGTTTTATTTTATTTATTCTTTTTTGATTTTTAAACTCATGAATGAATTGGTCATTCAACAAATTAATAGCTGCTTCGGTCGGTAAATTTATTTCTATCATAGTTATAATTTTTTCTGTTTAGTGTAAAATAAAAAACTAAAGACAAAAGACAAGTGAAAATTGATTTTAAGATGATGGCGATATACAATATATACCGCCATTTTTATGTTTAGATTTTTTGTGATTCTTTTAGTTCAATACTGTTGTTACTTTTTGAGCCGCTTCTTGTAAGCTCTGCGCAACTTCGAATTTAAGTCCCGATTCATTTAGTAAAACACCGGCTTCCTCTGCATTAGTTCCCTCTAATCTAACAACAATAGGAACTTGCACATTAATTTCTTTTACGGCATCAATAACACCTTGAGCAACTCTATCACATCTAACAATTCCGCCGAAGATATTTATTAATATTGCTTTAACGTTTTTATCGGATAAGATTATTTTAAATCCGTTTGCAACCGTTTCTTTATTTGCACCGCCGCCGACATCTAAAAAGTTAGCCGGTTCACCACCGGCAAGTTTAATAATATCCATAGTTGCCATTGCTAATCCGGCACCGTTTACCATACAGCCCACATTTCCGTCTAACTTAATGTAGTTGAGACTATATTTTGATGCTTCTATTTCAAGCGGTTCTTCTTCATCTAAATCTCTGTATTCAAGAATATCAGGATGACGATACAAAGCATTATCATCAAAATTCATTTTTGCATCTAATGCAATAACACTACCTTCTTTGGTTACCACAAGCGGATTAATTTCTGCGAGTGATGCATCAGTAACTTCATAAGCATTATAAAGTGATAAAATAAATTTTACAGCATTCTTCAATTGATCTCCTTGCAAACCTAAACCAAACGCAAGTTTTCTTGCTTGATATGTTTGAATTCCTACCGAAGGATCAATAGTTTCTTTCAATATTTTCTCGGGAGTTTCTGCTGCGACTTTTTCAATTTCTACTCCCCCTTCGGTTGAAACCATGATGACATTTTTGGATTGTGCTCTATCAAGCGTAATGCCCAGATAAAGCTCGCGGTCAATATTGATACCTTGCTCAATAAGTAATCGTTTTACCAATCTTCCTTCGGGTCCGGTTTGATGAGTTACTAAATTCATACCTAAAATTTGCTCAGCATAAGTACGCACTTCATCTAAACTCTTGGCAACTTTAACACCGCCGCCTTTGCCTCTTCCTCCGGCATGAATTTGAGCTTTAACAACCCAAACATTTCCACCGATTTTTTCTGCAGCAGAAACAGCTTCATCAACAGTAAATGCAACCAAACCTTCGGGTACCGGCACCTTAAACTTTCTTAATATCTCTTTAGCTTGATATTCGTGGATTTTCATTATTTCCTTCCGTTAATTTCCGTTAAAATTGAGTGCTAAATTAATCCTTTTGGTTTTAAGAATCAATTTGAGAGAAAACGTGTGAAGAAAATGCTCTAATGCAAATGTCTGTGATTAGTAATGGGATTCCGGTTATTATTTTGATTTATTTCATTTGTCTGTTTCATCAAAAAACTCATCACTTAAGCCAATATTAATTTGATAATTTTTATACTCTACTATAACTGTTCCGGTCATCTTACCTGATTTTTGAGTTTCTTGATTCGGCTGATATTCACCGGTCATACCCGGCGGTAAGTTCATCTGCTCAACTTTGAACGACAATTTCAATTTCGATGGGAGAGCATATTTTAATTGATCTTTATAGCTAAGTTCAATTGTTACCGTACCGCTTTTCTTTGTTGTTGTTTCAATTTTATGAACAACATATTCTTTTTTATCAATCCATAAGTCGGCTAAAACAAATTCGCTTAAATCGGAAAGCGGAATAATTTTGATCAGATAAACATCTTTACCGTTAATGATTTCTTCTTTCGCAATAACAGCAGTGTAATCGTCTTTCAATAATTTAGCCGGAGAAAAATTCAAGCCCTCCTTCGGCAATAAAGCAAATCCGTCTGATTCTAATTTTAGCTTATCAGGTTGTTTAAAGAAAATAGTTGCATGCGTTTCCGGTACTCTTAAAAAGTTAACATCTACTTTTATTACCGCTTCAACTCTATAATCGTTAACTCCATTTATTTTTGATTTAACATTTTCCAAAATCTCATCAGGATTCGGGAGTCCTGCCGAAACTGTTAATAGCGTGATAATTATTGTTAAGAATAATTTTTTCATGAAAGAATATCCTTACGATTAAAGATATACGTCGTTATTAAAAATAAACCTATAATATGTAAAAGTAGTATTAAACCTGAGTTAATCGCTTCCGAGTAATTTACGGGATCACCAAAAAACTCTCTCCATTTAATCATATGATTTGTGAAAAGATATGGTCTAAACGGTTCTAATATATCAATCGGAAGTGCAGAAATAATTATAAAAATTATCATTACCGCCATCGATGCAACAATAGGTCCAATTGCATTTTCAACCATTGAAGAGAAAAGGTAAGATAATGCTAAAACGGTGGTCATACTTAAAACAGCAAAACCGTAAGCAAGAATAAACCTCCACAATATATCGTCCGAAGCAAAGATATAAACTTTGTCACGAAGAACTATTAGTTCACCGGTTCCAAAGATTATAATGCTTACAAATAGACTTATTAACAACAACCATAGAAGCAGAATGTTGGTATATATGAATCCGGCGAAAAACTTTGAAATGGAAATACTAATTCTTGATACCGGTCTTGTAATAAGCATTCTGTAAGTACCGGATGTAGCTTCGCCGGCAAGTAAATCGCTGCCTACCAAAACTATTAAGAAGGGTATATGAATAAATAGAGCCTGCAATATTAGATACGCAATTAAATATCCGTTCAACAAATTTCCGACAAAGAAAAACGAGTCTTTCAAATTACGTGTTGCAAAATCTACATAACCTTCACCGGTAAAGTACAAAGATATTTGAACCACCGGGACAAGCACTCCAATAGCAATAAACCCAATATATGTTCTCAGCTTTCTAAATATTTTACCGAGTTCTATGGAAATTAATTTTAGTATCATTGGTTTGTCTCGGTAATTTTCAAGAAATAATTTTCTAAAGATCTAGTTGGAATTACTGCACTAACCTCAAGTCCGTTTTCAATAAAATATTTATTCAGCTCAGCCGATTCATTTTTAGGAAGCTCAAACACTAAGCGATTTTTTTCTTTCATAACAAAATTTGCATTCCACTGAGTCAGTTTAACAATTTCAAATGCTTTCGTAATATCATTCACTTCAAATGTTACGCGTAATTTATCGGGATTAAGTAATTCATCAACAGTCCCCTCAACTTGCGTGGCACCTTTATTAATTATAATCATTCTATTAGCAATCATTTCTACTTCATGTAGAATATGGGATGAAAGAAAAACGGTTTTATTTTTTTCTTTACTTAAATAAAGAATTAGGTCTCTTATCTCTTTCATACCTTGGGGGTCTAAACCGGTAGTGGGCTCATCTAAAATAATCAATTCGGGGTCATGCAGTAAAGCCTGGGCTATACCAAGTCTTTGTTTCATACCATGCGAAAAAGTTTTTACTTTGCTGTTATATCTTTTCTCGAGACCAACAAGCTCAAGCATTTTCATAATATTTTTTTTTGAAGTATCACCGCCGGAAATTTTACCAAGGACTTCCAAATTTTTATATGCGGTTAGATAAAGATAGAAATCCGGCTTTTCTACAATAGCACCAGTTTTTTTTAAAATTTCAATTCGACTTTTTTGAAGTGATTTTCCGAAGATTTTAATATAACCTGATGTAGGCTTAATTAAAGTAAGAAGCATTCTGATTGTTGTACTTTTACCTGCACCGTTTGGTCCTAAGAATCCGAACACATCCCCCCGGTAAACATTCAGATCGAGGTTGTCGACAGCAACTAAATTTTTGTACTTTTTAGTTAATCCCTTTACCTCGATAATTTTTTCAGTATCCAAAATACCTCAATAATTTTGATGATTAGACGTAACTGGATGTATGAAGTTTCTTAACCTTCATCGTACGCAAGTTATTCAAACTATTAAAGCAACCTGGAAGGTCAAAAACAAGTGACCTTCCAGGTTCATGCGTAAGGTTACTTAATCAATTACTGCTTTAAAGATCTCATCATGCAGTAAGGGTCTGAATTGAATGATTTTCGTATTAGACCTTGTTGGGTGAACCCGGTTCGTAAGAAGAATTACGAATAATCCTTCATTCTTATCTGCCCAAATTGATGTACCTGTAAACCCGGTATGACCAAAAGAGTTATCCGAGAATAAATTTCCGGCAGATGATTTTTCGGCTGATTTAGTATCCCAGCCTAAAGCGCGTGTACTTTGTTCCGAATTTTTCTTTGTAAAAAGATCGATCGTTTTTTTACTAAAAATCTGTTTACTGCCGAAGTACCCGTCATTGACATAAATTGAAATAAGCTTAGCTAAGTCTTCCGTAGTGGAGAATAAACCGGCATGCCCCGCAACTCCGCCAAGAAAATATGCGGTCTCATCATGAACTTTTCCTTTTAATAATTGCATTCTCCAATAATCATCTTTTTCTGTAGGAACACAGTTATACCAAACTTTGGGCGATGGATTGAAAAAAGTATTTTTCATTTCGAGTTGATCGAATAAATTTTCTTCAAGATATTTATCAATACTTTTGTTTGTAATTTTTTCAATTACTTTTTGTAATACGATCATACCAATGTCACTATATAAATATTTTTCACCCGGTGAAAATTCCAATTCCATTTTCATTATTGCGTTTATAACTTCATCGGGTGTATTATATTTTTTATAAAAAGGTTCCCAAGCAGGCAAGCCCGAATTATGAAGAAGTAAATTCTTAATAGTAATTTCTTTTTTGCTATTGTTTCCGAAACCTGGTAAAAACTTTACAACTTTATCATCAAGATGAATTTTATTTTGATCAAACAAAAGCATTACAGCAGAAGTTGTTGCAACAACTTTCGTTAAAGAAGCAATATCGAAAATCGAATTATCATCAATCGGTTTTGCATCTTTTTCATAAGTGCCTTTTCCAAAATTTTGATGATAGACAATTCTATTTCTATGACCGACTATTAACGATGCGCCCGGGAATATTTTTTCCACTAATGCACTCTTCACCAGTGAGTCAACTTTAATGAAATTGTAATTTGTATCTACTCTATTTTTAGGAATGAATAAACCTTTTGTCGATTTACTAATTCCGCTTCCTATAATAAACTCAGTATTAGGAAGTGATACTGGAAGTTTACCGGAAATTTTTGTGTTGCCCAATATTGCATCAATTGCGGCTGTTTGTGAGAAAGCAACGTTGCCGTATGTGGTTAAGTATGTTGGTATTCTCGTAACTTCGGAAAGTATAAAAGGGTTACCCAAACTAATTGCAACCGTTGGTTTATTTTTATCAAGTATATCATCTATAAAATCAAACTGCTCTTGGTGTAAATCTATTCTGCCGCTTGAAGAACGTACATTTGCGTAGATTGAAAGAATTATTAAATCAGCTTGCCGAATTTCGGAAAGTATTTTTGTGTATTCATTTTTTTTAGTACTAAAATTAACCCGGAAATTTTTTACATAACCGAAGTTTTCATTTAGTGACTTCTCAAACGGAAAGGGTTCTTCAATTGTTCTTTTGAATCTGCTGTCGCTAATAGTAATGCTGTAAACTTTTCCATACTTATTCGGATCAATGGGAATTAGTTTTGCTTCGTCTTTAACCAAAGTAACCGAAGCCTCGGCAATATCCTGTGCTAATCTGAAATGAGATCTTTTATTTATTTCTCTTTCGGCTTGTTCACAATTAATAAATCTATTTTTATCAATCCCAAGCCATTTTTTTACTTTTAATATTTTTCTAACAGATTCATTGATTCGTTCCTCCGATAATCTTCTTGTATTAACTGCTTCAACAATTCCATCTATCATTTCTTTTTCATTTGAAGGAAATAACAGAATGTCATTACCGGCTTGAATTGATAAAACACCAATTTGCTGTTGTGAATATTGATTTGTTAATGCCTGCATATTAAGAGCATCCGTTACCACCAATCCGTCAAAACCCATTTCATTTTTTAACAGTCTTGTTACAACATTATAAGAAAATGTAGCCGGGACTCCGTTTACATCAGATAATTCCGGAACATCAAGATGACCTATCATAACAGATTTAACGCCGGCATCAACAACCGATTGAAAAGTTTTCAAATCGATTTTCCACAACTCATCTTTTGTTAAATCGATTAACGGGAGTTCATTATGTGAATCCAAATCCGTTGCTCCGTGTCCGGGGAAATGCTTAGCAGTAGTAACTACTTTACTTTCATGCATTCCTTTAATGAATGCTTCCGAGTGAATCGCAATAATTTCGGGGTCCGAAGAATAAGAGCGAACATTGACAATCGGGTTGCGATAATCATGAACGACATCAACCAAAGGAGAATAATTATGATGAACTCCGATTGCACGAGCTTCCTGTCCAACTATCTTACCCATTTTATAATCATTTATAGGTTTACCAGCAGCAGCAAAAGCCATTTTGTAAGGGAACTCAACAGCATCGTTAAGACGCATTCCTAAACCTCTTTCATAATCTGCAGATATGAGCAGAGGTACTTTAGATCTATTTTGAAGTTGATTAAGAATTACGGTTTGGTTTTTTATTGTACCTTGAAGGAATAGGAATCCACCAACTTTTTCTTCTTCTACAAGTTGCTTAAGTCGTCTATATTGTTTTGAGTCTTCAATTGTATCTCTGCCGTAAGCATAAGGAATAACAAGTTGGGCAACTTTTTCTCTCAACGTTAATGAGTTCAAAACAGAATCAACCCAATGATAATCTTCTATTTGTAAAGGGAAAAGTTTATCGAACGTAAATTTAGGTTTGCCAAACTGGTTAACTCTTTCGGATGGAATGAGTAATGATATGACTAAAAAAACAATTATAGAAATTGTATATCGCATCAACTAGTTTTCTTTTTTATTCCGAAAGCAGGTTCAATCTTTACAAACTTTGCAACTATAAATGATGGTATTGTTGCTAATAATATCCAAGCAAAAAATAATTTATAACCAAGGCTTTCTTGTATCATTCCGCTGAACATGCCGGGTATCATCATACCTAAAGCCATAAAGCCGGTAGCAATTGCGTAGTGGGAAGTTTTGTGAGTCCCTTCGGAAATATGAATCATATAAAGCATATAAGCAGTAAACCCGAAACCGTAACCGAATTGTTCAACAGCTATTAGCGAGCTTATGGTTATAAAAGACTCTGGTTGAAAAATCGACATATAAAGATAAACTGCGTTCGGTAAATTAATTGATATCAGCATCCACCAAAGCCATTTCTTTAACCCGTCTTTTGCGCAGACAATTCCACCGGAAATTCCACCCACCATTAATGCAATTAACCCGATTGTTCCGTATATGACCCCGACTTCACTTGTGCTTAACCCTAACCCGCCTATTTCTCTGCTGTCAAGTAAAAACGGAGCTGCAATTTTTACGAGCTGTGCTTCACTGAATCTATATAATAATAAAAACCCAATGATTATAAGAATCCCTTTTCTTCGGAAGAATAAAACAAAAGTGTTTAAAAAATCTTCAACAAATTTTTGTGGTGAAGTCGTACTTCTTAATGTATCGCTTGGTGGATGCGGAAGGATAAAATTGTGATAAAGAAAAAACAAAACAAACAAGCCGGCTAATATTATAAATACAATTAACCACGCTATTTCTATCGAATAAATATTTTCAAAGTAACCGGCTAAAATTACAAGCAGACCTTGACCGGTTAACATTGCTAAACGATAAAATGTAGATCTAATTCCAACAAAAAACGCCTGCTGGTTTTCGGTTAAACCCAACATATAGAATCCATCAGCGGCAATATCATGTGTTGCCGAACTGAAAGCCATAAGCCAGAAAAACATCAATGTATATCTAAGAAACGATTCGGCAGGAATTGTCAATGCAACACCGGCTAAACCGGCTCCAATAATTAACTGCATTGCAATTATCCAGAATCTTTTTGTTTTGAAAAGATCAACAACAGGGCTCCATAACGGTTTAATTACCCACGGTAAGTAAAGCCAGCTTGTATAAAGAGCAATATCGGTATTCGAAAGACCTAATCTTTTATACATAATAACCGAAACAGTCATTACTATAATATACGGCATCCCTTCTGCAAAATATAATGAAGGAATCCAACTCCAAGGGTTTCTACTTTTTTTAATTTCCATTTTTTTCCGTAATAATTTCTTTAGCGATTAACACCGCACCATATTCAGGTGAATGTTTGGGGTTTACTACTTCAACCTGAGGTAATTCTTTGTTTATTTTATTAATTAAAGTTGACTTAAAGATATTATCATTGGACAATAACCCGCCGGTTAAAACAAGATTAAGTTCAGTTAAATTTTCTTTTCTAATTAGCGTTGTGATATGATTAAACAATTCTTCGGCTTCTTCTTTAATAATATCCAATGAATATTTATCCCCTTGAATTGCTGCTTCAATCACAACTTCGGAAAAAGAAGCAATATTAAAACTTTCCTTATAAACTTTAGTGATGAGTAATTCTTGAGAATTAATTTCGAATTTTTCTTCAGCTAAATTCATTAAAGGAGATGAATGCAAACGACCATCTAAAATTTTCGCCAAAGTATTTAAGCCCTTTCTTCCTATAGAATAACCTGAACCTTCATCACCGATTAATCTGCCGAAACCCCCGACTCTATTAACTACTTTATCAGATTTATAATATAGAATGGAACCTGTTCCTGCAATTAAAATTGCACCGTCTTCATTTTCAAAGGCACCTTTTAAAGTTATCCCCGCATCGGAGACAACCTTAACCACAGCATTTTGATAAAAATATTTTTTTAGATTGAATTCGAATTCATCGGCATCGTTTTTTCTTCCGGCTCCCGCAGTACCAATAACAATGTAAAACCTACTTTCTTTGTATTTATGAATGAAAGGAATAACTAATTCATAAACATTTCGAGATGCAGAATCGAGACCAATCTTTAAGAAATTCGATGGACCGCCAATTGATGTTTCAAGTATGTTGAGATTAATATCGGTGAGCAATAGTTTTGTGTTGCTTCCTCCGCCGTCAATTCCAACTAAAAATTTTTTCATTTAGATTTTGTTTTGTTGATTCATCGAAAATAGAAAATTAGATGTGAATTAAAAAATGAAATACTATAGGATATAACGAAATTTTATTAAATAAAATGCGGTGTTAAAAACGGGAGTGTGAATTTTTGTAATATGTAATTATAACTGCCATTCAATATCTCTCTGCCATTCATCCAGCATGTCTTTATCTAAATTAAGAATTCCCTCTTTGGTAATT
>Ga0129302_1003631_pt1 | contig 10445 bp, 6 predicted proteins | sample BlaSprsedimmetaG_FD_94476 | JGI IMG/M metagenome (GOLD analysis project Ga0129302, IMG submission 94476) | Hot spring sediment bacterial and archeal communities from California, USA to study Microbial Dark Matter (Phase II) - Blank Spring... | ecosystem: Environmental > Aquatic > Thermal springs... | reverse complement strand
GTGCATTATAAGGCAGCGATTATGGACGGGCAGATTGACCTGGTATGCGGTGCGTTCAGTTCCGATCCCAAAAAGTCGGAGATCACGGGCAGATCTTACTATCTCCAGCACGACCGTATTTACGGTTCGTGGGAGAAAATGATTGAAAATGAAAAGCGGTTATCTGAATCCGTGAGGATGGACTTTATCTGCATTACCACCCCGAACCATCTCCATTACGGTCCGGCCAAGATGGCCCTGGAGAACGGATTTCACGTAGTATGTGATAAACCTCTGGCTATTAGTGTTGAAGAAGCCAGGGAACTTGTGAGTCTCACAGTGTCGACCGGACTGGTTTTTGCGCTGACCCATACCTATGCAGGTTATCCGATGGTGAAGGAGGCCAGGCACCTGGTCCGGAGCGGCAAGCTGGGGAAAGTCAGGAAAGTGGTGTCGGAGTATCCGCAGGGATGGCTCACCGAACCCCTGGAACGAACCGGTCACGTGCAGGCGTCGTGGCGCGGTGATCCTGAAAGAACAGGGAAAACCTCCTGCGTGGGAGATATCGGGACCCATGCCTTTCACCTGGCCGAGTACATCACCGGACTGAAGGTGACTGAACTGTATGCTGACCTGGGCACGCTGGTCCCGGGGCGCAAAATGGATGATGATGCCAACATGCTGCTGCATTTCGATAACGGTGCGCGGGGTGTACTTTACGCCAGCCAGGTCTCCGCCGGTGAGGAGAATGGTATGAAGATCCGGATCTACGGTGAGAAAGGAGGGCTGGAATGGACCCAGACCGAACCCAATTCGCTCATCATCAAATGGCACGGGAAGCCTGTGGAGATAAGACGCACCGGAACACCCTGCCTGAGCAAAGCCGCACAATATAACACCAGGCTCCCGGCAGGGCACCCGGAAGGTTATATCGAGGCGTTTGCCAATATTTACAGAAATGTGGCCACCACACTTCAGCATAAACTGAACAGGAAGAATCCTCCCGAAGAGGCACTCGATTTTCCCGATGTTCACGACGGGTTGAGGGGCATGCAATTTATTGACAGGGTTGTGGAGAGCCATCAGTCGAAGGCATGGGTAAAATTATGATCCCTTTCTGAACAACTTTCTGTAAAAACTGTTTTTTTGAAAACTGATGGATGAAACTGACCCGGATTTATATCGGTCTGATCGCTTTAATTATCCTTATCGACCTGTATGCATTCAGGGGACTTAACCTGCTCACCGCAACAGTGGAAGATGGACTGTTCAGCCGGTTATTCCCATGGTTATTCTGGGGCATCTCACTGATCATTCTGGCAGGATTGCTGTGGGCCGGATCGGTCTTCCCGAAATTGCGCAATCCGCGACTTTATTACAGGGTAACCCTGCTGATGGGAATTTTCCTGATGGTCTATTTGCCAAAGCTGATTTTTAACGTCTTTCAGATCCCGGGTGACCTGGTCCGCCTTGTAAGCCATTTAATACCCGGGGATGCACAAACCGATGCCATACGGGTAGGGTTCCTTTATGCGGGCGCAGTGTTCGGGTTACTGCTTTTTTTTGCCTTCGCAATCGGCATGGCTCACGGAAATACCCATATAAAAATTTTCAGGGAGGAGATCTTCCTGCCGGGTTTACCCGATGCGCTTGAAGCTCTGAAAATTGTCCAGATCTCCGATCTTCATCTTGCAGGTTTTCACAATAATACCGGGCATATCCAAAAAGTGGTCGGAATGGTTAACAGCCTCAAACCCGATATCATCATGTTCACCGGAGATATGGTGAATAACTTTGCGGATGAGCTGGACCCTTTTATTGATATCCTCAATGAATTACAGGGTCCGCTGGGTAAATTTGCAATTCTTGGCAACCACGATTACGGGGACTATTACCACTGGAATTCGGAAATGGAAAAAGCCAAAAATTTCGTCCGCGTTAAACAGCAGATCAGGACGGCAGGATTCATTCTCCTGGCCGATGAGCACCGAACCGTGTCCATTAACGGGGAAACGATCAATATTGTAGGTGTGGAAAACCGGGGTAAACCGCCCATCAAACGGTACGGCGATCTTCAGAAGGCAATCAAGGGACTGAACCATGCGGCTGTTAATATCCTTCTTTCCCACGATCCATACCACTGGGAAGAGGAGATCAGAGAGAACAAAACATTCGACCTCACCTTATCCGGACACACCCACGGCATGCAATTCGGAATTGAAATCGGCAAATTAAAGTGGAGTCTGTCCAGACTACAGTACAGGCACTGGGGCGGATTATTAAAAGAGAACGGGAAATACCTCTATGTCAACCGCGGGATCGGGTATACCGGCTTCCCGGGACGGATCGGCATCAGGCCCGAGATTACGCTTCTTACACTGAAAAGAGAATCCGTGACAAAATAATCAACAGGCACCTTACGACACCCATTACCGCTGTTTCACAACAATCCTTCCTCCTTCAGTAATTCCGTTAACTTATCCGGGGGCCTGATGGGCCGGTTGGATTTAGTATCGAGAAAGACCAGGGTGACCTCGGAGGTGTTTGACAGATCCCCGTTTTCATTAAAGATTTTGTGATGAAACACCATCCTGGCCGTGGGAAGTTCCTTCAGGGAAGTTTCGATGGTAATTAATTCATCATATTTAATGGGCCGCAGGTATTTCACATTCACCGATGCCACCGGCATCAGGGTTCCCGACTCCTCGATATCTCTGTATGTATATCCGAATTCACGGATCATCTCCGTCCTGCCAATCTCATACAATTTGGCATAATTGCCGTAATACATCACCCCCATCGGGTCGGTGTCGGCGTATGTAACACGGTATTTCGTAATTGATGTTATCATAGCATGCAAAGTCAATCCCCTAAATTAGTAATTTTTCATGGAAGAGGAAATCGGGCCCTCTTCCCGTCTCAGGGCTCCGGTCTGAAGGGATTGCGCTTTTGAGTAATGAAGGGAGTGGGTGCGAACCGGCAACAGCTCCTGAAAGCGGCTATTCTGCCAGCATCAGGAGGAACGCATATTCCATGGCCGTTTCCCTGTATCGCTCGAATCTTCCGGAGGCGCCGCCGTGTCCGGTATCCATGTTGCAATACATCAGCAGGAGGTTATCATCCCTTTTCATTTCCCTCAGTTTGGCCACCCATTTTGCCGGTTCCCAGTACTGGACCTGGCTGTCGTGCAGACCAGTGGTTACCATCATGTTCGGATAATCCTTTGCCTCCACGTTGTCATAGGGCGAATAGCCCAGCATATAGTGATAGTACTCCTCCTCGTTCGGGTTTCCCCATTCGTCGTATTCGGAAGTGGTCAGCGGAATATCCTCATCGAGCATGGTGGTGACCACATCCACAAACGGAACAGCTGCAATGACGCCTTTATAGAGTTCCGGCCGAAGGTTGATCACCGCACCGATAAGCAAGCCGCCTGCACTTCCGCCCATGGCAAACAGTTTACCGGGACTGGTGAAGTTTTGTTCAATCAGATATTCGGCGCAATCGTTGAAGTCTGTGAAGGTATTCATCTTATTCAGCAGTTTCCCTTCCTCGTACCACGACCGCCCGTAAACCTGGCTTCCCCTGACGTGCGCAATGGCATAAATAAATCCCCGATCCAGCAGGGATAACCTCGCGGAATTAAAGGTCGGATCCATCGTTGCCCCGTATGAACCATATCCATATAATAAAGCGGGATTGGAACCATCCATCTGAATATCTTTCCTGTGAACATAACTTATGGGGATCTTCCTGCCATCACCGGCAGTTGCATAGACTCTGCCGCTGACATAATCATCCGGGTCAAAATCGCCCAGTACCTCCTGGCGCTTCAGCAACGTTTTTTCCCTTGTATTCATGTCGTAATCATAAACCGAGTTGGGCGTGGTGAGTGATGAATAGGAGTACCTCAGCAAATGGGTGTCAAAACCGGGATTGACGGAGGTGCCGGCTGAATAAACCGTTTCTCCCATATCGATATAATGTTCGGAACCATCTTTCCATCGTATAACCCTTAGCCGGTTAAGTCCCTCTTTTCGCTCTTCCACGACAAGAAAATCATTAAACAGTTCTATACCCTGGAGCAATACATCCTCACGGTGGGCAATCATCTCTTTCCAGTTCTCTATTGCGGTCTTACCTACAGGCGTTTTCATCAGTCTGAAATTTTTTGCATCCAGGTTAGTCAGTATGTAAAAATAATCGCCGTGGTGGGCCACACTGTATTCCATTCCCCGAATTCTGGGCTGAAACATTACAGGCGATTGGCCGGGTTCATCGGCTTCAATGAACATATACTCATCGGTAAGGGTACTTGAATTGCCGATAACGATATACTCCTTTGATTTCGTTTTGAACACATGGGTTCTGAAGGTTTCGTCGTTCTCTTCGTAGACAGGTTCATCCAATGAGCTGTCGGTTCCCAGCCGGTGTTTATAAATGGCATATGAGCGCAGGGTCATATCCTCCTTTTTCGTATAGAACAGTGTCGCATTATCATTTGCCCATACAGAGCCTCCCGTGGTAATAAAGATCCGGTCGGGCAGGATCTCACCGGTTACAAGATCCTTGATATGAATGATATATTTCCTTCTGCTCAGGGTATCCACGCCATAAGCCACATAGCGGTTATCCTCACTCACGTTAACCCCATTGACCTGGTAATAATCATATCCTTCAGCCATCTCATTCACATTCAGCATCACCTCCTCATCCGCATCCATGGAACCTTTCCTGCGGCAGTACACGGGATACTCCCTGCCCTCCTCGTACCGGACATAGTAGTAAAAACCGTTATCCAGGTATGGTACAGACATATCGGTCTGCTTGATCCGTCCGACCATCTCTTCATAAAGGGACTTCTGCAGATCCTCTGTGCCTTTCATGATGTGTTCCCTGTAGGCATTCTCTGCCTCCAGGTAGGCGATCACTTCGGGATTCTCCCGGTCGTTCAGCCAGTAATAGTGATCGATTCGTGTATGACCGTGTATTGTCAGTTCCCGGGGTATCTTCTTTGCAACAGGTGCCTCCATTTCCGTTGATGTTTTGCATGAGTGAATAAATAGTGGGAATATCGCGCAAAATAAAAATGTTGGTATAGTTTTCATAGTTATATGGTTATTGGCGATTGGTTATTGGCGATTGGCTATTGGCTTAATTCCTTTCATCGTCAACTGGATCCTGTTGCGTGCCATATCAACCTCCAGGACTTTCACCCTGACGTGCTGGTGCAGTTTGACAATGTCGTTCGGGTCCCTGACAAATTTATTGGCCAGCTGGGAGATATGCACCAGCCCGTCCTGCTTCACACCCACATCCACAAAGGCCCCGAACCGGGTTATATTGGTAACGATCCCGGGAAGTTCCATACCGGGTTTCAGATCTTCGACGGAATTGACATCCTTATCAAACTCAAAAATCCCGATCTGCTCTCTGGGATCGCGGCCCGGTTTCTCAAGCTCGCTGATGATATCCTTCAGGGTTGGCAATCCGGCCTGGTCGGTCACATAATTTTCCGGTTTAATCTGCCCGATCATTTTTTCATTGCGTATCAGATCTTTCACATCACAGCCGAGGTTTTTCGCCATTTTTGATACGATGTGATAACTTTCAGGGTGCACCGCCGAATTATCGAGCGGATTTTCGGCATTTTCAATCCGAAGGAATCCGGCACATTGCTCAAACGCCTTGTCACCCATTCTTGCCACGTTCTTCAACTCATTTCTCGACCGGAATCCTCCCTTCTCCTGGCGGTAGCTCACCACATTCTGTGCCAGGGACGGTCCGAGTCCGGATACATAGGTCAGCAGGTGCTTGCTGGCGGTATTGAGGTTCACGCCCACCAGGTTGACACAGCTCTCCACGACCTCATCGAGGCTCTTTTTCAGGTTTCCCTGGTCCACATCGTGCTGGTACTGTCCCACCCCGATGGATTTGGGATCGATCTTCACGAGTTCGGCGAGGGGGTCCATTAACCTTCTTCCTATGGAAACCGCCCCGCGCACGGTCACATCGTAGTCGGGGAACTCCTCGCGGGCAATCTTCGAGGCTGAATAGATGGAGGCGCCGGCCTCGCTGACCACATAGACCTCTATATCCTGCTGAAAACGGATCAGCTTGATGAACCTCTCCGTCTCCCGGCTGGCCGTACCGTTTCCGATGGCGATCGCTTCGGTTTTATATTGTTGCACCAGAGAACTGATCTTCCTTGTCGCCCCCGAACGGTCGGCCTGGGGTAGATGGGGATAGATGGTGGCATTGTGCAGGAGGTTTCCCTGCTCATCCAGGCAGACCACCTTACAGCCGGTCCTGAAACCGGGGTCAATGGCCAGCACCCGTTTCTGTCCCAGGGGTGATGCCAGCATGAGCTGGCGCAGGTTGGTGGCAAAGACCTTAATGGCCTCCGCATCGGCCTGCTCCTTCGTCAGTGCCTTAAATTCGTTCTCGATAGACGGATGCAGTAACCGTTTATACGCATCCCTCACAGCCTGTGCAACCTGCCGCGACACCTCACGGGAACTTTTCACAAACAGCTCATCCAGTTTTTGAATGGTTTTTTCCTCATCGGGTTCGACTGAAAGCCGAAGGAACCCTTCATTCTCCCCGCGCCGCATGGCCAGCATCCGGTGGCTAGGGCACTGCTTCAGCGGTTCGCTGAATTCAAAGTAATCGCGGTACTTCTCCCCTTCCTCCTCCCTGCCCTTTACAACCTTTGAGCAGATCACTGCCTCACTCTTAAATCGGTGCCTGACAATGTTCCTGGCATGCTGGTTCTCATTCACCCATTCGGCAATGATATCCCTTGCCCCCTGCAAAGCCTCATCAGCGGTCTCCACCTCTTCTGTGAGGAACTTTTCAGCAGTCTTCTCAATATCCGTATCCTGCTGTTTCATCATGATCTTTGCCAGCGGCTCCAGCCCTTTATCCCGCGCCACGGTTGCCCTGGTTTTTCTTTTGGGTTTATACGGTAGGTAGATGTCCTCCAGGGTGGTCATGTCCATGCATGCCTCAATCTGCTCCCTGAGTTCATCTGTCAGTTTCTCCTGCTCCTCAATGGTTTTCAGAATGTACTCCTTCCGCTTCTCAAGCTCCTTCAGCTTGTTCCACTCATCCCTGATCTCTGTAATTTTTACCTCGTCCAGACTGCCGGTCATCTCCTTGCGGTAACGGCTGATAAACGGGATGGTAGCCCCTTCGGCAAGGAGTTCGATGGTATTCTTCACCTGCCTGACCATCAAACCGGTCCTCTGTGCAATAATTTCTTCAAAAACGATCACTGTGCAACGCTATTTATTAAAGATAATACTTAACCAACCGTAAAGCACATGGTAATCATACTCAAAATAATCCCGGTGCATGTATACGATATTCGGGAATAAAGGTAGTGATTGTCATAAAATCTGAGGAATAACCGCCTGAAAATCCTGCGCCGGATTGAATATTATTATAACCATCGTGGTTTTGCCAAACCTGAGCGGGCATTATCCGTTAAATTAAAAGCACTATTAACCGGTTGGTATTTCAAATTTGTTATTTGAGCAATAACATTTCTTTAACCGAAGTATGATCAACTGTCTTTAAACGGTAGAAATATTTTCCAGTTGGCAATTCTCTGCTACCTGTTTCAGGTCGGAATTCCACCTCATAACTTCCTGCAGGTTTATGTTCGTTAACAAGTGTTGAAACTTCTCTTCCGAGGATATCAAATACCTTAAGCGTTACATAACCGCTAACAGGTAAATGATAACCGATAAACGTGTTCCGGTAAAACGGATTTGGGTAATTTTGTTCAAGAAAACAATCTTTAACCTTTGATGATCTCGAATCAATCATTCCTGTTACAAAATTCTCGTATAAATAAACAGCACCACTATTAATCCCCCCGGCATACTGCCGGGAGGCACCAACAAGAACTTGATCATCTTTAAGGGATACCGACCAACCCATCCAGTCGCCTTCATTTCCATCGCTGGCGAGCAATTTAGCTTCTTCTGTCCAAATATTATTTTCATATCTGTAAATATAACCACATCCGGAGGCGCTTCCGAATGTATCGTCGTAATATGCGCCGATAACAACAAAACCACCTTCTATGGAAACGCTGCAACCAAATTGTGTATAATAATCCTTTGTAAGAATGGCTTCTTCGGTCCACGTGTTCTCTTTGCGGCGGAATATATAGGCATTGGCTTTGGGAGAAGCACCGACAACAACAGTTTCTCCTGAAATTGAGACCGACATTCCAAAGCTGTCAGCTTTATTAATATCACTGGAAAATATTTTAGCCTGTTGCACCCATTGAAGTCCGTCGAAATGGAAAATATAAGCTGCCCCGGCATCATGCCCTTTTTCCTCATCATAATGAGCTCCAATAACCGCATAATTTTCCTGTACGGAAACCGCGCAACCAAACAATGCTTCTCCCACTCCGTTTTCGGCTATAAGTTTGGCTTCCTGTATCCATGTATTCCCGGTTCTTTTAAATAAATAAACAGAACCAATGTCACCGTTATAGAGGGGTGCGCCTATTAATGCATAATTGCCCCAGAGCGAAACGGAATATCCGAATTTATCATATGCATCACCATCGGCCGGTAATAATTTAACCTGTTGATCCCATGTTCCTGTCTGGGGATCTCTCCTGAATATATAAGCTGCACCGGCATTGGTTCCATTGTCATCATCTCCGTATGCACCGATAAGGATGACATCATCATATATTGCTACCTGCCATCCAAAATACTGGCTCGTATAACTATCGCTGGCTGTGAGCCTGGTTTTTTCTATCCAGACTCCATCTGTCTTTTCATACACATAGGCGCATCCGGTAAAGTCGCCAGAATTAGGCGCTCCGATTACTAAATAATTATCCCAGATTGCAACTGAATGACCTGTACGATCTCCTCTTTGTGCTCCGGAGGGAACCAGTTTGGTTTCTGTAATCTGGGTGAAGGCAAAATTATATCCGAATAAGATCACCAATATAGATACGGCTAAATTCTTCATTTATTTTTTATTTTAATGCAAAACCCGGATTGTCCGGTATTCATTTTTTTGTTTTTAACAGACGCTTATTCCGGCATCAGTAAATAATCAAATTTATGTCATATATTACTGAATGTCAATATTAAAATTGAAATAATCCAAATGCAGGTATCGATTCTTCAACTCTGGACCCTGAACCATGAATCCAGTCTGTAGTGAACAGACTTAATACTTTTTAACCTGACAAACCTGCGACATGAAATCCGGACCCTGAATCGGGACCCATTGAACTTTGAACCTTCTTTTCCCTCCTGCAATCGGGAGACTAATAATATTACCAGTACTCGTAACGGTATTCGGGAATAAAGGTAGTGATTGTCATCACATCCGAAGAATAACCGCCGAAAAATCCTGTGCCGGATTCAATATTGTTATACACGATGACCGGTACGGCCAGGTAGTTATCCCGTGTTTCATAATACTTCTGCCGGGACTTCATGTATTTATAATAGGATTCAGAAATAGAATGGAGCCTGAAAGAGACCAGGGCTGAATCGGCACTCCCCAGGAAGTATAAAGGGATCTGCCCCCTGAAAGAGTAGCTCCGGCCGTCGAACAGCTGGTCTGAAAACAGGGCACCTAAATGGGTGCGTGCTTCCAGAACGATATCTTCTGTAGAAAATGGCGGGATATCCTTAAAGCGAACCACATCACTGATCATATATACCGAATCCCTGGGGAAATAGTTCCATTGACCTCCATAATAAAGCGAATCAATAATCCTCACTGTGGTGTCCCTCCAGTTCGTTCCGGAAAGGTCGGCAGACAGAATCAGCAAATAGTAGTTCCTTTGATCAGCCGGATCATTGATAGTTAAATCGAACTGAAGGTAGCCTTCATTATAATAGTCGTAATAACCGAAACCTGAGGATTCATCTTTAACGGACATGGTGTCAATGGAAATAATTCTGACCGGTTCGGGAATGACGCAGTTGGATTTAACCGTGGGCAGTCCCTGATGTTCCACCCTGATGGAGTAATCCGCTCCTATCAGAGGTTTAAATTCGGAAGTGGCATAGAAGCCATTCCCGATGTATTCCAGGTTTTCAATCAACGCATCATCATGGAAAAGGCTCACCGTTGCCTTATCCAGCACTGTCAGATCGGCATTGTCGAGAATATGCCTGGTCCGGGATACCTGCACCTTCACCAGGGAATCGGGTGAAATGGCACCATTTACCACAATCAGTTTATCCGACTCTTCCAGTTCGATAAAGAGAACCGACTCACAGGATAACATCCCTGTCAGTATCAACATGACGGATAAGGTTTTCAGAGTATTCCAGAGAATTCGGTGCGTTGTTTTCATAGCCTTATCTTAAAAAGTGAAGGAATAACTCACTGATGGAATCAACATAAAAATACTCATCTGTTTCAGGGCCCGGTTACCGTAATTGTCGTATCCGAAAAACAGGTAAAAG
>Ga0129302_1003629_pt1 | contig 10448 bp, 7 predicted proteins | sample BlaSprsedimmetaG_FD_94476 | JGI IMG/M metagenome (GOLD analysis project Ga0129302, IMG submission 94476) | Hot spring sediment bacterial and archeal communities from California, USA to study Microbial Dark Matter (Phase II) - Blank Spring... | ecosystem: Environmental > Aquatic > Thermal springs... | reverse complement strand
CTGGTGATGATTCCCAGCTTGCGGTCCTGCCACTCGATCCGATTACAGGCGGATTTTATTCCGTAGTCTTCCATCAATTGCAACCGCTTTTCCACCTGCACGTGTTTTTTCCTTGCATTGGCTGGCAATAGCACGTTTTTCGCCATGTCTTTCACATACTTTTTCGTCGGAATCTGATAGCGATTGCCCAGTTTGACAATGGTCTGTGAGTGATTAATGCGAGTGGTGGTACGCAACAGAATGGGCGTATCAAATTTTTCACTCAGTTCCAGAGCGAGCATGGTAAAATCTTTTGCTTCCTGACTGTCCGAAGGTTCCAACATCGGCATTTTAGCGGCGCGCGCAAACCAACGATTGTCTTGTTCATTCTGCGACGAGTGCATGGATGGGTCATCGGCTGAGATAATAACCAGTCCGCCGTTCACGCCCTGATATGACAGCGAAAAAAACGGATCCGCCGCCACATTCAATCCCACGTGCTTCATCGCAACCAGCGATCGTACTCCGCCCAGCGATGCGCCGGCGGCAACTTCCAGTGCGACTTTTTCATTAGGCGCCCACTGAGCTTGAATTTCCTGATAATTGCCGATATTTTCAAGAATTTCAGTGCTTGGCGTTCCCGGATATGCTGACGCGAAAACACCACCGGCTTCATAAAATCCGCGCGCTATTGCCTCATTTCCAGATAAAATCGCTTTTTCCATTGTTCTCCCTTCATGGTTTTTAATAGGTTTTTGGCGCCTCTTCATTTTTCAAGACACGTAAAGCTCCCTGCGCCAGCGCTTCCATCTCAAATTCGCCGGACTTAACTATCACTTCAGCGATAAAACCAACCCGCTGCTTGATCCAGTTGATTAACATCTCTGACCTGGCGAGACCGCCGCTGATGATGATCGCCCTGACATCGCCGTTCACAACCGTTGCCATGGCGCCGATCTCTTTAGCGATTTGGTATGCCATTGCCTGATAAATTTCAAGTGCCTGGTTGTTCCCCTGTTGAATCCGTGTTTCCACTGCTGTTGCGTCATTGGTGTTTAAATATGCGATCAACCCGCCCTCGCCCATCACCAGTTTTTGCATCTGCTCTTGGGTATATTTTCCGGAATAGCACAGTTTGATGAACGGTTGCAGCGGTAAATCTCCGGTTCGTTCGGGGGAGAAAGGACCAGAGCTCGATGCGTCATTCACATCAACGATCCGTCCGGCTTTGAGTGGACAGATTGAAATTCCGCCGCCAAGGTGGGCAACAATAAAATTGACCTGGTGCAAATCAACTCCCAATTCCGCAGCCGCCATCCTTCCGACCGCGTGAATATTCAATGTGTGAGACAACGTCCGGCGCTCGATGAGCGGATGGCCCGAATAACGGGCTAACGGTTCAAATTCATCCACTGAAATCGGATCGACTACAAATGCCGGAATCCCACCGGCGTCAGCAATCGATCGGGCAATGGCGCAGCCCAGATTTGCGGCATGAACTCCCTGCAAACCGATTTGAGCATCTTGTATCATGGGGTCATTGACCAGATAGACGCCGCCGGAAATTGATTTAATCAAACCACCCCTGCCGACTACGGCAGATAACTGATCAGGCGCCAACTTGACCTGATTGAGAAAATTTTGTACAGCGTTTTTCCGTAACTCAAATTGATCCCATAATTGAGGGTAATTTTTCAGTTCCTCGCTGGTATGGACAATTTTTTTTTGATGGATCAAACGATCATCCTCAAACAAGGCCACTTTGGTTGAGGTCGAACCTGGATTAATGGTGAGAATTTTAAAACTCATATCCAATCCTATTTCAAATTATAAAAGCAATATTATTTTAAAAAATTCATAATATCATTCTTGCTTTTGAGGATTTTGCATAATAAAGTTTCAGTATAACATAGCAAAAATATCAAAGAAAATCAATGAAAAAATATGATTATTGGTAAACATCTGTGACAACTGGGTCGGCAGGTAAAAGCTGTTTATCGTTTAGAAAACTTTTAAAACGGTGGAACCGGCGGTTCAGGTCATTCCCGCACCCGGCTTAAATTAGCTATGCTATTGTTTAGGAAAGAATTTGCTTGTTCAGTTTTCTATCCTTTTGAAATTAAAGGAATGAATAAAATTCTCATCAAAGTAGTCAATCGCAGCGGGGACTCGGGATTTTATTTCCGCGTCACTGACGAAGGTGGAAACCATATTCCAGCGCTGGAATTTGTTTCCGCCAATAGCCTGATTTAAAATTTTAACTTCTGAAAACAGCCGGGTTTACCATCGGTCCAGACTGAAAATGACAAAATCGTACCAGTTTTTCTTGCTATGATTGGCGCTGATGTTCGTGTTCGCAAACTAATTTTTATTTCCAATATTGACTGATGAACTGTTCAACTTCAGGTATGCCCCCCTGAAAAATCAAATATCCGTTATGGGGTTCACGCTCGGTAATTTCTCCGCAGATCGAAGTGAGCATAATGTCCTTGACCTGTTCCGGATCGGTAGTTTGTCCCAGCGCCCAGCCTAATTTGACATAAGCCACTTCGGGCAGCATATTTGCCGCTGGAATTACCCCAAGCTCCATAATATCCCGCCCGGTGTCGTAAACATACATCTGGACATAGCCCCACAGCGTCTGAACGGTCATGTACATCGCAATTCCTTTTTGCTGAGCCCGTTTCAGCGCCGGGTAGAGCGGTTTATTTACATGCCCCAACCCGGTGCCGGCGATTACAATGCCCTTATAGCCATTATCAACCAGCGCATCAATGATATCCGGTTTCATGTTGGGATAATAATAAACAATGGATATTTTTTCTTCAAAAACCGGATTGAGGTTGACTTTTTTATCTTTGCGCCGTCTCTTAAAATCATTCCGGAAATATTCAAAGCCCTGTGGACTCACCATGGCGATAGGAATATCACTGATGGTACGAAAGGTGGAGCGGTAGCTGGAGTGCATTTTTCGGACTCGAGTGCCGCGGTGTAACAGGTCATATTGGTCGCTGGTGGGGCCAAACATGCAGACCACGACTTCAGCAATATCGCTTTCTGCCGCTGTCTTGGCAGCGTTAATTAAATTAATCGCGGCATCGGACGAAGGCCGGTCGCTGGAGCGCTGAGAACCTACCATCACTATCGGCACCGGTGTGTCCTGCACCATAAATGACAAAACCGCTGCGGTGTGATGCATAGTGTCGGTACCGTGCCCGATTACGATACCATCGACACCGTTTTCGATTTCTCTGCCGATTGCCTGGGCAGTACCGATCCATTGTTCGGGCCCCATGTTTTCACTGAAAACGCCGTACAGCTTTTCCGTTTCCAGATTGCAAATGTCCGCCAGTTCCGGTACCGAACCATAAAGCTCACCCGGAGAAAAGGCTGGGATCACCGCGCCGGTGCGATAGTCCAGCCGGCTGGCGATGGTGCCTCCGGTGCCGAATAATTTGACACGCGGTTTTTTCGAATTATAAGGAAAGGCTTTTTCCGGAATTTTGTAATTTGCTTTTTTATAGCCGGTTTCGGTTATAGCCGTTATCGTATCAACACCGATTCCGACGTTATACCCATTGTGCAGCTTCAATACGATATGCCGGTCATCCGCAGTCTCGGATCTCGGTAAAATGATACCGGAAAAATCCCCTCGCGTTGTCGCTACTTTTACGTCACTCCAGACGCGAACGCTAAAGTTTTTTAGCGTGCTCAATGCTTTGTCGCGATAGCCTTTATAATTTTCGTTGTCTATCATGTTTGGATGGTTGCCCTTCAGTTAATCAATTTTTTCTAAATAGTTCATGGTGTAAAGTGCTAACAGGCTGTCCATGAACTCATAAAAAGTCAAAAATTACATGTCATTGCGAGGAGCGAAGCGACGAAGCAATCTCTATAATTATAGTGACTTATGTTAAAGATTGATTCGGGAAATAACGCCTCGCAAAGACATTAAAACCAAAAAAATTAAAGTTCATAGACACGCTGTTAACAGGTTAACCATATTTTTCAATGATGTATTTTTCAACCAACTGCGCAGTGATTTTTCCCTGGATTCTACCTCGGATGGTTTTCATCACCACCCCCATCAAATGATTGAACCGCTGATCCCGGCGTCGATCGCCAGGCAGTTGAACTTTTTCCGCCAGGTCGGAAATTAATTTTTCAACAGTTTCACGATTTCTTACCGCATAATTAGTAATTACTGGCACAATTGGCCGGGTCGGTTTATCTAACCACTGTTCAACAATCAGCGGAACCGCTTCACGGACAATCCGCTGTTCAGCCAGAGCTTTGAACACTTCACTCAGCACATCTTCGGGGATTCTTTCGGCTGTCGCTCGTTTTCGGTAGATTGCTTTTAATTGCTGGGTTAAGAATCGTGCCACGAAAATTGGATCATACGACGTTTCATTTACGATGCGGTCAAAAATTCGGGCGCGTTCGGAGAGAAACAACTCATCGATCATCTGGGGGGTTAATCCCAGTTGTTGATATTTTTCATGACATTGCCAGGGCGGTGTTGGCAATTGTGAGCGAATTTGTTGAATTTTCTGATCAAAAATGGGAATTGGCGGCAAGTCAGTATCTGGATACATACGGTCAGGTCCTGGTAAAATTCGTTCAAATCCGGTTGTTCCGTCGGCAAGCGCTCGCCGGGTTTCACTGGGAACGCCGATGATGGCTTCGCTGGCTCGAATAGCGATCTCCTGAGCCGCTGTTTCCGAATCCTGCTCGTCTCCCCAGACAATGACCAGTGCGTCGCGATCATTGCAGCCGCTAATTTTTTTGATCCGCTCCCAATTGGCGCTGCTGATGGTTTCATCATCTGTATCCGAATGAATGATGTTGGGAATATTGTCCAAACAGGCAATCACCCGCACCCGGTCGGAAATCTCTTTGGCAAAGTTGGTGTCCGGCTGGGTGGGATAACGTAAAATTCCTTTAAAGTATGGCAGCTTAACACATTTAATTTTAGAATCTTGGTTAAGCTGATTTTTTATCGGCAGGTAGCCAGTTGTTTTTAACAGATCGGTGACTTCAAAAAACTGGGGCTTAAAATTATCAGGCTTAACCCCGCGAGAGCGAATCAAGTGTCGAATTTCTAACAACGCTTGCTGGCGGCCAGCTTCATTATGAACAAGCCTTGGTATGAGCGGGATTCGTGCGACGCCTTTTATCTCTACACGTGTCCCGCCTTCGATGCTGACGTTAACATCCTGCCGTGCTGCGCCAATCCCGCGATTAACCTTGCCGGTTGACCGGGTTAACTGGCGAATCAATTGCGCCACTGCGGCAACTTCAATCGGCGTGCGCATATCAGGATAGGTTACTACTTCGATCAGCGGCATTCCCAACCGGTCGGTGCGATAAGTCCTTACATGCCCGATATCGCTTACCTCGCGACAGGCATCCTCTTCCAATCCGAGTTGAACGATCCTGATTTTTCGATTCTGGAAAGGAATTTCACCATCGACACCGAGAATCGTAGTGCGTTGAAAGCCAGTGGGAATACTGCCATCAAGGTATTGTTTGCGTGCGATATGAAGTTCGCTAACAAGATTTAGCTTCAGCAACAACGCAATTTCCAGGGCAATATCAAGCGCTTCCTCGTTGAGCTCAAACGGTGGGGCGTCGTCCATTTCATAAGTACAAACACTCGCTTTATTGAGTTGATAAATTATGTTCTTTCTGGTTTTAAATTCCATCAGCGCTGTGCCGTCGTATTCTCCAAGCTCGGAAAGCGTCGGTCGCATGTGACGCAGGATTTCGGCATGGTAAATATCGCTGTAAAATCCGGCAGGGCAGCGGCAAAAAAGCTTCTTATTGGTGCGTAATTGTTGGTGGACTTCCAGTCCGGATTTCAGACCTATCTCTGCATAATCAGTCGCGGTCATCTCTTCAAGCGGTTTCAGCATATTGGTTGTTTCTCCACGATCTTCAATTGCCAGTATTTTTTAATTTATTTCAGTAAAAGTTAAAGGCAGTGTTGTTGTTTTAAAAAATAAAAAATGTTTGGGCAGCCCGGTTAAAAGCGTTGCGAAGCTTGATTGCCAATGGATTTCTGTCGCGATTGTAGAATTCAAATAACAGCGCCGCCATTTCTCGACAGCGCAGATAGCCGTAAGATTTGTGTGGATTTTTAACGCCACGGTACTCATAGTTATTGACGACGACATGATCGATCGGTTTGACGTGGTATCGGTTGCTGAAAAAATCATCTCCAAGATTGTAATCCATTGCAACACTGTCCCGCAAGTCAGCAAAATTGTACCAACCACGAACGATATTATCCGGTGTGCGAAGATTTTTTTGCATACCTATCGCCTTCTTCTGTTCCAGAGAAATTTTGCTGAGAATGACCGGAAATCCGAGTGGCGAACCAATGGTTGCCAATGTGTCGATGCGGACTTTTTGCGCTAATTGTGAGAGTACATCAAAGGCAACAATTGAACCCATTGAATGCGTGATCAGAAAAATTTCGTGGCGTCGATATTTTTTTAGCGTCCGTATTAATCGTTGTTGAATTGCCTGCTTTGCCGTTTGCTGTGGATTGCGTGGATCAAAACAATCCATCCGATAGTAAGCGTCCAGGTCTTTGAAAAAACGCCGAATGATAAGATCATTGATTGAAGAAAAATTAATCGATAAATCTTCATTGAGGAATATTTTATCCATTTGTTTTTCAAGAACGTCCAGTACCTTTTGGCGAATTTTTCCCGACCGGGGGAAATTGTTTTTGCTGCCTGGTGAGTAGGGATATTTGATAAATAATGGATGTTGCGGATTCTGAATTTTTGGATCCAGAGGAACCGGATGCAAAATATCAGCCCAGTAAACTAATTTGAATTTGAAAAAAAAGAGTGGATATCGATGAAGTTTAAACCCTTCCCGAATCGCCTTTTTCCACCACTTTTCCAGAACCCTGCGAGGCGGTTTATTGTTCATTCCATGAATACCGATAAAAATTTTTGACAAACAGCTCCTCCCCTATATTTGATAATTTTGCGGATTGTCCAATAAATAAGTTTTCAATATATTAATTTGTCTCATTGAAGTCAAGGAAAATTAATTTAAATGGGTAAAACCTTACTTACAGGTGTACAAACCAGGTTTCTTGAACAAACCTGGTTTGTTTTCCACCCGTGAGTGAGGTTTTACTTAAATGGGTAATGTCTCAGTCTTTAGTTTATTAGACATAGACTAATGCCATCGCTCTTATTTGTGAAAATATTTGAAATAGTTGGTTTGATTTAAAAAAAATGTTATCTGTCAAATAATCAGCTTATAAAGCGATGGTATCACTATTCCACTTGTAAATGAGATAATTCAGTGGTTTCATTTTTTACTTGATAATTAACAATTTGATTTTTAAATTATTGAAAAATTAGCAGCAAAAAAAATATCAAACTCTATTTATTAAAGACGAAAGGAAACCACCATGTCCGCACAAAGTCACCAACAGCGAACAGTTTTCTGGGCGATGATGATTATTTTATTGGGATTATTGCTACTGCTCAACAATTTGGATGTGATTAAAATCGGGAAAATCATTCGGGATTATTGGCCTGTGCTAATCATTTTGCTCGGGGTATATTTGATTCTGAAACGGGAGCGCTTTAGCACAGATCATGGTTTCGGCGGTGACAAAGATCTGATCTGCGAGTCAACTCAGGCAATTTATTCCAATGTTTTTGGCGATTTGAGAGTGAGTATCCGAACTGCAAATTTTGAAAGTGGCAAAATCAATAACACGTTTGGTGATATTGTGCTCGATCTTGAGAAACTCGATATCACTTCCGGTGAAAAAATTCTCGATGTGCATGGCGTGTTCGGCGATGTAAAAATTTCCAGCAACCGGGAACTGCCAGTGTACATTCACGCCAGCATCACCGCCGGTGACATTAAACTGTTCGAGCGGAAGGTGGATGGCTTTTCAAAAGAGATGATCCATAAATCCGAGAATTACGACACCGCAGATAAGAAACTCAAAATTATAGTGTCCCAGGTTTTTGGGGATATTAAAGTATGGTAAAAACGTCTTTTTATCATGATTGCCCTTGAGAAATAATTTGCTTGCTGCTGCTGATCAAGTTGTTTTCGTCAAACTTACGATGAATAAATTAAAAGTGCGATCCCCTGCAACCAGAGATTTTCATCGTCTTTAGCAGCAATAATGAATATTAAAACCGGGAATATTTTCAAATTTCCGGATGTCGTTTTATCGATTCAAAAAAATCGGTTTGAATGGCACGGGTGATTGCGCCAGGCTTGCCCTCAGCGATTTTTCGATCATCGATTTGAATTATCGGCGTAATTTCAACAGTAGTGCCAACCAGAAAGTGTTCGTCGAAGGTTTCGAGTTCCCTTTCTTTAATAACATCCTCTCGAACCGAAATCGACAATTTTCGACAAATATCCAACACCAGATTGCGGGTGACGCCGGCAAGGATAAAGTTTGATAACGGCGGCGTCCACATGGTTCCGTTTTTAACGGCGCAAAAATTGGTGTGGGTTCCTTCAGTGATCATTCCGTCACGAACAAATACTGCTTCGGCAGCGTTAGCGTCAACAGCGTTTTGACGGGCGAGTACGTTGGGCAATAAAGCGATTGATTTGATATCGCAGCAACGCCAGCGAGTATCCGGTTGCAGGATAACCTTCACGCCGTTGTCAATTTCCTGTTGATGTCGCTGAAAGACTGAAGTTAAAATAAGCACTGTCGGAGCAGTTTTTTCAGTCGGAAAAAAGTGAGTCCGCGGTTTACGCACGCCGCGTGTCACCTGGATGTACGCCAGCACATCCAGGTCATGGAGGTTATTGGCTTGAATCAACCGCTGGATAATAATTTTAAATTCCTCGAGATCGGGCGGTGTAATTCTCAACTGCTGCAATCCGTGGCGCATTCGCCGCAGATGTTCATCCGTTAGAAAAAAGTGATCATGATAGTAGCGAATGACCTCGTAAACACCGTCTGCAAAAAGAAAACCTCGATCAAAAGGTGAAATTTTTATTTCGGATTCAGGAACGAATTCACCATTGAAATAACCGATCATTTTGAGCTCCTCCTGTTTGATGGTAGCGTAGAATTCAGAAAATCGGATATTGCCGTTGCGCAACTTTGCAGTTCACATCCGACACTGAGATGTCCGCAGTTGCTGTCTAAAATGAGTGTTTCACAATTTAAATGTTTGCCGAACTCAAGGGCAGGTTGCGGATTCACATAGTGGTCAGTTGATGCTACAATAATTAAAACCTCAGCCTTAACGATCGTTGCTGTCGCCGCCATAGATCCGTTGTATTCAGAAAAAATATCATGATTAAGGATTGCCTGAGATTGACAGGCCCAATTATCGACCGTCAACGTAGCTAACGGTCGGCGGTCAAAAGTACTGATAAATTGGGGGACTGATTCTCGGGGATGATGTTTTACAAAATGATCGGCGCTGCGCGCGAACAATGATTCCACAAGTCGAACATTCTTGAGAATGATGCTATCGGGTTGATAGAATTTTTTGCCTGCCTGGATGAGCTGCAAATAGGTCTCAAAAATTAATAAATCGTAGGATGAAGGGCGGGGCGTCCCCACATAAGCAATAGCTTTATCCATAAAATCTGGATAGGAGACCAGCCATTGAAACACCTGCATACTTCCCATGGAACCGCCAATTATTCCGTGGAGATGATTGATACCGAGCTCCCATGTCAATAGCCTGTGCTGCGAGTTCACCATATCGCGAATGGAAATTTCAGGAAATAGTTCACCGGGCTGCTGCGCGCTATTGGAAGGCGAGCTTGAAATTCCGTTTGCCAGCGCATCCACGGCGATGATGAAAAAATTAGTGCTATCGACCAATTTATCAGCCCCGATCAATTTTCCGATGTGTTCGCTGGTTCCGCAGAACCAGGTTGGGTATAAAATTGCGTTGGTTCGGTGCTGGTTCAGTTTACCGAATGTTCGATAACCGATCTGACAATCCCGAATCATCTCACCGTTTTCGAGTTGGAAATCTCCAAGTTGGCAAAATTTTTGAGTCGCCCAACCAGTGTTGAGAAAAAAAATCAGAACTATTATCAACCAGCTTGCTTTTTGATATGATGGTAGTTTCATGATACAAATCCTAATTTGATTTTAAATCGACAGGTGTTCTGGCTTTCATTTTATTATCTTTTATTATAAAAACAATTTTTGTGAAAGCAACATTTCAAGTTAACTGTATTCGAGATCAGCCATCTGCAATAACGGATTAATTTCGGAAAAACCGCGTCTCCGAAAAACACCGACCAACACCAATTCAGCATTGTGACCGGAGACAGAAAAACGAAAAATTGCCGACCACAGGGTAAACCGCTAAAGTGGTTAAAATAGGTGTCCTGGAATGTTTCACCACGATCCTGCTACGGAGGGATCGTGGTGATAGTTCAACTATCTTTTAGACAAACAGCATGATTCACCACGGTGTATACAT
>Ga0129302_1003624_pt1 | contig 10454 bp, 7 predicted proteins | sample BlaSprsedimmetaG_FD_94476 | JGI IMG/M metagenome (GOLD analysis project Ga0129302, IMG submission 94476) | Hot spring sediment bacterial and archeal communities from California, USA to study Microbial Dark Matter (Phase II) - Blank Spring... | ecosystem: Environmental > Aquatic > Thermal springs... | reverse complement strand
GAAATAAGACCTTCCTATCCCGTAAGGTACGTAATATAACAAATTTATAAACAAGCAATTAACTCCCTGAATTTGCTCTTATTCTGTGCATCCTCCCACGATCTAAATATTAAAAATACAAACCAATAATCCAACTGGTCATTCATATTTAGAAATTCTACCCTGTGAACGGTTACGAGGTTAAATCTTCATTTAAATTTTCGGATTCAATTTAAAACCGCTTTTGATATGGATGGCAGTAGGGTTGTTGCTGTCGCAGTTGATAATAATTTTGATGGTAATCCTCCGCCTGCCAGAAAATATCAGCCGGTTCAACTTTAGTCACTACCTGATAACCTTTTTCGGTGAGAAGTTGTATCAATTTCTCAGCAACCTTTTTTTGTTTATCATTAGTGTAGAAAATGGCCGACCGGTACTGGTCGCCAATGTCAGGACCCTGTCGGTTCAATTGGGTGGGATCGTGGATTTCAAAAAATAATTTAGCAAGCGTCTCATAATTGGTTTGAGATGGATCAAAAATTACCTCCAGAGATTCAGCATGGCCCGTATTGGATTGGCAGACATCGTAATAAGATGGATTTTTGGTGTCGCCACCCATATATCCCACGGTTGTAGAGATAACGCCTTTCGCTTGCTGGAAATGGTATTCAACCCCCCAAAAACAACCGCCGGCAAAATAAGCTTTTGAAATTGGACATCTTTTTCCTGCTCTTCAGTGGGAGTAAAGTTCAGCGAAATGGAATTGACGCAGTGGCGCACATTTTTATCGGTTAATCGCTCGCCAGCAAATACATGTCCCAGATGAGCGCCGCAATTGGCGCAGACGATTTCGGTGCGGATGCCATCAGCGTCCAATTGACGCTTGATGGCGCCGGGGATCTCATCATCGAAGCTGGGCCAACCGCAACCAGAGTCAAACTTGTCTTTAGATTGATACAACGGTGCATCACAGCGCTTGCAGGTATAAGTTCCCTCCTCATTATGCTGATAATATTTACCGGAAAAGGGCAGCTCTGTACCTTTTTCCAAAATCACCTGCTGTTCCTCTTTGGTCAGTTTATTATATTTCATATTTTTATCCTGTGTAATACTGTTTTGATAAAATGCGGCTGCCAACAACAAAACTATTGTCTTATAGGTAAAAACAGACTGTGCAAGTTTCAAATATTTTTCCATGGAAAACCACCTCAATTTTTTATTGAACGATTGCAAACGGCAGCCGGTTCAATTATTAAGATAAATATTCGACTATTGAGATGCAGAAAAAAATGTTCGAATATTTAGACTGACTGTTCCTGCTCGCTATCATTTTTTGGCGAAGGTGTTGCTATGTTTAAAAACCAAAAAATTTTTCCGCTAAACTGGAACAGAATTGAAGACGATATTTTTTTCCAAGATGACTTGATGTTTGTGGTACATTGTTGTTGAAATTAGAGTTGAAATTGATTATATTAAAAACCGTGGCATGAATAAATTGTATTAACTGAAAGAATGAAAATGAATTCAAAGCAGCGCGTACTGAAAACGCTTAACGGAGAAATCCCGGATCGGGTTCCCGTTGCAGAGTTTGCTGTGGATTATGACACAGTGGAAAAAATTCTGGGACGGAAAACATATTTACGAGCAAAAGCCAGTTCACAGATTGCTTGCTGGGAAAACCGGCATGATGAAGTAGCGGAAAGTTATCTCAAAGATCACATCGAGTTGCACGAGAAACTGGAATTGGATATCGTGACTTTTCCCATGGCGACCTGGCAGCTCCCTGCGCCAACTGACGATCCACCGCCGCGCAAAATCGATGATTCCACCTGGGAGGATAAATACGGCCGGATTTATAAATATTCACCGGTTACAGCGGATATCACCTGCATCCGCGATCCGGTTATGGACCAGCGGGTGTTTTCTATAGACGAGTTTGAGAAGCTGCCGGATGTCGCAGCTCCTGATGAGCGTTCATGGCAGATCATGGATGGGGTGGTGCAACGATTCAAACATGAAAAATTTATTTGCAGCCCCGACGGCGGGGAAATCGGTATCGTTATGCTCGGAGGAATGGAGCGCGGGCTGATGGAGCTGATCGAAAATCCTCAGCTAATTCATGCTGCCACGGCCCATTTTTTGGAAACCCAAAATCTTAGCGATGAAAAATACATTCACCCGGAATCGGATGCTGTTCTCTGGGGAGCGGATTTTGGCTATAAATCGGGTCCCTTCATCAGCCCGGCAATGTTCCGCGATTATTTCCTTGAACCAAATAAAGCCAGGGTGAAAAATCTTCACCAGAAATTTGGGATTAAAGTTCTCAAACACTGTTGTGGAAACGTTATGCCGTTGATGGATTTTTTTATCGAGATTGGATATGATGCTTATCAATCTATTCAAGCGACTGCGGGGATGGATATTTGCGAGTTAAAAAAAAGTTACGGCGACAAAATCACCCTCTGGGGCGGTGTTTCACTGGAACATCTCATAAGCGGCTCTCAAGATGATGTGCGCCAGGATGTTCAGCGTGCGATGAACTGCGCCAAACCTGGCGGAAGATTCATTCTCGGAACCAGCCATTCGGTGGCGGTTGGCAGCAATTATGACAATTACATGGCAATGCTTGATGAATATCATCGGTGGTGTGATTATTGATATTTAGCCGGCGCCGAAAACTGATTTTATTTTACAATTGTTTCAGCATAAGTGAAACAGCTTTTTCGCGCCGATATTAGGGCGATTGTTCACAGCCTAGGTGATGAATTGGCTGCCAACTGCATACCATTTTCATGTAGGCGAGCATTGGTCGGGGCAGATCATCGCTATCGCTGCTACTATTTTTCTACCTGCCACAGCAGAATTTTTCCGAGCGATTTTTTGGGCGATCAGCTTAAAAATCGCCAATGTGATTTATCGTAATTGAGTTCATTTTAAACAACAAACCCATCTGGCCACTGAGTGTCAGATGGGTTTTTATTAACTGATTCGATTTAGCGCGTTGCGAACTTCAGGCAGGTCATAATCAGCGTTTTTCCAAACGGAAAGAAATTTTCGATATTCTTCTTTTGCCTGCTTGGTTTGCTTCTGTTTTTCAAAAAGCTGCGCTCTGAGATAATGAGTCAATGCATGGTTCGGATTGGTTGATAGCAATTGATCGGTGAATTCAAACGCATTCTTGTAATCGCCTTTTTTATAATACACCAGCGCCATCGGGTATAAATGAGAATGTTTTTCATATTTTTGTGAATCGCTGAAATAAAGAATGGCTTCATCGTAAAGCTCCTGCTCCATGGCGACGTTACCCAGCAACGCGTAATAATTTGCAAGGTAGCCGGTCTGACCGAAATTATCAATCAATGATTTCATTTTATCGGCTTGCGCCAGCGCCTGTTCAAATTTTTTCTGTTTAACATAAACGCACCCTTTCCATTCGTGCGCCCAGATTGCTTCGGGTAGGACGGTCAATGAGGCGTTTAATTGAGTGAGTGCCTCATTTGGTCGATTTTTCAAATAAAAAATATAACCTTTGGTCGCGATAGCATAGGATTTTCGAAAATTGTTTTTAGAAAGTTCGATGGCTTGGTCACAGCATTTTAAGGCTTCGTTGTATTTACCCAATGCGATATTTAGTTGGACCCGATCCAGAAAAATATCGCGACGCCACTCACGCGGCGGCTCTGATTTGAGAAATCCGTCATAAGTGATTTGCGCATTTTGATAGTCGCCGATTTCGAGATAGGTCAACCCCAGATTACGGATTGATGCGTAAAAATCGGGTTTGATTTCCAGCGCTTGTTGATAATTTTGGATCGCGCTTTGATAATCTCCCAGTGAACGGTACATATCGCCAAGGCTATCGAATGGATTTGGTTGATCCGGCTCCATGGAGGCGTATTGTTGCAGCATTGCGACTGCCTGTTCATAATCGCCCATCATATAATAGGTGTAACCGAGTTGATTGTAAGCTGGTGCATAATCGGGGTTTTTTTTGATTAATTTCTTAAGCACGGTTACCGACTCGGGGTAGTTTTTCATCAATCGATGGGTTTTACCGACAATGAACAGGATGTGCTGATCGTTGGAATAATCTTTGATCGTTTGCTGATAGACTTTCATGGCGCCGGCGAAATTATTGTTTAAGATTTTTTCCCAGCCATTGATGTAGATCCATTCCAACGGTGTGGTAGTTCCGCTAAATTGCTTTGCTTTCTGGATTGCCTGTCGGGCTTCGGACAGCTTTCCTGCGCTTTCATAAGTACGCGAGAGGTAATAGTAGGCCATGGCAAATGTAGTGTCCAGTTGTATCGCTGCCATGAATTTGTCAATCGCTTCGTCTTCGAGAAATTTGTCAGCAAGTACGACACCCTGATGGAAAAGTTGACGCGCTTCGGGTGAGGATGTGGTAATTTGCAGCTGTTCATTTTCGCAAGATGAAAAAAGCAAGCAACATAGACAAACGCCCAGGAGTAAATAATAGTATTTTCGCATAACTTAACCCTCCTTAGTTTGTTTCTTATTTTAACGACTAATATTAACATATCAAAAAAAAGTGGTAAAGTCAAGTGAAAAATTTGATCAATAGTATGACCTCACTTACAGGTGGTTTTTACATTCGAAGGGTTTTGAACAAATTGGAGTGCGGCGCCTTTACAGGCTGTCCATGAACTCATAAAAATTCAAAAATTATATGTCATTGCGAGGAGCGAAGCGACCAGGCAATCTCTTTAATTATAGTGACTTATGTTATCCCGCTGAAGCGGGATCGCAAAGACATAAAAGCTAAAAAAAAATTAAGGTTCATAGACACGTTGTTTATGCGCCGCAAAGCATCGCATAAAAAAGGCGATGCACTCCTTTATCCGCCTGTAACTGAAGTTCTACAATCAATAGCGAATTGTGTTGAATTTGGAGATGTTGGCTGAAGAATGGAAGGGAGTTGCTGACTGTGTTATCGATGATAATTCAGAGATTTTTATAAAAAGACTTGCCATTTTTTGGAAAATAACTTATAATGATAGCTAACAATACTATTGCACAGTCTGACAGATTAGCCTCTAACTTTGGCCCAGATTTGGTGAAAATACAATAATTTTGAACACAATGAAAGTGAGGAAATTCAATGGAATTGATGGATGCGATAATGTCCCGCCGGAGTATTCGTAACTATGCTAAAAAGCCGCTGTCGGAACAGGATGTTCAGGATTTGCTAAAAGCAGCGATGGCGGCGCCTTCGGCAGGAAACTGTCAGCCCTGGCATTTTCTGGTGATTAATGATCACGCGGTTATGGATAAAATTCCCGAATTCCACCCGCATGCAAAGATGTTACACGATGCTTCGCTGGCAATCGCGGTCTGTTGGGACCGGGAAAAAGAACTGGCTGATGGCTACGGTATTCAGGACTGCGCTGCCGCTATTGAGAACATTCTGTTAGCAGCGCATGCAAAGGGATTGGGCGCGGTGTGGTTGGGGATTTTTCCCCGTGAGCAGCGAATTAATGCGCTCAAAAAATTGCTGGGATTGCCGGAGAACATCATGCCGCTATCGGTCGTGTCAATCGGATACCCGGCGGAAACCAAGCCGCCTGCAGACCGGTTTGATGAATCGAAAATTCATTACAATCGCTGGTGATCCGAGCTGTAATTTGTAATAAACCCGAATTTGGCCTTTGGTGAACCGCAGTTTTATGGTTGTCGCGGGTAAGATTTTTATCGAATGCTGTCATTGCGATCCTGCTTCAGCGGTAGAAGCAATCTCGCAACTATTAGCAAATTTTGAGAATGTTTCGTCATCCCACCGTAGGCGGCAATCCTCACAATGGCAGATGACATGCTGAAAAATTAACCCATAATGAATAAACACCCAAAAATAAGAAACAGCGATCTGCTGAAAAAATAATTGTAGTCTGTCCATTATTCTAATCAAACCGGAGGTGAATGAGTATGAATGAAATTGCTTTGATCGAAAAATCTTATGATTTAGCCCGAGAGAAATATGCGCAATTGGGAGTGGAGACTGAAGCTGCACTGGAACAATTGAGCAAAATTCCCATTTCACTAAATTGCTGGCAGGGCGATGATGTTGGGGGATTTGAGACTCCTGAAGCAGAATTAAGCGGCGGTGGGATTCAAGTAACGGGTAACTATCCGGGAAAAGCCAGGACAGCGGATGAGTTGAGAATGGACGCTGAAAAAGCATTTTCGTTTATCCCTGGAAATCATCGCTTCAACTTGCATGCGATCTATGGCGAGTTTGGTGGACAATTGGTCGATCGTGATGAAATTACTGCTGATCACTTTCGCGCTTGGATCGGGTGGGCGAAAAAAAATAATATCAAACTGGACTTTAACGCCACCTGTTTTTCTCATCCCAAAGCTAACGATGGTTTTACGCTGAGCAGCAAAGATCCGGCATTGCGACAATTCTGGATTGAACATGTCCAACGCTGCCGCGAGATCAGCGCCACCATGGGACGTGAATTGAACAGCCCGTGTATTCATAATCTGTGGATACCGGATGGAATGAAGGATATTCCTGTAGACCGCTGGGCTCATCGCCAGTTATTGAAAAAATCGCTGGATGAAATTTTTTCATCCCAATATTCAGCAACAGAAATGAAAGACGCGATCGAAAGCAAATTGTTCGGTCTCGGCAGCGAATCTTTTGTGGTGGGATCGCATGAGTTTTATCTGGGATATGCAATTGCGAACAAGAAAATGATCTGTTTTGATCTGGGGCATTTTCATCCCACCGAATCGGTCGCCGATAAAATTTCTGCCACGTTATTGTATGTGGATGAGCTGTTGTTTCACGTCAGCCGCGGTGTCCGTTGGGATAGCGATCACACTGTTGTTCTCAACGATGAGGTGAAAGCGGTGGCTGAAGAATTAGTGCGCGGAGAATTTCTGCCTCGCGTCAATGTTGCGCTCGACTTTTTTGATGCAACATTGAATCGAGTCGGCGCCTGGGTAGTTGGCGCACGCGCCACGTTGAAGGCGTTTTTGGTTGCACTGCTTGAACCCCACGCAAAATTGGTTGAAGCAGAGGAAAAATCTGACTACTTCGCCCGGCTGGCGTTGTTGGACGAGTTGAAAACCATGCCGTTTGGCGCGGTTTGGGATTATTATTGTTTGAAGAATGATGTGCCGGTCGGTGAAGAATTGATTTCGGCGGTTCATCGGTATGAGATGGATGTGTTAACAAAACGAGGATGATTATGCGGACGGTTGCGACCGTCCGCTACTTTGTTTTTTAATAAACTGGCTGCTATTGAGCTGGTTGTTCGTATTAAAGATGCGGAAAAATTAATAACTCCATCAAACATCATAACCTGACAAAAATGGATTTTATCGTCTGGGGCGCATCGAAACAGGTCTTGTTGCTGTTAAAATAGATGATGGAGATTCAATTGGATGTGCACAACAATCGAATAATAGGGGAGGAACATTTTTAGCATTGCATGGCATCGAGCATTTTCCCTTTTGGAAAAGATGCTATTGTCAACTTCAAAAGCGACTCACAAAAAAGCCAACACTCTGAGTTTCCTCACATCGAAATTAGCGCGAATCACTCCTTGAAATATTGCTAATCCGGAATAACAATGTAAAATGATGTTCTATAAAAAAAATAGACTGGTGAAATATTTTAGAAACTTTTAGTATCACAAGGCGTAATAGTATTAAATTTTTTCCAAAGTATACCGACCGTTCGGTATATAACTGTCTAATTAAAATTGCCCTGAAATTATGTGCTCTTGCTTAATCTCTGCTAAATTTATTCATCATCGAATTAGCGGTTTTTTTTAAGCGTTGGGAAACATATTTGTCAATGCTGCGTAGAAAAAATCATTTTTTTTACCAGTGGATTTACTTACCGTTATGTAGGATAAAAGAATGTCTGAATTACAAAGAATATTAAATGGTGATCAACAGACAAAAATTCGGATTTTTGAAGTGGCGGCGAAACTTTTTGCTGAAAAGGGTTACAATGGCTTGTCAATGAGAGAGATTTCTGAGATGTCAAAGGTTTCAAAGCCAACCATCTATTATTATTTTGGTAACAAAGAGGGAATTTTTAAAGAGTTGATTGAGGTTGGTATGAAATACGGGTCTGAAAAGACAGAGGAGATCATCGCTTCGGACATGCCGATCAAACAAAAGTTGATTAAACTTGTCCAGAATCGGTTTCAAGCCAGTTACAAGCATCCGGAGTTGGCGAAATTCTATCTGTCGGTTTTTGTTACCTCGGAAAATATTCCATTTATTGACGATTATCAGACGTTTGTTAAAAAGCACCGCAAGATGTTGATTGATATTATTCGCCAAGGTGTGGTAAGCGGTGAGTTTGGTCCCCGGACAAATCCTGAGCTCGCTGTTGAGATTATCGGTGCGGTGCTTGGCCATTTTATCAGACTGCAATTTAAAAGCAAAAAGCGAATTCTGACTGACGAGTTTGCTGAAGAAATTGTCGAACTGCTGTTCCGGGGCTTGAATGAATAGCTTTTTAGCTGATTTATCAATAACGCCGGAAATAATTTTATTGCTAATAATACCAAACAAAGCAAGTAATTGTTGAAAATGACAGTTAGTGTCTATCTGGAGGAGAATATGTTTTCATTCAAAAAATTATGGGTTATGGTTTTCATATTGATATTAGTTTCTGTTACAATTTATGCCCAGGAAAAAGTAACACTAACGCTGGAAAAAAGTGTTCAATCGGCGTTGGATAAAAATCCCCAGCTCAAAATTGCCGAAAAGGAGCTTTCCAAAGCCAGCGCCGCTGTTTGGTCGGCGTGGAGCAATGTTCTACCAAAGTTGGATGGATCGATCAATTTCCAACATGCCTGGGATATTCAGCAGCAGACTATTCCTAACTTTTTAAAACCCATGTTGGCTCCGTTGGCGCCTTATATGCCGGAACTGGAACAGATGCCCGATTATGTCACTATGTCGTTTGGATTGGAAAACACATTAAGGTATGGCGCCACAGTGACGCAACCGGTATTTTTAGGCGGCGCTGGCATCGCCGGTATTCAAATGGCAAATTCAGCTACACGAGTAGCCGAACAAAATCTTGAAGAGACGCGGCAGAGCCTGATTCTGAACACCACCCGGGCATTTTATGGTTGTTTGCTGGCAAAGAAGCTATTCCAGGTTCAGCAAGAAGCGTTAAACCAATCTGAAGCCAATCTTGAAATCGTGCAGAAAAAATTTAACGTTGGCGCCGCTTCCGGATTTGATAAAATGCGCGCCGAAGTCGAGGTCGCTAATTTAAAACCGGCTTTAATTTCAGCCAGGAATAATTACCAATCGGCATTGACCGCTCTTAAAAATATACTCGGACTGGAGCGCGGCGTTATGGTTGAAGTTGAAGGCGAATTTGAATATGCAGAAGATGAATTTACCAATTTGAGTTTATCAGAGCTCCAAAACATGGCGTTTCAAAAGCGTCCATTATTGAAGGCGCTCGAAGACCAAAAACGAATTACCCAAAAAGGCATTACCCTCGCGCGAAGTAACTTTATGCCCAAGCTATTTTTTCAAACCGATTATTCTTTTATGCTGATGCGCAATGATTATCACTTTCGTCACGCTGATGCCAGTAAGGGATTTACCTCAGCCATGAGTTTACAAATTCCGTTATTCCATGGATTCCAATCAGCAGCCCAGTATCAAAAGGCAAGACTGGATTACCGAATGATGCTGGATACTGAAAAGCAGGCTTATGACGGCATTGCGATGGAGGTGGAAGTCGCTTACAACGCATTTCGAGAGGCAAAACAAAAATATCTGTCAGCCGTGCAGACGGTGGATTTGGCAAAAGAGGCGCTGCGTTTGGCAACTATGATGTATGAAGAAGGCGCCAATACCCAGTTGGATGTTTTGAGTTCGCAACTGGCGCTCACTCAGGCGCGTCTTAATCATACAAATTCGATTTTTGAATATCAGAGTTCTCGTTATCAGTTAAGGAAGGTCGTTGGAGTACTCAAAGGAGTGCTTGATGATTAATTGTCTGGAAATTGAAATGAATAAACAAAAAAGAATTTTGGAAAGGGATTTAAAATGAAAAAGCAAATAATATCTCTGGCAGCAATTTCTGTTTTGATTTTTGCTCTGATCGCCGGATGTAGTAATATCGATGGATCCAAAGAGCAGGAAGAAACAATTAAAATTCCGGTAGAGACGATTTCGGTTTCTCGAAAAACAATCACCAAAGAAGTAACTTACATGGGCGATATCAGAGCCGAGCAGGACGTAAAGGTTTTCTCCAAAATTCCGGATCGTATCATCAGTTTTGAGAAAGATGAAGGCGACTACGTTCAAAAAGGTGAGGTTATCGCGCGGATCGAAGCGACAAAGATCGAACAGGCTGTTGTTCAGGCAAGGGCTGCCGTGGCGAGTGCAAAATCGCAATTAGCGAATTTGCAAGCTGAATTTCAGCGGGCGCAACGTCTAATTAAAGAAAATGCCATTAG
>Ga0129302_1003622_pt1 | contig 10456 bp, 6 predicted proteins | sample BlaSprsedimmetaG_FD_94476 | JGI IMG/M metagenome (GOLD analysis project Ga0129302, IMG submission 94476) | Hot spring sediment bacterial and archeal communities from California, USA to study Microbial Dark Matter (Phase II) - Blank Spring... | ecosystem: Environmental > Aquatic > Thermal springs... | reverse complement strand
GGAGGAGGAGGAGGAGGAGGAGAAAAACGTCAAACTCGCGATCGTTGGACGGCCCAACGTCGGCAAATCATCCCTGCTGAACCAACTGTTGGGCGAGGAGCGGGCCATCGTCAGCCCCATCGCCGGCACCACCCGCGACGCCATCGATACCCTGCTCGAATGGCAAGCGCCGCCCATCGCGCCGGGGGAACCCGCCCCCCTCATTCCCATCACGCTGATCGACACCGCTGGCATTCGACGACGGGGCAAAGTCGAGCGAGGGGTCGAAAAATACAGCGTGCTGCGAGCGCTCCGCGCCATCCAACGGGCCGACGTCGCGCTGCTGATCATCGACGGCATGGATGGCGTAACCGCCCAGGATACTCACGTCGCCAGCTTCATCCTCGACGAATGGGCCAGCGTCGTCGTCCTGATCAACAAATGGGATACCATCGATCACGAGGAGATCACGATAGAGGAATATACGGAATGGGTGCGCCACACGCTCCGTTTCCTCAATTACGTGCCCGTGCTCTTCATCTCGGCCCTGACGGGAAAAAACGTCCACAAGATCATTCCCCTGGCGTTGAGCGTCCACGAAGCCCGCTTCCAGCGCATCCCCACCGGCGAACTGAACCGTCTGATCCAGGATGCCCTGGCCCGCCAAGCCCCGCCCAGTAAGCGCGGCAAACGACTGAAGATTTATTACGCCAGCCAACCGAAGGTCGATCCGCCCACCTTCGTCTTCCACGTCAACGATCCCAAGCTGGTCCACTTCAGCTATCGCCGTTATCTGGAGAACCAATTGCGGAAAGCACGCGAATTTACCGGCACCCCCCTACGCCTGCTTTTCCGTCCCCGTCGCCGCTAGGCTGCTAGGCTGGTATATTGGTAGACCGGTATATTGGTAGACCGGTCTACCGATTACCAATATACCAATATACCAATATACCAATATACCAATATACCAATATACCAATATACCGGTCTACCGATCTACCGACCCTCTGGCTGCGGACCGGTGACGACGCGGAAACCGATGCGGTTAGAGCGATAGCCTGGCTGGCTGGTCTCTCGGACGAAACACCGGGCATCCTGGGCATAAAAATTCCACGACCCGCCCCGGATAGCCACCTGGCTCTCCCCAACCTGCGAGGTCGTCCACTCCCACACGTTCCCCGCGCAATCCAGCAGTCCGTAGGGGCTGGCACCGCCAGGATAGATCCCCACCGGCGTCGTCTCGCCGATTCCCCCTTCGCGCACGTTGGCCAGATCGGGATCGAAGGACTCTCCCCAGGGATAAGATCGTCCATCTTCGCCCCGCGCCGCCTTCTCCCATTCCAACTCGGTGGGCAAGCGCACCCCGGCCCACTCACAATAAGCGAGCGCGTCCTGCAAACTGACCAACACCACCGGATGATTCCCCTTCCCCTCGGGGCAGGTGCGTCGCTGTCGATCCCAATTGTACGGCTCGGCCCACACCTCGTCACAATAGGGCACCGGATACTCGGGATGATCGGCCAAAAATCGAGCGTATTGCACGTTCGTGACCGGATATCGCCCGATCCGGCAAGCCATCACGTAAGCCGGATCCTCCGCTTCGCCATGGTTGAACTCGCCGCCCGGCACGTCCACCATCCCATCGAAATCCCGGGGATCCCCGAGGTAGGCCAAAGCCGCGCCTGCCGAAAGCCGGGTCGAGACGCCCGCCTCCGTATCCGGTTCCAGCAACTGGAGCAAAGCCTGGACATACTGATCGCTCAACCCCTCCGCCTGCACAATATCGACCGCCGAGTGCATACGGGTGACGTCATTGCTCAACAAATCCTGCCAGATCCGGGCGAACTGCGTCTCCTGGGTTCGCACGGCGTCATCACTCGTCGTCCGAGTCAGGTAGATGTAAGCATTGATCTGTGAGCGGGTCAAATCGGCAAACGTTGGCCCCGTCCGCAACATCCGCAACAATGGCTTGTATCGCAGATAGCGCTCCAATAAGGTGACGCTATCCGCCTGGGCATCCTCGAAACTCCGCCGTTGCCTAGCCTCTAAATCAGCAGGGGCAGGCGCTATGGGCGAAACGGCCCGCCGGACCTCCAATCCCTCTCGCGCTGCCACCTCCAGATCCTGAATCAGGTTGGGATATTCCAACAAATCCCGGTACAGGTCGTGATACCGGGCCTGGACGACGACCATCTTGGCCAAAAGCGCCGCCTCTACCGGTTCCATCAGCCCGGCTGCAATCCGATGCTCGGCCAATTTAAGCAGCAGCCGGAAGATGTTGAGCGTGCGCTTCACGATCCGGGGATTGGGCGCCAACGCCGTGGCGAAGATATCACGACACCCCGGCGGCAAACAGGGATCGTGCTGCTCGATGAAACTGGCGATTTGATCGTCCTCCAACGGCGGAAGATAGAACGGCAGCTGCACGATTTTTTCCAGGTAACTCTGCCCGGCGATGGGAATGGTATCATCCCCATCATCCGTCCGGTAGCCAGCGTACTGAGCCCGCACCACCCGTTCGATCACCTCCCGGTCGACGGCGATGAAGAAGACACATCCCTCCACGTCCAAGAACAGCTTGATTGCCTCCAGGACCTCGACCGCGCGCTTGGGCATACAACGGTCCAGGTCGTCGATCACGACGACCAATAGCCCGTTGCGGCTCCAGACATATTCCCGGATTAGATGGGCAAAGCCCCCCTGGAATTCCTCCAACAGCGTCAACTGGCGCCGGTAGATGTCGGTGCGCTCCCGTTGGAATGCCGACGCAATGTCCTCCAGCGTGCCCATCTCACCCTGCAACATCTTCCCCAATTCCAACAATGTGCCCGGCGTCGGCATCAGAGAAAATCCCAGGCTCAAGGCCCCTTTGCCCAGCTTGGGCCAATCCACCTTGACCGAACCCATCTCCGTCCGCTGGACGTCGGTGTAGAGACGCGTTCGCCAATCGGCCACCTGTTTGGCGTCCTCGTCGCTCAGGCGATCGCTTTCCAGGGCCTCCAGGATGCGCAACAATAACGCGCGCCACAACGCCCCTTCGTCCCGCTCGTACTGCCAGGCGTTGAACCAGACCACCTGCGCCCAGCGATGCTCGCTCGTGCGCTGGTCGAGCAGACGTTCCGCCACCAGGCGCATCAGACTCGTCTTGCCGCTCCCCCAGGGGCCAAAGATACCAATCGTGATCGGCGTGTCCGCCGTCAATACCACCTCGGTCAATACGTCGGCGTAATGCAAGAAATTAAGCCGATCGTGCTCCCCGCCCCTGATGGGCTGGTCGGTCCACAAGGCATCCGACTTATTCAATGTATCCATCATTAAAATCCTCCCATCTCTATTTGCGTTAACCAGATTATACCCATGTTATCGACTTGGTACAAACCGCCGATCATGGTATCATTGGCGAGTGCGAGAATAAAAGATGTCGCAAATTTTAGTAACAAGGAGAAAATTATGAAGAACATTACGGTCATCGGCGTGGGTTACGTGGGTATCGTCACCGGCGTCTGTTTCGCCGATCTGGGAAACCGGGTCACGTGCCTCGATATCAACGAGGAGAAAATCGAAAACCTGAAGAACGGCATTATGCCGATTTATGAACCCGGCCTGGAGGAATTGGTCGAACGGAACGTGGCAGCTGATCGTCTGACCTTCACCACGTCGTACGCCGAGGCGCTGCAGGACGCGGAATTCGTCTTCATCGCCGTGGGCACGCCAGAGGGAGTCGATGGAGAAGCCGATCTCCGTTACGTGCGTATGGCCGCGCAAGCCGTCGCCCAAGAGATGGATCATCCCCTCATCATCGTCAACAAATCCACCGTCCCGGTCGGCACCGGCGACTGGGTTTCCAACATCATCCGTGAGACTCGCAATCACGACGCCGAATTCGCCGTCGTCTCCAATCCCGAGTTTCTGCGCGAAGGGTCCGCCATCAGCGACTTCATGTACCCCGACCGGGTCGTGCTGGGGTCGTTAGACCCCGACGCGGCGGAAAAGGTCGCGCAATTATACCTCCCGCTGCGCGCGACGATCATGCTCACCGACCTCCGCACGGCGGAGATGATCAAGTACGCCTCCAACGCCTTCCTGGCGACGCGCATCTCTTTCATCAACGAGATCGCCAACATCTGCGAGGCCCTGGGAGCCGACGTCAAAGAGGTGGCGACTGGCATGGGTTACGATACCCGGATCGGCCCACACTTCCTGGACGCCGGTGTGGGATACGGCGGCAGTTGTTTTCCCAAGGACGTCAAGGCCCTGGCCTTTATGGCCGATAGCAAAGGGCGCCATCCCCAACTCCTCCACGCCGTGATGGAGATCAACCAATTCCAGCGGGAAGCGGCGATCCTCAAGCTGGAGGAGGCACTGGGTGATCTGAACGGCAAGACCATCGGCTTACTCGGACTTTCCTTCAAACCGAATACCGACGATATGCGAGACGCCCCGGCTATCTCCATCGCCAAAATGGCCATAGACAAAGGCGCGCGGGTGCGAGGTTATGACCCCGTGGCGATGAACGTCGCCACCCGCGTCATCCCAGAGATCGAGTTAATGAAAAACGCTTACGACACGGCTGACGGTTGCGACGCGCTCGTCATCGTCACCGATTGGAACGAATTCAAACACCTGGATCTGATCCGTATCCAGGAACTGATGAATCAACCGGTCATCGTCGATGGACGAAACATCTACGATCCACCGACGATGAAGGCGATGGGTTTCAATTACCAGGGGGTGGGACGAGGTTACGAGACCGAGGAAAGCGAATGATCGAGACCAAGGAGAATGCTGACGGCTTGATCCAAACTCAATTATCGAATGGACTGAGCGTCCTGGTCAAAGAGACCCACACCGCCCCGGTCGCCAGCTTCTGGGTCTGGTACCGGGTGGGGAGTCGCAACGAGCACACCGGCATCACTGGCGTCTCCCACTGGGTCGAGCACATGTTGTTCAAAGGTACGCCCACCTATCCCAAAGGCGTCGTCGACAAACTCATCGCCCGCGAGGGAGGGATGTTCAACGGCATGACGTGGTACGATTTCACGACCTTCTACGCCACCCTGCCGGCCCCGCGCATCGAGTTGGCCCTGCGCATTGAGGCCGACCGGATGACCAACGCCGCCTTCGACGTCGAAGAAGCCGCGGCCGAGCGCACCGTCATCATCAGCGAAAGGCAGGGGGCCGAAAACAGCCCCCAATTCCTGCTCAACGAGGAGGTCATGGGGGCCGCTTTTCGCGTCCATCCCTACGGAACTGCCACCATCGGACACATGTGCGATCTGGAGACGATGACGCGGGAACAGCTTTACCATCACTACCGGACCTACTACACGCCCAAGAACAGTCTCGTCGTCGCCGTGGGAGATTTCGACACACCGGATATGTTGCGGATGATCGAGAAACACTTCGGCGCTATCACCAACGGTCCAGACGTCCCGCGAATGCACGCGGTCGAACCGCCCCAGCGAGGCGAAAGGCGCATCGTGCTCGAAGGAGATGGATTCGTCCCCTACTTGCAAGTCGTCTTCCGCGCGCCCTCCGTTCGCGATCCCGACTTCTTCGCCCTGACCGTCCTCGGCGCGGCGCTCGCCGGCGCCAGCGGGATGACGTTTGCGGGTGGCAGTTCGACCAACAAGAGCAGCCGGCTGTACAAAGCCCTGGTCAAGACCGAAATCACGGCGACCATATCCGGTTCCCTGATCCCCACCATCGATCCTTTCGTCTACAGCCTTTCGGCCATCGTCCGCCCCGACCACACACCGGCCGAGGCGGAACAGATCCTGGAGGAGGAGTTGGCGCGCGTCGCCTCTTCTCCAATCACCGCAGAGGAAGTCAACAAAGCGATCAAACAGGCCAAGGCCCAGTTCGCCTATTCCAGTGAATCGGTCACCGCCCAGGCGCTATGGGCTGGCTTTAGCGAGATGTTCGCCGACTACGACTGGTTCGAACATTACATCGAAAACCTGAGCACCGTCACCGTCGAAGACGTGCAGCGTGTCGCCCAGGAATATCTCCATCCATCAAAACGGACCGTTGGCTGGTACATCCCCAAGAAAGCTTAGAGGAGGCCCTATGTCTATTCCTGGACCACACGACATCACCCGGCACGCACTGCCAAACGGCGCCGTCGTCCTGGTGCGCGAAAATCACAATAGCCCCTCGGTACTCGTCTCCGGCAGTTTGCAAGTCGGCGCGTATGACGAGAGACCGGAACAGGCCGGGCTATCCGCCTTCACGGCCGACGCCCTGATGCATGGCACAGCCCACCACACCTTCGAGGAAATCTACGAAACGCTGGAGAGCACCGGGGCCAGGGTCGGCATCAGCGGGGGCGTCCACACCACCGGGTTCGCCGCCAAGAGCCTGTGTGAGGATCTCCCCCTCACCCTGGGCATTCTTTCTGATGCACTGCGCTATCCGACCTTCCCCCCCACGGAGATCAAGCGTCTGCGCGGCGAGATACTCACCGATTTCGAGGAGCGCGCTCACGACACCCGCCGCATGGCCAGTCTCATCTTCGACGAACTGACTTACCCTAAAACGCACCCCTACGCCCGCAGCGTCGATGGGTATCCAGAAACGATCATCCCGCTCGACCGAGATCATTTGCTCGATTTCTACACACATGGCTACGGGCCCCGGGGGATGCTCGTCGTCATCGTCGGTGGGGTTGACACAGCTAACGCTATCCAGCAAGTCGAAGAGATACTCGGCGATTGGGAGGGCACGATCTACGAACGCGAGCCCTTACCCGACATTGAGGGTATAACCGAGGTCCGTCGGCAGACCGTCGCCATCCCCGGCAAGACTCAGTCTGATCTCGTGCTGGGGTATCCCGGACCCGCCCGCACCGATCCCGACTACCTAGACGCGATTGTGTGTAACGCGATCCTGGGGGTGTTCGGTTTGATGGGCCGGCTGGGGGAAAAGGTGCGCGACGAGCAAGGGCTCGCCTACTACGCGACCAGCCGGGTGGATGGCGGCCCCGGTCCTGGCCCCTGGCACGTCATCGCCGGCGTCAACCCGGCGAACGTCGAGCGGGCCATCGAGAGCATCCGGGAAGAGATCCGTCGTATCTGCGAAGAAACGGTCGACGAAGATGAATTGAGGGACAATCAGTCCTACATCACCGGCAGCCTTCCCCTCCACCTGGAGACAAACGAAGGCGTAGCCCAGGCGATCCTGACGATGGAACGGTACGACCTGGGCCTGGACTACTTGCAAAGGCACCGGGCATTGATCGAAGAGATCACGCCCGAACGGATTCAAGCCGTCGCCCAGCGTTGGCTGGATCCGGACGCTTACGCCATCGCCATCGCCGGCCCGCCGGCGGAGGACTTGGCATGACGCGGGAGGTTGACTGATGGTGGCTGGCGTAGACCTGGTCGAGATCGAACGCGTTAAACGTATTCTGGACCGCTACGGCGCTCGTTTCCTGGCCCGGGTCTTCACCCCCCGGGAAATAGGCTATTGCCGGGCGCGCCCGGCCGAACTGGCGGCCCGCTTCGCCGCCAAGGAGGCCGTCTCCAAGGCCCTGGGGGTCGGGATGCGGATGATGGCCCACGAAGGCATCGGCTGGCGCGAGGCTGAAATCATTGGCGACCACCGGGGCAAGCCACTGATCCATCTCCACGGGCGGGCAGCCCAGCGCGCCCAGGCCCTCAACCTGACCAAGTGGGAGGTCAGTCTCTCTCACACCCGTGAACTGGCGATCGCGTTCGTGATCGCCCAATAAGGGGGTGGGCAAGACCCTTTAAAATACACAGCGAACGCAAAAAAGGCCGGGGGCTGTCACCAAGTGACCACCTCCGGCCGATTTATTGCCAGGTTTTCCCCAAAATAGAGAGGTTCTCTATCTATTCGTGCTGGTCCAGCACCACGCGTCGCTCCTCCCCCGACCTCAAACGCTCGATGTTCGGCCGCAGCGCCCAGAAGATGAGAAACAGCGCACCCACGCCGTGAATCAAATAAACGCTGGGAAGGTCGCCGAGCCAGGCGCCCAGAATGAACAGCATCGGGAGCAACAGGCCAACCGTCATGGAGCCCACCGAGGTGTGTCGCGTGATGTAGATCATCGGAATGCCCATCGCCGCCAGGAACGGCAAACTGACAGGCCATAGCGCGGTTGCGCTGCCGACCGTCGTGATAGCGCCGACTCCGCCGTCGAAGCGAATGAAAATGGAGTAGTTGTGTCCCGTGATAGCCAGCACACCGGCCAAGGCCTCGGCGATCGGCGTCCCGACAAGCGCTTGCGCCAGCCAGACCGCTATCCATCCCTTGGCGAAATCTCCCAACATCGAGAGGACCGCAATTGCAGGTCCAGCGGCGCGAAAGACGTTGGTGCCGCCAGTGCGCCCACTGCCGACCTTGCGCACATCTTTTCCCGTTTTCAAGCGCACCACCAACAGACCAACAGGAATCGATCCGATCAAGTAAGCACCAATGGCCACCAAAATTGTCATAACGATTTGCATACATCTCCTCTCTAACAAATAGATTCGTTTAGTAACGGCTCAGGCCAGTCGCTTGCTGCGATGGAGAATGGGGGTTTGGGTTGTTTGGCGGGTGCGAAGCACCCGCCAAACAACCCAAACCCCGTATCTTCTCAATAAGTTGGGGAGCTGTGGCCGGTCTCCCGACCGAGCCACAGCGGGCACGGTCAGGAGACCGGCCCGAGCGAGTTTGCCCCGGTTGATTGAGATGATACCCAAACCCCCGCCCCTCCGCTGTAAAGGCTGAGCAGCAGTTACTTCGTTTATTCGTATGATCCGCGATAGAAAATCAGACTTTTAGCCACGCATGTCGGACGGTAAAACATAGACTGAAATTCAAAAACACAACTCGGTGCTGTCAGGAAAGATGCAGCACGCTCGCTCATCAATTCTGCACAAGTTAAAACACACAACGAGCGATCTCGTTGCGCATCAACTTGATCAGAAAACAGATCAATTGACAGATTGACACATCCGGCGCCCCTCCAACGCGTTGGCATCCTCGGGATCGATCTGGAGGGCGGCATCGAACAGGGGACAAGCTTCATCATAATCCCCCAGGTAGTATTGGGCCAGCCCCAGGATATAGAAATACTCGATCGGCGCACCACGGACCAGCCCGGTCTCAAATTCCGCTTTTACGCTGCCATCGACGTTCACGTGCAAGCGCCCAGTGCCCACCGGCGCACCCGAAAGGGCGTTCACACCGTCTATCCACCCGTAATAAGAATCTCCTGACGGCGGCCGAGGCAGGCCGAACAAATCCAGCGCGTACGTCCCAGCCTGGGGATTCAGAGTCACCACCCCTCTCGCGTCACGCCATTCCTCCTGGCTGGTCTCCGGGCCTTTCAGCTGCATATTGGCCCGCAACAGATCCGTTTCGCTCGTCAAGATCGGATCGAACTTGCCTTCCATCACGATCCGGCCTGAGGGCGTCGCGCCGCCAGCCGTGTTTGCCTCTAGCGTGACGTAAAACGAACGAGCCGCCCGCCGCAAATCGGCCATCACCAATTCGATCGCCCGTTGAAAGGTCGGTATTGCGTATTCGTAATTCCGCCGCGACCAATACGTGATCCCCAACGCGCCGAAGGCCTGTCCAGACTGAGGATTTATCTCGGTCGCCCGCTCCAGGTGCAGTTCTGCTCGCGGATAGTCGCCCAGATGGATGAGATAGGTCCATCCCAGCTCATACTGAGCCATCGCGTTCGTGGCATTGATCTCAACGGCCCGTTCAAAGCTTGCCAAGGCCTCATCGACGTTACCCAACCGGCGATGACTCCGCCCAACGGCGAGGTGAAGATGGGCCAGATTGGGATGAATCTCCAGGGCCCGTTCGTAAGCCTTCAACGCCTCCCAATAATTAGCCTGCCTCTCCAAAACATACCCATAGTTGCGCTGCACGTCTACACTCTGCTCGTCCAAATCCAACGCCGTCCGCGCAGCATCGATCGCCTCCGCCCAACGTTGGCTATCGGCGTAAGCCTCGGCCAGGTAGGCATATCCCTCAGCGTAAGTCGGATCCAATTCGATCGCCTTCTGACAGGCCTCGATCGCCTCGGCCACGTTGCCGTGCCAGTCGTAGGCCATCCCCAAGATCGCCCACGCCGCCGCACTATCTGGCGCTAACCGGGTCGCTCGTTGAGCGAGCTGCACCCCCTCGCTCACGTCTCCCCCTAGAACCAAAAGACGGGATAGCGGCACGTAAGGTTCGACGTTGCCCGGTTCCAACTCGATCGCCTGCCGGTAAGCCGCAATCGTCCGCGTCATCTCTCCTCGCAAATACAACGCCTCCGCCTCGGTGACGTAGGAGAGGGCTGAGCGGGTCGGCATCGGCGTGGGAACGAACGGATGCTCGACCAGCTCCTGTTTGACGTTGACGTAAACGTAGAGGCCGAGGCAAATCAAGGCCACCAGAATTGCAACCCGAACAGGAGAAGAACGTCTTTTTCTCTTTCTGTGTATCGATGGTTCCAAATACATTGGAAAGC
>Ga0129302_1003621_pt1 | contig 10456 bp, 9 predicted proteins | sample BlaSprsedimmetaG_FD_94476 | JGI IMG/M metagenome (GOLD analysis project Ga0129302, IMG submission 94476) | Hot spring sediment bacterial and archeal communities from California, USA to study Microbial Dark Matter (Phase II) - Blank Spring... | ecosystem: Environmental > Aquatic > Thermal springs... | reverse complement strand
GTGTTGTTCATGTTTACATCCCTGGGCCTGACCCTGATGTTCGGTCAAGGCGCCGGCTCTTCGGTGATGGAGGATGTGACGGGGCGGCAAGTACCTGCAGCCCAGGATGCAACGAGCCCGGACGGCCAGTGAGAGGCCCGGGTTTTAATGTGCCGAAGTGGTGGAATTTGGTAGACACGCTATCTTGAGGGGGTAGTGGGCGACGCCCGTGCGGGTTCAAATCCCGCCTTCGGCACCATTTTTGTAAGTGTTTTAAGGTAGTGAGCTTTAAAAACCTGTTGAAAAAACCTTGACAGAGTCAATCTGCAGTGCTACTCGCATCAAAGATAGTTTAAACTTTCATAAAGAAACCTTTTTTGTTCTCGCCGGTAATTGTCATGCAGGTAGATTTCGAGTTAATAAGAGAAACTATGAGTTGGGGGTAGAATCCAGAATGGAATTCACTCTCAAAGACATGAGAAAAAATCCGAATAGCAAACAACTAAATTCTAAATTATAAACCAACCCGCCCGACACGGGTGAAAGTTTATAAGCGGCAGGGACAACCAATTGGAAAGGAGGCAAATCGTGACCGGTTATTTTCTTAAGGGCCGACTGATACAGGCAGCTGTGTTCTTGTTTGTCGTGAGTTTGGGTGGTGGTGCCCTGGCAGCGGGGCTGGATGCCGCCAGAGTGCTTCCCGAGGGAAAGGTTTATATTTTCGAGGGGGGTAAAAAAATCGGTGAATTGAGCAGTGAAGCCCCTCTGCCGGTCGGGAAAATACTCGAATCCAACCGGAAATGCGGGGTCCGCCTGGACGGAATTTATCTGGTTTCCGCTGAAAATGCGAGGTTTTCGGTTGGAGTCCTTTCAGGGGCTACGGATATTTTCGTTGAGCAGGGGCGCGTTTATTTCGCATTGGGTGAGCTCAAGTGCCCCCTTTCTTTCAGTAGTCCACAGGATACGGCCAGGGTTGAAAGCGCCGTGATCGAAGCATCCAACGACACGTTCGGTGTCAAAGGCTACCTGCTTTACGAAGACGACAGAATGGAAATAGGGGTTATTGAAGGCGGGAAACTGGTTCTGGTTCACTCGAGTGGGCGCCAGGTGATCGAAGCCGGTAACAGCCTGTGGATTCAAAAAGCCCAGGCTGATCTCGGCGGCGGGGGTGCCGGAGCATCTGCGGGCGAGGAGCTGAACACCAAGCTTGTGGCGGGGGCGGTAGCCGGGGGTATGATCGGCGGCCTCGTGTGGCTGGATGTTTTTGACGACGACGACACCCCACCCACAAGCCCCTTCAGGCCATAACGGATTTTAAAGGAAAAGAGTGTGTACGTGGTTTTAAATTTCCTTAAATGCAGAAATCTTCGGGGGACGGTGGCGCTCTTTGCATTGTTGTGTATTGCAGCCTGCTCCACCGGTCATCCGGGCTACCTGGCCGATGCGCCCGGGGACGGAGAGGATTCATCCGTCTCCGGGCGGATTGCTGAGGATAGGCGGGCAAGGGAAATCGAAACATTGAACGAGCAGCTTATGAGCCAGGCCCAGTTGCATGTGGATCCGGCTGATTACATCCTTGGCGCTGGTGATCTGCTGCAGGTGGATATATTCGAGGCCAAAGAGTTGTGCAGCAAGGCAAGAATCAGCTCCAGGGGGTATATTACCCTGCCACTGCTCGGGCAGGTTAAGGTCGACGGCATGACGGCGCGGGAAGCCGAAACCTATATAGAGAATGCCTATCGTGAAAAGTACATCAAGAATCCTCATGTGAGCATTTTTGTCGCGGAACATTACAGCCAGAGGGTGACCCTGGTAGGGCAGTTCAAAAGCCCGGGAACATACGATTACATGTCCAAGCAACGTTTGCTTGATGTGCTGGCACTGGGAGGCGGCTTGACGGACAAGGCCGCCCGCACGGTGCAGGTGCGGCGTCGGGGAGCGACGCCGGCTGCAGGTGAAGCGCCGCGTGAAGGCGTTTTTTATGTGGATCTTGGCAAGCTGATCGGTGAGGGGGCAACGGAACTGAACATAGAAATCAACGGCGGAGATGTAATATACGTGGCCGAGGCGGGGGAATACTTCGTGGATGGTGCGGTCCGCCGGCCGGGCTCCTATGCGATAAAGCAAAAAATGACCCTGCAGGAGGCGGTGGTTGCTGCGGGAGGGTTCGCGCCTTATGCTGTCAAGGATGAAATCGTTGTCATCCGCAACAAAGGCGGACAACGGAACATGCAAACGATAGACATTTCCAAGCCTGAAAACTGGAATATCCCGGTGGAAGATCAGGATGTGATTTTTGCAAAATCAAGCGCCCTGGGGAAACTCTGGCACGGCTTCAGGTTCAGCTTTTTCGGGGTGGGTTTTTCGGATCCGGAACGTTGACGTGCCATCGAGGAGCGGCCTGTATTTTCCACAGAACCCGCGAGAGGTTTTCACGGGCCATTTTTTCGATACGCTTCACTTCCTTATCATCTCGCTGGTCTTCGCAGGCAGCAATGGCGCGGCGGTAGAACTTTGCTGCTTCGAAGAGCTTCTCGTCCCTCATTTCCAATACATAACCTTTATTGTTCAATGAAAAAGGGGAAAGCGGATTTTTTTCATAACCTTTTTCGAATGCTTCCCAGGCTTCGGCGTTCCGCCCGGCTTCAAGCAGGCGAAGACCTTCCGCGTGATGATTTATGAACGGGCTGCAGGCAGTCAATAAAAAAGTCAGCACGAATCCCCGCAGTAAATTTCGCTGAATTCTCATGTTCATACGCTTCATTTGACGAGTATTAAACGATTTTAATGGTAAACTAACCGGCTCACCCTGTAATCGTCATCGACCTGCACCAGGGACAGAAATATGTTCCCCTTCCTTTTCTTCCATCTGGAGTTTTTGAAACGCCAACGCAGAACGTAGTCACCGCTTACCTCTATCCTGTCGTGCCGGACAAAATATTGATTCACATGGATATCATACGACAGATCCCTCAAGTTGTTGAAGTTCCGCCGGTACTGGGGTTCTAGATCCTTCACGGCCTGATCGTTTTCCATGGCATCTTCGGTGAAATATCCCATGAAAAGATCGTAGTTCAATTGCTGGTAGGCCCCGCAGTAAGATGCGAGAAACTGCTCGATCTGTTCGAGGGGAGGTCCGGCCGCAACCACCTTTTCCGTTTTCCGAGGAGGTGGAGGGATGGTTCCGGTTTTGGTTCCTCCGGGGGAGAGATGGCTTCGGCTGATTGCAGCACCGTGGCGGGGGACTCTTCCGGGGGCGCCTCCTGAATCGGTGGATCCTCACGATGTGCAGGCTGCAGGATCTCTTCTTGAACAACGGGAATTTCAACCGCCGGCTCTTCGGCTTCCCGGGCATCGGCTCGGGCCGCAGCCACCTTTTCCGTTTTCCGAGGAGGTGGAGGGGATGGTTCCGGTTTTGGTTCCTCCGGGGGAGAGATGGTTTCGGCTGATTGCAGCACCGTGGCAGGGGACTCTTCCGGGGGCGCCTCCTGAATCGGTGGATCCTCAGGCGTCGTTGTCTTTGCAACACGTGGGGGCTCCATGAGAGCCTGCTCCTTGAAAAAGTAATCGGCAAAAACTATGGCGGCAAGAAGAAAAACCGCGGCTCCTACAAACTGGTACAGGGTAAGCCTCCTGTGCCGGCGCATGAATGATTTTTTTAAGTCTGCGCTTTTCCGGGTGGTATGGTCCTGTTCCACCCAGTAGGGTGTTTTCTGCCTTCCCGCGTCGTAGCGATGGCGGAGTTCCGGGTTTGAAAGGACACGGTAGGCTTCTGCGAGTTTTACGAAATCAACGGAGTCGGCCCCGGGATTGGTGTCCGGGTGCAGTTCCCTGGCCCTGGTGCGGTAAGCGCTGCGGATGGAGCTGTCCGGCGCGTTCGAAGGGACTTTCAATATCTCGTAAAACCCCGGTGCATGATCTTCGTTTTTCGGTGAAATGCCCAATGCAGATGCGGCCGGTTGAAGGCGGAGCTTCAAATCACGGACTGTAATGTTTTCCTGCCTGCATGCTTGATCCAGTTCTTCAAGGATATGGGCATCCACCCCGGGGGTTGGGTTCATGATTCGCAGAACAATGTGCAGCAGCACCCTGTCTCCGGCAAGGACCGAGATAAGCGAGGGGGTGTCGGATGCATTTTTCACCTCCCTCACCAGCTGTTTCACGGGAATGGGTCCTTTGCTGGATCGTACCTGCATGCCTGCACCTTAGCGGCTGCTTCGCCTGGAATCTTTTCGAGATTCGCGATATTTGTCGGTTTCTTCACTTTCTTTCAATTGGTGGGTGTCTTTTTCCCCATCAATTTTCCGGCCTTCGTGCTTCGTAGCACTGTGCCGTTTTTTCTTTTTGCGGCCCGAGTCTTTTCCTTCGGGGGTGTCGCCGTAGGAGTAATAATTGTAGGCCTGGTAATAGCGGTAATAGGAGCGGTACCCGTAGCGCTTGGTCATGTTGATCTTGTTGATGATGCAGCCCAGGATGTTTCCCTGGACATTCAGAATGGACTTTTTGAAATGCCTGAGGTTGGTTCGGGTGGTTTCCCCGATGGAGGAAACAAGTACTACGCCGCCGACATTTCGAGAAAGAACAAGAATATCAGCAAAACCGTGGTGCGGGGGACCGTCGATGATAATCCTGTCGAAATATTTATGAAGCACTTCCACCAGTCTCTTGAACCGGTGCGAGGCCAGCAGTTCCACCGGATTTGGAGGAACGGGGCCCGCCGGAAGGATAAACAGGTTTTTCTGATCCGTCGCCGGGTACAGGCGGGGCATGTCGACCACTCCTGCAAGAAACCGGGTCAAGCCGGAGCCGTCGCGTTGTTGATCGCTGAACACCTTGTGAATGCGGGGCTTGCGCAGATCCGCATCCACCAGGACCACGCGTTCTCCGGCGCCTGCAAACGTATAAGCGAGGTTTACGGCAACGACGGTTTTTCCTTCCGCCGGCTGGGTGCTGCTTATCACGAAGCTCCGGGCGTTCATATCCGCACCTGAAAGCTGGATTGATACCCTGGTGGTGCGTAGCGCTTCGGAGAGAGGAGCCCTCGGGTTATGGAGAAGAATCTTTTCCAGCGGGTATTCTCCATCGGTTTTCGTAAAGGGCAGGACTCCCAGCACGGGAATCCGGAAGCGGTCGGTGATTTCATCCGGATTGACTATGGTGTCGGTGAAGTGCTCCAGCAGGAACGCCAGGCCGATTCCGCCCATGAACCCAAGCACGACCGCCAGGAGGAGGTTTCTCGAGACATTCGGCTTAAAGGGAAAGATGGGCATCCTCGCCCGGTCCACCACCTGGATTTTGCTGGCCGAAACCCCCACCATGGACTCGATCTCCTTGGCCCGTTCGAGCAGGCTCTGGTAAATTCCTTTGTTGGTATCCACCTCTCGTTCCATAATCTTGTACTGCGTGGCGCGTTCATTCAAATCCATTGCCAGCCGCTTCTGGGATTCGGCACGTTCCTTGAGGACTTCGAACTGCTTCCGGGCCGTTTCGTATTGATTTCCGATGGCCCTGAAAATCCTGTTCTGCTCCGCCTGCAGCTGCGCGTCCAGGCTGTTCATTCGGGATTTTACAGCCTGTACCGCTGGGTACTCATCGTGAAAAGTCACGGATAAATTTTCATACTCGCTTTTCAACTTGGTGAGTTCCTGCTTGAGCTGGCCTATCACGGGGTTGGACAGAACCTGGGGAAGGTTTTCGGGGCCTTCCTCCTGGGCCTGGCGGTAGGTCGATTCCGCGGAAATAAGCCGTGTTTCGGCCTGGGCAAGAGCGCTGTTGATTTCTTCCAGCTGGCGGTAAATGCTGTTCATTCTCGAATCCAGGGAAACGATGCCCGCCTGCTGCGCGAATCGGTTGAGGTCCTCCTCGGCTTTCTCAAGGGTTATCTTGGCCCGGTCGATCTGTCTCATAAGGAAGGTGCGGGCGAAATCCGAGGCTTCGATTTTCTTTTCCATCTGGGCTTCGATGAACTTCTCGATATAGGCGTTTACGACGTCTCTCGAGAGGTTCCGGTCCGTGGACGTAAAGCTCACTTTGATGATAAAGGACTGGCGGTCCGGCTCGGCTTGAAAATTACCCTGCATGAATCGCAGCAGGCGCTCCTGCTTGAGAACCTCTTCACTTATGGCGAATGTCCGGGGGGCGTCGGCGTCCTCCCTCCTGGAAAGCGAACGGACCGTACGCTTAATCCTGTCCATGATGCCGGGGTCTCTTTCCGGGAACAACGTTTCGAGCACCACCGGGTGCTCGTGGAGGTTCAGGTGCTCGATCACCCGTTCGGCCAGTCCGGGGCTGCTCAACAGTTGAACCTGGGTCAGGTAGAACTCCCGTGCCTTGATCTCGTCTGTAACGACCTCTTCGAACTTGGTGACCTTGGGTGTTTCGTGGGTGACCTCTATGGTGCCCTCGGCCCGGTAAATCTTCGGCATGGACAGGGTGAAGACCAGTGTGGTGATGAAGACTAGAGCCAGGAAGCTCAACACCAGCCATTTTCTCCGGATCAGGATGTCCAGGTAATCGCGAAGGTTCACCTCGTCCTCGGACCAGGGCGGGACCTGGTCACGTACTTCGGTGGATGGCAGGTTTCGCCCGGATTCCGCCAGGGACCGCCGCTCCCGGCCATCGCTTAACTCGTTGAGATTCTTCTCTTCGCTCATAGCTTCTCCAGGGGCTGAAGGACAAAGTCGTCCAGCCATAATACACCATTTAATTTGTTGTCGAAACGTACACTTTTCTGTCGTCGGAAACGGATTACCGCGACTCGGCAGTCCTCTGGAACCTGGAAATCGAGACTCACGTGCCGCCAGTCCTGACTGCCTAGTATCATGGGGCCCTTTTCGCTCAAGCCGTGGCAGTCTTTTCCAAGAATTTCCACAAACACCCCTTTGTCCGAGGATATCTGAAGGGCTTTCCACCAGTAGCTCAACCGGTAGGTCCCTCCGGGTGATACGGGCACCAGCTGATAAAGGTGGTGGAAATTGCTGTTGGCTGACCCGAAAAACCTTATTTCGAGAGCTTTCAGACCGGAGCGCACGCGCTGGGATGTCCTGCGGATGCTCCACTCGTCTTTACGATCACTGAAGCGCCAGTCAAAGGCCATCCGGGTGATGGGCTCCTCGAATCCAGGGTTCGTAATTCCCGCCGGATCCGCCGAAGGAAGCCAGAGTTCCCGGGCCAAGGAAAGGTCCCCGCTGCCTGCCAGGAAGTGAATAAAGGCAAGCCTGAGAGTTTCATCTTTGTGCCGGTCCGCGTCAAGGGCATGCCAGACCCTTACGGCGTCTTCGGTCCTGCGCCAGCGCATGAGCCAGCGTAGGTAAGGCTCCCGGTTTTCCGGAAGCAACTGTTCGATCACCGCCCCGATATCCTGCTTCAGGTGGGTCTCCATGAGCCACAGTGCATCGTTGGCCTGTCTGCCTTCGCTCACGAGAATATTGATGTTGGCGGTGAGAATTTCATCCTGGCCCAGCTCGCGGGCAAGAAGCGCTTGATCCCACTTCCAGCGTGGCACATCCTTGGTGATTTGTGTCAACATCGTCGATATCCTGCGGGCAAGGGGCTGTTCGTCCCTGGATATCGCCGTCTCCGCACGTCTCAGCCATGCGTCTATATGCAAAACATTTTGAGAAACCACTTGTTCAAAATACCGTGCGGCTGTGTCCGTGCGGCCTTCCAGGAAAGCCCGGTGGCCGAAAAAGTAACCGGCTTTGGGAAAAGCGCGCAAATCCTCCGGGCTTTTTGCAGGCATATCGACCGGTATCCGCCGGACGGTTTCTTCATCAAAAGACCAAGGCAGCAGCCATGCCGTCAGGCCAAGCAACAAAATCGACAGGCAGGCCTTCACGAGAGTAGAAACCATTTTTTTCTCGTCGGGGTATCGCCGGTCAGGCCGGCGATGGGGTCAAGATCCTCGAGTTTTCCACCCATAAGAACCTTGTGTGGGTTTTCAATCATCAAGCGGCTTAGATTGCGTTCGCCGATCAGCGACGCCATCTCCTCGCGCCCCTGGCTGACCATTTCAGGGCTTCGGACTTCACTGTCGTGGGAGTCGGTGGCAAGGCAGTGGATGCTGCGTTCAGCCGCGAAAGCGAGGGCCACTTTTCGGGCATACCGCCCGTTGAGGCCCAGCAGGCTTTCCCAGTTGATCTGTACATACGCGCCACTGGCGGCGATTTCCTTGACAAGCCCGGGCTCGTCCGCCAGCTGGGCGCATCTTTCCGGATGGGCAAGCAGCACCCTGTAGCCCATTCGGGAAATATCAAGCAGAATGTCTTCCCATCCCAGTGGCAGTCGCTGAAAAGGGCATTCCAGAAGCACATAGGGGCCGTCGGAAATTGTTAGAAGGCGGCCTTCAGCAAGAAGCTTCGGCACCAGTGGGTCCATGGCGACTTCCATCCCGGCCTGTATGCGAAGCAGAAACCCCGAATTCCTGAGACCCGCGGAAACAGTCTCTATTTTTTCCCTCACCTTCGAGACTTCCGGCATCCACCGTGTGCCGGGGATGCAATGGGGCGTCGCCACCACGGTCCTGAATCCGGTTTTTGCATAGATCTTTGCGACCGTGAGACTTTCTTCAAGCGTTCCCGGACCGTCATCGATCCCGGGAAGAATGTGACTGTGAACATCTATAAGGAATTTAAACGTTTTGCTCATCTAAAACCAACCATTCTTCCGTCCTGGGACGTACGCGCGCAGGCCCGGGAGAGCGTTTACATGATCCACCCGTGTCTGATGTCGGAAGAAGTTATAGAATTCCGGCAGGAGTGTACGACCGAAACCGCAGATGGAAGGTATTTCAAACATCATGAAAAAAAGGATAGGGGAAGGCTGAACTGCTCCGCCCCTTCGATTACATCCAAAAGAGGATGTAAAACATTGAAAAATTTGAAGCAGTACCCGGCAACTGAGGAACCTTGTAAACAGAGATCAAATATGTTGCTACTCATTCCATCTCGGATTGTCAAGGGATTTCTTAAGTTTCTTCAGTTGGTAACGGCGCTGTTTTTTTTTATCCGGAGGCTTTTTTGCGGCCGTTTCATAGCAGTTTCCATCCGGTATTTCCGGATGGAAACAGATCAGTGTTTCTTTCGCGAGGGGATTTTTCGTAATCGTCAGAGCGCTTCGTTGCCCGGGATGCTGCGGCCGAATCGTATGGCTTCTTCACCGTAGCGGTGCCTGATACGGTCGATGGCATTGATGGCGGCCGTTTTGTTCCCATTTGATTCCTGGTCGTTGAAAAGGCAAAGCTGCCCGTTTTCAGGGCGGAGGCCGCGGAATACGAGCTCCATGTAACGTATTCTTACTCGCCGGGTAAAGGCTTTCTGGAATATTATCTCAATCGGCGGGTACAGGTCCAGGCTCGAAAATCCGTGCCGCGGGAGCCTGCACCGCCGTGATGCCTCCACGCGGTCCGAATACCTGATTCGAACAGACGCACTCCCGGGGCGAATGGCGCGGTCCCGCATATGCCTGCTGCATGTCTCAACCAGTTTGTGAAGACACCGGGATAGGATCCGGATGTCGTTTGTGTCCTGCTCAAATGAAATTTCTTCCCGGACCATGGGCGACATGACCGGTGGAGTCACGGGGGTCGGATCAATTCCCCTTGCCCTTTGATGGATTACCCTGGCATCCCGGCCAAAGAGACACGTGAGGCTGAGTGGATCAAGAGCCGCTATCTGGCCGATGCATTTGATGTCAAGCTCGTTTTCAAGAAGCCTGCTGCGTGCAAACCCGATTCCCGGAAGAGTCGAGGCCCTCAAAGGAGCCAGAAAGTCAGCCTCCGTGCCATATTCGACGTCCATAACCGCTTCATTCGATCTTATCCGGGAAGCGATATTTGAAACGGTTTTATTGCAAGCGACCCCGACATTTGCAAAAAGCCCGGTTTTTATTCCAATTTCCCGGCCGATCCGAAACGCTGCATCCCTGGCTCTTCCCCACAACCGTTCGGTCCCGGTCATATCGAGATAAATATGGCCCAGTCCCGCCGGTTCCCGGAGGGGGGTGTAAAACGAGGCCACATGCCCTACTGCCCGGAAAGCTTTTTCAGCTGTCTCAGGGTCGGGTTCAATCAAGGTCAACCCCGGGCATACTGCTTTTGCCCGGTGAATGGACATTCCCTTGAAAACCCCTTCCATGCGCGCTTCCCTGGAGGCGGAGATGATGAGGCTCCGTGCCGCATGAATTGGAGCCACCGCGACGGGCCGGCCCCTCAAGTCGGGCGATGAAAGCCTGGCGAGCGCAATCTCAAATTCTGCTATATGAACATGGAGAATATGGCGGATACTGTTCATCGGCAACCTCTGTTTCTGAGTCCGAAGTTTATCATACTGTAGAAAAAACTGTAAATCAATAAAAACCCACAACCCCCAGCGGTGAAGCACGAGTATTCTCCGATGGGTATCAGAGCGGCCCGGGGATGATAATTTCCCCGGTTGTGCCATCCCGGACCGGCAAATCCGGCAGTGAAAATATTTTTTCT
>Ga0129302_1003620_pt1 | contig 10457 bp, 10 predicted proteins | sample BlaSprsedimmetaG_FD_94476 | JGI IMG/M metagenome (GOLD analysis project Ga0129302, IMG submission 94476) | Hot spring sediment bacterial and archeal communities from California, USA to study Microbial Dark Matter (Phase II) - Blank Spring... | ecosystem: Environmental > Aquatic > Thermal springs... | reverse complement strand
CTTACTCGTCGTCGGTAGTGATCGTGGCCGGCACGTCGCCCGCCGCTGCCTGCTCCTCCTGCTGGATCAATTCGGCGGTGCGCTCGAGCGCCAGGCTGATCTCGTCCAGCATCGCGGGCGCGCGGGCCAACTGCTTCGAACACCCGACCGAGGCGGCGTAGGCCACCTCGAACGCGACCCGCGCATCTCCCTCCCACGTGGGCAGGAACTGCTGCACGTCCTGCTGCAGCGTCGTGATCACCTGGCGCGAGCGCTCCGCCTGGGTCTTCACGTCCCCGGCCGTACAGCGCCTCCACGTTCCCTTTGGCGTACGATTGCCACCCGGCATCCAGCCGACGCCAACTCCCTTGCAGATGGCCCTGCGCCTGCCCTGCCTCGCCGCCCAGTTGCCCGATTTCACTGGCAACGGCCCGCATCTCCTCGGGCTGCACACGCATCGATACGTCACTCATTGCACACTCCTCAACACCCAGGCCACACGCACAACGACCGCGAGCCCATCAAAGCCAAAAAGCGTTCACAAGCTGCTTCACTTCCCTGACTGACCGCCATTGTCGATAGCGACCCGGACAAAGGGAGCCCTTGTTCCCTGCCCGATCTCGACAATCTTGATCACATACTCATCAAAAACCACCCCTTGCCCCACATGAACTCGGACGTGTTGATCTTGGGAAGAACCATCAAGGACCATGAGCCACAATCCAGCTGTGACACCCCGCTGTTTCACCCCCTCCTCATCAACATATTCTTCTTGCCAAAAGTTACCAGCTCCAATCCTCAGGTTGCTATCATAGGCCATTTCAGTAGCTGAAGAAATCAGATAAGTGTTTTCCATAACCTCTCCCTCCGATTCTAGTGTCGTCACGTTTTTCCCGAAACAGGATGGTGAAAACAACAAAAGGGTTGCCAGTGACAAACACAACACTCCTCGTCTTATAATAAGCATCAGTTTCCTCCAGTCAGTTCACCGGGTTTACTGAAACCCGCTGAAACGCATCGTCAAACTGATCGTACGAAAGAGTGGTCTCCCCTCTCGCCCAACTCCATGGGTTTCTGATCGTAACAGTTCCGCTTTCTCGATCAACACCGATGACATAGTATTCATGACTCCCCTGAAAAAAGGTGGGCTTTCGCACCTCATGCGAGTGTGGTAGAATAGCGCCATACTTCGCCAAGGAGAACCCATATGTTTCGTAAGAACGATCAGCATCGTCAATGGCCACTGTTCAGCAGTATTGATTCTCTACCGGAAAAACAACAATCGCGTCTGGAGAAATCTTGGGCAGGCACATTCTACGACGAGTTCTTCTGCCGCATTGATGAAGAACCCTTTGCTGTGCTCTACTCAGATGACGAAGCCTCGCATCCCAATACACCGGTTAACCTACTTACTGATCGGATTCGAGACACTCAAAGCCGGTTTTGGCTGGAGCGATGAGGAAGCCTTCGATCATTTCTGCTTCGATATACAAGTGCGCTATGCTGTAGGCCACCGGGATTTGAGCGAAGGCCATTTCGACCTACGCACAGTGTACAACTTTCGCCAACGCGTCGCCGAACATATGCAAGAGACTGGCGAGAACTTGATCGACCAAGCGTTCGAGCAAGTTACAGATGAGCAGGTGGCAGCTTTCAACCTGAAGACGAATAAACTACGCATGGATAGCACGCTCATCGCCAGCAACATTCGTCAAACGACACGTTTGCAGTTGTTGGTCGAGGTGCTGCAACGGGTACACCGGATGATGGATGAGGGTGACCAACTGCGGTATGCCGGCGACTTTGAAGCCTATCTGAAAGGCACTTCTGGTCAGTACATCTATACTATCAAGAGAGAAGCCTATCCGGAGCATCTGCAGCGTGTGGGCGAGTTGATGCATAAGTTGGTGTCAGAACTCCAGGCCAAGTATGCCAATGAAGCAGCCTATCAAGTTCTCGCACGCGTGTTCAAAGAGCATTTTGCCATCGATGAGAGCAAGCTGCGCGCCAAGGTAGGAGAAGAGTTAAGCGCTGACAGCCTGCAATCCCCCGACGACTGGGAAGCCACCTATCGCCGGAAGCGAGGTCAAGATCACATCGGCTACGTGACCAATGTGACCGAAACCTGTGACCCCGAGAATCCGTTTCAGTTGATCGTCAAAGTACAAACTGAATCGAACAATACGGATGATGCCGCGATGTTGTCCGAGGCGCTACCGGCGCTCAAGGAACGCACAGACGTTGACGAGATGCACACCGACGGTGGGTACAACAGCTCGGAAGTGGATGAAGCGATGCAAGAGCAGCAGGTGCAGCAGATCCAGACCGCGATCCGGGGTCACAAGCCCGCGTCAGAGAAGCTGGGCCTGGAGGATTTCGAGTGGCAGGTAGATACTGATGATGGACAACCGCAAAGCGCCACCTGTCCCCATGGCCAACAAGCAGAAGCCACCGCTGGGCGCAAGGAAGATCGTTACCGAGTCGCCTTCGACTCATCCGCTTGTAAAAGCTGCCCGCTGCTTGATCAGTGTCCCACAGAGTCCCTCAAACGCCAACCGAGGAACGTCCTGCGGTTTTCCCAACAGGACGTGAACGTAGCGCTACGTCGCCAGCGATGCGCGGATGAGAGATCCAACGAGCGACACCTTCGCCCCGCTGTGGAGGCCACAGTCCGAGCAGTCAAACATCCATTTGGAAATGCTAAAGTACCAGTACGCGGCAACCCCCGCGTGAGTATGGTGATGACGGAATCGGCTGCCATGAACAATGTACGACAGATTCACCGCTACCAGATAAGCCAGAAAGAGGCAGGTAGGACAGAAAAAGGAAAGCAAAAAGCAGCAACAGGCGCCCGGCAGCAATCTGCATCTTCTTTTTTTGCATTCGTTTGCGGCCAATTGCGAGCATGTTTGCGCTTGGTGCATCCCCTTCGACCAGCTTGGGCCTGCTCATTCTAGGCTTTTTTCAGGAGACTCCTTCATCTGCATGGAAGATTGCACCGTTCTCGCCAAGCGCGGCCATCTACCCAACGATGATCTCTCCCCCATCGACCGGGATGACAGCCCCGTTGATCCAGGTCACATCGGGGGCCGCCAGCGCGACCAGGACGTTCGCCACGTCCTCCGGCGTCGTCAAACGAGCGTAAGGATTGCGCTTGAGCGCCTCTGCCACGTAGGGCTCGTGACCGGGAATAGCGCGGAGAGCGGGGGTATTGGTCACGCCCGGGCGCAGGCAATTGACGGAGATCCCCCGCGCGCCCAATTCCAGCGCCAATTGGCGCGCGTGGCTTTCCAACGCCGCCTTGGCCGCCGATACAGCGCCGTACATCGGCGCCATCCGCTCTGCCCCGGCGCTGGAAAGCGCGTAGACCCGGCTCCCGCGCACCAGGAGTCCCCGGCCTGCCAGATCCTGTACCCAATAGACCAGACTGTGCGCCATCACACGAAGCGTCATCTCCATCCGCGCTTCATCGATGACCGCGTCAGCGCCATCTGACGTGACTTTGTCAGGCGCCCCATCAGGACCACCGGCGATGAAGGGCCCCAACGCTCCGAAGGCCAATGAGTGGAGCAAGAAGTGAATCCCTCTTCCACGCTCCTCAGCCAGCACCGCCTCGACCTGCTCGAGTACGCGCCCGCGCTTGACGGCATCAGCGGCATTCGTGTTGAAAAACACCACCCGCCGCCCCGTTGCCTCGATATCAGCCAAGACTTGCCGGGCCCGGGGAAGCGTGGCCTTGGTATCCAGGTGCACACCAAAGATGTGCATGCCCTCTCGGGCCAACGCTCGCGCCGTCGCGGCGCCAAAACCGCTGGAAGTGCCTAGAATGAGCGCCCACCGTCCCACAAGTTCATTTTTCTTGGTCATTTTTCTCCTTTCATTGAGAACTTGTAACTGCTCAGGCCAGTCCCTTGCTGGGATGGAGAGTGGGGACCCCCGCCCATCCGCTGCAAACGGACGATAGGCTGAGTCGTTACGAGAACTTTACCTTTTGCGCATTACGTGTATTATACCTAAAATACCGTAACGAGTCACCTATTTAGGGGTTTCTATATTGGGTGGCCTATTCTACTGGAGGTTGGAAAAACATTCGTCAAATTCGATCATTCGTGTGATTCGTGCTAGAAAATCAGGTTTTTGACCACGAATCTTGGACAGCAAAAGGAGGGATTATGACTTACAACTGCGTGGTATTGGTCAAACAGGTGCCCGATACCGCGAACATCACCGGGCAAGCGATGAAGGACGATGGCACTGTCAACCGGGGTGCTCTACCGGCCATTTTCAATCCCGAAGATTTGAATGCATTGGAGATGGCCCTGCAGGTCAAGGACCAACATGGCGGAACAGTGACGGTGCTGACGATGGGACCGCCCCGGGCGGCCGACATCTTGCGTGAGGCGCTCTACCGGGGCGCCGACCGGGTCATTCTGCTTTCAGATCGGAAGTTCGCCGGTTCCGATACGCTGGCGACGTCGTATGCCCTCAAGTGCGCCGTGGAGAACCTGGATGAGTACGACCTGATTTTCTGCGGTCGGCAGGCCATCGACGGCGACACCGCCCAGGTCGGCCCCCAGGTCGCCGAGAAACTGGGGCTGCCCCAGGTGACCTACGTCGAGTCGATCCAATCCCTGGACGGGGAGACGATCGTCGTCCAGCGGGCGTTTCCATTGGGTCAAGAGGTCGTCCAGGTGACGTTACCCTGTCTTCTCACTGTCGTCGAATCGGCCAACCGTCCCCGCCCGCCCTCGGCCCGCCGGATGATGATCTACAAACGGGCCGCCACGCCGCTGGAATACGACGCACTGTTGAAAAAATGGCCGGATTTCGGAACGAGCGAGGCGTTGGATGACTACCTGGCCGAGCGGGATCAGCGGATACCGGCGTGGACGGCCGCCGACGTGGACGCCGACGAAACCCGGCTGGGCATTCACGGTTCGCCGACCAAGGTGCTCAAAATCGACGCCGTCGTGCTGGAGACGGACGAGAGCAAAGCCTTCCCCGCCTCACCCGAGGGCATCTCGGCCTTGATTCAAGAACTGACCGAGGATTACATCCTGTGAAAGGGCGCGATATTATGAATCATCACAACGATACGAACGATACGAACGAAATGAGCGAAAACAGAGACGTGTGGGTCTTCATCGAACAGGAAGCCTGCCAGATCGCCGGCGTCAGCCTGGAACTGATATCGAAGGGGCGCGAATTGGCAGATGAATTGGGCAGCCGGGTGTGGGCCTTGCTGCCGGGGTACAACTTGCCGGACGAGGCGACCGCTTGTCTCATCCACCAGGGCGCCGACGGCGTCATCGTGCTCGACCATCCTGAACTCGAGACCTACCGCACGCTGCCCTACGCCCGGGTCGCCATTGAACTGGCCCGGGAGCGCCAGCCCTACATTTTCCTGCTGGGCGCCACCCCGGTCGGGCGCGACCTGGCCCCTCGCATTGCCAGTGCCATCCAGGCCGGTCTGACGGCAGACTGCACCAACCTGCGGATCGGCGATTTCGAGCGCGGCGGCAAAACTTACGCTGACCTGCTCTACCAGATTCGGCCGGCCTTCGGCGGCAACATCATCGCCACCATCGTCAACCCCGATATGCATCCCCAGATGGCGACGGTGCGCGAGGGGGTGATGAAACTGGGCGAGCCGAACTTGACACGGACTGGGCAGATCGAGCGCGTCACGCCCCAGTTCGAGCCGGGCGATCTGGCCGTTTGTGTCCTGGAGCGAGAGATGCGGGCGCCCACGTGCGACCTGAAGGGTGCCTCCATCATCGTGGCCGGCGGCGCCGGTGTGGGCAGTCGGGAGAACTTCCAACTCATCCACGACCTGGCCGAGGTGCTGGGGGCGGAGGTCGGCGCTTCGCGCGCCGCCGTCGACGCCGGTTTCGCCTCCAAGGAACATCAGGTCGGCCAGACGGGTGTCACCGTGCGGCCCCGGCTCTACGTCGCCTGCGGCATATCCGGGACGGTTCAACACTGCGCGGGGATGGATCAATCGAACAAGATCATCGCCATCAACAACGATCCCGACGCCCCCATCTTCCAGATCGCCGATTACAAGATCGTGGGCGACCTGAACGACGTCATCCCCATGTTGGTCGAAATCTACAAAAAGGGACTATAAAAATGGCTGAGAATTTTTTCACCGATAACGCCGACCTGCAATTTTATCTGGATCGGCTGGATCTGACCGAGGTCGTCGAAAACCTGGAACAGGGCTACACGACCCACGAGCAGTACCCGGCCGCCCCCCGCAACTACGCCGACGCCAAGGAGAATTACCGCATGCTCTTGGATCTGCTGGGCGAGATCTGCGCCACCCGCATCGCGCCCCGTGCCGCCGAGGCCGACGAAGAGGGCGCCCAGTTCTGCGACGGCCGGGTCACCTACGCTTCGGCCACCCAGGAGGCTATGAACCTGCTGCGCCAGGCGGAACTGATGGGTGTGATGCTTCCCTGGCGCTACGGCGGGTTGAACCTGCCGGAGACCATCTACCAGATGATGATCGAGATCGTCTCGCGGGCCGAGGCGGGGCTGATGACGATCTTTGGCCTGCAGGAGATCTCGGCCGCCATCAACGAGTACGCCGACGAGGAGGTCAAGGCCCGCGTGCTCCCCCGCTTCGCCCGGGGCGAGGTGACCGGCGCGATGGTGCTCACCGAACCCGACGCCGGTTCTGACCTGGGCGTCGTGCAGACCCGGGCCACCTATGACGAGGAGAACGACGTGTGGCGGCTCAACGGCGTCAAGCGCTTCATCACCAACGGCTGCGCCGACGTCCTGCTGGTGCTGGCCCGTTCGGAACCGGGTTCCAGGGATGCCCGCGGCCTCTCCCTGTTCCTGGTCGACGACAACGAGCGCGTGCACGTCCGGCGCATCGAACACAAGCTCGGCATCCACGCCTCTCCCACCTGCGAGATCCATTTCGACGATACGCCATCTCACCTGATCGGACGCCGCCGTTTCGGCCTGATCCGCTACGCGATGGGCTTGATGAACGGCGCCCGGCTGGCGGTCTCTGCCCAGGCCCTGGGCATCGCCGAGGCCGCCTATCGCGAGGCATATCGCTATGCCGAGAAGCGGGTCCAGTTCGGCCAGGCGATCAAGCAACTCCCGCCCGTCTACCGCATGCTCGTCTCGATGCGGAGCGAGATCGAGGCCACGCGAGCCCTGGTCTACGAGACCGGCCGGTGGGTCGATCTCCAGAAAGGGTTGGAACGGCGCGACAAGCTATCGGCGGACGAGCGCCAGCGGCTCAAGCAGATCCAGCGCCTGACCGACGTCCTGACCCCGCTGGTCAAGTACTACGCCACCGAGATGGGCAACCGGGTCTGCAGCCAGGCGTTGCAGGTCCACGGCGGCGCGGGTTACATGGAGGAGTTCAACGTGGAGCGCCACTTCCGCGACGTCCGCGTGACCAACATCTACGAGGGCACTAGCCAACTCCAGGTCGTGGCTGCCACCGGGGGCCTGCTGGGCCACGCCCTGGACGATCTGTTGAGCGCTTGGGCAGCGCGGGACTATGGGCCGGGCCTTTCGGCGCTCAAGGAGCAAATGGACGAGTCCACCGCCCTGTTCAACCGATCCATCGACCATCTCAAGGAGCTGGATGACCGGGACGTCCTTGACTATTACGCCGTCGATCTGGTCGACCTGGCCGCCTACGTCGTCAACGGCTGGTTGATGTTGCAGCATGCTCCTGAGAGCGAACGAAAACGCGAGATCGCCCGGGTCTACATCGCCGAGACGGTGCCCAAGATCCGGGGCAAAGTTGCCACGCTCCAGACGGTCGATCCGGCGCCGTTACAGATGCGTGACATCCTGTTGGGTGAGTCGGTATAAGAGCCTGTTTTAATCAGAATCAGAAAGGAAGTAAAAATGAATGAAACAACCTATCGACCCGCGTTTCTCCCCTCCCTGGCCGAGATCCTGTATCCCCAGATGAGCCTGGTCCGCGATATCGGCCTGGTGCTGGTGGGCAGTGGGCTGATGGCCCTCCTGGCCCACATCGAGATACCCCTCTGGCCCGTGCCTATCACCGGCCAGACCTTCGGCGTACTGCTGATCGGCGCGATGCTGGGCAGTCGCCGGGGCGCGTTGGCAGTGATGGCCTACCTGGTCCAGGGCGCGCTGGGGCTGCCGGTCTTCGCTCCTGGGGGCGCGCCGGGCCTGAGCCGTTTCGCCGGACCGACTGGCGGCTACCTGCTGGGCTTTGTCATCGCCGCCTTCGTCGTCGGTTGGCTCAGCGAGCGCGGTTGGGACCGCAAGGTCGCCACAGCCGCTCTGGCGATGCTGGCTGGCAACGTTGCCATCTACCTGTTCGGTCTGCCGTGGCTGGCGCGTTTCGTGGGCTGGCAAGCAGTGCTGTCCACCGGGCTTTTCCCCTTCATTCTCGGCGATCTGCTAAAGATTGGTCTGGCTGCCCTGACACTGCCTGGCGCTTGGTTCTTGGCCCACTTGCAGAATTCTCGTTAGCCTGACTAGCGCTCTAACAATTTCGAAGCCGGGTTTCTGGATGGAACCCGGCTTTTTCCTTGACACGCCATAGAATCTATATACAATCTTCACTAGCAGGAACCCTTTTTTTCTTATCGAGGCGATCCAGCGCACGATGACGATGGCGGCCCCGGAACGCGGTGACCAGACTCTAAAGGTTTGCGGAAATCTTTGGATCTCCGGCGAGCGCCGTCTGAACGATAGCCTTTGGCTGGGGCTGGGTTGGGAAACCCTTCGGGTCTGGGCGGGGATTGCAGAGGCTAGTGGTCCATCATTTATCGGTTTTATGAGTTGACGGAGAAGGAGGATCAATGAGACTGTTTCATCGATTTAACGCACTTGCATCAATACGTAAATCAAAGGTTGAGAGTATTCTCCACTTGCTTGGCTTGGATCGCCAGACCCAAGCCAAGAGCAAAACTCGCATCTAGCAAAAAGCTGCGTTCATCTCTGGAGGAGGCTATGATCTTGGTGACGGGTGCTACAGGTCACGTGGGAAATGTATTGGTTCGTGAATTGCTGGCTCAGGCGCAGCCGGTACGCGCGTTGGTGCTCCCCAATGACAAGTGCACGGCGTTGGCGGGCTTGCATGTTGAACGTGTCTCCGGCAATGTCCTCGAACCGGCAACCCTGGACCGGGCGATGGATGGCGTTGACGTGGTCTATCATCTGGCAGGCATCGTCTCTATTTTGCCCGGTGCTGAAACGTTGATGCGTAAAGTCAACGTGGACGGCGTCCGAAACACGGCCCAGGCCGCACTGCGTGCCGGCGTGCGACGGATGCTTCACGTCAGTTCGATCCACGCCTTCAAACGTATGCCTCACGGCGTTTGCATCGACGAGCGCGTTCCCTTCGCACCGGATAGCCCCAGCGGGGCCTATGACCGTACGAAAGCTGAAGGTTCCCTCGCCGTCCTCGAAATCGTGAAGCAAGGCCTCGACGCCGTCATCACCTGTCCCACTGGCGTCATTGGGCCCCACGATTACCTCGGTTCCGAAATGGGCCATCTAATCCGAGACTTCACCCGGAATAAATTGCATTTCTTGGTCCAGGGTGCTTACGATTTCGTGGATGTGCGTGACGTCGCCCGGGGACTGATATTGGCTGCGGATAAGGCCCGCACAGGCGAAACCTATATCCTTTCGGGTGAGCGGATCGAAATTTTGCAGATCAAGGAAATCGTGCAGGAACTCGTGGGGGTCCATAGTCCGCACATTGTCTTGCCGATGGGGTTGGCGAAACTGGCCGCGCGCGTCGTCGAACCCTTTTACCGGATGACGCGCACGATTCCAAAATTCACTGAGTATTCATTGCGCACTGTGCAGGATAACTGTGATTTCAGCCATATCAAAGCCCAGGCCGAATTGGGCTATAGCCCCAGGCCGCTGCGTGAGACGATCGCCGATGCTCTGGCGTGGCTGCAGGCCGGGTATAGGGGTGGCGTATTCGGATAATTAATACTCTGGGCGTATCTTCTCAATAAGTTGGGGAGCTCGGGCCGGTCTCCCGACCGAGCCACAGCGGGCACGGTCAGGAGACCGGCCCGAGCGAGTTTACCCCGGTTTATTGAGATGATACCTCTGGGCTCTCTGCTAGTTCGCGTGCTCGGCTTAGCAAGCGATCAATTTTTAGCCACGAATTACACGAATCTTCACTAATTTTTGATTTTTCGTGTCAATTCGTGCAATTCGTGGCTAATTTCTCACCGCGACCATGCGAAATCCCAAAGAACCTGGGTTTTTCGTGTTGATTCGTGCAAATCTGTCCTGAGCGTAGTTGAAGGATTCGTGGCTAATCTCTCACCGCGACCATGCGAAATTCCAAAGAAACCTGTTTTTGACATTCGAAGCCAAAACCGGCAAGTCAAATCGCGGACAAATCGCGGAAAATTCGCGGACAGTTCGCGGACAATTCGCGGACGCACGGAATGCTTTTTTGGTGTATCATGCCAAATGTAAGTGGAGATTGGGACGTT
>Ga0129302_1003615_pt1 | contig 10483 bp, 15 predicted proteins | sample BlaSprsedimmetaG_FD_94476 | JGI IMG/M metagenome (GOLD analysis project Ga0129302, IMG submission 94476) | Hot spring sediment bacterial and archeal communities from California, USA to study Microbial Dark Matter (Phase II) - Blank Spring... | ecosystem: Environmental > Aquatic > Thermal springs... | reverse complement strand
GCGTGGAGGGGGGCGCGCTTAGAAGAGGGTAAGTTGACCTGTACAACCAGGGATGCTAGTGGGGTGGTACAAAGAAGAAAACACGTAGACCCTTGTACCTTACAACTTATGTTGGCTCTGGAAGAATCCATAATTAACTTCAATGAAGAAGAAATGGTCATGGATGGTATCTACAAGGGTGTTGGGCTTTATCTAAATGATAAGAGATGGAGTTTACCAGACAAAAAATACGTTCTGGGGCTAAGGCATAGCCCGCCCTGTAGCATTATTGCATACAGGAATTACCTGGTTTCAGGATATACCAACAGATTTAAGAAAACATATTTGTATATGTTCAAAGATAACCGTTTTGTGGTGTTGCCATTTACTGGTTGTGGTGATGATAACATCTATTATGCCCTAAATCATTACGTGGCGCGAAAATCTGGCATCACAAGAGACGAAGTAAAGATGGCTATGAACTATGCGGGGCTATGTAATTTCTATGAAAACTAACGAGTTGGAGGAAGAGATACTTGTTAGTTGTGCTATTACTATCTTCGTCATAAGTCTGAACTGTGATGGATTATGATTAACAGTTGTTTTTTTTGTGACTGCATATCCTGTTCTTAATTGATCTACTGTTCACAGTAGGACATCGCAAAAAATTGAAGGCGTATCTAATCGGCTTATGCTTTATCTAACACTTGTTTTAGTACTGTTTGTTTTTGCAACTGTACGGTGGGTAACGATAACAATGCACTCCCTGGTTTTTGAATAAGCCTTTCGTCCCAACGATTAATTGTGCTTTGTGTTACAATAATTTGTTTTAGAGGAACGTTAGTTATCATCACTGCTTTTACATTTATATTATTTCACACCCCTTCCATTTCACTTATTAGCTATAATATGAAGTACACAGCAGGAAATTAAAGAGGAGAAAAAATGAAAAAAGGTCTTATAACAGGAACCGCTTATCGTCTGCAACCAGGCGATGCAACAATGTATACTTTATATGCATTCTTTGATGGTAGGCTGGGGCTTCACGCCGGAGAGATAGGGCGCGGGGTTATCGGCGGCACATTAAAACTTGGAAGAAAAACAAGAGATTTAAACAAGTTTACAGTTCTTTTAATGGAGAAGATTGAAAAGCAGATTGAATCTCACAAGGGAGATCCAAGAACAAACATCTCGGATGCTATATATGAAGGTATAAAAGAGTATCAACTGGAAAGGGGAGCATCTGTGCCTGAAAGAGGCTACGCTCTAGGAGCGGAATACTCTTCACCCTTCCACCTGTTTTCAAAAGATGAAGGCGTAAGCGGTTACTATACTCATGGAAAGAACACCTACATGTATTTATTCCAACAAGGGTACGTCTTTGGTCTACCATTCATAGGATCCAAAGATTATGAAGTAACTTATACGTTAAGTAAAGCTTCATTAATTTCACTAGAATTAACCAATGAAGACATGAAAAAGTACATGATTTCTGCGGGGCTGTACGAAGAATAAACGTGCTTCTTCATAACAAAAAAAGACACTTTAGTAAAAAACTAAAGTGTCTTTTTGTTGTGGAGGTGCGGGGAATTGAACCCCGGTCTGTAGGCTACTCCGTGCAGCATCTACTGCCATATTCGGAGTTTATACTTTGCTAATACAACTCCGAAGAAACTTTCAGCAAAGACAGTGATAAAGTAAGATTCTTCCCCTCACTGTGAGAAAAGAAAATTTTTGACGAGTTTATAACCCTCTATTCGCCCCCTCGTCTAAAGCGAGAGAGGGACAACTGCTAGGCAGCTGCAAATACCATGTTGTTCTTGGCTTTTATTTTTTTGTTTGTTTTTACGTTACATACGGGCAGCAGCTCACACTTTTTGTATACCCACATCGAAACCCGTCACCCCCCATACATATTATACCACCTTGTTCTCGCTTATCAAGTTTACGTCTAGCACATCAATAGTCAACGCTTACGGCTTTTTACACACGAGGTGACTGTTATTTGGATACCAATTAGAAAAAAGGGGGTTGTATTACCCTATGGCGTCAGAGAACAGAAAGCGGCTTCCATTTTTGCTTCTTGCTTCTCCCGTCTTTTTCTGTATTTACGAGAGAGAGGAATCAAAAATTATTGTGTCTTCATCTTTCGATAGTAAGGCTTGGAGCGCAAACAGCTGGGAAGAGGTGGTCAATGAATTTAATGACAAGCAAAGTAAATGTTCTGTGAATTGTGCAGGCGACCGCTTGTACCACGCGGAAAAACAGCTCTAAACAAATCAAGAATGTGAGTACAATTGAAAGAGTCGAGATTCTAAGGAGCCTAGGTATATGGGAATCGATACCAGAATCTACCTTTTACGGCTCGTTTTTTTGTCACAGAAAAATATTACTTGTAGTATCTTTGGAATAACGCCAAGAGATAATCTAAGACAACTAGTAACACCTGGACATATAAAAGGGGGTAAGACAGTAACAAGGCGAGTAGTAGTTACAAGCACAGACAAGATAAATTATCGCAAGATAATCCATGATAAGCACAAACAAAAACAAGGGCTTTAGTTAAGTCCTTGTTTTTGCGTCTGACAAATCAATAGTGTAATTATGAAACCTCAAGGGAGACGCCATGGGCATCAGAGCGATCTTGTCTCTTTTTCCAGCCCTGGTTATCACTATTTGTCCACCTCTAGCGTAGGGTTTGTTTGAAGAGTAAACTTCCACTTTGTCGGCGTTGTATAGATAGTAATAATAATTGAAGTCTTTTTCGCTTTTACCCCCCATCATCTTTAAGATACAGTTAGCTAATTGGGCACTAACCATAACCCAAAATCTTTCACATCGCAAATACCACAGTGGTAAGGCGTAATTAATAACACCCACCGATTCAAGTCGGGCATCTTCTGTAGGCTGAATCTTATTCCAAGTGGCCTCTACGTCTTCTTTAGTTGCGTCACGGTTGTAAAAATTGTTCGGCCAGTACAGTAGCATACTCGCGACATCTTTAGGAATTTCTGATTTAAGTATCATTGCGTAGTTAGAGTAAATATAAGGTGATGTTTCATATCCCTCGTAGCGCAGAGTTTCACCCCAAAGCCTCTTAATACTGACACTGGGTATCTTGAGAAGGTCTAGAAAATGATAATCCTCTCGATGTGAAATATCTTCTAAGATTTTAGTGTTTCTCTTAAGTCTTCTTTTTAATCTATCTACTATCTTGGCGTGCCTATCAATATCATCCCGGATTTCTGGACGATAGTATCGCATAACATCTAGTATCCACAGAACATTCTCGCATTCTTGTATCTGATAGGTGATGCTGCTGTTTTGCTCTTTTAACCTTTCTGCAACCCTGTCCATTTCCTCAACGGGGATTCTTACGTATTCAGGAAGTGCACCAGGCATAATGAAGCAATCCCTTTTTTCTATAAGATACTTGTTACACTTCCAGAAAAAGTCTTTCAGTAGTTCTTCCGCAACCGGCTCGCCGAAGTAACGACCGCTGAGATTGTTTATCTCTCTAATCATAAACAATTGTTCGTTTTCGTTACCTGGTGGCAAAGCATTCAATCTCCTTAAAACAGCTAAGAATGCCAGTTCGTCATTGGCTCGTTTTTTTCCGGCATTCGCCCCTTGCTGCTTCGTATAAATAGCAACCAACTCTTCCATGTCTGGTAGAGGTTTTGTTTTTAAGGACATAGGTATTATTCTCCGTTAAGTTTAACAAAATAAAAATCTGACAGCGACACAGATATTAGACCGATAAATTTGCACCTATTGTATGATTTCCAATAGACCTTTTCGCTGTGCATAGAAGTGAGTCATTAGAGTGACTATCTCTGTATCTTTTGCTACCGTAATAGCACAGATGCCTTGCCCAACCCTAACTTCATTAACCCAGTAGTTTTTAACTATTTCTTTTGATAGGTCTCTTTTTATTACAAAAGAGCCATCGCTTAAAGAAATGTCGTATGCCCCCAGTGAATTGTTTCTTGACTAACTACACCTATTGTCGCAACCTCGCCGCCAATGCCTTTCCTAACAGATTCCCCAAGAGTTCTGCATTCTTCTCTTGTAAGACTCTGGTATTGATCTTTGAAATATTACCAAGCAGTATCGTAATTTAATTGAGTTTCTGTCATTGGTATGTTTGTTTCACTCGCTTTTTACCCTCAATCATCTAGGTCTAAAACTCAGATTAATATCAATTTGTTTTTCATGGCACGCTACTACTTCTCCTGTTAGAATAAACCCACGTCCGGGAAAAAGAATTCTAGAGTTAGGTAAGGCTAAAAATGAAAAATCATTATTGTCCGGCCCTTGCGTGCTTATCGCAATATAGTATCCATCTTCGTCCTGATTTAACGAGACACTAAACATGAATACGGATGCTTCACCAGTTTCATAGATGTTAAATATCCAATCATGTCCTTCATGGAGATTAACGGTATAGTTCTCGAATTTTTTCACAGGCACGGTTACGTAGTGTGTTACCATGTCTATCCCCTTTATTTTATTTCATAACAGAATCAACGATCTCTCTAAATTTCTCGAATGGAATGTCACTTCTTACAGATAGACTCCTTGTAATACTCTCTGTATCAGTACCGAAGTAGTTAAGTACCAATATTCCGTTGGAAGTGTATAGCACGAAATACCTTTTACCTTCTTCTTCAAAGAACGCGCCTAATTCGGGGACAGCAGTATGTACAGGTATTGGCCGTTTGTCGATAAATACTTTCCTTAAAGAAGAGATCACTCCCCCCCTATCCGCTGCCTCCTTCTTTAATTTACGGTGAGTTCTCCTGTAGTAGTTGTCATCTACAGGACTACCATCATCAGGCAGACATTCCAGTACAAAATCTAAATCTGGATTTATCCTCATATTAGGTCTTGATGATAGAGAAATTAATCTCCCCCCAATGTTTCCTGTACGAGGGCCGGAAACAAGGCGCGTGCCACAAATACCATTCACTCTTTCGTCGTTGATCTTTAGCGCAAACACCCTGTATACACCCAGTTCGTCCAAATTAATTCTAAAGGTATAGCCCACCTGCATACTCATAATACCCTCCATTGATGTGGAATTTTAACGCTTTCTCTTTTATTCCTAAATGTATTATACTAACAAGAAGTTGATTTCAATTTTAGATAAAGGGAGAGTTAAAAATGTTAGAACAGGTTTTGGGCATTAAGAAAGAGGGGGATTCCCCTATAGAGGTAGTGGCAACTGTGGACTTTCAGACTGACGCTGGTACTGATACTGTTGAAGTTGCGCTGATTTCCGCAACATCGCCGGAACACCGGATTAACTTGGGTAAAATCACCCAAGAGCAATACGGTGAATTCGTTACGGGGATAAGAAAGGCGACGGCTACACCTAGCCCAGGAATAGGTAATCCTGAGATGCTTAAAGCAGAAATCACTTTGCGAAACGAGGGGTATAAAGGAAGTAGTGGTAAAATTCAGAAATTATTAGATTTAGGCGTAGAGGGTTTTGAAAGTGTAGATGAATTAATTTCCAACGTCATGGAGGTGAATCAAAGGTTGGATGAGATGGGTATTGACCCTTATAAGTCTCCCGTATTCGACGCAACACTGAATGTGTTGGGTGTTGAGGGAAAGGCAGGGGTTACATCTGTATCTTCGTGGATGAATATCCACGGCCACAGCACGGGGTTGAAAAACTGTAGCCCCAAAAAAGATGATGTTGATCTATTGGTTGATGCAATTATTAACAACTCTCCATTGACGCTGGCTAGTGAGGAAAACGTGGTAGTGATTAACTTGGATACATCAGAAATAACTCCAGACACTAAAGAGGTGCGTGAAGCTGTACGCAGTCTCGTTTCTTAACCGAAAGACGCGAGTAAAAAAAGCCCCTTGCTAGTAGCAAGGGGCTTTTCTTATATTGTTTTACTCGTGAGGTATATATAAGAAGTAGTCAAATCGTAAATCTATTGGGGTTACTTCCCAGCTACCACCGATCACACCAACGTTGTCATTAGGTAAGTAATCAAATTCATGGGTTAGCATTAATTCGTCATTAACATAGAAGTCCACGATGTTACCCCTTCTCTCAACGCGGATCGTGTTATATTCAGGCCCAATGTTTATTATTGGATAGTCGTAATCAGGCCACGCCTCTATCAAGACTTCGCGATTTGTGTCATAGTCAGGGGGGTAATTAAGTTGGTATCTTATATTATTGTTTCCAGGAAATTGATAGGATGGGTAGCGGATAATAGCTCTTGATTGATTTTCGTTTATCTGGAAAGTAAATAAATCGGTCATATCCTCGTTTGCTGCAAATACTATTCCCCAGTGAGCACACCAAAGTCTTTCACCCAAAGGTGAATTGACAAACGCGGCGCTTACTTCAAGCGTATATGTAGTTGGTAGTTCCTCGTGCGAAATCGGTGCTGCAACTGCAGGCCACACAAACCATGTATCTACGTCCCCACCACCATGTCTAGTCAACGGAATGTAAAATTGAAGCTCGCCATCTACACAATTAAAATTAGCGACAACCTCCCATCCAATGTGTTTGCTGTCCCAGAAGTTGTAGCGTAGTGCATCACCAAGAATCCAGCATTCTTGAGGATTATCAAAGTCCTCAATGTATGCCCCTTGTGGAAGGTTGCTGCGCCACGATGTTGCAATTAAAGGTAAATAAACCTCAAAATCATTGCTGGTTGCTGTTTCTACCGTTCCCCCTATCGCACTACTTACGTTTGTAAAAATAAGAAACACAAAAATTAGGCCAATGATTGCTTTCTTGTTCATGAGCGCGTCTCCTTTAGTTTTTTGCCATGTTTTGCTTGATACACATCAATAGCTTCAAACCTCGGATTACTGGGTTTTATCTTTGGCGGGTTAGACCCCTTACTACCATCGTCCCAAATTAGATAATGCACACCATCGGGGCCGGTAGTTATTTGTACGAATCTCCGTCTTTGATAATCGTAATGTGTGGCGCGCCACCCATTGGGTAAAGAACGATCTCGATCTCTTGCTATCGCAAAACCGTATTCTTTGAAGAATTCCCTTGCATCTATACCTGGCCTTAATCCCGTAACAATGATCCATTGATTCCAAGCTTGTTCTGAGGTAAAACCCAAATACTTATAATAAGACATGTACTCGTGTATGTTTGGTCTCATATATTCATCCTATTCTTGCCGTGTGTTTTTGTCACAAGATTCGCGGGCAAATGTGTATAAACTGCAACAATACGAATCATCAGTAATACTGAATTTGCTGTATTTGTAGTCAGCGTACAGTTCGCTATACTTCTACTATGGGAGGGCTATATGTTTGTTCATTTATAAACCGCCTCTTCCTGCAGCCGTTGATACAGATTTATAGGAAGAAATTCCATGTTATGTCGGCGGATAATTTTACCATTCATTGTGTGATACAAGCGGGAGTCTTTGTCATTTATTTTTTAAGTATAAGTTTTACTAAATCTACAGCAAGGGCGTGTTGCCCCCCCTTCATATCTGCGAACAAGGAGTTACAGATTCCTTAAGTGGCGCGGCATGTCTTGATGCGATTACCAATCAGTACACAACAAGGAATGGGGGCATTTGCTTGAGTGCCTCAGATAGAGATGAGATTAGGTACATGTCACCTTGATGTATCATTTTTGTAACCTGCGAAAGCCTTCTTTACTAACTCTTTTTCCATTAATATCTAAAAAATCGACAGTGGAGTGATAGACGCTATTACCCACCCTTATTTTTCGTGTTTGATACTTCTGCCCATTAGATTTGTCGGAAACGTCTTTAATATTTAGATAAAATGATGAAACCGCTGGATTTATTGAAAACAAAATATTGACAATACCCTCTGTTATTATCCACCCCATTCCTATTTTATTTTTGTCTCCTACTTGCTTATCGTCAAGAAGCGCCATTCCCCACTGGTATTTGTTAATCACTTCCCATGTTTTTACCCATAACAAATTGACCTGGTTCCCAAATGGAGTTCCAGTTATAATATCTACAGACCCGCTTAGCAAATCCAGTAGGGTATTCTCCTGTGGCTCCCCCTCAAAACTTATACATGGCAATATATATTCCCCAACTCGTGCAGTGGTTATTTTTATATAAGACGATCTCTTTGATGCAGACACACCCTCTATATAGACTGGTACTACCTTTGGGGGGTACTAGGGCTAAATACACTAAGTGTCTTTTCGCTAGTATATAGCTTTATCATGTTTTGTCTCCTTTAATGAAAAAAGATTTGTGTCTTTATTATAGGGGGTGACATTTCTGTGTTTGCCGCATCAATGGACACTGCGTAATTAATGGCCTATTATCTTTTTTCTCAAACACTATATCTCTAATTGCGTACATAATGTGTAGACCTCTTGCTGTCTTGTACCAAATAAGGTTCTTGTCGAAAGCGACTTGGCATACATCATTAAGTGTCCCAAAAGAAAAAAGGGGAGCACGGTGAATAAGACTTTTCATCTGATTGAATTGAGAGAGTAACCCCACAATAGCAAGGTTGCCGTCTTGTGAACATATTATGTTAATGGCATTATTGGTAATCTCAACGTGCTGTATCCAGAAGGGAAGTTCTAATTCTTCCTCCTGAATTCGAGAGTGTGCCGCCACTATGTAAAAATTAACCGCTGTGTGGTATGAACAGCAGCTAACGATAACAATGCGCGATCCTGGTGCACCCAGCATGATCTTTCTTTCGTTATTAAAGCCGCGTGAAAATACAAGCATCTATCTTCTGATTTTACCATTTATGAAAGTCATCTGCGTCAGTTTTGTTTCTTCTGTTAAATCTAAGGTGTAATTTAATATTCTGTCCCAGTCCTCTTTAGTTGCTCTCCGATCCCACAACCTTTTAAAGGAAATGACATCTTCCTCTGTCAGGTTGGGTATTAAGTGAGAGTCGTACACTCCTCTATCTTCGTTATATATCTCTAAGAACAAGAAGTTACTTCCGTTACGGTTTTCTTCCTTGAAACTGTTCATAAACATCTTTTCCTGAGTATCTACACGCGAGAACACCAGAGACCCAACAAACCAGATTAGGGATAGTGCGATTAAGAATGCCATGTCAGATGTACTAAAGAACATAAAAACCATAACACCGCTCACTAAACCGAATATAAAGGCAAAACTTCTACTCCGCATTTATGTCCTCCCTATTTATATATTACCACAATAATATTAAAAAACATTAGAGGTTTTTTTAGTATGGAAAATCTTCTTCTTGCTTTTTGCGCTTTTTCCGTGCGCCAAGTAAGACCGTGTAGATGGTTCTATCTCCGTTTTTTTCTTCATCTATTTCTACATCACGATACGCATTTTTGTACTTATTCAAAAGAGCTTTTAGAGCGTTCATGGCATCCTCTTCTCTCTTGAAAGAATCTGGTACAGGCGTATCTGGTGGTGTACCTGCTCCATGATCGTTAAGAAAGTACCACTCCGTTATGGAACCCTTGTGAACCCATATTTTTCTTGCAGTTTTCATAGTTTACCACCTTTTGTAATTTTGTACTCATAATATCGCAGTAATGATTATGGCATATATTAAAGAAAACAGTAAAGATGAAAACCAGAACTATATCCTATTCGTTAGATTTACGTGTCAGTCCCCAAGATTGCTTAGACACTGGCTACATATCAATACTATCACGGGGACAAGATCCAATTTGGCATAGAAATAATGTTCTCACTATTATCTTTGATGGCACACAGTCCCTCAACATAGATCCTAACGCATTACTTTTTAGCTCTCAATTGGCGCAGTCTGTATTAGATCATGTTGCGAGATATGATAAAGTACTTATTCATTGCACTTTCGGAATAAGCCGTTCTGGTGATATAGCAGAAGTATTAAATGTTACTTACAATCACGACGATACGGAGGGGTATCAACTTTTTTTACAAGATTAACCACCATATACTTCTCAATCCTTTTGTAAAGAGCATAATACTAGATACTACGAGGCGCAAAATGAATAACATAAGAGAAGAAATCATAAGAGAGTTTCATCGAATAACAAAACCACTGATCGTTGGCAGATCTGGTGAAACTGAATATACGCTAGGAGCATTAGTGATAAATGCCCCCCATAACTCAAAATTGTTGCCTGTATTAGAATCCCTACAGGGGCAATGCTATCAGAGTGAACCACCATTAGAGGGACTTCGGTTGGCTGTGCACTCAGACCGTCTATTGATAATCATTAGAAGAGAAACAGCTGCTCATCGAACCGTAAAGGGCATATACTCTCTTTATGCCGCTCTAGATCAACTTAGTATATCGCGAAAGTATTTAGGAAAAATACCAGACGATGCGTTTCAACAAATCAAGTCCTACGCGGATGGGGCTAAGCACACTTTCTTCTCTTACATCATTACATTATTACTAGACAACTTCTTTACAAATGCCGAGAACCACGAATGTTAGCAAAAAACAACGCGGTGCATCTCGCCGCGTTGTTTACGCCTACTCCTCTGGTATATATGTAAGT
>Ga0129302_1003614_pt1 | contig 10483 bp, 10 predicted proteins | sample BlaSprsedimmetaG_FD_94476 | JGI IMG/M metagenome (GOLD analysis project Ga0129302, IMG submission 94476) | Hot spring sediment bacterial and archeal communities from California, USA to study Microbial Dark Matter (Phase II) - Blank Spring... | ecosystem: Environmental > Aquatic > Thermal springs... | reverse complement strand
GTCCATCCACGTGCACGGTTTTTGGCCCCCGGTGTTCATTTTCCGGGCACCAATTGACCCGTAATATACACGTAACTAATTACTATATCAATGTGTTTTACTTTTTCAGGAGGCTCTAATTACTATTTTAGTTTTTCTTCGTGCTTACTTTCATCGACAGTTTCGCAATTCTAATGCCATAAATCTAACACCTTGAATACACTGAACAATCATCAGTTATTGATTCTGACGCCCCGTTTGTATTTGTAAAGTATTCCGACAGTTTTTCATCAAAAGAGGGGAATATGCGCGCCAACTCACCGCCAAAGTATTGTATTTATTGACGGAAGAAGTAATTTAGAAAGCAAGCCGAAAACCGTCGGAATATTTTACACTTTTACGTTTGTATCGATCGAACAGGAACATTACACTCTTTGCTCAAAAAAATTTAAGTTTCCATGAAATTTAAATGCATTTCACGGGGACGGCACCTCCCGCATGGCGATTCGAGTACGCCACAACCGGCAACCGGACTGAGGTTGCCGGCACATCCCGCGACCGTATCCGTTTACACATCCTTTTATTCTCTGTGCTCTCTGTGTTCTCTGCGGTAAGCTTCTTTCCGTCGTCCCATGTATGACCATGCATAATCAACCGGTCTTTTCCGGCTGTGTCATCTTTTCCCTTGATAATTCAATTCATTTATTCTAAAAATTCGTATCGTTTCAATCATTCCCTCCCGACGGGTCCCTGACGGGGCCCGGGAGATAACAGGCTGTTTCACAAACGAAAATTCATTGGAGCGGTCTTCATGAAGCTTTTTGACAATAAATCGTGACGAAGCGGAAGATAAGCAATTCCAGCTGGCTGAACCCGAAGGGTGAGTTTTGGAATTGCCTGCAGCGAGCTGTGGATTTATCAAAAAGCGGAATAGACCCAGTGAAAATGAATTTGAGCAACGCCCTGATACCATCCGGAGATTATTTTTTGCATGATAACGTTTAAAAATGTTCACAAGTGGTTCGGTGATCTACATGTCCTGAATGATGTTACCTTCCATATCGACCCCGGCGAAGTGGTCGTTATCTGCGGCCCCAGCGGTTCCGGCAAAAGCACCCTCATACGCTGCATCAACAAGCTCGAACCGATTCAGAAGGGCGAAATTATCGTCGACGACATGCCGATTCATAACGACAAAATCAATCTCCGCCGCCTCCGGGAGGAAATCGGATTCGTCTTCCAGCAGTTTAATCTCTACCCCCACATGACGGCGCTCGAAAATATCACCCTCGCTCCGATCAACGTGCGAAAGCAGAGAAAGGAAGATGCGGAGGAAGCGGCTCGAAAACTGCTCGAAAAGGTGGGAATCTCGGAGAAGGCCCTTTCGTACCCGCAGCAGCTTTCAGGGGGGCAGCAGCAGCGGGTCGCCATCGCCCGGGGACTGGCCATGCGCCCCAAGATCATGTTGTTTGATGAACCCACATCGGCCCTCGATCCGGAAATGATCAACGAGGTTCTCGATGTCATGAAAAATCTCGCCCGGGAGGGGATGACCATGATCGTGGTAACCCATGAGATGGGGTTTGCCCGGGAGGTGGCCAATCGGGTTGTTTTCATGGATGAAGGCCGGCTGATTGAGAGCGCGGCCCCGGCAACGTTTTTCTCACACCCGAAACATGAACGAACGAAACTCTTTTTAAGCAAAATATTGTCGCACTGACGATAGATGGGATCAGGGCCATAGGCCAACGGCTGAAGGCAAAAAAAACACCGGCATCTGTGGAATAACCCGCAGTTGTCATGAATAAAGACGTTAAAGGAGGAATGACTATGAGGAAGCACGGTTGGATTGCAGTGGCGGCGTTAGTGGCGTTTTCTCTCATATTCGCGGCGGGCACGCCATGTCTCGCCCAGAATATTTACGACAGGGTGGAGAAGGCCGGGGTGGTCAGAGCCGGTCTGATGTACAACAGCATTCCGGCGGCGTATTTCAATGAAAACAATGAATGGGTCGGATTCGACGTGGACATCGCCGAGGAAGTGATCAAGAGAATCGGCGGGTATATGGGCAAGACGCTCAAGGTTGAGCGTGTCAAGGTCAACAACAAGACCCGCATTTCCTTCCTCACCTCGGGCAGAATCGACATGAGCACCGCCAACATGACCCACAAGCGGGAACGAGACCGCACGATCGACTTCTCGATCACCTATTTCTTTGACGGGCAGAAGATTCTTGCGAAAAAAGGAAGGTTCGCAAAACTCGAAGACTTTGTGGGCAAGAAGATTGCGTCCATGCAGGGAACGACCAGTGAAAAGAACGCCGTCAACCTCCTGAAGAAGCTGGGAGACCCCGATGCGGAAAAGAATGTCATCAGCTTCCAGGATGAACCGTCCTGTTTCCTCGCGTTGAAACAGGGAAAGGTGGCGGGCTGGTCGACCGACAGCACCATCCTCATCGGTTTTGCCGCGAAAGAACCGGGAGAGTATGAACTGGTGGGCGATTTCTTCAGTGACGAGCCGTATGGTATCGGAGTGCCGGAAAATCAGAGCGACTGGCGTGACGCCATCAACTTTGCGCTCCAGGATATGTGGGTGGACGGAACATACATGACGATATACAACAAATGGTATGGTCCCGATACGCCCTATTATTTCCCCATGACGGAAAAGATTGAAACCTGGCCGTAACCAGATCATTGTATCCTTCGGCATGCATTCTGCGGCCCCGAACCGCCCGGGGCCGCAGACTTTTTCATGTGGGCAAATGATTCAAGGGATGGAGCGGTTCGGCAGGGACAATGAAATTTTCTCGTGTGACACAGCAGATCGGGGTAACAGCGGGCATTGCATTCGTCCTCTCCATGATCTTTTTGACCGCCGATTTCGGCTACGATTTTCATTGGGCGGTTCTTTACGAAGTCAATCCCACCTATAAGGAAGTTTTCGGAATCTGGCTTCTCAAGGGACTCGTCCTTACCATCAAAATTTCACTCATCAGCACCGTCATCGCCCTTATTCTCGGCACGGTCTTCGGCATCGCCCGCCTTTCCCGGTTCAGGCCGGTTTATTATTTTGCCACGGCATACGTGGAATTTTTCAGGAACACGCCCCTGCTCGTCCAGCTTTTCTTCTGGTACTTCGCCTTCCCCCTGGGCCTGCCCGAAGGGATTTCCACATTTCTTAACGAACACAATTTCGAATTCTGGGCAGCCACCCTGGGACTGAGCATTTACACGGGCGCCTTCGTGGCGGAAATCGTCCGCGCCGGAATCCAGGCAATCCCCCACGGTCACCTTGAGGCCTCATTTTCATCGGGGTTATCCGCCTTTCAAATCCTTCGCTTCGTTATTCTCCCTCAGGCGTTTCGTGTTATTATTCCACCCCTGGGAAGTGAATTCCTCAACAACATGAAAAATTCGTCACTTGCCATGACCATCGGCGTGGCCGAACTCTGCTGGCAGTCGCAGCAGATCGAATCATTCACCTTCAGGGGATTTGAAGCGACATCGGCGGCATCCCTCATCTATCTCGGCCTGTCCATCACCATCTCGGCGATCATGAACAGCATCAATCATCACCTCCAGGTGGGCCGGGACAAAGAGCTTTCCCTGTTCGATAAACTGCTGGCATTTCTTTTCAGACCGTTCTCCCTGGCGGGCGAGGTTCTGATCCGGGGATGGTCATGGGTTGCAGTGACATTCGGTCGCGGCAGGGCCGACAAGATTCATGACGAGTCGCTTTATTTGTCAGCGTGGTCGCGCTTCCTGAAGATCATGACCAGGGTGGTCGTCTTGCTGTGGAAAGGTCTCTTTGTTCTTTTTTTCGCCGGTTTTGCCGCGCTGATCGGATTAATGATCTTCAAATTCAACTGGAGTAACATCTGGAAAAACATGGCGTCCCTTCTCTTCTGGACATTCCCCCATGGAGGGAACGGCGAAATTTTCTTCGGCCTGGGGGGTTTGAGCTTAAGCGTCGTCCTGGCTGGGATATCGCTCACCGTCAGTTTTTTCATCGGTCTCGTCTTCGGCCTGGGAAGATTGAGCAACAACACGATCATCAGCACGCTCAGCATCCTCTACATAGAAATTATTCGCGGCAACCCCCTCATTATGGTTATTTTCTGGGTCTACTTCTTCTCGCCCATCGTTACGGGCATGCAGATCGATGTCTTCTGGAGCGCCGCCATCGCTTTCACCATCTTTTCCGGCGCCTATATCGCCGAAATCGTCCGGGCCGGCGTCAGCGCCATCCCCTACGGGCAAGTCGAAGCAAGCAGCGCGTCAGGCCTGAATTACTTTCAGACGATGCGGTTTGTCGTTCTTCCCCAGGCGCTCAAGATGATGATCCCGGCGTTCGTCGGACAATTCATTGCCCTGTTCAAAGATACCTCGCTCGCCTATATTATCGGTGTGTTCGAACTGACCACGGTCGCCCAGACCCTGAACAACAGGCTGATGATCTACCCCTTCGAAATTTATACGGCCATTGCATTTCTCTATTTCATATGCTGTTACGGCATGAGCGTTGTCGCCCGCCACCTCGAAATCAGATACTCACCGGATCGCCGTATCCGGACACCCCGGATGGAGTAAGGCGCCGCCTTCCGGAGCCGGGGCCTTCAAAAAACCCCGTGATATGCCGCCGATGAGATCGTCGTCAAAACGCCGGACATCATCCTGCAAAGGGCATCGTCTCACCGGCACGGAATGAATCTCCGGTCGTTCTTGTTGTTCCGTTCATACTACCAGTATTCAGGTGGTATATACCCGGCAGTTAATTGGTATTGCCTTTTTCTCATCAACGTCATATACATCACGCATGCTGATCGCACGGAACATAATAATCCGAAAGGGGGCCGGAGGGCGAAAGGAGGGGACTTTTTCAGACGTTTACGGCGATGTGTCTTCCGTGAACCTCCCGCGGCGCCACTACCTCCGCGCAGTGAAAACATTGCAGGAGTGACAATCATGGAAAAGAAAAGAATTTTTCAAATCAGGTCAAAAGACGATGCAAGATATCTTGCAGAGGAAATACGATACTTCGGAAGAAGTTTTTACTACGACGTTCCTCTTATGGGAATCAGCGGCGGGGTGATGACCGTCAGCTGCAACAGCAGTCAGGATAGATGTACCGTCTTGTCATCAACATCGGGATCTCAGCAGAGTGAAGAAGTGACCATGGGGGATTTGATTGAACATCTCTGGAAGGATCGGAAACTCATCAACGCCGAACTGAGGTACCTGGAATCTCATTAAACAGCGTCCGCTGTTGATCGTCATTCGGAACCGGAATGAAGGATAGTGCGATATCACTATAAGAAAAAAACTCATATAATGGAAATCCTTGTCCGCATATCATGAATTCTGATCGACCCAAAAAACGCTTGATACTCGACTGCGTGCCCTTCTTTTCACTCACCATTACAACTCACCACTTTTCCTGCAGCGTGCAGACCATACGTTCTCGTGCCGCCTCACTCACGACGCTTCATGCCGGTCCCTCTTCCTTTTTCATATGAGATTGTGTAATTCCGCCGAATAGTGTATAAGAGAATCATTCCATGCATGATGTCGTCCGTGCGACTTAACCGATGAACTGTCGATATGGATGATGCCGCCATAATCACATACCTGCGGGAGGTGCCGTATGCCCTCGAGAGTTTATAAAATCATTGAGTTGGTCGGTACGAGTGAAACATCGTGGGAAGATGCCGCCAGAAGTGCCGTCGAATCGGCAAGCCAGACTCTGAGCGACCTGAGAGTCGTGGAAGTCAATAAGCTTGACATGCAGATCGAAGACGGCAAGGTTGTTTCCTACCGGGCGAGAATTAATGTGTCATTTAAATACGAAGCAAAAGAAGCGCTCGATCGATGACGGCGGCAGGGCCGGCCGACCACTGAAAAGATGATCATGTCCTGCCGTGAAGTCTGTTCGGACCGACAGGGATAGACTGAAGCATTCCGATGTTTCCCCTAAATGACGAGTCCCTTTCTTCATTACTCCGCGTCGAATGAGCCCCGATGGAATGGGTCGGAGCTTCCGGTTTCTCTTCTCCGTGGAATTCCCGTCACTGACAAAAACATGAGCGGGCCTTTTACCTTTACGGATGGATCACTCTCCGCCATCCCCATCCGACTGTTTTCAGGCATCGGCATAACCTACTGTTATTACATGTTAATACTTGAGGTGACCTTTCGATCTCCTTTTTCCTCCGCACAAACATGGAATCGTCGCATACATCCATATAAAAATTATTGAAAAAATCATGGAATTTCGCGCCGTAATAGTGTTAGCATTATTTTTTGTAATTTTAACATGACTTGGAGGGTTTAATGAACGGTAAGATACTGATAAAGACGGGGATGCCACTCTTCCTCCTGACACTTATCATCATATGGGTCGTATCGGGATCAAGTGTCACCACAACGGCACGCGCGGATAACCGGGATATCTACAAGAGCCTGAAATTATTCAATGAAGCACTTGATCTGATCGACAAAAACTATGTCGAGGAAATTGATTCAAAAGTCATTATCGAGGGTGCCATCAAGGGTATGACCCGTTCACTTGATCCTCACAGCTCATTTATGAACGCCGATATGTATAAAGAACTTCAGGTCGACACAAAGGGCGCCTTCGGCGGTCTCGGTATTGAGATATCCATACAGAATGATATTATCACCGTCGTGTCACCGATCGAAGACACACCGGCCTACAAAGCGGGTGTCAAAGCGCTGGATCAAATCATCGCCATTGAGGGTGAGTCCACAAAAGGCTTCTCTCTTTTTGATGCCGTCCAGAGGCTCAGGGGACCGAAAGGTACACAAGTAACGATTTCAATCATGCGGGAGGGGTTCGACAAGCCGAAAGATTTTACCATTACCCGGGATATAATCAAAATAATCAGCGTTAAACACAGAATGCTCGAAAACCGGATCGGATACATCAGGATAGCGTCTTTTCACGAAAATACGGCTGACGAAACGAAGAAAGCTTTAAAAAACCTGGAAACCGGAGCACATTCATTGAAAGGTCTGATAATCGATGTCCGTAACAATCCGGGAGGGCTGCTCGACCAGGCCATAAAGGTTTCCGACATTTTTTTGAGAAATGGTGTCGTCGTGTCAACGAAAGGGAGAAATAAGGCCGCCGATAAGACATTCAAAGCCATTGATGACGGAGACGAGCCGTCATGTCCGATCATCGTGTTAATCAATCGGGGAAGCGCCAGCGCTTCTGAAATCGTCGCAGGAGCGCTGCGGGATAACAAAAAGGCTATCCTGCTGGGAACTCAAACATTCGGCAAAGGTTCGGTCCAGATCGTTATTCCCCTGGATGACGGGTCCGCCCTGAAACTGACGACGGCCAAATACTACACCCCGGATGGGACATCCATACAAGCCAAGGGGATAACGCCGGATATCGTCGTGGAGCAGGTCAAACAAAATAATGATACTCTCGCGGCAGGCATCGGTGAAAAGGACCTTAAGGGACATCTGAGAGGAGAAGATGAAGACGGGGAGGTGCAAGATAACGGAGGAGAGGAAGGATTGCTGCAGAGCGACACTCAGCTGAAACGGGCGGTGGACATGCTCAGAAGCTGGGAGCTGTTCCAATCAATCAAGAAGGGCTGAGGGATTCCCGGTCGGTGAAGAAGAAAAGCAAGAAGAGGGGGAACCGTCCGCACAGCGCATACTTTGTTATCTGGCTGAGTGTTATTTTTCTCTTTATCGCCACGGCACCGTACGTGTATTTCCACTTCAAAAACATGACGAAAAAAGCTGAGGCTGAAAAGGGACTCTCTGTAAAACAATATCCACTTCCGTCGCCGGCGCGAGAGACAATTGACGGACGCAGCACCAGGCGAGTCGCCATCATTATCGACGACATCGGGTATGAACCGCGACCGGTAGCCGATATCATCGCAATGAAAGCCCCCATAACACTCTCCATTCTTCCTCATTGCCCCTATTCCAGGGAAGCGGCGGTGCAGGGTCATAGGGCGGGGAAAGAAATCCTTCTGCATCTTCCTATGGAACCACATGAGTATCCCGATAAAAACCCGGGCGATGGAGCGTTGCTTCTTTCCATGAGCGAACCTGAAATCCGGCGGACCGTCGAAGAGAACCTGAAATCCGTCCCGTATGCCAGGGGCGTCAACAATCATATGGGATCGCGGTTCATGGAAAACGAAAAGCAGTTGGCCCGTGTTTTCAAACAGTTATTCGAAAAGGACCTTTTCTTCGTGGACAGTTATACGACAAACCGGACCAGAGGCCCGCGTCTGGCACAACAACTGGGCATGCGATTCGCAGGACGGGATGTTTTCATCGACAACAACTCGGATTTCACCGAGACACTTGAAATTCTCAAAGGCTTGATGGATGAAAAAAACAACTGGAAAACGTTGATAATTATCGGACACCCCTATAAGAGCACGATCGATGCACTGAAGGTCGCTCTTCCCCTGTTTCAGGCACACGGGATTGCAATCGTGCCTTTATCGGAACTCGTTTCCTGAGCAATCCGATTCTCCATGCCGGTGAAGCGGAATCAACAACATGGCGTATGGTTATAAAACGGATGAATAGAAATATCAGCACACATTTAATAATTATGGCCGTCGTCGTCATACTTAGTTCCTGCACTCACATTTTCAGAGGCGCCGATGATCGTCCTTTACGGAAGGAACCTGCCGTTTCATCGGCCGCCGCCTATTATCATTATTCACGGGGCGTCCTGCATGCCCTCAACGGAAACTATGACGATGCCATTCATGAATATAAAGCAACCCTCCGTATCGATCCGTGGGAACCTTTTGTAACGGTTGCCCTGGCTCAATTGTATGTCCTCAAGGAAGACATCACCAAAGCAATCGAACTGCTGGAAAAGTCGCTCATCTACAATCCTGACGACATCGATACCCATCTTTTGCTGGGAAGCCTTTATGTCAAACTGCGTGAGTACGACAATGCCATCAAGGAGTTCACCTTTATTATACAATCAGACCCGGAGCGGCTGGAACCGTATCTGTATCTCAGCCTTCTTTACCGAGACAAGAATGATTACGGCAGCGCCATTTCGAGTCTGAAAGAGTTTCTGAAATTCGATCCGGGCAATATCATGGCTCATTATTATATGGCGAAAATATATACCGAAATGAAACTCTATGCCGAAGCGGAATCATGGCTCAGGAAAACACTTCAGATCAAACCGTCTTTTGAATCCGCCCTGATTGATCTTGCCCTCCTATATGAAGCGCAGGAAAAGAATACCGAGGTTATCGATATTTATAGAAAGATCATTCAATCAAATCCGACCGGACTGGAAGCGAGATTCAAGCTCGGAAAGACATATCTTGAATTGAATCGGTATGATGAAGCAAAAAAAGAATTCAATGAGATTATCAACCTTGACGGCACGAATACGGGTGCACGTTTCTCCCTCGGTTTGGCCTATTTCTTTGAAGGTAAGGATTTCGACAGGGCCATTGAGGAATTTCGAAACGTTATAAATGAAGATCCTCACAACGAAAGAGTGCGCTACTTTCTCGCATCGTCCTATGACGAAAAAAAGAACTACGGAAATGCCTATGAAGAATTCAACAAAATACCGCCGGAATCAAATCTGTATGAGTCTGCGCGAATCCGCATGGGAATTATTCTGAAGGATGCAGGCCGCATCGGCGATGCCATCGATCTCACTCAAAAGGCACTTGACAATCAAGGCGACAGTGATGAACTTCTGGGATTTCTTGCGTCACTTTACGAAGCGAATAGTGATAAGACAACGGCTGAAGAAATATTGAACAAGGCCCTTTTCATGAATCCCGGAAGTGTGAACCTGCATTACCGACTCGGCGTCATCCACGAGAACTCCGGCCGATATGAACAGGCCATACAGGAAATGGAGAAAGTACTGAAAATCGATCCCGATAATGCCGAAGCATTGAATTTCATCGGGTACAGCTACGCAGACAGAGGCATAAAGCTCGATGAGGCGGAACGCATGATCCTGAGGGCTCTCGATCTGAAGCCGGGGAACGGATTCATAATCGACAGCCTCGGATGGGTGTATTTCAAGCAAAACAAGACCGATCTCGCCATCCGTTATCTCGAGAAAGCGGCGTCGATTATTCCCGACGATCCCACGATAGTCGAACACCTGGGGGACGCCTACGTGAAGGCGGGATTCCTTCAAAAGGCGCTTGTGGAATACCGAAAAGCATTGAAACGTAAGCCCAAAGACAGGGAAGCGCTCCTTGTCAAAATCCAGAATGTCATCGAGCAATCGGTGCAACAGGGGAAACCAACCCGAACCGGCGAATAATTTAACCTGTTTTATTTTATGACAGTGCATGGAAACGGGATGGTCCATCGGACATGCGATGTATAGCGATAAATAGAGCCTCCTGAAAAAGTAAAACACATTGATATAGTAATTATTTACGTGTATATTACGGGTCAATTGGTGCCCGGAAAATGAACACCGGGGGCCAAAAACC
>Ga0129302_1003613_pt1 | contig 10489 bp, 7 predicted proteins | sample BlaSprsedimmetaG_FD_94476 | JGI IMG/M metagenome (GOLD analysis project Ga0129302, IMG submission 94476) | Hot spring sediment bacterial and archeal communities from California, USA to study Microbial Dark Matter (Phase II) - Blank Spring... | ecosystem: Environmental > Aquatic > Thermal springs... | reverse complement strand
GTGATGAAGCCTGAGCCGGTTTTCCGCGCCGTGCGCACGGTGTTGGGCGGGACACAAGCGCCGGTGATTCTGTTGACCCCACAGGGGCGGACGTTCACCCACGCGGTAGCCCAGGAATTGGCCCAACATCCCCGGTTGATGCTGATCTGCGGTCATTACGAAGGCGTTGACGAGCGCGTGCGCGAGCACATTGTCACCGATGAACTTTCCATTGGCGATTACGTCTTGACCGGCGGCGAGCTGGCGGCGATGGTGGTGGTTGATGCCGTTGCGCGGTTCATCCCGGGCGTGTTGGGAGCCGCTGAGAGCGCACACGATGACTCCTACGGCGACGGTCTGTTAGAAGGACCGCAGTACACGCGCCCGCCGGTTTTCGACGGTTGGCAGGTTCCGGAGGTACTGGTATCGGGCGATCATGACCGCATCGCGCGCTGGAAACGCGCGATGGCCTTGCAGCGGACGTTGGCGCGGCGTCCTGATCTTTTGGAGACTGCGTCCCTGAGTGCAGAGGATCAGGCGCTTTTGCAGGAATTTCGTCGCACTTTGGATGAACCCGATGTTGCAGAGTGAAGTATATTTATATAGAGCGTGTGATAAAGGTATGGCAGGAGGCCCGCCCAGGGGTGACGAGCCTCGCCTAATCCGGCAGCTGCAAAATGCAGACCTGGCGGCGCTTGGGGAGCTTTATGAATTGTTTAAAGACGTCGTCTACCGCACTGCGTTGGCCATTACCCGCGATGAACACGCTGCAGAGGACATTCTTCAGGAATGTTTTGTACGTTTATATCAATATGCTGCATCCATCGATGCGGAGCGTCCGTTGAAGCCCTGGCTTTACCGGGTCGTGGTCAACCTGTCCTACGACTGGTTTTCGAAAAAGCCGGCATTGCAACCGCTCGATGATGTTTTGGAATGGTTATCCGGGTTGCCGAGCGTTTTACCATCCCCTGACCACAAAGCTGAGGAACGGGAATTGCAGAAAATGGTTCGCGACGTCATCATGGAGCTTCCGGTGACCCATCAGGGCGTCGTCGTACTTTTCTATTTGGAAAATCTATCCGTCGAAGAAGTTGCTGAGGTGGTGGAATTGCCGGTTGGGACGGTTAAGTCCCGGCTGTATCACGCGCGCAAGCGTTTGCGCGATGCCCTGGTGCAACGCCAGCGGCCTGTACCTGAGATGGCGTATGAGTTCACGTGAATTTGACAGTATGCTCGATGATATTTTGCGGCAGGCGCTTTATCCTTTTGCCGAAGCCGAACCGCCAGCGCGAGTGTGGCGGCGCGTGCTCCGTGCCGTGGGCTCGACGCGCACTGGGCTTGAAGCCTCCATCGATCATCCGCTGCTTGCCGCTCTTACGGCGTTTGCCGGTCTTCCGCTGCTTGCCAGTCTTGCGGCGACCTTTTCCTGTTGTTTGGGCGCTCTCTTAGGGATGATGAGAGGAAGCAACGTGACGTATGTACCGTTGTTCTCGAATCGAGCGTATTACGTTGATCAAAATGGGCGCCGCCTATCTCCGCCATTTTGGGACATCACTTTGATGCAGATGTTCGATTTGCGTCTGGCATCGTAAACGCTGAGAGGCAGCGTTGTGTCCATCGCCGAAAGTGGCGTGCTTGCTTTGCGAAACTTTGCTGTCAATAATGTCTGCGTTTGCATTTGACGTTCTCTATCCTTGATGGTATATTTGCTGTAGTACGTTTACATTCCGGTAGACTACTGGCTGAAAGACCGCTAGGAGTCATTTAACTAAGAATCTATCCGAAAATTCAGCGGGCGCGGCATTTTGCGCCTAAAGGCGCGGGTAAAAGGGTGTTTTTGCGCTTGCGGGCACTGCCCGCAAGCGCAAAAACACCCTCAAGAAAAGCGGCTTAAATTGGTCTGCCAATTTAAGCCGCCCATTCCAGCGACAGGATGACATCGAGATAATTTTCGGATAGTCTAAGGTGTAAATCATATGTTATCAAATAAGGAGGTGGTGCTATTTCTTCAAGATATTAATCAATGCCAGTAACGTTAACAAGTTAATCTATCTGTAAAATTCTCTTTAAGGAGGAGAAACTTATGATTACCAAGAAGTGGATGAATCTGTTGGCTGTAATCGTGCTTTTCAGCCTCGTCCTTTCCGCTTGTGCCACACCGGAGCAAGTGGTCGTCACCGAGGTCGTCGAGAAGACGGTCGAGGTCGAGAAGATCGTCGAGAAGACGGTCGAGGTCGAGAAGGAAGTCGAGAAGATCGTCGAGAAAGAGGTCGAGAAAATCGTCGAGGTCGAGGTGCCCCCCGAGCCTGTCGCGGTGGACCGCACGGGCGCCTGGGTGGACACGGTCGTCGTGGTCGAGGAGCCTTCTTCGGAGCAGGCCGTTAAACGCCTCGACGTTGGCGAGCTTGATCTCTATGCTTATGCTATTGCTGATCCCGACATTGCGGCGTCGATTGATGCATCGGATGCCCTCGATTCTTATCCTTCCTACGGCTCCTACAACGAACTGACCTTCAACACTGCGGGCCCCGTCTTCGAGGGCACCGGCAAGTTGAACCCCTTTGCTGTGGCGCGCATCCGCGAAGCCATGAACTACCTCGTGGACCGCAACTACATCGCCGAGGAGATCATGGGTGGGATGGGCGTTCCGCGCTGGACGACCTTCAACGGCGCCTCCAATGACGCCGCGTTGATGGCCGACGTGATCCGTGGGATCGAGCTGAAATACGCCTACAACCTCGAGACGGCTGATGCCATCATTACCGAGGAAATGGAAGCGTTGGGCGCGACCCGCGAGGATGGCGTCTGGACGTACGAAGGCGAGCCTGTCGAGCTCATCATCCTCATCCGCGTTGAAGACGCGCGCCGTGAGATCGGGGATTACGTTGGTAACCAGTTGGAAGACATCGGCTTCACCGTCGTGCGCGACTACCGCACCTCCGCTGAAGCATCCCCCATCTGGGTCCAGAGTGACCCCAATGAAGGGTTGTTCCACATCTACACCGGCGGCTGGGTCACCACCGTTGTGCCGCGCTCGCTGACCGACAACTTCGCCTTCTTCTACACCGACATGGGCTACGGCGTCCCGCTGTGGCAAAATTACGTGAATGACCCCGAATTCTACGACCTGGTCGATAAGCTACAGTACAACCAGTTCTCGACGGTCGAAGAGAAGGTCGAGATGCTGACCAAGGCTCTGGAAATGGCGATGCCGGAATCCCAGCGCATTTGGCTGGTGGATCGTGCCTCCGTCACCCCAAAGCGCAAAGAAGTTTCCGTGGCTGCTGACCTATACGCCGGCGTCAATGGCGCGTGGCTATGGGCCCAGACCCTCCAGCGCCCGGGTGAGATCGGTGGGTCGATGAATATCGCTATGCCCAGCCTCCTGGTTGAACCCTGGAACCCCATCGATGGTACCAACTGGGTCTACGACATGATGCTGATTCGTGGCACGGGTGAGAGTGGCCTGGCGCCTGATCCCTACACCGGTCTCTCGTGGCCGAACCGTATCGAGCGGGGCGAGGTTACGGTGCAGACCGGCCTCCCCGTCTTCAAGACCCTCGATTGGGTGACGCTGGACTTCGCCGATGAGATCGTCGTTCCCGACGACGCTTGGGCGGGTTGGGATGCCGAGACACAGACTTTCCTGACGGCGTCTGAGGTCTACACCGAGCCGAAGACGGTGATGCGCAAGAGCATCGCCTACTACCCCGATGATCTGTACGACACCGTCAAATGGCACGATGGCAGCCCCTTCTCCATCGCCGATATCGTTATGTACATGATCATGCAATTCGACCAGGCGCAGGAAGCCAGCGCCATCTACGACGAATCGGTTGTCCCGGGTTACAACTCCTGGATTTCCGGCAACTTCCGTGGCGTGCGCATCGTCTCCGAGGACCCGCTGGTCATCGAGACCTACAGCGACTACTACGCCCTGGACGCCGAGGATTGCGTCACCACCTGGTGGCCTTACTACGCCCAGGGTCAGAGTTCCTGGCACGCGTTAGCGCTGGGCATCATGGCCGAAGCGGATGGCGAAGCTGCCTTCTCCGCTCCGAAAGCCGAGGCCAACGAGGTCGAGTGGCTCAGCTACATCGCCGGCCCCACCGTCGCCGTTTTGGAAGCGAAGCTGAACGCTATGCTGGAAGAGGGCGCGACGCTACCTTATGAGGCCACGTTGAGCCAGTTCGTGACCGCCGATGATATGCAGGCGCGCTTTGCCAACCTCGCGGAGTGGTACCGCCGCCGCGGTCACCTCTGGGTCGGCACAGGCCCCTTCTACCTGGAACGCGCTTTCCCCGTCGAGGGTACGGTCGTGTTGCAGCGCAACCGGGATTACCCCGATATGGCCACCCGCTGGATGGGTTTCGCTGAGGCTCCCATCCCCGGTGTGCTGCTGGATGGCCCCGGTCGCGTGACCATCGGTGAGGAAGCCGTTTACGAAGTTGCGATTGATCTCGCGGGCGCACCTTACCCCGTCGATGATATCGACAACGTCAAGTACTTGCTCGTCGATGCCACCGGCAACGTCGCTTTCGTCGGTGCGGCTGAGGCCATCGAGGATGGGCTGTGGGAGATTGTGCTCGATGCCGACACGACGGGCGCTCTCGAAGCTGGTTCCAACCAGTTAGAAGTCGTGGTCGTGTCCAAGCGGGTCGCTGTACCCGCCACCGATTCTCTCTCCTTCGTGACAGCAAAGTAGTTGACTGATCCGAACGTATCTTGCTAAGCTTTCTACGTTTACAATGTACAGGAATAGCCTAAGTTTTTTCTGTTCAGATCAGTAGTTTGGATGTCTTGCCGGGGGCGGGCGTTGACTCGCCCCCGGTTCGTAATTCTTTAACGAGAAAGAGAGGATCGTGATTATGTCTGTAGAATCTCAGCCTGTGCAATCTGCTGCTGGATCACCGGCACAGAAGAACGCGCCTTCCTCGAATCAGTTGCTCAAGTTGTTGCGTTATACGGTTCTTAAACTGGGAGCGCTCTTTATTGCGGTCGCCATTGGTATCTATCTGATTGTCTTGATCGCCAATATGGGCGGGTACGTAGATCAAATGATCATCGGTCAGGCCCGCGAGCGGATCTCCTTGCAGGTGAGTATGGATCCGGAACTCAAGCAACTCCCCACAGAAGAACGTCTCCAGATGATCGACGATCTGGTAGCGATAGAAGAGAGACGCTTGGGGTTGGACCAACCTTTTTTGGTCCGCAGTTTTCGCTTCTTGTGGAATGCGCTGACCCTACAATTGGGACGGGCGCAGTTTATGTCCAGCGACAGTGGTTCCCGCCTGGTGAAGAACATCATCCTGGAACGGCTGGCGCCGACGTTACTGTTGATGGCTACATCGAACCTGCTCGTGTTTTTTATCAACCTCTTCTTTGCGCTGTTCCTTTCGCGGCATTATGGGAGTTTCCTGGATAAGTTGGTCATCTCGCTCTCCCCCATCTCCACGGCGCCGGCCTGGTTTTACGGCATTTTCTTGATTTTGCTTTTCGCCGCGGTCTTGGGCTGGCTCCCGTTTGGTGGTATGGTAGCGGCGCCGCCGCCTGAGCAACTGGGGCCATACTTGCTGAGCGTCGGGCGGCACCTCATTCTGCCGGTCCTCGCGTGGTTGATCAGCAGTTTTTTTGGAGGGGTCTACGGCTGGCGCACCTTCTTCCTGATCTTCTCGATGGAGGATTACGTGGAGCTGGCGCGGGCCAAGGGGCTATCAGATCGACAGATCGAGCGGCGCTACATTCTCCAGCCCACGCTACCGAATATCATCACCAACTTTGCGCTGATGTTGATCTGGTTGTGGCAGGGGGCGACGATTCTGGAGACGATGTTCAACTGGCCCGGTTTGGGACGATTGCTCTATCAGGCCGTTGGCCTCTTTGACTCGCCGGTGATTGTCGGTTCTGCGGTGATTTACGCCTACTTGTTGGCGCTCACCGTCTTCTTACTGGACTTCATTTACGCGCTCGTTGATCCCCGGGTGCGCGTGGGCAGTGGAGGAGCAGGCAGATGAAATGGTTGAGACAAACGTTTACTGATATCAAGCAGTATCCCTCGGCGGTCGGGGGGGTGATCATCATCGCGTTGTTGGTTGCGCTGGCAATCTACACGGTGATTGCCATTCCCTATAGCGAGGCCATCAGGCTCTGGCGAGGTGGTGAGGACGTGTGGGGAGATAACCCGCGCCTCGCTCCGCCGGCATGGACCAATCTGTTCCGTAGCAAGAAGTTACCGGAGACGATCGTGCTTACCCCCGATGGTGAAAATGTCACGAAGAGCACCTCGGTCATCTCTGAGGACATGTACGACGTGACGCTGGAATATACTTTTGATTATCCCTACGACGACTTTCCCCAGTCGATAACATTCTTTTTCACCACGCAGTACGAAGCGCGCGCACCTCACCTCTCGATATCGTGGATCACTCCTGATGGGCGGAAGATCCGGGTCGGTGATATAACCGCGGACTACAAGCTGACCTACCGCCTTGATCAGGACGCGCGTCTGATCCGCCGGCTGGACGGTGCAGCGCCCAGTATCGGCCTCTTTGCCGATCCTGAGCGAGCTGGAGATCCTGTCGCCCTCAAGGGAACTTACACGCTGTTGATTCAGGCGACCACGTTTGAGGAGGATTCGGACGTGGATGCCAAGATCGTGCTCTACGGCAAGGTTCAAGGCCTGGCGGGCACCGATCACCATCGGCGTGACATCACCGTTGCGTTGCTGTGGGGAACGCCCATTGCCCTGGCTTTCGGGTTGCTTGCCGCGGTCGGGACCACGTTCACCACCATACTCATCGCTGCGATTGGGGTCTGGTTTGGCGGGGTGGTGGACGAATTGATCCAACGCATCACCGAGATCAACATGCTCTTGCCCCTCTTGCCGATCCTCATCATGGTGGGCACGTTCATGTCGCGCAGCCTGTGGATTATTCTGGGCTGGATCATTCTCTTGAGCATCTTCGGTGCCGCGATCAAAGGCTACCGGGCGATCTTCTTGCAGGTTAAGGAATCGCCCTACATCGAGGCGGCGCGGGCCTACGGCGCCAGTAACTGGCGGCTGATTACCTTGTACCTCATCCCGCGTATCATCCCGGTACTGATTCCCAGGTTGGTGAGTTCAATCCCGGGGTTCGTTTTCCTGGAGGCATCGCTGGCTTTGTTGGGTCTGGGTGATCCTGTTCTCCCGACCTGGGGGAAGCTGATCGAGGACGCCCGCGCCAATGGTGCGTTGTACAATGGGCTGTACTATTGGATTTTGGAGCCGGCGGTGTTGCTGATGGTTGCCGGGCTTGCTTTTGCCATGGTGGGTTTTGCGCTGGATCGTATCTTCAACCCCCGCCTGAGGGAGGTATAACCGTGGCTGACAAAGAAATCTTACTCGATGTAAAGGATCTTGTTTTGCATTTCAGCACGTCCAAAGGCGTGGTACGGGCTGTGGACGGTGTCAATTTTCAACTGAACAGCGATGAAGCGGTGGTCGTCGTGGGTGAATCGGGATGCGGCAAAACCTCGCTGGCTAAAGCGATTCTGCGTTTGTTGCCCCGTAACGTGCATACCTACACCGGTAAGGTCTATCTCAAGGGCGAGGACGTGATGCAGTTGAGCGACGAGGAGTATCGTCGCCAGGTGCGCTGGCGCAAGATGTCGATGGTGCCGCAGGCGGCAATGAACGCGCTCAATCCGGTCCTCAAGGTCGGCGATCAGGTAGCAGAGCCTTCTATCATCCACAGTGCGATGCGTAAAGCGGAAGCTCTGGAGCAGGCCAGCAAGATGTTCCAGCACGTGGGTGTCCCCCAAGACTTCCTGAATCGCTATGCCTTTGAATTAAGTGGGGGGATGCGCCAGCGTGTTGCTATCGCGATGGCCCTGGTGACCTGGCCGGATCTCATCGTGCTCGACGAGCCGACCTCGGCGTTGGACGTCTTGACGCAGGCGAACATCTTCAACGTCCTGAAGGAACTTAAGGGCGAGTTGGGGCTTAGTTTCATTCTCATCACCCACGACATCGCCACCTCTAGCGAGTTAGCTAACAGCGTGGCCGTGATGTACGCGGGCCAAATCGTAGAGCGGAGCGACGCGCACCGGTTCTTCGATAAGCCACTGCATCCTTATTCAGAGAAGTTGATGAATAGTGTGCCGCGTCTGCGTGGCAATCAGGAGCCGGATTTCATCACCGGTCAACCCCCAAGTTTGCTTTCGCCGCCCACCGGGTGTCGCTTTGCCGAGCGCTGTACCAAGCGCTTCGCCCGCTGTGACGAAGATCCCCCGGTCATCGAACAGGATGGGCGTTCGGTTAAGTGTTGGTTGTACGCGTGAGCGAGAGGAGCACTGTTCTATGTCCGTTCAAATGAATGTAAAGGGTCAGGATAAGGCATTGGCACAGGATGAAGTATTGGCAATGAAAAGCGATACTGTGACATCGAATGATGTTTTGTTATCGGTCAAGGACCTGCGGGTCTGGTTTGAGTTGCGGCGTTTTGGCTTCGGGCACGCCGGATACGTGCGGGCGGTTGATGGTGTCTCCTTCGATCTGAATCTCGGCGGAACCATCGCTATCGTTGGCGAGAGCGGCTGTGGCAAGTCAACTTTGATGAAGACGATTTTGGCGCTGCATCGTCCCACGAAGGGAGATATCCTTTTCGAGGGACAGAACTTGAATGCACTCAGGGGTAGCGAGATGCAGGAATACCGCTCCCAGGTTGGTTATGTGCAGCAGGACCCTTATGGGGCGCTGGCGCCTTTTATGAGCATCCAGCGGATTCTTGAAGAGCCACAAATTATCAACGGGATCAAGGATAAAGAGGAGCGTGATTTCCGTTTGCGCCGCGCCATGGAAGAAGTCAAAATGAGTCCCGTGGATGATTTCTTGCCCAAATTCCCGCATATGCTGAGTGGCGGGCAGCAGCAGCGGGTGGTCATCGCGCGGGCGATGTTGCTGGATCCGAAGCTCATCGTCGCCGATGAGCCGGTTTCGATGCTGGACGCTTCAGTGCGCGTGGAAATCCTCAAGCTGTTGCGTGGCTTGCAGGAAGCCCACAACCTGGCGGTCATCTACATCACACACGACCTTTCGACCGTGCGTTATTTTTCGGAGCGTGTTTTTGTGATGTACGCCGGGAAGATCGTCGAAAACTCCCTCATCAACGACCTGATTCACAATCCTTACCATCCCTACACGGATGCGCTATTGGCGGCTACCTCCGATCCCGATGCCGATAACGCGACGCGCTTCCGAGATGTGCCTCCTGGCGAGCCACCGAGCCTGGTCAATCCGCCGAGTGGTTGTCGTTTCCACCCACGTTGCACGCACAAGATCGAGGGTCTGTGCGAAGTAGAGGAGCCTCCATACTTCGAACCGGAGCCTCATCACTTAGTCGCTTGTTGGTTGTACAGGTAAGCCCTATGCTGGCACATCCCTGGAAATTGCTAGTGGTAGCTTTCGCCCTCTTGCTGCTTGGCGTGCTGCTCCCACTACTCATCGTGTTAAGGCTTCTCCCTTCCACGTTCTTCTTGAACTTTCTTGCCTACTTCGCATCCTTTTCCGGTATGATTCTGGGGTTGATTGGCTCTGTCTTGTATACCCGTATGCGCAAAAAATAAGCCTTAGGCAGTTCCAAGATTAGCCCAAACCGAGAAGACTAAGCACCCTGGGAAGCGATTGCTTTTGGGATGTTTATTTCCTTGGAACTGGCTTAGCGTGCGAGTGATTGACAGCCCCGCAGCCGTGTCATGGCTGCGGGGCTGCGGTCTTCCTGGCGTCTGCATACACGTTCGCGTACAGGCAAATGCGCGACAGCGTCGCGTTCAGGATACATTCCTCGCGGCTCGCCGCGATAACGGGTCCAGGGCTTGCCCTGGGGTTCATATCTATGAATTCTTGACTTTTCGATTTTTGTCCTTAGAATGAAATTTGTTCGCAAACGTAACCCCCACGAAGGAAGAGAGAGAGAGAGATGTCACGTAAGAAGTTGATGGCTATGATTGGGACGATTGTGCTGTCGAGCATAATACTGTCCGCCTGTATGATAACCCCGACTCCTGAGATAATCATCGAAACTGTCGTGGTTGAGAAAACTGTTGAGACGATCGTTGAGAAGGTCGTTGAGAAAGTTGTTGAGAAGACCGAGGAACCGGCTGTCGGCGACGGTCTCAAAACGCTGGTGGTCTGCCAGAGCCAGGAACCTGACACACTCTATTGGTATGGTGGCAACATGCTCGCAGCGCGCCACATTCAGCACGCGGTGTACGACGGCCCCATCGATAGCCGCACCTATGGCTACCAGGCCGTCATCCTCGAAAAACTGCCGAGCACCGAAGACGGCGACGCGATCATCAACGCCGTCACTGTCCAGGCCGGCGACATCGTTGTGAACGATGCCGGCGCCCCTGTGGAATTGATCGAGGGGATGCTGGTACGTCCGTACGGCTGTCGCTCGTCGGAGTGTGCCGTGGAGTTTGGAGGCCCTCCGATGGAGATGGACCAGATGTTTGTGACCTTCACGCTGGT
>Ga0129302_1003604_pt1 | contig 10513 bp, 9 predicted proteins | sample BlaSprsedimmetaG_FD_94476 | JGI IMG/M metagenome (GOLD analysis project Ga0129302, IMG submission 94476) | Hot spring sediment bacterial and archeal communities from California, USA to study Microbial Dark Matter (Phase II) - Blank Spring... | ecosystem: Environmental > Aquatic > Thermal springs... | reverse complement strand
GACTCGCTCTAAGCGCCAAAACGCCTATTTCGCAAATGCCTCTCTTTCGCGTTCTGTCTGGAGTCTGAACTCCAGCCCGGCAGCGGTGCAAGACAGACATGGCGCAACGAGCATTCTGGCCGGGCCGCGAACCGGAAAGTATCCTCGGGCCGGTGCTCCTTCAGCCGCTCTCCTCGACCTTGACCTTGATGGCCATGTTCTTCAAGAGTCTGCGCAGGACGCTCTGGAGGTAGAGCCGGTACCCGACCGTGGCTTCGCGCCAGTATGCCTTCACGCGAGCGCCCTCCCCCTCGCGCACAATCGTCGTCGTGCCGTCATCGTCGACGCGGATGTCGACGTCGCGAAACGCGAATGGGCCGTTCTGGTAGCCGGCGGCGTCCAGGAAAGGCCCCGTGCACCACATACGGCGTTCGAGCGGCCAGAACGTGGCCTTGGCCCTCTTGTCAACAGGCTTCGTCAGGGCTTCAATGGGGCCGACCTCCGCTGGATTGGTTTTCGAGAGTGCGTAGAGGAAGAAGTTCTGGAGGGGGGGCGCGGCGTCCTGGAAGACCTCACCCTGCTTGAACGACCACAACGTCTCGAAGCCCTGTTCGCCAAAACACGGTGCCCAGTAGATGGGCAAGCCGCTCGTGAGTATGCGCTGATAGGCCAACGGGTCCAGGTTGACGTTGTGCTCCTTGCCGCCGCTCGAGTGGCCCGCGTTGACATACAGCCGTGCTACCTTGCCCTCGAACAGCGCGGGCGCGCGATTGTAGGCTGCGGCCACATCACGCAGGCTGCCCGTCGTAAACAGTGTCACCGGGCTGTAGGCGCCCGTCAGTGCATCGAGGAGCAGCTCGACGCCGCCCTGCGTATCGGCCGGATGCTCCTCGCCCGTGTCGACCGGCGTTTCGAGATTCGCGACCAGGCCCGTGGCATAGGGCGCCGTGCGCCCGGTAAGGTGCATCATCTGCTCGATAGCCGGCGTACCCGCACGTCCCTTGCCGTGCTCGCCCAGGTCGATCACAATGGCGCGGATGTCGAACTCCGGTATCGCGAACAGCGTGGCGAGGTCCACGTGGTCATCCGGGTCGTCATGGGGGTGATAGAGGTCCGTCACGTACACGATCGGGACCGATCCCGGCTCGCCCGCCGCTGCCGTCAAGCACATCACACACGACAGAATCACCAGGATCCCTGACCGTCCGGCCACTGCACATCCTCCCTATGGCGCGCTTCAGCGCCGCTCACGTCCAGAATCGCCACAAGCCTCGCCTCATTCATGCCATACTCGGCATACTCTCGGCAAACTTCGTTCGCCGCGCGGGCTTCAGGGCAACGGAATCTACCTGCCGATCGGGGCACGGGGTGGTTCGTTACGCAGGGCTCTGGCGGTTGTGAGGCCCGACTGTAACATCCGGCACGCGTTAAGGTATACTGTGAAGGTGTTTTGTTTGCACGTGAAATCTCATTGAGGGAGGATCGACGCATGAAGCGAATCGTGTACGGAATCGGAATGGTGTGCCTGGTTGCGTGTCTGACGGGTTGTCCCCCGCAGCCCTTGTTCAACGCCTCGGGCCAGTACGAGGGCTCGTGGTCTACCACCAGCACGCAGGTGCCCATCGAAAACTGCGACATTTCGCTGGTGCTTTTCCAACTGCCCAAGGTCCCCATCATCAAGTGGACAGTGGCGGGCCTGGTGACGTTCAACTACGACTGCATCCTGCCCGAGGACGTCCGTGAGTTCCTCGGGGTCGAGATGATGGAGCTCGGCGCCCCCTTGCTCGGCAGCATGGACAAGGACAACCCCGGCACAATCCATTTTGGGCTCAAGCTTAACGTGGACCAGATTCCCGCCGGGTTGCTCGAGATGCTGGACATTGACCCGGAGGCGGATATCCCGCTGCAGAACTTCGAGCTGACCATGGATGGCGTTGGCGTTGACGAGGACCTGGACGGCGTCATGGATTCCTTCTCGGGGACGTTTGCCTTCAAGGCGACCGCGTTGACCGAAGGCGAGCCGCTCGAGATCGACTTCGAGAGCACGTTTGCCGTTCAGCGCGTCGGGGACATATAGCCCGAGCGTGCGCGCTGAGGCAATAGAGACGCAGCGAGGCCGGCTTCGGCGTACCCCGAGGTCGGCCTTATGCATGCCGGCGGCCGAGTCCATGTATACCGGGCGTTGGGCATAGTAGATTCACGCGGGGATGCCGGAGAGGCAGTATGGGGCGTTCATCATGTGAGCCCCCCTTGGTGTGATGGTGCGTCCTGCGTAGCGTCAGCATGAGCATCGGGCCAGACAAGCGGAAGCCTGACCTCCTGATGGCGTTCTCTTCGAGGAACTACGGGCGTATCGGGACGGCTGAACCCGGCTTTCCAATGGAGTGTCCGATACCCTATAATCAGGGGCAGTGGACCGCAACCGACCGGGAGGCTCCGTCATGGGTAGCTATGGGAAATGCGTCGGACTCGTTGTTGTAGGAATGTGCCTGACTCGCGCGCTTACAGGATGCCCGGGCGCCTCTTGGGTGGCTGCCGGGCACTACGAGGGCACTCTGTTGATGGACACCGCATATGGGGAAGAGGGGACGACGTGCGGCGTCGCCATCACGCTGGTCCAGCATCGCACTACTTTGCTGGGTACGGTGCAGTTCGGGCCGCGATGCTTCTTGCCCAACGAGCTGATCGACATTCTTGGTCTTGACGCCTTTGTCCTGCCCGTGCGCGGAACATGGGGTTCCTTCGGTCGACTCAATCTCGTCTTCGACCCCGACCGTGCGGCAGGGGAAGGCTTGGACTTCGGGTGCGACCTCACGCTTGAGGGCGTCGGCTATGACGCTGACGAGGACGACCTGGTGGATTACCTCACGGGCGAGTTCACCGCCGAGTTCTTCTTCGAGGGCGTTCCCGACCTTGGCGATGTCCGTATCCGTCCCGGCGGCACCTTCGAGGCCGAACGCGCGGCGGATTGAAAGAAGCGGGGTCGGGGCAAGTCGTGTGAGCGTCAGCCCACCGCCGCCCGCATGCCATACCTGATGGGCGGTGCGGTTGCTTCAGGGTTCGGGGACTCGCCCTTCGCACTAACGGGGTGTTTGGGCCCGATCTGGCTGCTCGCGCCACTCGGCTAAAGAGTTACCAGGGGGTGAGTCCTTGGCTCTCTGACGCCGTCACTTGCGGTACAGGCATGCCAGCACCTCAACGTGGCGCGTATGCGGGAACAGGTCGACGCCGCGCACTTCCTCGAGTGTGTATGCATCGAGGAAGCTCGGCATCTCGCGCGCCAACAGCTTCGGGTTGCACGAGACGTAGAGGATCGTCTCCGGGGCAAGGTCGACCAAACGGCGCAGGGCCTTCGGGTGCATGCCCGCGCGGGGTGGATCCACCACCGCGGCGGCATTGGGCGCAAGGCCGCCCTCGGTCAGGCGGCCGAGCAGGAAATTCTTTGTCTTCTCGGTGTAAAACGTCGCATTCGAGACCCCGTTCTCTTCGGCATTCAGCTCGGCGTCCTCCGTCGCAGCGAAGACCTCCTCGACGCCGTGCACCTGCTCGACCACGTCCGCGCATGCCAAGGCAATGGTGCCGATGCCCGCGTATAGGTCGTAAAGGACACGCGGCGCACGCGCTTGCACGCGCTCCCGAATCACCCCATAGAGACGCTCGGCCGCGAGGGTATTGGTCTGGAAGAAGCTGAACGGGGAGAGCTGAAAGCGGAGGATGCGCGTGCCGTCGCCGGCGGGGATGTGCAGTTCCTCGTGGAGCGTCTCGGCGCCGGCGAGCAAGGTCATCTCGTCGGCGATGGCGACATCGCTCGTGCGGTGCGACACGCCGTGCCAGATGCTCGCGGCCGGAAATACGTCCTGCACCACCTGGACGAAGGGTCCCGGGTCGAACCGGCCCTCGCGCGTGATCAGCGCGACCATGCGCTCTTTGGTGCGCTTGCCCTCGCGCACGAGAAGCGTCTTGAGCAGGCCCTCGCCCTTCCGCGAGTCGAACGGCGGCAAGTCATGGTCGTGCATCCAGCGCCGCACGGCCCTGAGCAGGGCGGCCAGCCCCTCGGGGCCGATCAGGCACTCGTGGATATCGATGCACCAATACCAGCGGCCCTTGCGCTTGAACCCCAGCACCGGCTCACGCGCGCCGTCTTCCGGCGGGCCCTCGGGGTAAAACTTCACCCCGAAAGTGGGGTCCACCTTGTTGCGGTAGTGCCATACGACCGGCGAGGGCTGGACGGGGATCGGCGCCTTCCAGAAAGGCAGAAACAGCTCTTCCAACGCGTCGGCCTTACGAACCACTTGCTCCTCATAGGGCACATCCTGGAGCTGACAGCCACCGCACTCGCCAAAATAAGAACACAACTGCGCCACGTATACATTCTCCATCATTCCGGCGGCATGCTAGCGCCACAGAGCGCCCAGGGTCAACGAAAGCGGAGCGCCCGGCGTCACAATCGCGCGTCGCATCACAAGAAAGGTAGTTCTTCAGCCGATTGGCGTGCGTGCTCAGCTCAGACCCAAACCCTCCGTCATTGCGAGCACCTTCACGCCCAAACGGCGATGTTTGGCGTAAGAAAGGCGTGTGCATGCCCGAAATCGAGGGACTGACTCCGAATTGATGCTTTTGTGATTCTTTAGCCGATTGGCGTGGGTGCTCGGATCCAGCCCCCAAATACTCCGTCATTGCGAGCGAAGCGAAGCAATCTCGCTTGCATAAGGTGTGATTTCCGGTCGAGATTGCTTCGCTTCGCTCGCAATGACGGAATCACGTGGCCTTCACGCCAATCCGCTAAACAGTTACCAAGAAAGAACGGTCAGCGAGCGCCACATTGTCCCGATCGACTGTTCCCTTGCCTGAGTTGAGGCGCATGTCCGGGGAGGAGGTCTGTCGCCTGTTGCAGCGGCATGGCTTCACGGAGGTGCGGAGATGGGGAAGCCACATTGTCATGCAACGCTGCGAGGACGCCGGGACCACGACTGTCCCCGTGCCCAACCACGCTGATCTGCGGACCGGTACACTGCGCTCTATTCTCCGGCAGTCGGGTTCATCGCGCAGCCTCTTTGGGGCTTAGGGGAAACGTAGGGAAGGGCCCCATAGTCGAGGAAGCGCGCACGATTCGCGATCAGCCCTCGCTGCAGGGCCATTGAAGCAGTTCAAGGAGAGCGATTCAACAACCCTGCACGGTCACCGCTCACCCCGTTGGACTCAGTGGGTGCTGCGCTCTACAATACGCGCATGCGATTCACGCGCTATTACCTACACACGCGGAAGCGTCCGGACAGACAGGTGATCAAGCAGGAGTGGATCGAGCGCGCGATTACCGACCCAGATGCGGAGTATGTTCAGCATGACGGCCGAATTCGCAGGTGGAAGAGAATAGAGGAAGCCAACGGCCGTTTTCTGCAGGTTGTTCTTCTGGAGGATGGAGAAACGGTCCACAACGCCTTCTTCGACAGGCGGTTTCGAGAGTAGGAACATGCAAGCCAAATATTTCTCAGACACAGACACGTTGTTGCTGGTATTCAGCGATGAGGAAGTGACGGACACCTATGACCTCAACGAGAATGTGCTGGTCGAGGTGGACAGCCGCGAACACCTCGTCAGCATCACCATCGAGCATGCCAAGCAGCAAACCGACGTCAACGAATTCTCGTACCAGGTCGCGACAGCGTAGAGAACGCCGTTCGTCGCCCACGCGAGAGACCAGCGCGTTGCGCGCCTGATGAACGACAAATGGTAACTGTTTAGCGGATTGGCGTCAAGACCGTGTGATTCCGTCATTGCGAGCGAAGCGAAGCAATCTCGACCGGGAATCACACTCTATGTAAGCGAGATTGCTTCGCTTCGCTCGCAATGACGGTGTCTTTGGGCTTGAGTTGACCACCCACGCCAATCGGCTAAAGAATTACGACAAATGAAGGCGAGTTCTCAGGCCATGGACCGAACGCCCACCAAGTTGAGTCGCATGTCCGAGCGCCAGAACGACGACTTTGTGCTTGGCACCCCGGCAGAACGAATCGCCATGGTCTGGCCTCTCACCTGCGAAGCCCTGTCCTTGAGCGAGCGCTACGACACGCAGCAGCCAATGCAGAGGCATGTAGTCCGCGTCATCCGCCCGGGAGGCCGGATTCCTTCCGGGCATCCCGAGCGCGACCATGACAGCGCGACCATGACGCTTGACAAGCCAGACCAGACCATGAACGTGATGGAGGACATCGTCGAGAATTGAGACTACGGCAACACGCGGTCCTTCGGCACTCCCGAGCGCGTTGGCCATTGCGCCTCGGCGCCGGGACCATGTTGCGCCGGGTCATGCTGTCAATGCTGGCGGCCCTGGCCGGATCTGCATGTCCGGCGGGCATGAGCGGCCGCGCCTCAGGTGCCACAACGCCTGGACTCGAGTGGATCCGTCTTGGCGACGATGGCGCCCGTTTCGTCTACGCAGAATCCGGCACTGAGTTCGTGGCCTGGGGCGTCAACTACGACCACGACCGCTCGGGCCGCCTCATCGAGGATTACTGGCACGACGAATGGGCGGCGATCGTCGAGGACTTCGCCGAGATCAAGGCGCTCGGGGCCAATGTCGTCCGGATTCACTTGCAGACCGGCAAGTTCATGAAAGCCCCGGACGAAGCGGACGTGGATGCCCTGCAGCAACTCGAGCGCCTGCTGAAAATGGCCGAGGACACCGGCGTCTATCTCGACCTCACGGGCCTCGGCTGCTACCACAAGCAGGACGTGCCCGCCTGGTACGACACACTCGACGAGGCCGCCCGTTGGGATGTTCAGGCTCGCTTCTGGGCCGCCGTGGCAACGACCTGCGCCGACAGCCCCGCCGTCTTCTGCTATGACCTTATGAACGAACCCATCGTGCCGGGGCCGAAGAAGAAAGAGACTGACTGGCTCGCGGGCGAGTTCGGCGGCAAGTACTTCGTCCAGCGCATCGCGCTCGACCTCGCAGGCCGCACGCGCGAGGAAGTCGCCAAGGCGTGGGTCGACAAGCTCGCCTCCGCGATTCGCAAACACGACAAGCGTCATTTGATCACCCTCGGCATCATCCCCTGGGCGCTGCACTTCTACCCCGGCGCGCGGCAGTCGCTCTTCTACTCCAAACCAGTCGGCGAGCACCTCGACTTCGTCAGCGTGCACTTCTACCCCGAGAAGGGCCAACTCGACAAAGCGCTCGACGCGCTCTCGGTCTACGACCTCGGCAAACCCCTCGTCATCGAGGAGATGTTTCCGCTCAAGTGCAGCGCCGAGGAACTCGAGAGCTTCATCGACGGCTCACGCGCCATCGCCGAAGGCTGGATAAGTTTCTACTGGGGCAAGACCATCGACGAATACGCCGCCGAAGAAGACAGCCTGACCAGCGCCCTCGTCCGAACCTGGCTAGAGCGCTTCCGCGCAATGACGCCGGCGATACTCGGGACGGCCGAGGCAATTTCTCGAACCATAACAGCGCCCGCGGAAGAGCAATGAGAAACGCGAAGTTCGTTATACTGCTGGCGTGCTGCGTTGGATGCGCCGCGATCGGCGGGGTTGGCGAGAGGGAGGCGATCATGAACGTGAAGCAAGCGGACGGACGGGTGTGGATTGATGGGGTCGAGGGCTTCAGCCCGGCTGAATACGCCAGCAGCCTGCACGGCTGCCAGGCGCGTATCCTCCAAGCCCTCGGCGAACCGCTGGCCTACGGCGACCTCATTTGCCACAGCGCCTTTGCCTTCCGCGTCAGCGTGCACGAGCAGTTCTGCCCCAGCGCCGGCCACCCATGCTGCGGCTACATGTGCATCGGCAACGCCAATCGCGCCTTGCCGTGGCGCGTAAAGGTCTACGAATCCTTCCCCTGGGCCGAAGCCAGACCCGACCGCGCCGCCTTCGAGGCCGAGGCCTGCGCTGCTATCAAGAACAGCATCGACCGCGGCGTGCCCGTCCACTACTCCAACGAAGAGGACGGCCTGATCATCGGCTATGCCGACGAGGGCCGCCGTTGGTGGTGCGTGCATCCCTACCACAAGTGGGGCAGCGAACCCTTCTGGCACGACGAGGTCGAGGGCTTCGCCGGCGGCAAATGGCCGTGGGCCATCGCAGTCTGGACCGAACCCAAGCCCGACAACGAGCGCGCCTCCGACCGCGACCTGACCATCGCCGCGCTCGAGCAAGCCGTCGACATGTGGCACACCGACAAGCGCGATGCCTACTTCGTCGGCGACGCGGCCTACGCCCACTGGCTCGAGTGGCTGCGCGATATCGAGGCCGGCAAGGTCGACGCCCCAAAGGCCGGCATGCAGGGCAACGGCTGGTGCTTCGACGTACTCATCCACAATCGCCGCATCGCCGCACAATGGCTCGACAACAAGGCCGGACAGTTCAACCACCAAGCAGCGAAGGCCCTACGCGTCGCCGCCGACCACTACGCTCAACTCGCCAAGGTGTGCATGGAAGGCCTCAATTGCCCCTGGGACCTCGCACTCAGCCCCGAGCGCTCCGACGAGTGGACCAGCACGCTGCGCCAGAACCAGATCGCCCGACTCGAAGCCGCCCGCGAGCACCGAACCCTTCGTGCCTGGCAATCGGGAGGGCGTTCCATCCCATTCTTCTTCACGGCCGTCTGCGTCTTCAGTAGACACAGGTGCTGTCTCCTCTCAACCTGTCTGGCGCGTTGTCAATCGCCGGCCCTCACCTCTCCCCCAGCACCTCATCCCCCAACCCTCGCTGCCATGCCACGAGCCGCTTGCGCAGGCTCTCTTTAATGGCCTGTGCGCCGGGGTCATCGGCGAGGTTCTTCAGTTCATCCGGGTCGGTGGCAAGGTGGTACAGTTCGTCGGGGCCGGTCTTGTAGTTGCGGACGAGTTTCCACGCGTCGGTGCGGATCATGCGCAGGTTCGCCGAGGGGTCGTAGTGGTGTTGGTCGAAGCTGCCGAAGAAGGCGTCGCGCCAGGGCACTTCGCGGCCCTCGAGCAGGGGCAGGAAACTGATGCCTTCGACCTTGGGCCGCGCACCGGCCGGGACGCGCGCGATATCGCATAAGGTGGGGAAGAAGTCGATCTGGCCGACCATCTCGTTGATGCGCGTACCGGGCTCGACGACGCCGGGCCAGCGGATCGCCAGCGGCACGAGCACCGACGGGTCGAACATGTTGGGCCGGCAGGTCCTGGGCGGCTTGATGCTATGGGCGTTCCCCTTCGAGTGCAGCCCGTGCTGGCCGATCATGTAGCCGTTGTCGCCCGTGAAGAGGACGAGCGTGTCGTCGGCGATTGCCAACTCGTCCAACTTCGTGAGCAGGCGGCCGAGGTTGCGGTCGACGGCGCTGCAGCACGCGTAGTACTCGCGGAGCATGCGCTCGACCTTCTTCGGGTTGACGTCGCTACCCCTGAACAACGTGAGGTCCTTGCCTTCGTAGTGCGCGGCGTCCTCGGGCTGCACGGGCGTCCAGGGCGCGTGCGGGTTGCGGTAGCTCACCATGCAGAAGAACGGCCCCTTGCGATGCTCCCCGATGTACGCGATCGCTGCGTCGGTGAGCATGTCGACCAGCCATCCCTTGCGCTGTGCTGTCTCGCCGTCGATCTCGAGCGTCGGGTCCAGCGGCTTCGTGCCGCCCTCGAGGAAGCCCATGAAGTAGTCGAACCCACGCCTCAGCGGATGGTGGCGCGGCTGGAGGCCCAAGTGCCACTTGCCGACGTAGCCCGTCGCGTAGCCCGCCTCGCGCAACAGCTCGGGGAAGAGCACGAACCCCGGCTCGATACCCAGGTCCGGCTCCTTCTCGGGGTGCAGCCAGTCCTCGACATGGTGCTGGATGCTGTCCAGGCCCGTCATCAACGTGGCGCGCGCCGGCGAGCATACCGGCGTCGAGACGAACGCCCGCGTTAACAACGCCCCCTGCGCGGCGACGAGGTCCATGTTCGGCGTGTGGATGTCGTCGTTGCCATACCCACCCATAGCCCAGCGCGCCTGGTCATCCGTGTGGACGACGAGGATGTTGGGGCGCTTCGGCGCGGCCTCTGCGCTCGAAAGGCCGCCCATCAGCGGCATTGCGGCACCCGATGCGGCGAGAAAGGCGCGACGGCTTAGGTTACTGGGTGGCCTGGGGGTTCTGCCGGCCATGACTTGCCTCCGCTATTGTTAAGTCAATTGACGACGACATAGCGTCATTTATGGATCAGCACGGCATCTTTCGACGACGATATGACTATCATTGAAATTTATTCTGACTCATATATGAATGAAATTGAGTCGCCTTCGGGCAACGTGTCCACCAGCGGGATCGCATCCTCGATGGTCTCGGGACGGGCTGGCTGCGTCCGCTTAGCGGCGCAGGAACTCAGGAGGCGCACCCTGGCGCTCCTGCCCTTGCGCTGCACCACCGCGTCGGTCGGAGCTCGAGGTCAACCGTGCGACGCGGCGTCATAGTCCGAAAAGGGCAAGCGTTCACCCGGTTTCCCCGGAAAGGCTTACAACGCTCAATGTTCACACAAGGAATCGCGTGTTTGTAGCGCAGGCGTCTCGCCTGCATTGCAGGGACAAGGTTGTCGGGCGCGCTTCT
>Ga0129302_1003599_pt1 | contig 10537 bp, 10 predicted proteins | sample BlaSprsedimmetaG_FD_94476 | JGI IMG/M metagenome (GOLD analysis project Ga0129302, IMG submission 94476) | Hot spring sediment bacterial and archeal communities from California, USA to study Microbial Dark Matter (Phase II) - Blank Spring... | ecosystem: Environmental > Aquatic > Thermal springs... | reverse complement strand
GCGGTACAATTACGGCAAACACGCGTATTTTAGCGACCTATCGGACATTTTCCATGATCAAGAAAAAGAAATTCACGACCATCGTCATTGCGAGCGATGCGACGCAATCCGGATGGACCGGATTGCCGCTTCGGGCTGCGTCCTTTCCGTAATGACGTCGGGTGAAGCGTTTCACGCGGTTTAACTTCTTATTTTGGGCAATGGCATTTGATGTACAAGATGCAAACGCTTATTCGCGGCGTCTTGTAATACATTATGCCGTGGCTTTGTTAAAGGTTGATTAAGGATGGCTTGTTCCCGCGACAAACAGCGCGCCGACCCAATACCCGTCAGCAACGCACCCGCTGAACCGGGTTGTTACATAATGCGCGATGCTTCCGGAAAGGTATTGTATGTCGGCAAGGCCCGGAATCTGAGAGCGCGTTTGCGCAATTATACCAATGATACGGACAGCAGGTACAGCGTGAAGTATTTGATGCGCCGGGTGGCGCATGTCGAGTTTCTGGTGGTGGCGTCGGAGAAAGAGGCGCTGCTGCTTGAAAACAGCCTGATAAAGACGCATAAGCCCCGTTACAATGTTCGGCTGCGCGATGATAAGAACTACATCAGCATACGCCTTAATCCCAATGAACCGTTCCCGAGGCTGATGGTTGTGCGTAAACATAAAAATGACGGCGCGCGTTATTTCGGTCCTTATCATGACACCCATGCGGCGCGCAAAACCATGAAACAATTGCAGCGGCTTGTTCCTCTGCGCGTATGCTCCGACCATGTCATGCACAACCGCGCGCGCCCATGCATCTACCACCAGATCAAGCAATGTCTTGCGCCTTGTGTCGGCCTGATAAACGAAGACGATTACCGCCGCCAGGTGAACCAGGCATTGTTAATACTCGAAGGACGCTGCGCAGAACTCAAGGGCGAATTGCGGGATCGCATCCGTGAGTTGGCCGAACAGATGCGTTTCGAGGAGGCCGCCCTTGTCCGCGACCGTCTGCATGATTTGGAGGTCACTGTGGCCCCGCAACGCGCAATTGTGCGCACCGGCGCGCGAGACAAGGATGTCTTCGGGTATTGTCTGGAGGGGCAATTCATGGAAATTCAGGTGTTGTATTACAGAAACAATGCGATGATCGGCGGTAATTCATTTTCGTTTGACCATATCGAGGCGCCCATACCAGAATTATTCAGTTCATTCCTGCTGCAATATTACGGCAGCGCGCCGGTGATCCCCCAGGAAATCCTCGTGCCGGTGAAGTTGGAAGAACAGAAGGTACTCAGTGATCTGTTAAGCGAGAAAAAAGGCGCAAAAATCATCATAAAACGCCCGCAAAAAGGCGCCTTAAAGTCTCTGGTGGAACTGGCCAACAAAAACGCCAAACAGGCGTTTACAGAAAAACGCGGGGCGGAAAAGGCCTTGCAGGATGCTTTGGAGCGAATACAGGCGCTGTTTCTTTTGAGCGGTTTTCCCCGGCGCATCGAGTGTTTTGACGTTTCCACAATTCAGGGAAATAAAACGGTGGCGGCAATGGCGGTGTTTGAAAATGGAAAGCCTGTCAAACAGCGCTACCGGCGGTACGAAATTAGAGACAGCGGCGGACAGGACGATTTCGGCGCCATGCGGGAGGTGTTGCGGCGCCGGTACAGTCGGGCAATCGCAGAAAACGAACTGCCGGACCTTGTGCTCATAGACGGCGGCAAGGGACACCTGAGCGTGGCGGTCAAAACGCTGAAAACGCTGGCGCTCGAGTCGCTGCCGTGCGTCGGCATCGCCAAGGCAAGGGCGACGGGTCGCGGCGTTGCCGCCCATGAGCGTTTCTACATTCCCAATCGTATGAATCCCATTGTGCCGCCTCAAGGCGGCGCCGTGGTGCGGCTGCTGGCGCGCATTCGCGATGAAGCGCATCGCTTTGCCATAACATATCACCGGCTCAAACGAAAGAAAAGCGCTTTCGCCACGGCGCTGCTAGAGTTGCCGGGCATAGGGCCGGCCCGCGCCCGGGCATTGCTCAAATCGTTTGGTTCGGTGCAAAGGATTCGCGCCGCCAATGTGGAGCAACTTGCCGCTGTCCCCGGTATTAGTGGTAAACTTGCACAGGAGATAGCCGACGGACTTCGGACGCGTAAGTAACTGTTGGCAACACCAACTGTCGCACCAGTGAGAGAAGGAGACTGCAATGATAGGAATATTGGTTGCCATCGTCATCATAGTGGGAATCGCGCTTTTGATTGCGCTGTACACGTTGTTGCTCACTTCCTTGTATCCCGAGACTATCCGCACCAATGAAGTGTTTTTTGTGCGCACGGATGATCTATGGATGCTACGCGTATGCAGATACCGCAAAAGCCGCGCCGCCGGCGAGCCGGTGCTGCTCGTGCATGGCATGGGGGCGAACCAGAACAATTTCACCAGCCCCGAAAACGGCTGCCTGGTAGACTACCTGCGCGACAAGGGATATGACTGCTGGACGGTTGATTTGCGCGGCTGCCGATCCTCACAGCCGCCTTTCGAACGGACGCGGGACGACGTGCGCATGGAGGATTTTTTCCGAGATGATATTCCATCCGTTATCGCCCATATCCTGAAGGTTACCAATTATTCCAAACTGCATTGGATCGGCCATTCCATGGGCGGCATGCTGTTGTATGCCTATGCGCTTGACACCGGCGGCGATGAAATCGCTTCAGGCGTAACCCTTGGCTCCCCCATTGATTTTTCAGACGCAGCCGGAGAAGTCCCCGCATGGCTTCTTGCCTTTGGCGAGAAGTTTCCTGTTATCGCGGGAAACCTGATTCGGGGGATTGTTCCAATCGTGAAGGCATTGCAGCTGGGTTCCTGCGCCTTCCCTATTAACCATAAGAACCTGCCGGACAACATCACCGCCGGCCACTTCATCAACATGCTTGAAGACCCCCTGCCGTTGCTCATGCGGCAGGTGCGGCATTGGCTCACAATGAAGGAATACAAACTGGCGGACGGCTCGTTGGATGTTACGGCGCAAATGCCTGAATTTCCCGTGCCGTTGCTGGCGTTTTTCGCTGCCAAGGACCCCTTTATCAACGTTGAGCGGGCTGTTCAATGGTTTGGCAATATCAAGAATCGGGATAAGAAAGCGGTTGTATGCAGCAAAGAGCATGGGTTCGCCGAAGATTACAGTCACTGTGATTTGGCGTTCAGCAAAGAAGCCGACAAAGAGATATTTGAACCCATCCTGCAATGGCTGCTCGCGCACCCATGTCCTGTGCGCAGCGCCCTCAAGGAGGAGGCTGAACGCGTCAGCGCGGGCGCAATATCCGATGAAAAACGCGCCAAAATCCTGTCCGGCACTGCCTATGACCATATAACATTGTCTGAAGGGTCCGTTCCCGAAACAGAAGCCCCGGACGACAGCGTGCCGGACGCGTCCATGCTGCCGCAACCGAAAGAAAAGAACGCGCAAATTTCCAAGCCTGCAAAAAAGAAAAAAACGCCTGCGAAAAAGAAAACCGCGGCGGCCCCCAAAAAAGCCGTTACAGCCAAAAAGACGACTGTAAAAAAGAAAAAGACGGCGCCCGCCGCCAAAAAGGCTTCGCCGAAAGCGGCGCACAAAAAGAAATCCGCCGCACAAAAGGACAAAAGCGTCAAAGGCGCCGCTGAAGCGGAAGCAGAAGAAGGGCCAAATCCCGAGGCGCTCGAAAAAGCGAACAAGGCGCGCGCGGAACGCAACTCCGTTTTTTCGGAATTGATGGCATCGCTGGCAAAACCCGCAGACTCGGATTCAGATAAGTCCAACAAGTAGTATAGGCAGGAAAGTCAGGGACGGACGGTTTGAAAACTACACGTGGAGGCGACGGAGATGATGTCATGTCTATTGACAACTTGAAGGAGAAGCGCCTTTTTTACGAACGGCAACACTTCGCCAAATGGGTTTATTTTGTTCTGTTCGGCGTGGCAATCAGCGGTTTGTTTCCGTTTGCATTTGATCACGACTGGATGCAAGCGGAACGTTCCATGCATGAAATTGTCGTTGCACTGATTATTGCAACAGCTGTTCCCCTTTGCCTTAACGTCCTTTGCATGCATACGTTGGTGAGTGAAAATCGGCTTCAGATACGTTTCGGCATACTTTTCCCCATGCTTTGGAAAACGTGGGAGCGAATCTCACTTGATTGCATTCGAGAAGTGCGCGTGGTGGTCTACCGCCCGTTGCGTGACGCAGGCGGTTGGGGTTGGCGTTACGGCAGATACGATGGGTATTCCACTTGGTTTTTCAACGCCAAAGGCGACAAAGGGGTTTTGTTGATTATGAACGACAATCGCAGGTATATAATAGGTTCACAACAACCGGAATCGCTCAAGGCTGCTTTGGACAGCGCATGCGCTCGGGCAAAAAATCGTTGAAGCGTTGCCGACGGGGCATGGTCTCTCCTGCGCCCGCGAAAAACGGAGCAACGACTCTTTGACATGACAGCCCGGTTTTTGTTATTATTTCGCCCTTGAAAGCAGTGATTTTCCGCAGGGCATAATCAGGTGGTTTGGCGTTGATTGGTGGCGGAACCTGCGTTCCATCCATACTGAGAGGGGGATGAGTATCTAATTTGTCTTGGAGGCCTCATGGCCAAAATGAAAATCGGTCTTGTCGGTTGCGGCAACATCGCATCCGATATTTGCATAGCCATTCGCGAAAAAGCGATTCCGGCGGAAGTGGTGGCGCTGAATGATATTGACCACGCAAAGGCGGAAGCCTTGCGCGGCGAATACGAGTTGAATGCGTCCATTTTGACGTTGGATGAAACTGTGGCCGCCGTGGATTACGTGGCCGAATGCGCCGTGGCGTCTGTGGTGCCCGACGTGCTCGCAGCGGCAATTCGTCATCATGTGGATTGCCTGATAATGAGCGTGGGCGGGCTGATGGCACAGCCCGCGCTATTAGACGAAGCGCGGAACAACCGTGTGCATGTGTGGATTCCGACAGGCGCCATCTGCGGCATTGACGGAATACGCGCCGCAATGCAGGCGGGATTGGATTCCGTGACGCTTACGACGCGCAAGCCGCCGCGTGGACTGGCGGGCGCGCCCTATTTGCTGGAACGCAACATTGATGTTGAGCATATTACGGAGCTGGTGACCGTTTTTGAGGGTTCCGCCAGCGAAGCGGTAAAAGCGTTTCCGGCGAATGTGAACGTGGCCGCGGCGTTGAGCCTTGCCGGCATCGGACCGGATAATACGCGCGTGCGCATTGTGGCCGATCCGACGGCAACGACCAATACGCATGAGATTCATGCGACGGGGCCCTTCGGTGAAATGACGACTATTATGCGGAATCGCCCTTCGCCGAGAAACCCGAAGTCGAGCTATATGGCCTCGCTTTCGGCAAGCGCGGAAGTGGCCGCGGCGGCGGCGTTGTTTTCGGCGCGCGTCAAATGATGAAAACGCGTTTCGACAGGAAACGCAGTATTGGAGAATAAAAAATGTATGCAGTTCTGATGACAGGCGGCAAGCAGTACAAGGTGACGGAAAACTCGTTGCTGCGGGTCGAAAAACTTGAGCAACATGTGGGCGACCGTGTCGAGTTTGACTCGGTAAAGATGATCGTCACGGATGACGCCGATGTGGTGGCCACGCCGGAGGCGTTGCAGTCCGCCAGGATTGTCGCGCAGGTTGAAGGGCACGGAAGAGACAAGAAGATACGCGTGTACAAAAAGAAGCGCAGGAAGGGCTATGAGCGGATGAACGGACACCGCCAAGGCTACACGCTTATTCGCGTTCACGAAATCAAAATGTAAACAGGAGATTAGGACATGGCTCACAAAAAAGCGGGCGGCAGTTCACGCAACGGCCGCGACAGCAACGCACAGCGGTTGGGTGTCAAGCGATACGGCGGCGAAAACGTGCGCGCGGGCAATATCATTGTGCGCCAGCGCGGCACAAAATTGCATGCCGGCGTTAATTGCGGTGTGGGCAACGATCACACCTTGTTTGCCCTTAAAGACGGCGTGGTCCAATTCAGATATTTCAAGCGCGGACGCAAATGTGTGGACATCGTTCCTGTCAACGGCGAATAACGGCAACATTCAATTATAAGCACAAACACCCTCACATCCGCTGGGGGTGTTCTTTTTTGCGTTACCAGCGGAAATCCAACGGAACGGGACATGTTTGTAGACCAAGTACGCATAAAGGTAACCAGCGGCGCGGGCGGAAACGGTTGTTGCAGTTTCCGGCGCGAGGCATACGTGCCGCTGGGCGGCCCCAACGGCGGTGACGGCGGCAATGGAGGAAATGTCTATTTTGTCGCCACGGCGCGGCTGGGAACCCTTCTTGACTTGCGATTCCATGCGCACTGGGTCGGAAAACGGGGCATTCACGGCCAAGGCAAGAATCGGCATGGAAAGAATGGCGCGGACACCTATATCGAGGTGCCTTTGGGCACGGCGATACATGATTATGAAACGGGGGATACGCTTGCCGATCTCACCGAAGAAGGAGAAACATGGCTGGCCGCGCGGGGCGGACGCGGCGGACGCGGCAATGCTCGGTTTGCCACTGCCACCAATCGCGCGCCCCGTTTTGCCGAAAAAGGAGAACCGGGCGAAGAAAAAGAGTATCTGCTCGAATTGAAGTTAATAGCCGACGTGGGATTGGTCGGCCTGCCAAACGCGGGCAAGTCCACTTTGCTGTCTGTGGTAAGCGCGGCAAAGCCCAAAATCGGCGATTATCCCTTTACCACGCTGGCGCCCAATTTGGGCGTGGCGATACTGTCTGATCACAGGACGCTTACGGTCGCCGATATTCCCGGCATTATCGAAGGCGCGGCGGAAGGCAAAGGGCTCGGCCATGAATTTCTGCGGCATATTGAAAGAACACGGGCGCTTCTTTTCTTGGTGGATTTGGGCGACGACGATCCTGTTGCCTCTGTGCATGTGCTCGAGAATGAACTGGCGCAGTATAGCGGAACCCTGGCTTCGCGTCCGCGGCGATATGTTTTTAACAAGGCCGACATTCCCGAATGCCGAAGCCGCTATGAGCAGATTGAGGCATGCCTGCCGCAGCCGGCCCATTGCATTTCCGCGGCCACAGGCGAAGGAACGCGGCCGTTGCTTGAGGCGCTATGGCAGACGGTGGAAGCGGTAAGGAAGGCGGAACAAGAGGCTGAAACAGCGGCAAAAGCAATCGCGCCACAACGGGAATACGCGTTTACGCCGCCCTTCGAGATTAAGACCACCGCCGCGGGATTCCGCATCACAGGCGACAAGCCCATGCAGGCGGTTGCCATGACGGACTTCGAGAATGAGGAGGCGGTCTCCCACTTGCAGCGACGTCTCGAAAAGATGGGCGTATTCAAGGCGTTGAAGCGCATGGGCGCGCGGACAGGTCAGCCGATCTTCATCGGAGATTATGAAATGGACTATTTTGAATAGACCTGCCGATAATTGTTTTGCGGGAAGCGGGTTGGTATGATAGGAGAATCCGCCGTGTGATGGTCGCACGCGAAATTACCGGGAGTATGCCAAATGGACACGCAGAAGAAGGAAAAGCCACGGCGAAACGATCCCAGGCAGATCGTTCGCTGGACACGGCGTTATGCACAAAACCGGACTATCTCCTTTCTTGTGCAGTGGGTGTTCATTGTCCTTATGGTTATCATCATTGGCCTTGCCGCCAGTTTGACGCAGCTGGCGCACAAGCGTGAAAGTCAGGCGTTGTTCACGCTGTCCGTGGCGATGATGGTACTCTCCATGTTGGCCCTCGCATGGTTCTCCCTGTCCCGCTGGAGCGGGCATCTGATATCCAGTATTACCAACCGCCTTTACGGGCGCGAGGGCTATGTGGCCTATTCGGGCATTCACAAGCAGGAAAAACTGCCGCTTTGGCTGACTGCGCTCGGCGGAGGGCTTGTTGTATATCATCTTGTGGGCGCGTTGCTCATCAGTTTTAATTATATGCATATTCAATACCTGCAACCCTGGTCAGCCCTATACATGACGCCGTATCTTATCGCAATGGTCCTGTATCAGCGGCTGGGCTTCTGGGCTTGGCTGTGGCCGTTGCTGTACGGATTACACGCCTTACTGATGCTGTATGGGGCGCCGGTGCGTTTTGGACGCGAATATGAACTGCTCAACATTATTGTGCCCATTTTTGGATACGGTTTGTTTGCCATTATTGCGGGACATATATACAGCCGCTATGCGCTCTGGAAACTGAAAACGCTCACCCGCGACGCCATTCCCGATATAGACGGCGATGATGACGCCGCCCCCGGTGAAACAAGCGAGGAAGCCGGGCATGGATGAACTGGACCGCACTATTCACGAACCTGCGCGACTCCGCATCCTCACCGTGCTTTCAGGCGTGGATGAGGCGGACTTCAATTTCCTGCTCAATACGCTCGGACTGACAAAAGGCAACCTGTCGTCTCATATTGACAGACTGGAAAAAGCCGGTTACGTGAATGTGGTGAAATCTTTTAATGGACGCATTCCCCACACCGACTTCAGCATCACGGAAGCGGGCGCAGAGGCTCTGGAAAAATACTGGGAAGAACTGGACGCCATCCGCGGCATGAAAGGTATGCGCGACGAATGACGACGGGGCGTTTCCCATTTTATCCGTCAATAAGCCCGCGGTCGGCAAGCAATAGCGGGTAATCACGCAGCGGCAGTTTATCCAACGTTATTTGACGCCCGGAACATTGCGCGTCGTCAACGGCAAAAACATCCCCCGACAGGGGATCAAGCAGTACGGGCGCATCAAGACGAACAGTATCGGGAAGCGTCAGGCGCACGGCGACTTCGCCGTCAACCACTGGTTCTTGCAGAGAGACGGGGCGCCACCACGCGTATAGCAACCTCTGCCTCCTGTCAAAAGCAACCTGCTGTATTTCTTCTGTTTCAGTATCTTCCGCATCGGGAAATTTCAAAACACATTCGTCTGCCTTCAAATCCGCCATCACGTTGGTTTCCGCGTCAAACAAGGCGCATAACCGCTGATAGGCGAAATACGCAGGCTTGGGCGTATAATCCTCCCCTCGCAACAGCCCCTTGAAATTGGTTTGTCCGCGGTAACCAACCAAATCAACGGTATGAAAGTAACTGGTCAACGCCAGTTCGTTTTGTAAATCCACAAGAATTCGGCGCAGTAACCACTTGGCCTGTCGGGTTTCGTCCCAATCAAGATCGGAGAGAGCGCCCGCGCTGCCCGCGCCGCCCACGGAAGGACATCCGTTTTCCCCCTGCCACAAAAGGCACGTTGCATTGTATTTGTCAAGTATGCGCCGCAAGACGCCAATCTCATCCGCGTATTTTTCCTCGGGGCGGGCTCTATAAGGATGGAAACTCAGCGCGTCAATATGTTCCGTCAGTCCCGCGCGAATACAGTCGCTGATAAATCTGTCGGAAAGCCCGGCGAACGCGCCCCCGATAATTACCGCTTCAGGCAAAATCTCACGAATGACCGGCGCCGTCCGTTCCACGAGCCTTACATAATCTTCCGCGAGCGGATCGCGCGGCCTCCAGAACCCGGCGTGGTTCGGTTCGTTCCATATTTCATAATGCAGCACGCGTTCCGCAAAATGCCTGACCAGCGCGTTGACATAAGCCAGCCATGCCTGCATTGCCGCCTCATCAAAAACAGGCGTCCAGCCCACCGCGGCGTCATCAGGGGCGCCCGCGGTATAAAGGCGATTGCCGTACCCCACATTGAACCAAGGTTGAATGCCGATTCCACGCAATTCATCCACCACCTGATCGAACCATGAAAAGTCGTAACGTCCCTGCCGCGTCTCACAGCGCGCCCATCCGGTTTGGCACCGCGCCCATTTCACGCCAAGGGCGGCGAGGAAGGGATATGTCCGCACAGGGTCGAAACCGCGTCTGTCCAGCACTTCAAAACCCACAGACAAGGGCGACGCGGCGATTTCCAGGGAGGAACGCGCCGGCATGCGGCCTATCGGCTGTTCAACCGCAATTGTCCCGCTCTCTTGTCCAAAACCTCTGCGCTGCAAAAGCAGGGACGCTCCGGCAACCGAACCCTTAATGAAAGTCCTGCGGTCCATATCACATCCTTCCAGAGTAAACAAGTTTGCCTCATGGCGTGTTATCGCCGCGCGTACCAATCATACCTGTTCGCCGCATGCAAACTAAAACTCCATGCCATGGGCGGTTGCCAATGACCGGGCGTGTTCATTATCCGGCCAGCGATACAGACATTCCCGAACATGACGCCTCACCGCCGTTTTATCTCGCGCCGCTTCGGAGCAAATGGCGAGAAGCAAATGTATCCTGCCGGTGTCCAAGCCTTCCTGCGCCTGTTCCAACTGAATCCGCGCCGCGCTAAAACGGGATTCATCCATCAAGGCGAGGGCGTAGCTCTCATGCGCCTGAGAATTCGGCCAGGGCCACCGGAGCGCATCCATATACAACGGTTCGGAAACGCCGCCCGCCACATGCGTTTCTTCAGCCCTACTCAACAAAGCGCTGGGTATCAACACGGTAAACGCATACGCGGCCGCAAGTATGACGCTTGCCGCAATTGTCGTCGTGCCCGTTTTGGCGG
>Ga0129302_1003598_pt1 | contig 10537 bp, 9 predicted proteins | sample BlaSprsedimmetaG_FD_94476 | JGI IMG/M metagenome (GOLD analysis project Ga0129302, IMG submission 94476) | Hot spring sediment bacterial and archeal communities from California, USA to study Microbial Dark Matter (Phase II) - Blank Spring... | ecosystem: Environmental > Aquatic > Thermal springs... | reverse complement strand
TGAACGACCAACCCCATGCGGTGTAAGCGCGTCTGTTTCCCTTCCGATCTACGCCGGTACAGGTTTCCTTGCTCCAATAAGGTGGTATTTGCATAATGACATCTCCTCGCAAAGCGCCAGGGCATACATGCCATATTACCACAAGCATCAAGGCTTGCGGTTATTCCTTTGCGTCTGAATTTGGCGCGGCGCTGTTGTCAATCGCCTCGCTCTGGCGTTTGAGTTCGCCCAGATCAAGCCGCTCGAGAGACAGGCAAATGACGCCAACGATGACAATGGGGATGAGGTTGAATAAGTGCCCTACAATGGCCATTGCGCGCGCCGCGTTCATGTTGACATCGGGATTTGCCAAAATCAATCCGCCCACAATGCCGGCATGAAAGGGGCCGATGAATCCGGGCGGTCCGGGGATGCTGATGAATACTGCAAGCAACGACAGGATGACAAAGGGGGTATACCAGGGCACATCAAGATCAAAAGCCATGTAAGCGCATACCTGCACCAATCCGAAGGTTGCCCACAGCAGAAGAGAGACGGCGCACGCCTTTGCCAGGTCCTTGTAAGATGTCAGCACATGCATGCCTTCCGTAAAATGCTCGAAGAGACGCCGCGCCATTTCGGCCAAACGCGTGGAGACGCGTCCGATAATCATGTCCGAGAGATGCAGAAAGAAGTCTTTCGCGATAATAAGCAAAAGCATCATGCCGACCACCGCAACCAGTACGGCGGTCATGCTGAAAAGGGCGCCGCGAATCATGCCTTGTGAGATGGGGCCGGCGTACAGGTTGCGGAAATCTTCCGGCAGATAGACATCTTCCGCGGGGTGAAACACCATGAGTGTTATCAGAAACACCACGAAAAGTCCGAACAAATCAGTTGCGCGATCAACGGCGACAAAGGCCATTGTCTTGCCGAAAGGGATATTGCGGCTGCGCGTGAGCGCCAGCGCCCGAATCACTTCCCCGGCGCGGGCGGGCAATATGAAATTGGCCATGAATCCGATTTGTGTGGCGCTGAACAAATGCCAGAAGGGGACGGGAACGACGGGATTTACGATATAGCCCCAGCGCCAGACGCGCACGAAAAAACTCAGAAGGATGACGAGAAGCGTCAATATGAGCCATGCAACATTGGCGGCGCGCAATATCAACCCCACCTCCCGCCAGTCCGTGTCTTTGAAAAGATACCAAAGCAGCAGTACGCCGATGAGCAAACCGATTGTCACTTGGATTTTTTTCTTCATGTTATGCGCTTTATTGTAACAGGCTGTTGTCCTGACGGCGATCAGGCGACAAAATATTCCTTGTCCAAGGAACGATATTGAATGGCTTCACTGATGTGATGCGCCTCGATGTTGTCAGCGCCTTCAATATCGGCGAGTGTTCTGGAAACGCGCAATACTTTATCATGGGCACGCGCGCTGAAGCCCATTTTGACCACCGCCGTCTCCAGCAAGTCGCGGGCATCCTGGTTCAAGGGGCAGTATCTGCGCATGAGCGCCGTGTCAAGATACGCGTTCCATACATGCCGTCCATTGGCGCGCTCCCGCTGCCGGTCCCGCGCTTTTTGCACGATGGCGCGCACTTCTTCGGAAGTTGGGCCGTCTGTTTCCGGGCCGTGCAGTTCCTCGAACCGCAGCGCCGGCACGTCCACATGGATGTCTATGCGGTCAAGCAGCGGCCCTGATACGCGCGCCATGTAGCGGTGAATATCGCCGGGACTGCATCGGCATGTCTTCTGCGGATGGGTGCGACAACCGCATGGGCAGGGGTTCATCGCCACCACCAGCATAAACCGGCTGGGAAACGTGATGGAATAGTTTGCGCGGCGAATATGCACCATGCCCTCTTCGAGCGGTTGGCGCAGCACTTCGAGCGCGGGACGGTTGAACTCGGGCAATTCATCAAGAAACAACACGCCGTTATGCGCGAGGCTGACTTCACCGGGAACGGGCAGATTCGCGCCGCCGCCGGTGATTGAAATGGTGGTTGACGTGTGATGCGGGCTGCGGAACGGGCGTTTGAGAACGAGCGTTTTCCTGCCGCCTGCAGTGGGCGCGACACTATAAATACGTGTTGTTTCGAGCGCTTCCTCGAAGGTGAGCTCCGGCAGAATACCCGGCAATCGCGACGCCAGCATGGTTTTGCCGGTGCCCGGCGGCCCGATCATGAGAATGTTGTGCGCGCCCGCAGCGGCAACGGTCAGGGCGCGTTTAACGTGCGCCTGTCCTTTTACGTCACTGATGTCGGGAACGCCGCCACGGGCTTCTTCGGCCACCTTGGACAGATCGGTGCGATAGGGCGCGATGTCGCAGGCGCCCTGAAAGAAGGCGTGGGCATGATGCAGATCGCTCACGGGTATGACGTCAACATCTTTGACCACGCCCGCTTCTTCAACGTTGTCCTCCGGCAGCACGATGCCGCGAAACCCCTGGTCGCGCGCGGCGATGGTCATGGGCAATGCGCCGGTGACAGGCCGCACCGAGCCGTCAAGGGCAAGTTCGCCCGCGACAAGGTATTCCGTAATCCTCGCTCCGTTTAGCTGACCACTGGCCGCGAGAATGCCAAGCGCGATGGGCAAATCAAGGGCGCCGCCCTGTTTGCGCATGTCGGCGGGAGCAAGATTGACGATTGTGTTGCCTGAGGGGAACCGGAATCCGGAATTGCGGATGGCGGAATGAACGCGTTCTTCACTTTCCTTGACTGCCGCATCAGGCAATCCCACCATGCGGTAACGGAACATACCCGGACGCGCGTCCACCTCGATGGCCACTTGAAATGCGTCTATACCGATTACAGCGCTGGATTGTATGCGCGCCAACATTGCGTATTGTCCTTGTGTAACATATAAACAAATAAAGAATCCGGAAAATCACACATGATGCCGGCTACAGATGAACCGGCACCGTTCATTTGCGATTGTACGACCAATGGTATCATATCCGCTTTATAAAATTGAATTGCGGCAAGGTAAATGCGGGATATAGACTGCGCGTCTGGAATTACGATATAGTACAGCGCATCCGAGGAGAGTGTCATGTCAGAATCAACAGAACAAAACGGGCCGGGTCTGTTTCTTGCCCTTACGCCATGCATTGTGCTGCTGGCTTTGATCGGCGTTAATGTGTATTTATTCGGGGATGAAGCGTCAGCGGGTCCGAATCAGATGGCGTTGCTGCTTTCCGGAGTGTTCGTCGCCCTGTTGGGGCGCGGCGTGTTAAAAATCAAGTATCGGGACATTGAAAGCCGCGCCATAAAATCCATTGTGCTGGCCATGGAAGCCGTGCTTATTCTCATGGTGGTGGGTTGTCTCATCGGCCTGTGGATTCTCAGTGGCATTGTGCCTGCCATGATTTACTACGGCATACGCGTGTTGACGCCGAATGTGTTTTTGCCGGTTGCCTGTATCGTATGCTCCATTGTTTCGCTGGCAGTGGGCAGCAGTTGGTCCACCATGGGCACCGTGGGCATTGCGCTGCTCGGCATCGGCAGGGCGCTGGGTTTTCCCGACCCGCTGGTGGCGGGCGCCATCATTTCGGGCGCGTATTTTGGCGACAAGATGTCACCGTTGTCCGACACCACCAACCTTGCGCCGGGCATCGCCGGCAGCGAGCTGTTCACTCATATCCGTCACATGTTTTACACCACCCTTCCAAGTTATGCCATCACCCTCGTTTTATTTGGGGGAATCAGTTTGTTCTATACTCCCGGCGACTTCAGCGACGCCTCGGTTTCGACCATTCTTGCGGGCATCGAAAGCAGTTTTTCCGTGCGCTGGTATCTGTTGCTTGTGCCCGCGCTGGTGATTGTCATGGCGGCGCGCGGGACGCCCGCCATACCCGCGCTGCTTACCGGCGCATTGTTGGGCGCGGCCACGGCGCTGATCTTTCAGCCGATGCAGTTTATTAATGAGCAGGGCAATCTCATGGCCTGGCATGAACGTTATGTGCTGTTGATTATGACGGCCTATGAAGGATTTTCCCTTGAAAGCGGTCATGAAGTTGTGGACGCGCTTCTGTCGCGCGGCGGACTTGCGGGCATGTACGACACAATCGCCTTGATTATGACGGCCATGCTGTTTGGCGGCGCCATGGAGGCCACCGGCATGATGCCGCGCATTGCCCGGGCAATACTCGTCTGGGTGCGGGGGAAGGGCAGCCTGGTCGGCGCCACTGTTATCACAAGCATTCTGTTTAACATTTTTGTGGCGGAACAGTATCTCGCCATCGTATTGACAGGGCGCATGTATCGCGGCGCATTCAGGAAATACAAACTTGATGCGCGCAATCTGTCACGCGCCCTTGAAGACGGCGGCACGCTCACCTCCGTGCTTGTGCCGTGGAACACCTGCGGCGCATTCGCCGCCAGCGTCCTCGGTGTCGCCACCTTCGCCTACCTGCCCTTCTGCTTCTTCAATCTGGTATCGCCCATAGTTGCCATTGTCATGGCAGGACTGCATATCGGCATCAAGGCGCTTTCAGTAGACGCCGAAGAAATGCAAGAGGGGTAAAATTATTCCTTGCAGCGCACCACCACCTTGCCCATGGGGCCGGAGAGAAGATGCGCGAAGGCCTCCTGCACTTGCTCGAAGGGAAACACCTTGCTGATGGGTGGCCGATGATGATTCTCGGCGTACAAGACAACGATTTGCTTCCATGCCTCCTGCGCTTCTTCAGCCTTGAAGTTATTGACGCTCATGCCCTCAATTTGTATGTTTTTGTGGATGAGCAGTCCGATGGTAACGGTGGCGGTGAGGCCGGCGAGGAGTCCCACCACTATAATTTTTCCTTCTGGCGCCACTATGCGCACCGCTTTCTCAAGATAAGGGCCGCCCAGGTTCTCGACCACCAGCGACACGGGCCGGTCGCCCGCGGCGGCGCGCACTTCTTTTTCCAGCGTGGGGGACCCGCTGTCAATGGCGGCGGCCGCGCCCATTGCGATTAGGCGTTCGCGTTTTTCTTCGCTTCGCGACAGAGCGACAATCCTTGCTCCCAACGCTTTTGCCAGGAACAGGGCGGCTGTGCCCACCCCGCCCGATGCGCCGGTGATTAGCACGGTTTCGCCCGATTGCAGCTTGCCGCACACCACCAGCGCGCGCCATGCCGTGAGACTGGTCAGCGTGGCGGCGGCCTGCTCAAAGGTCCATCCGTCCGGAACCGGCGCGAGCCATGCTTCCGGGATGGGCGCATATTCTGCAAGTGTGCCCGGCAACGATACGCCCGTCAAACCACCGCCGAGCAAACATACCTTGTCGCCGGGTTTAAAGCGGCTGTCCAGCCCGACTTCGACAACGACGCCCGCGCCGTCCCGTCCGGGCGTGAACGGCGGCGCGCCGGCGCGGGGATATTGCCCCTGCACCAGATAGCGGTCGGCGGGGTTGAGCGCGGCGCATTCCAATTGAACCAGCGCCTCGCCGGGTTTCAATTGCGGTTTTTCCACTTCTTCCAAGACTAGATTGGCGATATTGCCCGGTTCATGAAAACGCCATGCGCGCATGCGGGTTTCCTTTCTGGCACAGTGCCTGAATCCAAAAAAATCACCATTCCGGATGTTCATTTATCATGTATTTGCCGGCGACAGCTTCCAGCGTATAGGCGGGTTCTCTGTTTTCGGTGATATTGCGGAGCACTTCCAAATCAGATTTCCAGACGACGGCGCCCGGCGCCATCAGCAGTGTGTGTCCTGCTTCGTAGGATGTGTACAGCCGACCTTCGTGGTAGTAATAACTTTCGGTGGCGATGGTCGTTTCGTAGGGCCTCATCAAGGGCGGGATGTCTGTCGGCTTGAACCATAACTTGATTTCCCGTTCGGCTTCGGGAAGAGTGGCCGACGCGTGAATCAGGTTGTCCATTCGCGAGGTGATGACCTTGCCGTCAGGGTCTTTGATGGGCACGACGGAACCAAGGGCGCGCACGCATCCCGGACTGGTTTCCCGCGCCACATGCGGATCGGTGGGCCCGGCAATGCGCCTCACTTTTTTTACGGCGTCAACGCCCTGATAGACCAACGCAATTACACGCCGCTTTTCCGGCGCGTCAGGGTAATGGTCAAGGCCGCGGATGAAATCAAGAAGGGGCGGATAAAAAGGCTTGCCTTTATGTTCGGCGTAATGCTCTTCCGCCAGCATCCGCGGCACGTTGACGATTTTTGCGCCGGCAAAACGAAGGCCGGCATGGTATTCGGACAGCTGGGACAGCACATAGCCGGTGAGTGAATTTTTTAACGCATCCGGCTTGATCAGCACCAGCGTATGCTCGAGACGTTCTTCTGACATCACATTTTCCTTTCTGCGATTGTTTTTTTGTAAATGCAAAACCTTGCAGCGCGGCAAATTGTATCACACCGAATGGCGGCGAATCAGTCTTATTTCAAAGGCCAAAGAAGAGGCGTATGGAAATAGCGTGAATAAATGGCCGATCCCCAGTGTTTACGTATACGGCAAATGGGAAAGGGCAGGCGTATGAATATCTGGTTGTTTTTTTGTGTATTCTGACGGCGGGCGGATTGTTATTTGCGTCGTGCGGCAGAATTGCCGGCGGTGAACCTGTCAATGTGTTGCGGCGCACCATGACGGACATAGAAGGCAACAAAGTTGATCTGTCCAAGTATCTTGGGCGTGTGGTGATGATAGTAAATGTGGCGTCGAAATGCGGCTTCACGCCGCAGTACGCGGCATTGGAGACTTTGTATCAAGAGTACAAAGACCGGGGGTTTGTCATTCTTGGATTTCCGTCAAACGATTTTATGCGGCAGGAACCAGGCAGCAATGAAGAAATCAAGTCTTTTTGCTCTCTCAATTATGGCGTGACCTTTCCGTTGTTTTCCAAAATCAAGGTGGTGGGAGGCAAGAAGGCGCCCTTATATGATGATCTGGCGTCAAAACGAACAAATCCCAATCACGGCGGCATGATTAAATGGAATTTCACAAAATTTCTCATTGGACGCGACGGAACAGTTATAGATCGGTTTTCGCCGAATACACTGCCAGATAGTAAAGAAGTCAGGACTGCCATTGAACGGGCGTTGCAGTCGGCGGCAGAAGTCGGAATAAGTGGTCAAAATTGATTTTCAGCGTTTTTTTCTGGCATAATTTAATTAACCGATAGCAAGGTTAATCAATTCTTCAGCGTTTTGGGGTGGTTTATATCCCGGGAAAAGGCATTGGCGTAATCCTCCTTTGTTAAACGCTGGAAGTGTACTTCGGGTTGTTATTATCTTTTCGGGATCAGTGGATGGATAGCCATATACCTCGCAAAAGATCAATGCTGATTACAAATCGTGTATTCCGAAGGGAATTACCCCAAAAAACTGAAAGTGAAAGGAAAACTACTTATGGCAACGAAAGTCGGTATCAATGGTTTTGGTCGTATCGGCCGCAACGTATTCAAACTTCTCATGGAAGAGTCCGCGTTTGAAGTCGTCGCTATAAACGATTTAACCAACGCAAAGACGCTTGCGCATTTGTTGAAGTATGACAGCGTGAACGGCGTGTATCCGAAGGATGTAAGCGCAAAAGACGATTCCATTGTCGTTGACGGCAAAGAAGTAAAAGTGACGGCTGTCAAAAACCCTGCGGAATTGGGCTGGGGCGCCATGGGCGTTGAACTGGTGCTTGAATCCACGGGAGTTTTCCGTGCCAAAGCGCAGTGCATGATGCATGTTGAAGCCGGCGCGAAAAAAGTGTTGTTAAGCGTTCCGCCGAAGGATGCCGTGGACGCCATAGTCGTTTGCGGCGTAAATGATGACGCGCTCAAGGCAACTGATGTGGTTGTTTCCAATGCCAGTTGCACGACCAACTGCCTTGCCCCGATGGCAAAAGTGATTCACGAGAATTTTGGCATAGTGCGCGGCCTGATGACCACCACGCATGCGTATACCAACGATCAGGTGGTGTTGGACATGCCGCACAGCGATTTGCGTCGCGCCCGCGCCGCCGCCTACTCGATTATTCCCACCACCACCGGCGCCGCGCGCGCGGTGGGCGAAGTATTGCCTGAATTGAATGGAAAACTTGACGGTATGGCAATGCGCGTGCCCGTGATAGACGGCAGCGTGGTTGACTTGGTTGCGCAAATTGAAAAGAGCGCCACAAAGGCGGAGATTAACGCAGCAGTCAAGGCTGCCGCCGATGGGCCGCTCAAGGGAATTCTCCAGTACATGGAAGACCCGATAGTGTCCTGCGATGTCATCGGCAATTCCCATTCAAGTATTTTTGATTCGGCGCTGACTTCCGTAATGGACGGCAACTTCATCAAGGTCATTTCTTGGTACGATAATGAATGGGGTTATTCGAACCGTTGCATTGATCTATTCAAAAAGATGGCATGAAACATTTGGGATGTATAAAGAGGGCGGGGCCGCGCTGCACAGTTCGGCCTCGCCTTTGTGGATTAGGAAAACCATGAGGAGCGTGCGCCATGAACAAGTTGCGAATAGACGACCTTGACCTGCGGGGTAAAACGGTGTTGATGCGCGTGGATTTTAATGTCCCGCAGCATGACGACGGAACTGTCCGCGATGATACGCGCATCCGTGCCGCATTGAAAAGCATCAACTACGTGCGGGAACAGGGCGGGAAATTGGTTCTTATGTCTCATTTGGGACGTCCAGGCGATCCCGACAAAGCGGCGAACGAGGCAGAAAGAGCGGCAATCGAAAAAAGGAACGCAACATTGAAAATGGACCCCGTTGCCGATGCATTACGTAATCTTGTCGGCGGCAACGTCATGAAATTGGACGCCTGCACGGGAGCGGAAGTGGAGGCGGCTGTCGCAGCACTGCAACCTGGCGACATTATTTTGCTTGAAAATACGCGCTTTTACAAAGGGGAAAAGAAGAATGATCCCAAATTTGCGGCGCAGCTGGCGAAACTGGGCGACGTTTATGTGTCCGACGCCTTTGGAACGGTGCATCGGGCGCATGCGTCAACAGAAGGCGTTACGCGTCATATGAAACAAAGCGCCGCAGGTTTTTTGGTGGCCAGGGAAATGGCCTATTTCGGGCAAGTGTTGAACAATCCCGAGCGTCCGTTGGTGGCGTTGCTGGGTGGTTCAAAAGTATCCGACAAGATCACGGTGATTGAAAACTTGTTGAATCTGGTGGATACGCTTATGATAGGCGGCGCCATGCTTTTTACGTTTCTTAAAGCCAAGGGTCTTGAGATTGGCGATTCCAATCTCGACGAGCCGGGCGTTGATGTGGCCCATAAAATAATGGAAATGGCCGAGGAGAAGGCGGTGAAATTATTGTTGCCCGTGGATGTCGTTGTCGCAGACGCTTTTGACAATAATGCAAACATTCAAACAGTTAAGGTGAGCGCGATTCCCGCCGGTTGGCGCGGCTTGGATATAGGCGCTGAGTCCATAAACATGTTTTGCGACGAGATTAAGTCGGCGCGCACGGTGGTGTGGAATGGGCCGGTGGGCGTGTTTGAATTTGAAAATTTCGCCAAGGGCACCCGCGCCATTGCAGAAACGTTGGCGGGAAGTGATGTTATCAGCATCATCGGCGGCGGCGACACGGCGGCGGCGGTAACCCAGTTCGGTCTTGCCGACAAGATGTCGCATGTATCCACGGGCGGCGGCGCTTCTCTTGAAATGTTGGAAGGCAAAACATTGCCCGGTCTTGCGGCGCTGACGGACAAGCCGGGTGACGGTTGCTGCTGTTGTCAAGGCAAGGACCAATAAAATGTCGGAATAGCCCGCCGTTTTTTGATATACTATAGTATCTGTTAACAATAGTCTTACCCGTTCTCGGGCGAGCGGTTCACCGTCGCCGCGCTGGGTGCGGGCGAATACCAAGGAAAGGTGAAAACAAAATGTCTTTGCCGAAAGAAACGAAAAGTAAATTAATTAAAGAGCATGGCGCCAACAGAGAGGACACCGGCTCGGTGGAAGTCCAGGTGGCGTTGTTCACGGAGCGCATAAATCAATTAACGGAACATCTGCGGCAGCATCCCAAGGATTTCGCATGTCGGCGTGGATTATTGCGGTTGGTGGGAAAGCGCCGCAATCTGCTCAATTATGTGCATAAGAAGGATGTGGAGCGTTATCGTACGTTGATTGGCAAATTGGGGCTGCGAAAATAGTGGCAATGCATCAGTCGCCGCAGGTGCGGTGGGGAAGTGTCTGTTGACTAACGCGGACAATCGCGACATGCATGTGTTTGCCATTCCCCACCGGAATTAAGACGAAGAGGATACAAGTTAGAAATACAACAAAGCACGACTGATCGAATGGCCGGTTCGCGCGCAAGAGTAGAAGGTAAGAAAAATGGTAGAAAGAATTTCTGTACAAGTGGGCGCCGCAGAGGTGCAGTTTGAAACGGGGCGTATCGCCAAACAGGCGCATGGCGCCGTTATTTGCCAAAGTGGTGATACCATGGTGTTGTCGGCGGTTACGGCGGCGCCGGAGGCGCGGGAGGGGCAGGATTTTTTCCCCATGACCGTGGACTATCGCGAAAAGTTTTATGCCGTGGGGCAGATACCGGGCAATTTCTTCAGGCGCGAGGCGCGGCCTTCGGAGAGGGAAATACTGGTG
>Ga0129302_1003595_pt1 | contig 10544 bp, 13 predicted proteins | sample BlaSprsedimmetaG_FD_94476 | JGI IMG/M metagenome (GOLD analysis project Ga0129302, IMG submission 94476) | Hot spring sediment bacterial and archeal communities from California, USA to study Microbial Dark Matter (Phase II) - Blank Spring... | ecosystem: Environmental > Aquatic > Thermal springs... | reverse complement strand
GCGGCTGTCAAGCTGTTGGGGGTTAGTGATCTAAATCACCCATCACGAGCACTATGTTCCACTCTGCGGGATAATTTTCGAGTCACATTTGCTGCCAGCACCCATTTACTTTACAGCCCCGCTCTACAGATACTTATAAATACTCCCTCACTGTACAGTTTACTCGTAGCTACTGCTGCATAAGGGATTGAATTGGAATGGAAGAGCACCATGACGAAGAAGTGGGTGGTAGTTTCGGACCTTCATTTAGGGATTCCGGCGAGCAACAAGAAGCAATTCATGGCGTTCCTTGACGAGCTGGGCGATGATGTTGAGCGGTTGATCCTGCTGGGCGACATCTTCGATCTCTGGCGGCGGGATCCACTGGGTGTGATGCTCGAGAATACCGATGTCATCCAGAAGCTCATGAGCCTGGAGCCGCGCATTGACGTCACCTTTGTCGTGGGTAACCACGATTATCATGCGTTCATGTTCCCGGAATCGCACTTCGGAACCGTGTTCGATCTCGACCCGCTGCGGCGTGACCTCGCCCTCAGGTACGGTGACACCACGTACCACTTCATCCACGGGTACCAGCTGGAGAACAAACGCTTTGGCAGCCTGGAACTGTACGAGCTCTTCGCGGACCGGCTCTGCATGGAGGGCGATGACGTGGGTAAGGCCGCGGATACGATCTGGCACGTGGCCACGGCAAAGACCGATCTCTGGAATAAATTGATCCTGCATTCGTGGGTAAAGGATAAAGCGGCGAGGATCACCCGCCCGCCGGAAGAGCGCGACCTGGAAAAGCTGCCGAAGTACGCGATCGATCTGGTGGGCAAAGGCGGTCATTACAAGGGCGGGTTCGTGATCTACGGGCACACGCACAAGCCGTACGTAAATATGGCCGCGCGAACCGCAAATGCCGGCTCGTGGGTCGGCCACGCCGCCGACTACCTGGTGATCAGTGACGAGGGCGTAACGCAAGAAAGCTACTTGTAGGAGCTGGAAAACGAGATTACTTCTGCGCTCGCTCTCGCTCTATCTCCTTCACTGCCTTTTCGAATGGGGGAATCGCATCTCCCGATGCCTTTCGCCCTTCATATACTCTGATTATAAGCAAGGCGGACCGTAACGTAACCTGCACGCAGCTGTGGTGCTGTGCACGCTATCTCGTCACGAACGTGCGCATCAGGAGGCCGTCGAAATAAGCGTCACCGATCCTGGTGTCACGACTCAGTATCGCCACCACCTCGAAGCCCATCTTCTTGTAGAGCCGGATTGCAGGCTCGTTATCTGCACGGACCATGAGATACAGGATTTCAAGTTCGGCTGAGGCGGAAGCGCGTTCGAGTGCCGCCTGGAGAATCAGGCGTCAGAGGCCCTGTCCGCGTACTGCCTGTGCGACACCCATGTTCAGGTCAGCCGTGTGCCGAAGCCGGGCTTGGCTCCGCGGTCTGATGGTAAGGTAAGCAACTGGCCGTCCTGCGAGCTCAACAGCCAGAGCGATGGCTCCCGGAAGGCGCTCAAGCGCGGCCACGTCCGCGGTGAAATCGTCAAGGCTGGGATACTTATCTTCGAGAGTTTCGCTCATCCCTGCTGATGACGAGTAGACATCCCGGTAGAGCGCATAGAGCTCCGCAGCGGCGAAACAGTTGAAGTCTTTGATTACCGGTTTCATCACGTGGCTCTCTCTCCTGAGCTCCAATAATCGTAAATGACCCGATGATACAAGTTAAACGGTGCGGTTCTAAGAGCGAGCGAACCTCACAACCGTCTGGAAGCGCGAACGCTCCTCATAGCCCGGTGCCGCGGGCATTTGCGCGCTCGCGCGCGCTCAGTTCTTGTGCTTCCGTATCACTGTTGCTCTCGATCGTTTGTGGCAGTTCGGGCATCTGAGGTATTTCCAACCACCACCGTTACCCGGGCCGTGTGGACTGATGAGATCGGCAAAGGCTGATAGCTCAAATTCATGCCCGCAGTTCGCGCACCGGTACGCGAACGTATGTGCATGCCATCGCAACAGTAACAACAGACTTACGGCAACAAGAACGAGCCAGATATACCAGTAGGACGGTACCAGCAAAATAGCCCCGATAATGGTAATGGCCGCGAACAGCGTAACAGACACCATTGTCCGCATCCAATCCTCTTTTGTTGTCCCGCGGTATTCGTCCTGCGTCACGGTAGACTCTATTCGTTGCGTGCGAGAAGAAGCTTGTGGTGGTTGGTTGTGACCAGCAGCTTGAAAGCGGCGACCTTCACCGGGATCTTTACTGGCAGGTCACACATACACACACACCGATCGTTCCCTACAGTGCAACAGATGACAGATTACAACAGAATCCGGTGCCGTCGCGTGAGATACTCGATCGGCGGCAGCAGCACGTCGTTACCTGCGTGCATGAAGAGAGCTAAAAGGACGTGGTTCAAACAGATTTATCACGGTGCATGCAGGCAGAAAGATGGCACGCAAGAAGGAGCTCGTGGTATTCATTGCAGGTCGAGAAGGAACCTGTAGTGATTGTGGCAAGCAGCTCGCGCGCGGGGACTTTCTCAAGCTAGAAGGCGATAAACCGCTCTGTATGGACTGTGCGGACCTTGACCACCTGGCGTTCCTGCCCAGCGGCGATGCCGCGCTCACCCGCCGCGCAACAAAATACTCGCACCTAAGCGCGGTCGTCGTGACATGGAGCTCTACAAGAAAACGATACGAACGTCAGGGGATACTCGTTGAGCCCGCAGCGATCGCCCGAGCAGCGGCAGCGTGCAGCGCTGATGCGGATCTCCGTGCGGCACGTCGTGAGAAAGCCGCAACGGTTCGCGCTGCACGTGACAAGGCGTATATTTCGCGGTTCGCCCTTACGGTTCGCCGCCTCTATCCCGCATGCCCTGCGGGCGTTGAGCATGAGATCGCGGAGTATGCCTGCCTGAAGTACAGCGGACGGGTCGGCCGTTCGGCGGCCGCGAAAGAGCTCGACGAACAGGCCATTCAGCTCGCGGTACGAGCACATATCCGCCATCGGTTCACTACCTATGACGAGCTGCTGATGGACGGATGGTACCGGGACGATGCCCGCAGTGCAGTCAGAGCAGACGTCGAGGCGATATCAGCACAGTGGCGAACCGAGAAGGGAGCATGACTTATGGAAGAGGTAGTTATTTCATGTGCGGTGAACCAATGGAGGGTGCACGAACTCATGGCAGACAGCACAGACTCCTGTGGAATTTCTATCAGGAGCACTGCGCATGGGAACGACACCATGAAGCATCCTTCTTGTCATCGCAGCAGGTGTCCTGAGCGTCATCACCTTCAACGATGGCATCACACGCTCAGATTTACCGCTCACCATCTTCCTGATCGCGCAAGGGTTGTTCGGGGCTTGAATTATCTCCATACAAAATATCAAAGATATACGAGAAGAGATTCGGTATCGAATCATCGTATCCTATAAGAAATACGGTACGACCCAGAACTACAATAAGATCTCCAGCTATCCGATATTATCTGTTCCTGGTATCGATGCTGTTTCAAAATGTCTGGATGATGTTGCGCTGGAAATATTTCAGGAAACCTCAACGAGGTCCCTCTGTTGTTGATGAGGATCTGTTCCGATTCGATAATTTCAGGATTAAGGTTTGGGAACTGGCGAAAAATCTTTATCCATACCTAACCTTAAGTGAGGGAATTAAGCTGGCTGCAATCGCATTTGAAAGAGATATAACCAAATTAAGCTGCTGTGCACGTTAAATCCGTCTTCGCACGTCCTGTGCTCCGGTGGGAAAAGGGGCCGGGGTTAAGAAATAAACTAAATACTGAAATTGCCGCTCTGCCCATCGCACAACAGCGCATATATGCTACGCTCCCGATGGTCGCTCCGGGCTTCGCCACATTTTCACCTCCGCTATCGCTACGGTGAAAACGTCATATATGCGCGGAACGCTGTGGGAAGAGCAGAGGGGTGTTTATCCATTTCAAATAGTTCTTTGCCATCAAATCTGATGATATCATTTCCTCGAGGATCTTATGTATACGGTTGCGTAATATTTACCGCCTTCTGCTTCCATCATTGCACTGTCCCGCTTTGCATATTCATGGTCACAGGAGAGCCATTCAACCCATGCCTGTTCATGGCAATCCAATTCTTTCGAATAGACCCCTTCAACAAGTTCCGAGTCCTCCCACAATGCAGTCCACCATTCACCGGTATGGAAATTGTAATCATCCTGATAGAATGGTCTCATCTCCTCCGGAATGTTCCCGTTGAACTCCTTCTTGAGCCCGGGAACTCCCACCAGTATCTGACCTCCCTTCTTCAACAAAGGTGCCAGATGTTTGTCTAGATACCCTTCCTCGTGACCGAAGTAATGGAACGAATCCACACTGATGATGATATCGAAGAATTCCTCGGCATAGGGCAGGTCATGGGCCTCCGCATGAATGGGGATTATCAGGTCCTCGAGTCCCAGGTCCTTGAACCTCTGATAGTTTTCTGTGGCACTTATCCAGAGGTCCGTTGCATATACGGTTACACCGAATTTTCTTGCGAGGAAGATCGATGTCAAACCCTTTCCGCAACCGAGATCGAGAACCCTCATGCCTTCTTTCAGGTCAAGAGACCTCGTCATCTCTTCCACTATTCGAATTGCATTAGGCCCCATCATGTTTTCCATGACGAGCTGATCATCTATTTCGAAGTCGTAAATGATCATAGTAACTATAGTAATGGTTGGTCATAGATAGAATTAATATTTTGGTTAAAGTCCAAAGCACCAGAAAAGAAATATTATTATGTGACTCATCGTCGCTTCGCTCGATAATACCGATGTAATGGAGAAGCTCATGAGCCTCGAGCCGCGCATAAACGTCACCTTTGTCGTGGGTAATCACGATTATCATGCCTTCAAGTTCCCGGACTCGCACTTCGGGCACGTGTTCGATCTCGATCCGCTGCTCCAGCGCCATGACCTCGCACTCCAGTATGGTGAGACGACGTACCACTTCATCCACGGGTATCAGCTGGAGAGCAAAATCGTTGAGAATTTGGAGCTCTACGAGCTCTTCGCGGACCGGCTCTGCATGGAGGGCGAGAACGTGGGTAAGTGCGCCGATACGATCTGGAATCTGGTCACTTCGAAGACCAGTATCTGGAACACCTTGATCGGGGGTTTCTGGGTAAAAGAGAAAACGGCGCGAATCACGCTCCCGCCGGAAGAGCGTGACCTGGAAAAGCTACCGAAGTACGCGATCGCTCTGGTAGGCAAGGGCGGCCATTACGAGGACGGGTTTGTGATCTACGGGCACACGCACAAGCCGTACGTAAATATGGCCGCGCGAACCGCAAATGCCGGCTCGTGGGTCGGTGATGCCGCGGACTATCTGGTGATCACCGACGAGGGCGTAACGCAAGAAAGCTACTTGTAGGAGCTGGAAAACAAAGAGTATTAAATCCTCTTGTTTTTTTACGGTTTTGCTCGAGCATTTTTTGGAGCTCGAGCACCAAACGCTCGGCTCTTTCTACTGCGTTCTGAGCCAAAGGTGGTGAAACCAAAAATGACCTACTGGCTTTGTATCACGAATGAAGAGAACTGGCAGGTGGTGAAACAGAGGAATGTGTGGGGTGTTGCGGAACGGCACCGGAACACGATCGCGAAGGTGATACTAGGCGATACGCTGCTGATGTACCTTAAGCAGGAAAAATTGGTGACGAGATTAAAGAATCAAGGATCGCGGGCGTCTTCTCGGCAGCATCTGCGGTTTACACCGATAAGAGCAAGATATTTAGCACACCGAAGGGCATGGGCAACGAACTGTTCCCGCTTCGGGTTAGGCTCAAGCCCGTTGACATCTTCAAGAAGCCTGTGGCGTTCAAGCCGCTCATTCCCGGGTTACAGTTCATAACGAACAAGAAGAAATGGAGCGGGCATTTGATGGGGAAGGCCATGCGGCAAATATCAAAAGAGGATTTTGAGGTGATTATAGGTAAAAGGTGAGTGAATGAATAAAGAGTTCAAAAAGTTAGTTGATCGGCTTCCTAGTTTGTTGGAGGAGCTGGTCGGTTCGCCTTTAATTCTTTGGAGTAATTTAGAAAACCTCCCGGAAAGGGGCATTTACGTCTTTTACGAGGACGGAAAGCCGCTCTATGTTGGTCGCACGAATCGGATGAAAAATCGTATCAAGCAACATGGATGGTCGAGTTCAAAACATAACAGTGCCCCGTTTGCTTTCAACTTAGCGAAGAAAATTGCAGAGGAAAAAGAACTTGATGTAAGTAAGCCCCGGGCAAAACTCGAAGAAGATCCGACTTTTGCTAATTTATTTTCAGAAGCGAAAGCGAGAGTTTCAAAAATGTCTGTCCAAGTCATTGAAGTTAATGATCCAATTATCCAGACACTTTTTGAAGTCTATGCAGCTCTAGCATTGCAAACTTTAGAATATAATGATTTCGATACCCACTAGAACAGCGGAACTGAACTTTTCACGGCCAAGAAAAAAGAACACGTTAATTACAGTATCGGTCAATACTCAATAAATATAAAAAAAACATTAAATGTTTCATACTAGCAGATAATGTTATGAAAGCTTTATTGCTAAGGGTGGGTATTGATAAGGGCTCAGGAGGATGCCTTGCTCCTCTATTTAGAGACGGATCATTTGAATATATCCCCCTGCCTGAGAAACAGGCAACCTCAGAACGCAGAGTTTATGTAACTATGAAAGGAATAACTGGTAGACCCTTATTGGATTTCGTTCCGAAAAAAATCTGGTATTCTCATCCCCACTATGATCCTGAATTTACGACGTATACGTACGGCGACCCTACAAAGGTGAAACGGAATCAATTGTCACAATTAGAGCCCGGCGATTTGCTCGTCTTTTATGCTGGGTTACAGCTCAAAGACTCTGATAATAAGTCACACCTTTTTGTTATAGGTTACTTTAATGTTGATAAGGTGTATGATTTTTTGGAGATTACAGATTACGAGTCTGTTTTTAAAGAGTTACCAAACAATGCACATTCAAAAAGATATTCCAGATTAAAGGAGCTAAAAATAGAATATTCAGACAAAGATCTAGTCATAGTGAAAGGGAAATCGGCCACCAGTAAACTTTTCAGAAAGGCGCTACCACTTGGAGATAAAAACGATAAAATGCGTAGTGAGCTTGTCCCCATTTTCGGGTACAACGGTTCTCTGAAACGCGCGGTTGGTCACTGGATAGAACATGATAACTTTCAACAAGTTAAAGAATGGTTGAATAGGGATGAAAACACCTATGTTAAGTCCGCCGTCACCCTTTACTTACCACCTCACGGTATTTAACAGTTTCGTTCCTCATCGGCATTTTTCAGGACAAGACATACACCTATTCGCGGTCTTCGGCCGCACTATGGCAAACTCCGTCCTTGGGTAGCTCTGCGCTTTAATCAACTTGTCGCGGTCTCTGCCGCATGTTTTCAACCAAAGTCTGCAGCACTACCCTTCGATGCGAAACGGCTCTTTATGCTTCAACATGTAGTAGATCGCCTGAAGGAGCTTTCTCGCTGCTGCTATGATCGCAATCTTCTCGCCTCTTTTCCGTTTTATCTTCTCATAATGTTTCGTTATCCTGCTCTCCGGACACCACTGCACGTGGATCCGTGCAGCCTCCACGAGGATCCAACGCAGGTATTTCGAACCTTCCTTCGTTATTCGACCGTAATACTGCTCATTGCCGGTTTGATGAACCCGCGGAGTGAGCCCTGCATAGGAGAAGACGTGGTCATCCGTAGGGAACCTCGATCCGTCGCCAATCTCTGAATAGATCACTAATGCAGAATACACGCCTATTCCCTTGATACTGGTCAACAACCTCACGTCCTCGTACCGCGTCCCCGCCTCCGCGATCGCCCGATCCATCTTCTTGAGCTCGTCCTCCACCACCGCGTAGATTGTCAGATACGAGTCAATCACCGGATTATGCAAGCGTCTCAGCTCAGTTTTACCCTTCTCGGTAAAGCAGTTCGCCCCCTCGCGATACTTGACGTTCTTCCGCCTCAATTCGGTCTTTATCTGGGTCTTAAGCCTGCCTCGAAGTCGTCCCAGCGCGATCCGGTGCCGTACCAGATGCCGTAGTTCCCGCTGCTCCTTCGGGGGGACATAGGAGGTCGGCAGAAGATCGCCCCGCAGCAAATCCGCCAAGATTCTCGCATCAAGCTTGTCCGTTTTTACCTTTGCGTCCGCTATCATCCGCGTCTTCAGCGGATGCGCCACCACAACGTGATGCCCCAGGCTCTCCAGGAGATCATAGAAATATTCGTAGTTGGTGCTCGCCTCCAACGCGATCTCCAGACCCTCAAGACCCGAAAAGAACTCCTCTATGTCCTGCTGCTCAGTTGCTATTCGCCCTTCCTTAAGCACGTCGCCCTCGTGTGTACATACGATGGCCTGACAAAAACTCTTATGCAAATCCACTCCTGCAAATGTCACGTTTCCACCTCTCGTTTGTTAAAGAGGCGGACTTAATCATACCATCAATAGTGCTTACTTCCTCAATTATATTTAACTTCAGTGCGATCGGCATGGAATCGGGCTCTATGTCGAAGCTGGAGAAGCACAGTCAGTTTGGTAGAACTGAGTCCAAAATCTGTTGTTGAAGGTGCCTTTTCTTTGGTAAGAATCCCTCAAAAGTCTTCGTCACTTCTTCCAGGAGCTTCTTCTGTTCCGTACTCAGATTTGATGATGCCTGTAAATCCTTCAAAACGCCGATGGCCTCGATCGTCTTCATTGTCTGATTCTCAGGTGTTACCTGCTCAGCTGCTTTTTCCTCTTGCTTCAGCTGAACTGGTTTTGCACCACCCAGCAGCCTTCGTAAGACGTGATAATCCTCCTCGTACCTGTATCTTTTCCTTGCAGGCTGATACAGTGGCCAGAATACGATCGGGTGTGAGTTGTAACTTACCGTTATGCCTTCTCGATAATTCTTTGACCCTCGAATCGCTGCAATTTTTGCTCTAAAAGACGTCCCCGGATGAGCTACTCGTCTGAGCACAGAATTATCCGTGTTCTGCTCATTGAGAAGTGCGGCGACATTTTCACAGCCCAGTTTCCCAAACGAGACCACAATTTCGGGCTGTACGATCTTTATAAGCGCTCTAATGTGACCACGGCAGCAGTTCAAATAGCCCGGGAAATGTTCCTGTGGCTCGTTATTATTACCAAAGCAGAGCATCGAATTAATCATGAATACGCCGTTCATCGCTAGAAACCTGTCTACCTGTTGGTCATTATAAGGGCTATCAAAAAGATTACTCCAAAAATTTCTCCAACTCGGTCCCCACGTGTTGATTCGTTTTTGGTAACTATCTAACGGGAAATTGTGCTCTTTTTCCCGCTGACAAAAGCAGGGGAAATGCTTGTAATCGATCCCGATGATCATCAATTTCGTTTTCTCAGTTCTTCGAAAGAGCATACAGCGATCCAGCCATGGCAGCAGACCAATCGCGAATTTGCGAGATCCTAGCTGCGCTATGATTTCGTCAGGATCGAAGGCTTTCTTGAAGAGAGTGCGTAAATAAGTATCTTCCCTTTGAATCGCCCTGCACAGGTCAATAATCTGATCTTCCGTGGACAACTTGGCGAGCAGAAGAGGGCGTACTAATGCGTTTACAGGCTGGTCATCGCGGGATGGATAGGCCACTGCGCAGTTATTACAGCGAGTTATCCGCTCCAGAAGCGAGGAAAGTGCACCGTTTTGGTCGAGTAACTTGTAACCGTTGATGATTTGTGAAACCTGCTCGAGGGAATAGATTTCCATAATCGCTTCACCTCGGTACATTATTGAACCCCCTCGAATGAAAATCTGAAGGTGTATTTCTTCAGTAGCAGATTGGGCACGGCACGACTCGCATACATTACGCGATCAGGGAAATCCCCAGCCACCAAAATTCCTCGCAATGGTTTCTGTTCTTCCGCACTAAGGGCACCAATATAAGACAATATTTGAGCAATGCAATCAGGATTAGCAACGCCAGCTTTTAGTTCTATGACGACGATAGCACCTTGCTGATCTTCCGCTGTAATATCAATTCTACCTGCCTTAGTGGTCCTTTCCTTTCCTCCATCAATAATCTTGAGCCCTTGCTCAAGCTGTTCAATGTTAGAACGGAGAGCCTTTTGGAGGTCGCGCTCCAGCCCAAACGTTGTCTCCAGAATCTCGATGATTTCTTCAGCTTCGTAGTGGCCCATTGTCAAATGAGCTTTAATTGCACGAACAGTTCCGGGATACACTTCGACTTTCTCTGCGATTTCCTCTGCGCTTAGTTTACCTTCTTTTATCAAGGCAATGACTTCTGATTTCTGCTCTTCGGATATCGGACTCATTTTCACTCACCCAAACGCTGACAGCTTAAAATGTGCGAGATGCACATTTTATTCGGATTATCGTATCCATTAAAAATATTGTATTTGTTTAGTTCCCCCTTCCTATAAGCTTTCTGGAGCTTTTCGATACCCATAAAATGCCCCCCCCCTCTCTTTTCCCACAAAACTGGAGTGGAAAAGAAGCTTATTTAAATACAACGTTT
>Ga0129302_1003593_pt1 | contig 10545 bp, 6 predicted proteins | sample BlaSprsedimmetaG_FD_94476 | JGI IMG/M metagenome (GOLD analysis project Ga0129302, IMG submission 94476) | Hot spring sediment bacterial and archeal communities from California, USA to study Microbial Dark Matter (Phase II) - Blank Spring... | ecosystem: Environmental > Aquatic > Thermal springs... | reverse complement strand
GATAGATTATTAATATTTGTGAATTGCTGATACAATACGATTGGGAATACTGAGAACAATTCCTGAATGGGGAGATAGTCATAACACATTTGAAACTTACGGCAATCATCGAGAGGGGTGATGACGGGTTTTTTACTGCAGTTGTGCCCGAGCTGAAAAGCTGTTATACGCAGGCAAAGACAATTGACGAACTATTACCCCGTATCCGGGAAGTTATCGAACTCTGCGTTGAGGAGGAAGGCATCCCGGAGCAGAAGGATCTAGTCGGGGTTCAGCAGATTGAGGTTGATGTTGGATGAGTCAACTTGGAAACGTATCCGCATCCCTTATGATAAAATTTTTAGAAGAAAAAGGTTTTAAGCAATCCAGGCAAAAGGTAAGCCATGTTTTTTTCAGACATCCCGCCGGAAAAACCGACGTCGTTCCCGTGCATAAAGGGGAGGATTTGGGCAAGGGTTTAGTCAGCAGGATATTGCGGGATATGGCAATTGAGAAAGAAGCCTTTTTAAAGTGGCTCGGACGCTAAGGTGCAAGAGTGAGTATGTCAAGATAACTGTTGAGACTTTTCCAATTCATTTTACGCATCGTTGGGGAGCAAAATGAGAACCGGCATAAGATTATCCGGTCGGCGGAAAGCTATGATCTAATAAAGCGATAACAGTAATATCCGCGCCCATCCGCGTGTATCCGTAGTTTCCTATCTTTGTTGATCCGCGTCTCCCGGCCGCTTGACAATCCAGCCCTCCGGAAATAGAGTAGAGTGACGTGGGACGATATTACCGTAATGGAGAACATACACATGAAACAAAAAACCGTCGTGTGGACCGCTCTTGTGGTGGCCATTGCCGCCCTTTTCACGGGGTGCGGCAATAGGGCCGCCCCGGAGGAATTTCAAAAAGTGATGGAAGAAAAATCCGGTAACGAACTGTTCAATGAGCTGCTGGCATTGGATCAAAAATATCCCGACGCTTTTGCCGTCAAAGCCCAGCTGGGTCAGATGCTGTTCGCATCAGGCGATTACAGCAAAGCAACTTCATATCTGAAACGGGCTGAGAAGCTGATCGGCCAGGCCGAGAACGACACCGCCAAAGTGAATCTTTACATGAGACTTTCGGTCTTGGATTTTGAAAAGAAGCAGTACGAATCAGCGCTTCTGTACGCTGAAAAAGCGCTGACGCTTGATCCGAAGGGAGAGTACGGGACTGTTTTTTTAAAAGCGCGGTGTCTTTTGATGCTCAAACAGGAAACGGAAGCGTTTCTTCTCTATGACCAAAATTGGCCGCTTCATGAGCACATGAGCAGGCTTGATTTTAACGTGTATTTCGACCATTGCCGGGAGACGGGAAGTTCCATGCGCGCCTTGGAGGTGCTGGACGCCTATCAGGCGCAATTCGAATATGTGGCCGGTCAGGGGCTGCAGGCCTCCCAACTGTATGAAGAACTGGGCATGATTGAGGAATCGATTCTGTCGGCAGCCATGGAACTTGAGTATTTGCACTCAAGCGGCGCCGTCACCCGGGCCCAGCTCCGGGAACGCATGACCGCCATCGGAGAAAAATTGGATGATCCCGCCTTCAACCCCAAGAAACTCGGAAAAGGCATCGTACAGGGCCTGCTCCATTATTTCAATGAGGAGTGGGAGAAGGCGGACGCAGTTCTTCAAAAAGAAAAATCAACCCATCATTTTCTTTCGTATGTGAAAATGGCGGCCGAATTTGAACGGCAGGGCGCCACCATCCGGCAGTTGCAGGAATATGTGGAGCTGGAGAAATATTTTCGCGACCTGGCCGGTTATTATTACCATTTCTGGCGGGGTATGAAAATTGGTGAGGGCGAGTACAATTTCAATGTAGCCCGAAATGTGCTGGAGAAATGTATCATTTTGGCGCGTGATACCGAGTATGCGCGCGAGACCCGGCGCGAGATCGGCCGAATGCTCGGACTCGAATCCGCGGCGGGGGAAAAGCTGTTGCTGACCAAAGAGCTAGACTGGTTTTTAAGCCGGTTGCAGTCAGGGGAGGAGCCCGCGGTTCTTGAACCGGTGCTGGACATGCTCTCCGTGCCCGACAATATATACACCATGAGCGGAATCGTATTCTTGCGGGATCTTTCCCATGGGTTCCCCGCCGTGAAGGCCTATCTTGAGAAACGGAAAAAGCAGTCGGAAGGACGCCTTCATGAACGTCTGGTCATGATCACCGAAGGCTGACACTTTCAGGCAGTGACCGCCGATCAGCTTCAAATGAGCGCAACAACGCGGGAAAGGTGCTGATCACAGCCGGAAGAAAAAAAAGCGTTACAGCCAACGAGCCTATAATTCCCCAAAACACCACAAATGCCAGTGAAGCGAGAATCCCTTCACCGCCGGACTGCAGAATAAGAAGCGGCAAGGCGCCGAAGACGGACGTCCCCGATGTCAGCAACAGATCTCGTATCCGTCGTCTGAGGGAGTAAAGGATTGGTCCCTCAACGCCCTCCCGGGTGAAGGCAGCACCGGTCGCGAGTACCCGCGAGCGGATGATATCGATGATGAGGAGCGCATTGTTGACCGCCATCCCCGTTAAAATAATCAGCCCGATCAATAGCGGTGTGGAGAGTGTGCTGCCTGTCAAAAACAAGACCAATACGGGAACGGCTAGGGAGAGAGGCACTGTGGCGGAGATTAAGAGCGGGCTCGTAAAGGATTCTGATTGGGCGGCCAAGATCATGTACACCAACGCCAATGCTAACGCCAATACGAACCACATGAGTCTGAACTGTTCAGACAGGCGGGCGGCGGATTCATCCAGCTCATAGGCGTACCCTTCGGGAAGCGGGATGGCGGACACACGCTCCCACAACGCGGCAGCGGCGGCATCCAGGTCCATGTCCCGGGTATGTACCGTAAAGAACACCGCCCGCTGTCTGTTCTTCCGGTATATTTTGGATTCTTCATGGGTGAGTGAGAAGGTTCCCAGTTGCCGCAGGCTGACAGCGGTCGGCTGCTTTGATTCAGAGCGGGGAGGAAGCTTGAAGGTCAAGCGCTGCAAAGCGTCTAAGGAAGATACATTCTTTTTGGTCGACATGAGACGGAGATCGATCTCATGATTGTCTTCAATCCATTTAAGTGCCACCGGACCGTGTAGGGCCCAGCGGAGACCGTTTGCCAGAAAGGACGTGGACACCCCCGCGGTGCGTGCGCGTTCCTGGTCGACTGAAAAAACGTACATGGGTGGACCTTCCTTGTAGTGCAGCACCACTTGTTCCACCCAGGATTCTTTTCCTAAATTTTCCGCCGTGAGGGAGGCAAGTTCACGAAGACGGGCGTTGTCATCTCCCGTGATCGCGACCTCGATCTTTTTACCAAAAATACTGGTGGATTCAGGCACATAGACGAAACTGTGCGGAATCCTCCGGCCTTCCGCCCTTACCAGTCCGGAGAGCCGTTCCCGTTTGATGGTAGCGGACGAAAATCGAACGACCATTTCCGCGCTGCCGAATTTGGCATTAGTCTCCACCCGTTCCACACCCGGAATTCGGTTCAGGCGATCCGCTAAAAGGGCGGTCCGTTCGTCACAGATTTCAACCGTGTCCCCGCTTTCGTATTCGATATGCACAAACAGAGTCCCTTCCTCGCTGATTCCGGATAAGTCCTTGCCCATAAGCACGATCATGATTCCCGCGCCGGCTAAAAGTCCTCCGAATCCGATCAGGAACAGCCGCCGCTTGAGGATGACCAGGCGGACGACTCCGTACAATAGCCGTCTCAGCCAACGGAGAGACACAAATGAGAAACGGCGCTTTCGTGAGGTGGAGAGAGCCTGATTGTCCTGTCTGAAAAAAAGAAACGGAGGGATAAAGATGACAGTCAAAAAGAGAGCAATAAGCATCATCAGGCCTACGGAAATGGTGACCGAGCGGATACCTTCCGCAATATCGCTCAGGAAAAAGAGCGGTACCAGCACCACAATGGTGGTGAGGACGGAGGAAACCAGCGGCGGAATGATCTCCGCCAGGGACTGATAAGCGTGTTCGAAACGTTCGAAAATTCTCCGCGAACTGCAGGATTCGGTCAACACGATCGCGCCGTCCACGATCGCGCCGATTCCGACCGCCATTCCTGCCAAAACATAGCCGTCCAAGCTGATATGAAGCAGTGACAGGAGACCGGCCGTCATCAGACACACCGCCGGCACTAAGAGTGACAGAAGCAGGATCTGCCTTGGATTACCTGAGGACATCACCAGCAGGATGACCACTAGTATTACCCCCGCCACGATGGCGTTCATCACCCCGAATATTGAATCCTCAACTTTTTTCCCGGTGTCTAGAATCACGTCCGGGACCAGGCCTCTTTCCTTCCAGTGTTCGGTTTCCTCTCTCAGTCGGCGGGACAGCGTCACCAGGTTGGCGGAACCGGAGCTCTCCACATAGACAATAACCTGTTCTTGGCCATTGACGCGGCTGATACTTTCCCTTTCCCTCCGCCCGTAGCCGATCTCGGCCAGACCGGCCAGCTGTTCCGGACCAGCGTTCGGGACGGCGATCAAAAGGTGGCGCAGGTCGTCCAGAGACGCGAATCGTCCCTTGATGACCACCGGGATTTTCGTAAGCGGCGTGGAGAGTGTGCCGAGCGGCGCCAAGACATCCTGGCTGTTGATCAGGGAGGCGATATCCGGTATCGAGAGACCGGCCTGGACGGCCCGATCAGATTCAACCCGGACGTGTATTTCTTTGATCTCACCGCCGCCCACGTCGATCTCACCGGTTCCTTCAATACGCTCGTACGAAGCCTTTACTTCTTTTTCCACCAGTTGGTTGAGTTTGGTACGGTCAATAGTATCCGAACGGAAAGTGACAATGAAGACCGGCCGTTTCTCCTGGCTGCTGGAGACGATCAGCGGTTTTTGCACCGCGGCAGGAAGACGGTTGTAGACCCGGTCCACTCCGTCCCGGAGCTGCAGATAGACCTCATTCGGATCGGCGTCCGGCAGTAAGGTCACCGTCACCCGTGCCTTTCCGTACTCGGAGACGGAGGTGAGATCGTCAATGCCGGGGATGCCTGCGATCGCGTTTTCAAGCGGGACGGCGATGTCACGTTCAATACGTCCTGCGTCTACTCCGTAATAATTGAGTATAACGGCATAGGTGATCCGTCCCCGGTCTGTTGACGGTCCAATGCGTACGTCCATAAGGGCTACCAGTGTCATCGCCGTCAGCACCGCCAGAATCATGAACACAGTGACGGGACGCCGAATCCAGGACCGGTAGAAATTCATGCGTTTCTCCTGCGGAAATAGAGAAGGAAAATGAGTGGCGTCACGAACAGGGTCAGGAACGTCGACAAGGCCAGCCCGCCGATGATGGCAACTGCCATGGAGCTTTGGGAGGATTTTTGCAGGGGATCGATCGCAATGGGAAGCAAAGCCGTGACAGTCGTCAGAGCGGTGATGAGGATGGCTTTGAGACGCTCCGTACTTCCGCGATAAATGGCAAACACTACCGGGAATCCTTGTTTGATTTTACCTTTGAAATTTTCAAAGAGTATAATGGAATTATTGACCACGATCCCCAACAATACCAGCGCGCCCAGGCTCGAACTTAAATTGATCGACCGACCGGCCATCAGCAAGGCCAGGACGATCCCGGAGAAGGCAAGGGGGAGCGACAACATCAGAATCAAGGGAAGTCCGAAGGATTCAAACTGGGCGCCCAGCACCAGATAGAGGAGAAGCAAGGCCAGTCCGAAGATCAAGAGAATTCGGGGAAGATTCTCCTGAAAGGCCGATTCAGCAAGAGATTCGACATCGGGCCGCTCCCGGAGCACATTCCCCACTAACCGGTCGGCCTCGGTCTGACGGTCGTCCCGGGGGGATAGTTCCAGATAGGACACATCCTTCTTGTCTTTCCGTATCAGCCGGGAAAAATCTTTCTCATCCCGGATGGCAACGCAATCGCGGAGCAGGACCCTGCCTCCGCTGCCGGTTTGAAGCTCAATCCGGGAGAGTTGGGCAAGATTGGACCGATCTTGTTCACGGAGCCGGACGCGGATGTCAATCTCCCGGCCCTCAGTATGGAATTGGGACGGATACAGCCCGTCCAGGTAACCGCGCAGTGTATTGGCTACGGAGAGAAGACTCATGTTGTTCCGAAGAAGAATTTCTCGTTCGGGATAAAGGCTGATGCCGGGTTTGTTCTTCTGCGGAATGATATTGACGGCGGAAAAAGCGCCTGTGCCGTTCAGTTCGCGCCGTAGACTTTCCGCCCGGGAGAGGGCGTGTGATTGCGTGTCAGCTTTGACCATGAGCACGCGTTCCAGGCCCCGGATGCCGAGTAGGGGAGCGATAAAGTCGTCTGGTAGGCTGAACAGCATCTCCGCGTTCTGAACGGAAAGAAGTGTCTTTAATTCCTCCAGGGTCCGAAAGGCGGATGACCCGTCGTCCTTCAGCTGCACGGTCATATGCAGCTTCTCGGCGCTTTCCACTGGATCGGCCAGAAAATAGGGGTCGTCGATTTCGCCGCCCGCTCTGACAAAGGCGTATTCGATATTTCCCGGCCAGAGGGCCTGACGCGACAGAGCGGCGCCGATACGGGAGAGATGTTCGATGGATGTGCCGGGAGGAAGGACGGCGGTTACGTTGATCTCTCCGGTATCGACAGAAGGCATAAACTCAACCTTGAGCAGGCTGAAACCCGCGATTCCCAGGATAAACACTGCAGCCAGACAGGCGGCCAGCACCACGGGGTGACGGAGTGAAAATCTGAGCCCCGACCGATACCAACGTTCAAGCCGAGAGGGTTTGGATCCGGCCGGGACCGCAGACGCGGTGTCTTTTTTCCCGGCCGGCAGGTGTGTCGCTAATAAGTAGAGTACCGGCACCAGGGTCACCGATACGAAAAAGGAGGCCAGGAGTGCATAACTCACCGAAAGTGCCAGGTCCTTAAAAAGGGCTCCCACGATACCCGGCAGGAAGATGACCGGCAGAAACACCACCAGGGAGGTCAGGGTCGATCCGAAAGTGGAACCGGCCATTTCGGCCGTGGCCGCAATGACATTCTTCGTGGTTCGTTCGTGCACACTTCCGATACGCCGTCCCAGGTTCTCCAGCACCACCACACTGTTGTCCACCAGCATGCCGATCCCCATGGCCAGGCCTCCCAACGACATGACATTAAGTGAGACTCCGGATATATGCAGGAGCAGGAGTGAGATCAGAATGGAAACCGGGATGGAGCCGATCAAAATGATGGAGGTGGTGAGTTTGCGGATGAATAACAGGAGGATGAAAAAAGCAATGGCGGCTCCCAGGAAACCGGAGACCACCAGGTTGTGTACCGAGGATGCGATCACATTCGATGTATCTTTGACGATGCGGAAGCTGACGTCCCGCCCGTAGGAACGCTCCAGGGGCTCGATTTCTCCGGCCACATTACGGGCTACCGTGAGGGGGCTGACTCCTCCTTTCCCGCGCACCAGCAGGGCGACTCCCTCATCTCCGTTCAATTGGAATAGGGACGATTTTTCATGCGTCCGGCGGAAGACAGCCGCCACTTCTCGTAATGTGACTCTATTACCGTGTTCGGTCCGACCGATGACCAGATTGGCAAGCTCGTCCTCAGAGGTCAGACGGCCTTCGGTTTTGACGAGGTATTCGGTGGCGCCTTCGGTGAACGAGCCGGCGGGGAAATCATAGTTGCTCTGTGCCAACACCTCCGCGATCGCGTCCAGCGTGATTCCGCGCGCGATGCACCGCTGGAGATCGACATCAACGGCGATTTCCTCATCCGTCCCGCCGATCAACATGATGGAGCCGACACCCTCCACCTGCTGCAGCCGAGTTTTGATCTCCCGGTCCGCCAGACGCCGGGCCAAGGTGAGATCCCCCGCCACCGGGAACACGCCGATCCACATGATCGGTTCCTCTCCAGGATTGATGGGCAGCACGATTGGTTTTTTCGATTCACTGGGCAGGGACGGATAGACAAGATCGATCGCTTCCCGGGTTTCCACCGCGGCCATTATCATGTCCGTGCCCCAGTGAAACTCAAGCTCTACGGTACAGAGCCCTTCCCTGGAAACGGAGAACACCGAGCGGATCCCCTTAACGGAGGAAAGGCCGTCCTCCAGGGGAATGGTGAGAAGCTCCTTCACCTGTTCCGGCGGGAGGCCCGGGTATGAGGCGGTCACCACCAGTTTCGGGACCTGGATTTCGGGAAGAAATTCAATGGGGAGATCGGCGGCGGCTATCAGTCCGAAGATGATCAGGGCGGCGAACACCATCAGAGTGGAAACCGGCCGTTTGACGGCCATGGATATAAGCGGTCTCATCCGAAAGGCCCTACGGTGTATCGGGATCGATCAGGCGCACCGACCAATCCGCCGGCATGACGTTGTGCAAAAGCGGGTTGTCGAGCGACTGATCCGCACAGCCGGCACGCAGGCGCAGGGTCAGACTCCCGGTCGTGACCGTGTTGACCAGCCGGGCGTAGAGCCGCACCAGGGCCTGGCCCGGTTGGAGCGGCAGGGCGGGGGCCGGCCCCTCGATCGTCTCACCATAACGGTACGAGTCGATCACCACGTACTCCGCGGGCCGGATACATCCGTTCGTGACTTCAACCGTAAAGTGTTCAAAAAAGGAGGTGACCGGAAGTTCGGTGCGCTCAGCAATGGTGAAATAAAAATCAAGGAGACAGATATCGTAGTCTTCCGGCCCGTTCGCTTCATCATACGTGTTCGGCATGGTGATTTCGGTCATCGGGTTCAAGTGTTCCCAGACAGGCGCGGCCGCGTTCACGTCCGGCAGGTAGTAGGCGCCGGTCACCTCAGGCGGCCGGGTGAAGGGGCCGTTCACCCGGAAGAGATAGGAATATCCGTGCGTGGTTTCATTGCCCTGCGCATCGGCGATGCCCGCCTGCAGGGTCATGGTATAAGTTTCACCGTAGTGGAAAACTCCGGCCGGTGTGGCCCGTTTCAGCGTCACCCGTTCCGGTTGGCCGGGATCGATCGTTACCGTGAAATCCCAAGCGGGAGTGAAGATGATGTTTTTTTCCAGGGCCATAGGGTCCACGGCTTCGTTAAAATCGATCTGCATGTTCCAATCGGCTTCCCAGCCGCCCACGACAGTGTTTTCGGTGAGTGAGGCATCGGTTTCCCCCAATCGGGCCGGATTGGGAATCACGGCGGCAGCCGCCACCGGTTCCGGCGGATCATTTTCCGTCCCGATCATGAAGTGGGAGGTGAAGGTATCCGCCAGCGCGTTGCCGGTGAGGTCCGTCAATTCCGTGGAAAGCGTCACCGTATACTCGGTCTGCCATTGATACGGTTCACCAGGAGTGAACACGACTGTGTCCGCGGCCGGCCAGCTGAAAAGTCCGTCGATGTCTGGGGAAACGGAAAAGGCGCTGTAAAAGCTTCCCTGATCGACCGGTTCCGAAAACACGAAGGTCAGCGGATGATAGAGATCGTCCGGGAGCAGGGCGCCGAGCACTTCGTGGTCGTAGGGATCGCAATCGGCCTTGGTGGTGGCGGGATAGGCATCCACAACGGTCGGCCGGGTGAGGTCGTCCCCGAAGCGGAAGCGGAAGAGGAATTCCCTCTCCAAGGAATTTCCGGACAAGTCCTCAGCGGAAGTGTCCACCTTGAGCACGTACTGGCAACCGGTCTGAAAGGGTTCATACGGCACGAAAGTCATCCGGTCCCCGCTCCAGGAAAACCGGCCGTCAAGCTGGACGGTATCCCGGCTCAGGCTGAAAGCCTCTTCCGCCTGTCCAGGATCAACGGCGGCGGAAAATTCGATCCAGACGGGGGGCGTATCTCCGGGAACGTATATCTCCCTGTCAGGTGAAAAGGAGGTGACGGTGAGGGGCACGTAAAACAATTTATCGCAGCCTGCAGTCAGCGCCGCCAGGGCCGTGGCCAGAAAGAGAAACCGCCGGTTTTTCATGGGATCACCTCGATCTTGAAATACACACACACGTCCTTCTCCAGATAGGCGCCCTTTTGGTCTACCAGCCCGTCAGGCCCACCGGCGATCAGCAGCCGGAACACGGCGCCTTTTTCATCCGGCACGTCCTGAAAGGCCACGGTCAGGGTCCCGCCCGCATAGAGGACGTTCCGTTTCTCATACTCCACGCCCGTGACGGGAAACACCTTGGTGAGGGTCACATGATCCGCGATCGTATAGAAATCGTCGGCATCCGGGTCGAACAACGCGCTGAATTGAATGGTGAAGTAGTCCGGATCTTCCCCCGGCAGGATTTCACACGCGTAAGGAGTGTAGGTATTGAATTGGCCGGCCGCGAGGTCCAGATAATACACGCCCAGATTGTCAGCGTTCTGCACTTGAATGCGTTCCACGGATATCTCCGGGATATCCGCCGTAAACCAGCCCTGGAACTCTTCCCGCATGGCCACCCCTTCCATATTTTTAAGGTCGCGGTTTACGGTCACGTGATAGTCGATCCCCCGCAAGAAACGAGCCCCTACGGCCGGCACAAAGAGGAAGTCGTCGCTGCCGTCCGTTTTCTGCAGGCAGACCAGAGTGCCGTTGATCGGCGGGTCTATGG
>Ga0129302_1003591_pt1 | contig 10551 bp, 7 predicted proteins | sample BlaSprsedimmetaG_FD_94476 | JGI IMG/M metagenome (GOLD analysis project Ga0129302, IMG submission 94476) | Hot spring sediment bacterial and archeal communities from California, USA to study Microbial Dark Matter (Phase II) - Blank Spring... | ecosystem: Environmental > Aquatic > Thermal springs... | reverse complement strand
TTGACCTATTCTATCCTCATGGACGGGTGGTCGTCATGAGCGGAATTGGTGGTCGCCATGTAGCGGAATTGACTGGTCGTCATGGGCGGAAAAGGTGGTCGTCATGCGGCGGAATTTACAGCCTGGTTGGATGTTATGTAAACCCGCCCCGAATCGGGGTTTTCGTAATAAATATCATACCATTTGAACGCGCTGCTGAATGACCCTGCTGACCCTGATATTTCCACCGGATTCGGGAAGTCCGGCAGATACGAATAGCCCGGGGGATTGTCTATGCTGTCTGATACCGCGTACAACGACAGTTTCCCGTCAGAACCATATATCACCATACAGTTATCCAGAGCCATGGATCCGAACACTGCGGCTCCTGTTTCCATTGTACCCGTATGTCCCGCCTCATTATCATACGCCTCAATACTGCCGTTCTTCTTTATTATAAACGTATTGATTGCACCGGCAGCACCGCCGCTGATTTCCGCCCCCATGCTGCCCGTGCTTGTTTTTTCAGCGGCAAGGGAATCGCCGTTGAGCCAAAACAGGCTGCCGCTTCCAACGGCAGCCGTGATTACATTCCTGCCGGTATTGTAGATTAATGGATTTGTGAGCTTTCCCGCCAAATCCGAGACTGCCGGGGCAGTGCCACTCATAATATTCAGCAAATGAACCCTTCCTGTCACATCTGCCACAAAGACATCTTCCGTATTCTTTGCCACAGCCGGCACATAACTCCCTCCCGGCATGAGATAAGCGGCGGTTGCTTCAGACTCGTTTGTTTTATAAACCCGTCCCGATGGCGAAGTTGTTATAATATTGTTCCCCGCAAGCGCCGGGGCCGCGGCCGTATAATCACCGGATGATACAGTTGTCACAGACCCGTCCATAGGGTTAATAAAATAGACATTTCCCGCAGTGTCGCTAAAAACCACATAATAAACTGAAGCTAACGCGGCGAAAACCGGCGCTCCCGCCACAGGCGCGCGCGCCTTCTTTGGCCAGCCGGGTTTCAGGGTTAAATCATGATCCATGGCATACATAAACCCGTCATTACATCCAAAATATATGCCTGCATCAGAAGCGGCCACGGCGCCGTTTATATGGCCGGTTAACTGATGATAGGACGCGAATGATCCGTCATACTTGTTGATTTTATACAGAATCCCCCCGCGTGTGCCGATATATATGTGTCCAAGGTAGATTACAGGCGAAGATATGTTGGTACCCAGATCCCCTATTATTGTTTCCCATATTTTTGTAAGCTTATCGCCGCGCGATGCATCATCAGGATTAAACGCGGTGCGTCCCGGCCCCGCCCGGTACTCTGCCCGGCCGGGCACAACAAATAATACCGCAAATAACAGAATAATGATTGCTGATTTCACTGCCGCCCTTTTAATCATTAACCCTCTCTAATGTTAAGTTTTACCGTAACATCATTGATAGTTCCTATTATACATCACCTTCGTTAAAAAATCAAGTTTTTTTCTCTTTTATACAACCGCCAAATACAATTAAAATTTCGAATTTACATTTTCAAGTTAACGCGCCGCAAACAACACCGTATTACATTTACACTTTAACTTTTCAACTTTAACCTTTCAATTGCTTACTTCCTTGTTTTCCCCTTCGGCACATATATTTCCATGCTTACTTTGCCGTCATCCATTACCCCTGCCCTCCTTTCCTCAAAGAAAAACTTCGGGTCTTTTCTCGGGCTGCCGCAGCTTGCCCAGCAGCCAAAAATATACTGATATGCCATATACCTGCTGTTTCTTCCCCCATTATGGCTGAATACCGCGTAACTTCCGCTGTTAACCCTCCTGCTCTTAATATCTTTGCCGCTTATTTTTCTCCTGACCCCGTAGAAGACCTCCACATCCGCGTCAAGCGGCGAGCTGCAGAAACAGGGGTAATCAATTACCCTTACAACAAGATACCCTTTTTCTCCCCTCTCCATTCCCGCGCGTTTAAGAATTGATGCCAGCTTTTTAACCGGCCTGATGCCGCGCAAAGGCGCTGTCTTTCTTGTCATCACATCCGAGATGCCCCATAACTTGAACCCCTTTACCCTCGCTGTCTTTGGCTTCAGGGAAAAACCTCCGAGCAGTTTCAGGTCTATTTCTTTTCCGCATATTCCCGGCCTCTCACGGTAATACAGATTTTTTCCGTTGTTCCTGTATGCAACCGGAGTTACGCCGAATTGTTTTTTAAATGCCCTGCTGAACACTTCGTGATTTTTGAACCCCACGGATTTGCAGATGCGCAAAACCGTCTTTCCTGTAGATGTCAGTTTTCTTGCCGCGAGCGTAAGCCGCCGCCTTCTTATATAACTGCCGATTGTCTCGTTAAACAAAAGCTTAAAGACGTGCCAGAAACGGTCAACCGACAAACCTGCGGCTGATGCGGCGGCTTTATATGAGACCCTTTTCTTAATATTTCGCTCGACATAATCAACAGCCTTCCTGATATTATCCCTGTACCGCATTCCTTTTATCTGCTGTTCTGTCATAGCCTGTTTATCTACCGCCTTTCCGGCTCAGTATTGAGCCCCTCCCTAACCCCCACATTCCACTTCCGGCCTATAAAAATATTCTACTACATAACGCCTTGATGTTTTTCGCTTATTTTTAGGCGTGTTTCATATTGTATTTACACAAAAAAAAAAGGCCCTCCGGGGTCTCCGGAGGGCCTTTTTTTTAAAACTGTTATTTTTTCAGGTGCATAACCGTTATCGAGTAAGGCGGGAAATTGTAGGAATTGGAATCTCCCAGCCTCGCGTTAAACTCTGTCGGCCCTGTGTTCACTATGGGCCTGTAAAGCTCACGCGACCACACATACTCCTTTTCCGAAAACTGCCACGACTTAGCGGTTGTTGACGGTTTAAACCCTTTGATATCGATTTTCGCGCTCGCGATATCAAACTTTGACTTGTTAATGGCCATCAGCGCTATTGTCCTGTCATCCAGCATGGTTGCGTGGACAGACAGGTTTTCATAGTCTGACTTCGCGTCAATGACCTTTGTGCCGAACCTGTTGTAATACAGGTCAAAGACCCAGTAATGTCCCCTGCGCGAGAACTTGTCCGTCGGGTCGTTTTCCGAGTCCATCAGGCCGTGGCCGCCGCCAAGCCCGGGCTTCTGCGTATAAAGATCCCAGATAAGCGCCAGGTCGCCTCCCTGCCTTATGAACTCGCCCAGATAATCGGCGCAAAACAGCGAATTTTCAAGCATCGCGGTCATTATGTTCTCGTCTCCCGAGTTCCATTCGGTAAGGGCAACCTCAATATAATCATTTTCGCGGCCCTTGATTGAATTGACATGCTTCTTTATCCAGTCCCTGAACTTCGGCATGTAAACCGGCCACGTCTCCTGCGGCTTCTTTAAAAGCGCGCGCGCGTCATTGTTTGCCCAGAAGGGATATTCGTGGACAACAAGCGTGTCAACGTGTTTGCCTGAAAGCTGCAGGAATTTTTCAACCCATACAGGCGACTTCGCGTCAGCCTGCCACGGCCTTCCGTCAAGCATCTCCTGGTTCATGGGCTGCATTGTGCAGGGACCCATCAGGAGAAGGTTGTCGTTCGGGAAGGCTTTTTTAATCTTCTGGCTTGTATAGTTGAATACCTTTGAGTAATTCTCAATAGAACTCCACCATCTCAAAACCTTGGGGTCATTTGCCGCCTGATACCATGGCTGGCCTTCTTTCGGCTTGCCCGGCCCCGGTACTGCGCCTTTGCTGTCAGGCTCGTTTCCGACCTCGACATACTTGAATCTTATTCCCTTGTTCTTCATATCCTGCAGCCATTCAATCTGGTAATTCACCCTCTGCTCTATTGTTTTGCTCAGAGGCGACATTACGTTGATAATGGGCAGGGCTTCCACTTTATTTCCTCCCCACATGGAGTCAAGCCTTCTTATAAAAGGCGCCATTCCGCCCATGTAGTTAAAATCCGGCGTCCAGCGGACAGTGCCGTCGTGCCTGAATACATTTCCCGTCCTCCAGTCATACTCATTGCCGTAATCGCCACCGGGAAGCCTGATAAACGTGGCGCCTATTTGCTTCATCCTCTTCAGCGCCTCGTTGTCCCTGTAGCCTTCGGGCCTGTGCCAGGCAGCGACATTCTGGCCGTAAAGCTTGTGCGGGTCAAATGTCCTGATTACCTTGGAAGGATCCAGCGAGACCTTAACCGCTGTCTCTTTCGGCTCCCTCTGTTTTACAAGAGTAATCTCTCCCAGATTATTTGTCTGGTTGGCAAGAACCATTACATCCTGGCCTTTGTCCCTGTAACCATAAGCGACAACAGCCATTCTGTAAGCGTCCTCGGGAACACGCATCCTGAACTTTCCGTCATTTCCTGTCCTTGCGAGCTGCTCGCCCACAACAACATAAGCATCCTTGATGCCTTTGCCGTCAGAATCCTTGATAACACCCTCTATGTTTCCCGGAGGCCCGAGAATGCGGCCCTGAATGTTGTCAATATATATCGGGCCCTTAAACGGCTGGCTTGAATTAATAACCAGATACACATCCCACATGTCCTTCGCGATTCTTTGATTCTCAATCTTGTAGGAGATTGTCTGTTTTCCCGGAACAAGCGCGCTCTTAAGCGAGTACCACGCGTTTGACTGGCTTGAGAATACAAGATAGATTTCCCCATATTCAAGCCCCTTCATGGTGGCTTCGGGGACTATGCAGTCAAAACTCAGCTCCACAAGCTTGTTGATATCCGCGTGGAACGGCCCCCTGTTGCGCATAATCTCCTGGTTCCAGTCATTTGAGCCGGTAAGGTCGGTTTTCATCGCGTACTTGCCTTCTGTCACGAATTTCGGGTCATTTGTGACAGACAATGCCTTTGAAAACTTGTTTTCACCGTACCACCCTTCAAGCGTTCCTGTTTCAAATGTCCACAGCTTAATTCTGTGCTTTTTTGCCAGTTCTTCCGCGGTTATGGCCGATACTGTGCCTGTAAACGCGAAAAGTGCTGCCATAAAAAGCGCGGCAAACCTGATTCTACTCATCGTCATCTCCTCCTTTTCGTTTTTTAACCTTCGTATTTTAACCAAAGAACCGTTTTCTGTAAACCCTTTTCCTTCCAATATATCTGACGCGCCCTCTGCTCCGCCGGTTTACGCTCCTCAGTAAAGCTCCACATCATCAATCCATATATCCACAACGCGCCCCTTGGCTCCGTTCTTATACTGCCATTTAAAGAGATGCGCGCTCTTCAGCACCTCTTTTACCGGAAACCGATGTTCTTTTTTCACCCAGAAAGGCTGCTTCAGGTCTTTTTCAAAATCAAGCGCGACCGTCGTCCATACAGGCGTCACATAGCCTGTTATGTCAGCCTGGTAATCGGCGTAACCTGTCATTGATTCGCAGGACATAATCGCGGTGTCGCACTGTTCAGACTCATAAGGCAGAATAAACACAAGCTCGCCTCCGGGCAGGCTCCCTTTTATCTTAAACCTCACGCCTCTGTACCTGCTTATATCAGTACCCGCGCACGCCGGACAGGCGGATTCACCCGTAAACCTGACAAGAACCCCGAGATAGTTATAATTGAAACCCATCTTTTCCCCGCTTGTGCCTGTTATTCTTACTGCCCACCCCGTCTCTCCGTAACCGGGCGCGCTCATGACAAAAGGAGACTCGGAATCAAAGGACTCAGGCGGCCACACTACAGAATCGCCTCCTATGGCAGCGTCGCTGAAGGTTGACCACATGCCCCCTTTTTTATTGAACCTGCTGCCGTCATTCATATCATCAACCACATGGAAGGTCACAAGTGAAGCCGCGGCTATTGCCGCAAAAGCGGTGATATAGCGCAAAACAGCTGATTTCGCCCCTTTTTTTGCCGCAGCAGCGAGCAAAACAGGGCGCAATCTCCTCATATTGGCCTCAAGCCCTGTCTCTTTTAATGCCGCGCTCTCAAGCTTTTCCGCTATTTCCTTCTCTTCCATCGCTCAAGCACATCCTTTTATTTATTGTCCTTACTGTGTATAACACTTTCCCCCTTAAAACGTTGCGCTTTTTCCGCTTTAAAGTGTCTTTTCAGTTTTTCAATACCCCTTGAAATAAGCGACTTGACCGTTCCTTCGCTTTTGCCCAGAATACGCGCTATCTCAGATGTTTTTTTGCCTTCCATAAACCTCAATACAAGCGCCTCCTGATAATTGACGGGAAGCGAGGCAATTGCCGCTTTTGCCTCTATGAATTCCTTATTCTTATCCGCGGCCTCCTGGGCATCCATAAGTTCTTTTTCCACATCAGTATCGGACCTTGGCTCGGGAAACCCGCCCTCATCCAGCGCCGCATTATATGAAGCAGGCTCATACTTTCTCTTTCTGAAATAGCGATTCGCCTCATTCCCCGCTATACGGTAGAGCCATGATGAAAACGGCGCGCCCATAAACCTGAACATGGAGATATTTTTCAGCGCCTTAAAAAAGGCCTCTGCCGCTATATCCGCTGCCACGTCAGCGTTGCCTGTCCTGTGCAGCGCGTACCTGAAAATGGCCGGATAATATTTGTCAAACAGCGGCCCGAAAGCCGCCGGATCCTCTTTTGAATTTTCTACTGCTCTTTTTTCCTCTTCAGCATCCATAAAACCCGCCAAATAAATTGATTTTCGCAAAAAAAATGACTCAACAGCTATCCTGCCTTAACAACCCTGTTCCTTCCCGCCTCTTTCGCCTTGTAAAGCGCCTTGTCCGCCTTTTCAACAAGGGTTCGCCGCGTAATGGCGTCTCCGGGATAAACCGCAACCCCCATGGAAATCGTAACTTTAATGTGCAGTTCCTTGTACCTGAAATCATGCGCCTCCACGGCTTTTCTTATTTTGACAGCCCTGGCATGCGCCGCGTCTTTATCCGTATCCGGCATTATTATGATGAATTCCTCACCGCCGTATCTTGCCACTGTATCAACTGCTGTGGTATTGTTTTTCAGTATCATTGCCATTGATTTTAATATCTGATCCCCCGCGAGATGGCCGTGAGTGTCATTTATTGTTTTAAAAAAATCTATGTCGCACATGACAATCGCCATGTTCCCCCCGTAACGGGCCGCCCTCTTGATCTCATTCTCAAGTTTTTCCTGAAAATACCGGTGGACATAAAGGCCGGTAAGCCCGTCAGTCACGGACATCTTTTCCACCTCCTCATACAGATATACCTTTTCAAGCGTTATGGCTATCTGGTTGGCCAGGATTTTCAGGCTCTCAATCTGCTTGTCGGTAAAAAGCGCGGGTTTCGGGCTCGATAAAAAAAGCACTCCTTTAAGCTGGTTTTCCGCGTAGAAAGGTATATAGACAACACTTTTGACAATTGAAACGGCCGCTGCCTGCTTCTCTGTGCTTATATCCTGCTTGTAAACAATGTCGCTTCCTTTCGCCGCGTTCTTAAGGACGCTCTGGACAAGCGCTTTTTCCCCCTCCTTTAAAAACTCCTCGTCATACCCGAACGAGCTCTGAACTTTATATCCCGCGTCGTTTTTAATGATAAGCGCGAAACTGACCTGCTCAAGCTCTATTTTAAATCCGTTTTTGATTGTCTTCTTCATTATTTCCACTATAATCTCGGCTATCTCGCCTATTTTTATTGCCCTGCTCAATTCTTTTATTGCGCCGTAAAGCGGCAGTATCTCCTTTACCTCACGCTCTGTCTGGTCGTCCTCCTGTTTCGCCCTCTTTATGGACGCGTTTTTCACCCTTAAAAGGTATTCTTTCCTCCCCTCAAGCTTCCGATCCGTATCCTTTAATGTTTCGTTATAGTCATTCAGGGCCTTTACGGGCACATACGCGGCCGCGCATACAGCCGCGAGGACAAATACCGCAGACAACCCGATTATATCAAGCGGAAAAAAGAAAATCACACCCGCTGCCGCGGTAATCACAGCGGCCGCAACAGAATGCCTGCTGCCGTACCGCCTGCCCGCCTCAAGCACAAATACAGCCATTACCACCACAAGTATTCCCTCTGAAGCCTTGAAATCAGAGGCTGATTTTTTTATGAACAGGCCCGCTGCCCCGACAGCCGATAAGGCAATCAGATAGGAGATCCAGAACAGCAGGATTTTAAGCTTCATCGGAGATGTCCTGCCAAAAAGTAACCTTATTCCTGCCGTTCTCCTTGGAATAATAAAGCGCCTTGTCAGCCTTGTTTATCACATCCATCAGCTTCATCTTTTTACCGCACTCTATGCCCCCGATGCTTAACGTCAGCCGTATTCCCTCGTTCTCATTTACGTTTATAACCAGTTTTGAGAAGACCTCCCTGAGCCGCTCCGCCACAAAACGCCCGCCGTTCATGTTTGTGTTGGGCAGCGCTATGGCAAATTCCTCGCCGCCATAGCGTCCTATGAGGTCAACATCCCTGAGATTGTCTTTTAAATACTCCCCCAAAAGGCGCAAAACCTTGTCCCCAAAAAGGTGCCCGTGCGTGTCATTGCAGTCTTTGAAATGGTCAATATCAATAAGGCAGAATATCAGCGAGGTATTTGTTTCCCTGCTTCTGCGAAGCTCATCGTCAAGCCGCTCGACAAAGTAACGCCGCATATAAAGGCCCGTCAGCCCGTCCCTTATGGCCAGTTCTTTTGTCCTGCGGTAAAGTATGGCGCTTTGCACCGCGGCCGCACATATATCCCCGAGAGACGTTAAAAACCTTAAATCATCGCCGCCAAAGGCCTGCGGCTCTTCGGAGAAAAACTTTAAAATGCCTATTATTGTCTTCCCTTCAATAAGAGGAATCGCTATCATCGACCTGAAATTAATCCAGTCTTTTCTTAATGTCTTAAACCGCAGGTCATCATTGACATCTTTTATCTGGAGGACATACTTGTTCCGGGTGAGCCAGTCATCAAAGGGGTCGTTCCTGTATATTTTCACAGCGCCCGCATTAAGGGGCGCCGCGTTCTTTTCCTCCACCGCCGGATAAAACATTCCTGTCTCATCGTCCCACACAAGAAGGATAAACTTCACCGTTTTATTTTCAACAATTTTTATAAGCGCCTCGTTGATGACTTTTACGATTTCCATCTGGTCGAGCGTGGACGTGAGCCTCCGGGAAACCCTGTTCAGTATTTTATACTTGGATATCTTGTCCCTGTTCCTGTCAAGCGCGTCTTTGAGCCTTTCAAGTTCCTCTTTATATTTAACCATCTCATCATCGAGCCTCTGCGCGGCCAGCTCCTGCCCGTTCATTCTTATGTCAAGGTCATCCTCAAACTTGGCCAGCCGCATGATATAAACAACCGCGATCACAGCCATGATGATGTGAGGGGCCTGCGACGCGAAACCGCGCGCCGCCAGAATCGCCACAATATTGGCGAAAATAAATATGCTTCCAAAAATAACCGCGCCCGCCTTCCCTGCTGCCGTAAAGACATAAAACAGCAGCCCCGCGCCAAGAGCGGTAATCAATACGTTTTTAAACAAAAACCCGGCGGCAAAAGCCGCAATACATACAAAAACAGCAATCAAACCGTGAAAAACCTTTAAGCGGGTGCTTGTATTATTCCTGTAAAAAATGGATGTTAAAAATTCATTCATTCCTGTAAACCGCTTTTTTCCTGAGGTTCATTATGAAAATATCGACTATCTTCGGGTCAAACTGCGTGCCGGCGTTTTTTCTAAGCTCTGATACGGCAAGCTCGGGCGGCAGCATGTCCCTGTAAGCGCGCGCAGACACCATTGTCTCATAAGCATCTGCCACGTGGACAATTCTTGCGCCCAACGGTATTGCCTCACCCGACAGCCCGTCCGGATACCCCTTGCCGTCAAAACGCTCGTGATGATGAAGAATAATGGGCACCATGGGAGCGAGCGACTCAATCTCCTTGATAATCCTCGCGCCGACCGCCGGATGTTTCCTGACCGACTCATACTCATTTTCCGTAAGCCTCGACGGTTTTTTTATGACGTCATCAGGAAGCGCTATTTTACCTATGTCATGCAGTAATGCCGCGTATTTTATTATCTCAACATCCCGCTCCGGAAGCCCCATATCTTCCGCGATTATCACCGAATACTCCGATACTTTAAGCGAATGCCCGAGCGTATAATGGTCCTTCGCGTCCACAGTGGACGAGAGCGCCCTTATAACGCTTATCTGGTCCTTTTTTGTGTTCTCATACAGCTTGACATTTTCTATGGCAAGCGCGGCCTGCTTGGCGAGAATTGTAAGCATGGACAGGTCCTTGCTCGTTATGCTTCCCTCCGGAGTATCCGCTATAATATCAATCAGCCCCACAGGCTTGTCATGCGCCAGCAAAGGGACAAGGACAAAAGTAACCTTTTCCGCCTCGTCTATATCCTCCTCAATGTCAGGAAGCGCTATTGTCTTGCCCTTGTTAAGCGCCCATTCAATGATTTTTTTCTTTGACTGCAGCGCTATCTTTGCCTCTATGCGCTTGCTGATGTTTCTTTTTAGGCCGACATCTATGCCGCCTGTCTTTTCATCCACAAGAAAGAGAACCGCGCCCTCGCACGCTATTATTTCCGACGTCAGGTCAAGCAGAGAGTTTAATACCCGCTCAAGAGTCTTTGCCTCTGTAATTATA
>Ga0129302_1003588_pt1 | contig 10560 bp, 7 predicted proteins | sample BlaSprsedimmetaG_FD_94476 | JGI IMG/M metagenome (GOLD analysis project Ga0129302, IMG submission 94476) | Hot spring sediment bacterial and archeal communities from California, USA to study Microbial Dark Matter (Phase II) - Blank Spring... | ecosystem: Environmental > Aquatic > Thermal springs... | reverse complement strand
CGAGGAACTGCGCGAACTGCGCCTGTGTGAGGTGCGCGGCGGTGTTGCCGATGCAAAAGGCAGCGCCAAACAAACCGCTATCTTGTTGCGGGAGCGCGGGATTGTGATCCCGCGCAAGCAAGGTTATTACGTCGCGCATATTCAGCACACGAAACGTAGCTTGCGGATAGCGCTGTCGCGCCCGGGCGATCATCGCCGCGTCCAGGTCGATGCCCACGGCGTCGAACCCATCCACGGCCAGCCTCCCACACTAGTGCCCGGTGCCACAGCCCACGTCCAGGCAACGCCGGTGTTCCGGCAGAATGTAACGGCGCAGCAGCGCGTAAACCGTCTCGCTGAACGGGAAGATGGCCTCGTAGTGTTCGGCAAACTCGGTGTAGAATGACATCAAACCTCCAAAAGCGCCCGGCGCACGTCCTCGATGGTGCGCACATCGCGGCGCCGCAGGGAAACGAGGAACTTACGGTAGACGTCTTCCTCCTCCGGCGAGACGAGAGCACTCTCGACCGCCTGGCGTTCGAACGCGCCGCGCCGATCCCACCGCCAGAGTAAGCGATCTGTCGCGCCATCGCTTTCGTAGACGTGGCTAACGCGCCGTCTGAATGTCAACCGGTCTGAGCGATCCACGCGCAAGTACACCTTGAGGTCGACCGCCGCCAGGTGCGCCGGAGCAACACCGTTTTCCAGGCAGAGCTGGTCGCGGGTTTCTTCCAACGTGTCGGCGTGCAGGTTCGTGGCGATGGTATGACCAAGGGCAGCGAGCGCAAAGAAGTCGCGGGCCTCTTCGTTCCAGAGATAGGCGTAGTAGAAACCGGCGCCGATTTCGTGCGCCAGGTAACAGGTCGCACCGGGAGCGGGATCTTGCGAGGCCATATCCAATACAGCCCGACTCCCTACAGCGCGAATCGTCGTCTCATTGGGCAGAAAGTTGAGCAGCGCAACCATCACCGCCGTTTTGCCCGCGCCGCCGGGCCGCGCACCCACCAACAGCGACGCACCGTGACGCATCACTGCGGCGAGATACGCGGCTAAAGGCAAGTCCACCGTCCCGGCGTCAAGCAAGTCGATCAACGACAGCATGCGCCCGCCGCGCTGGTTACAGGCGTCGAGAGCATAGACGTGCTCGGTGAATGCGTCAATCATCAGCGTGAGTAAGCCCGAGAAAGGTATTGGACGCAGATCAACGCTGACAAACGCAGATTTTATGGCTTTGCTTATAGCACCTGCGTGAATCCGCGAAAATCTGCGTCCCCATCTCCTTATTGCGGCTGCTGTGAAACGTCCACCATGGGCGTGATGCCGGGACCCGGCAAGACGATGGTCGGCGCGCTACCTTCGACGGTAAAGATGATCTTATCCATAGCAGAGAGGGCGCTGGCGTTGGCCTGGGCAATCGTCACCAGTTGGAACTCCGGGTATTCGGCGTAGAGCAACGCCAGTGCTTTGCGCAAGGCAACTTCACCCCGGGCGGCCGCTTCCAATGCATCGGCTTCCAGCTTGCGGATTTGCAGGTTACGCTCGGCAGCGAGAATTTCGTTCGCTTTGGTGGCGTCGATTTCCTGCCGGCGTGTCTCGAGTTCGGCCAGGTTATTGGCGCGCTGCGCTTCGATGACGGCTAATTGCGCGGCGACGCGCTGGCGTTCCAGTTCGGCCAGGGTGGTCTGTTGGCGGGTGGTTTCCTGCAAGCGCGCCTGCTCCACGCGGATTTCGCCTTCCACGCGGGCTTGTTCGGCGTCGGCCTGCGCTTTGGCCTTCAACTCGTCCTGGGCCGCTTTTTCGGTTTCCAAGCGGCTTTGCACGATGGCATCCAATCCGGCCTGCACCTCAGGGGAGAGAATGATGTCAGGCACAACCACGTTTCTGACGATCAACCCCACCTCCCGCGCCATTTCGTTAAGCTCGGAATCAATGCACGCGCGCAACTCATCGCGGGCGCTGCCGATGGTGTTGTCGTCGAACGTCCGCCCGCCGATGCAAACCTTCATCGCCTGTTTAGCAAAGTCCTGCACTTTAACAACAAGGATAGAATCATCGGTATAGAGGCCACGATATTTGGACCAATTGGCGCGGAGCACATCCTTCTCGGTCTCGCCGGGACGGAAGATATCGCCGCTGACGGCCACGCCCATGCGCTGTTTATCTTTCGTGATAATTTCGGCGTCAGACACCGTGAACGGGACAGCCTGGCTGGTGACTTTGACCATGCTGACGTACAGACCGAAATCGCTGTAAACGCCGGGGCCGACGACGTCCTTAATGCGCCCGCTGGTGAATTGAATGCCAATCTCCTGAGCATCAACCTTTTTGAAGAAGTAGAAGAATTGGCTACCAAAGCCGAGGATCGCAAACACAACAACGACAATCACCACACCAATGATAATACTAGAAACATTTCTGGTCTTAGGTCTTAGGTTCTGCATAAAGATTTTCTCCTTTCAGAATGGCAACGCATTTGACAGATGTATCCTTTCTCTTCTACGTGCGTCACGGTTCGCAGTTGCACACCGCGCCACGCCAACCCAATTCTCACAGGCGCATCCTCGCCACGTCGGATTTGACGCGGAGGTAGACGTAATACGCCATCCGCCAAAGCGTCTTTACACTGGAAGAGGTGTGCGAGTGATAGACCTCAGATGCACCTGCGTAGGCGATGCAATGACCGCGCTTTTGGACAGCGCCGGCCCAGGCATAGTCCTCAAGCTCGGCAATGGTCTCATCGAAGGGGATTTCCAATGCCAGGGCGCGGCGAAAGGCGGAACTGGCGTTGGAGAAGATATGGTCGTTCTGCCGCACGAGGGTAGCTTTGGAACGGTAGCGCCACCACAAACGCAACCGTTCGGCCCAGGCCAGCGGGACACCAGGCCGGGCAACGTGACGGCTGAAGGCTCCGGCAACGTTGGGGTCTTCCAGAGGCGCGATCAACGTCTCCAGCCAGTGCAGGTTCGCCGGGGTAGCATCGCCGCTGAGGCTGACGACGACCTCCCCTTCGGCGTGCTGTACACCAACGTTCATCGCGTGCGAGTAGCTGAACGCCTGCGGCGCTAAGGGGACGCGGCGCAGGTGGAACGTTTGCGCAGGCCCATATTGCTGTAAAACCTCGGCGATGCCATCCCCCGCACTGGAATCCACGACGAGGACTTCGTAAGGCAAAAACGTCTGCATCTCGAGCATGTGCAGCGTCGTGACCAGCAGTTCCTTGAGCGTGGGGACGCCACGAACCGCACGGTGGCTGTTATCGTAGGTCTTGATCACCACCGAAACCTGGGGTCGATACGACATAAAATTCATGTCTCACATTCTAACACAAAGAGGTCACTTTGCGAATTAAGATGTTTCACGAAACAGCGCCGCCGTTTGTGCTGGCGCGTTTCGTAGTACTTCCACTGCCCCTGAACGTTGGCGTTGGTCTCCAGCTCGGGGTTGGATTCGGCCTTGACGATGCCGCGCTGCGCGAACACGTGGTTGATCTCGTTCATCAGGATCGCGTTCACGCCTTTCCCCTGATATTCGGAGCGCACCGCCACCAGGTACAGATCCGCCCGATCTCCTTTACGCAAGGCGCGGAGCAGATGGACGAACCCGAACGGGAAAAGCCGGCCGCCGGTCTTTTGCAAAGCCTTCGATAAGGATGGCATAGTGATCCCGAAACCGACGACGTGATCGTTCTCGTCCAGGACGATGGGAACAAATTCAGGGGAAATGAACCCGAAGTAGAGCTTGATGTAGTAGTCGATTTGCCTGTCCGTCAGCGGGACGACACTATAGAGATGCTCGTACTCGTCGTTGAGCACGGCAAATGCCTCGTGTGCGTAGGAAGAACGCGGCTTTCCGTTCCGGGGTTGCAATAGCGCTTTCTTGTTCTGAACGCGCAACAAGCGCAGGTTGTACCGTCGCGCAGCAAGGTCGGCGATCCGGGCGATAGTCGCGTTCGGTTCCGGCGGGACGGCAATCTCGTACTCCATCCAATCCACATCCTTGCCATAGCCGAGTTGTTCCAGATGGGCGGGATAATAGGGATAGTTGTAGAACGTGGCAAGCGTCCCCAACTTGTCGAAACCCTCGATAAGCATACCTTCCCGGTCGATGTCGGTGAAGCCGAGCGGTCCGTGAACGGCGCTCAGCCCTTTTTCCCTGCCCCAGGCCTCCACCTGCGCAAACAGCGCCGCCGACACTGCAGGATCGTCGACAAAATCCACCCAGCCAAAGCGCAGATATGGCTGCTGCCATTTCTCGACGTGCTCGCGGTTGTGAATGGCGGCGATCCGCCCGACGATCTCGCCTCCGCGATAGGCCAGCCAGTAGCGCGCCTCGCAGTAGTCGAAGGCCGGGTTTTTGTCGCGGCGAAACGTCTGGTAGTCATCGACGAACAGCGCCGGCACCCAGTAAGGATTGTTCCGGTACAGCTTGTTGGGAAAGCGGATAAACGCGCGCAAGTCACGCAAATTGGTCACTTCTTTGATCGATAAGTCCATAGACAAGGCTCCTCACAACATAATCATCCTTGCGAAGGTTTATGCAAGTGATGATTATGCATCCAATCCGCAACTTTTGCAAGGGCCTCGAAGGTAAAAGTGCTCCTTCTTCCCCGATATACACAGGGAAGAAGGAGCACAAAGGGTAAAACTAGCGATGAATCAACAACGTGAACGCTTGATCACGCCATTGATCGCCTACGGCGCGTATGCTCGCATAACCAGAGGCAGGTAGATCAGGCGAGACGGCTGCTCGACGAACTGGAGCACACCCAACCGGGACGTGTTCTGCCACGATTGGCCGGTGGGATCGTTCCAGATCGCCACACTATTTCGCACACCATCGCCGTTTGCATCGTCATTGACCTGGAAATCGAAGCCAATGAAGACGCCGGGTTCGGGTATCACGTGCGTCAAGGTAATGGCAAGCTCAACGATATACGCACCCTCCATAAGTAGCGTCTGGTCGGCAGGAATGATGAACGTCTCGCTGGTTAGCGTCTCTGCCGAAGCTGCCCCGCCAAAACTCTGCACGTTGTTAAAGTTGACGCGATACTGCCCGTCGTCCGGTTCGTAGTTGGTGGTCTTGGCGTTGTTCTGGTCGATAAAGACTTCGATCGAGTCCTGTTCCCAGGGATTGCTACTGGCGTCGCTCAAGAGGGAATCGGACACCACCGCGTAGACGTACAGGTGGGTCTCATCCCACATCGTTCTGACCTTTGCGGTCGCGCCACCGACCCCCTCCACCCACACATCGGTTTCAATCTCTGTGGCGTTGGCCCATATCGCATCCGCGTGACCGTCGATGACCGGCGTTCCGCGGATCGCCGTGGTCAACTTGGTCTCCTCGATGAGAATCAGCGTGCCAAACTTGGAGGTATCGGTTTCCTGGCTATGGGACAAATCGTTCCACGAGAGCACGGAGGCATCACTGCCATCGGTGACGCGAACGTCGAAACCGATGGCTTTGCCAACTTCGAGCGTCTCCGACAACGGCAGGCGGGCCTCCAACACGTACCCGTGGGTGTTGGTGATGATGACGTAGTCCATCCAGAAGGTTTCACTCGGGAAGGCGTAGTAACGATCGTCATCTTCATAGAACTCGGTCTTGCCGTTGTTCTGATCGACGAAGACCTCTACCTTGTCGCCAGGATCCGGGTTGTGATCTTCAACCTTGACGATCACGTAGAGGTTGTTGACATCCCAGCGGGTTTGGAAGCTGGCCGTCATCGTTCCGGTAGAGCCGATCTCGATCCAGGGCAGCATCTCCCAGAGCGTCTCCGTCATCCCATCGACAACCGGGGAAGCCATAGAAACGAACTGTTCCTGGATGAATATCGGCAGTTGCGATGGATAAATGACGCCCCAGTAGGCCCACTTGGCCTGCAAATCCTCGTCGAAGAGCAGCGGCAGATTGATGCGGGTGGTAGGCCAGGTCGAAAGCCAGGTGTGATCGTCGGCCATGCCCCAGAACGTGACCAGGGCGAGGTTGTCGGCCTGACGGCGGAAGGCCTCGAAGATTTCTTTGTAGCGATAGCCTTGCTTGATCAGCACTTCCTCGGGGACGGGGTTGTAGGAATCGTAGTCGTTGGTGTAGATGCTCATATCCAGTTCGGTGACGTAAACCTCACCCAACTCGGCGAACATTTCGATGGTCTCTTCGATGGCCGCCACCGACGGGTTCTGGATGTTGATGTGCATCTGCATCCCGACGCCATCGACCGGCACGCCCTGATCCTGCAAGTCCTTCACGACCTGGTACATGCACGCGCGCTTGGCCGGCTGCGTCTCGCCGTAGTCGTTGAGGATCAACTTGGCGTCAGTCGCGACCTCACGTGCAATGGTAAAGGCGACCGAGATGTAGTCGGAGCCGGTCAGCCGGTACCATTCACTGCGACGCAGACAGTCGTCTTGGTTCGGGTCGATGACTTCGTTGACGACGTCCCAGACGGTGACAACGTCGTCGTAGCGTTCGACGACCGCGCGGATATGGTCTTCCATGCGCTCCAACACCAGTTCTTTGTTCTCCGGCGTTGCTTCCAGAGGTTCACCCTCAGCGTCCTCGAACATCCAGTCGGCCGCCTGACTGTGCCAGACGAGCGTGTGGCCGTGAATGGCTATGTCGTTATCCCGCGCGAAGTCGGCCAGCTTGTCGGCAGGCCCCCAGTTGAAGTCACCCTCTTCTGGTTGGAGCGAACCGGGCTTCATCACGTTTTCAGCCGTAATGTTGTTGAAGTGCTTGGTGAGCAACTCAACGTGACGCGGGCTATCAAGCTGATGCGGTTCAATCGCTGCGCCGATCCGGAATTGGCCTTCGTGGAATTCGTAGACTGAGGGGATATCCGTCTGGATAGGCGGCTTTGCGGGACTCAGGATCGTGACATCGTCGATGTAGAACTCGTTCTGTTGATCCACCTCCTCAGTTTCTACGTACAGGATCAACTCATCAGCCTCTGCAAAAATATACGATCCCTGCAAGCATGTCCATGCTGCATCCGTAACTTCTTCCTCGGCACTCGGGACAATCCGGTGCCAAGAGGTATCTCCATCAAAGGTGCGCTGCATCGATATAATCAACTGGCTCGCCGGTTCACCCTCCACCATCCTGACACACCCGCTGATCTCATACGTGACGCCTGGTTCCAGCAGCGTCGTCACGTTCACGCTAGCGCCGTGCCAGGGCTCCGAACGCCCCGTCACCTTGAGGCTGTTGGGTTCCGAGCGGAAAGCTTCCGAGACAACCTCGATGGTCGTGGTGACGGTATCGGTGCGCGCCACCCAACCCTGTGTTGTATCATCGTCGAAGTCATAGAGCGCGATTACCTCCGCGGGGCCAACCGGCGGCGGGGAGGTCATAACGATGGTGACGTCGTCGATGTAGAAAGAGGCCGTAGCACTAGCGCTTTGCACGTACAAGGTCAGCTCAGTAGCCTCCGCCGTATATTCGTACGTCCCCTGCGCACATGCCCAACCGTCAGCCGTCACCTCCGTCTCTCCGGTGGGGGCGAAGGGAAAATACGAGTCTGTCCCATCGACGGTCTGCTTCATCGTGATGATCGTTTGAGTTTCAGTGACCTCCTGTCCCGCGACTAGCCGCGTGCATCCACTAATAGTATAGGTGGCGCCCACCTGCAACAAGCTCAACACGTTTGTGCCGGCGCCCTGCCAGTTCTGTGTCCTGTTTGTTACCTTCAAGCTTTGAGACCCTGAATGTGCCGTCTCCGTCGTAGCCGCGACGGTCGTGCTACCAAATGGCCACCAACCCTGCTCGCCATCCTCAAAGTCGTACTCAGCAATCACCGTATCCTGCGGCGCAAGGGGCTGCGCAACCACGGGGCCGGCGAAAAGCATCGCCGGGGACACCAGGCCCACTAGATAGGCCAGCACGACAAACAACGAGAGGCGTGTGCGCCAATTCCGTTTCGCAGAAATCTGTTGCATCGTTTCATCTCCTTTTTAAGTTGAATAGAGTCTATTATGGTCCATCAGTCATCGTGTCTTTAAATGTCGTTTCTCGATAAGCACCTCCTCGTATTGTGAACGTTCACACCCCCATATAATATTTTAGCATAGTTTATCGAAATTTGGAACTAATTTCCCGGTAAATTTCCGAAAAAATCCCGTATAATCCTCTACCATGCTTCAAGGGTAACACACGCCGAGGTTAGTCCCGGCGTGTTAGCGGTCACAGAGATGACACCCTAAGCCAAGCTAAATTCGTTCATTCGTTCCCCAATTCGTTGCCAGCAGCACCACCATTGACGCCCCCACCGATTCCGTTATACTGGCGTGCGGTCGCGCATCGAGCGCGACGACAAAAGGAGGATAACAATGGAATCGACAACACTGCCGATGGGCAGCAAGAAACACATCGCCCTGGTGGCACACGACAGCCGCAAGGACGACTTGCTGGAATGGGTGCGCTTCAATCGTGAATCGCTGATCCAGCACGAGATCTACGCCACGGGCACAACAGGCTGGCTTTTACAGCGCGAGTTGGGAATCGAAGTCCACCGCATGCAGAGCGGCCCGCTCGGCGGCGACTTACAGATCGGCGCGAAGATCGCCGAAGGGGAGATCGACTTTCTCGTCTTTTTCTGGGACCCGTTGGAAGCGCAACCGCACGACCCTGACGTGAAGGCGCTCTTACGGCTGGCGGTACTATGGAACATCCCCGCCGCGACCAACCGGGCCACGGCGGACTTCATGTTCTCGTCGCCGTTGATGGACCAGGACTACGACCGGATCGTACCGGATTACGCAACGTACCAGCGCGAGCGGGAACTGCGAATGGAGCAGTTCGTGGCGGAGGAGTTGCAATCGTCCACCACAATTATCCCCGCAGTCGCGCCATCATCTGAGAGCGCTCTGATATAGACCAACCGTTGGCAAATGGGTAACGATTCAGGCGCATAGGCCGACCACGAATAGGGGAACGAATAAACGAATTTAGGCTCTGGATAAACGAAAAACTCACGCCAGTCGAGGCGCTATTCGTTTATTCGCTTGAAATTCGTGGTCGGCACAAGCCAGCCGCCTGAATGGCTGTAGATAACGTCAGGCGTTTCGCAGCACCAACGGCAGGTAGATGCGGGCACGCACGTACTCGTCCGCCCCCACGTCCGGCGCGGGGCCGATGGGGCGCGGATCGCCGTCAATATCGCGCGTGACCCAGGCCAGCGGAACGGCGTGATTGATCGCGTTCGAGCCGTCCGACAGGCGATAATCGGGCAGGAGCGCCGCCGGGCCGGGAACTTCGTTCGCACTGGTCACGCCCGGCCCATAGTTCTGCCCGTTCGCCTCGAACAAAGTATGCGTGGCGCTGACGACGCTGCCGGCAGGTGCGGTATTGGTAATCCCCACCGTCTGGCTGATGATGATGTTGTTATGCAGGATGACCGTGCTGGTATAGTTGACATGCACTCCAACTCCGTCACCGTCCAGATTGGCAGCGATGGTGTTGTGGTCAACCCGTCCGGTACTGAGCGCGATGGCAATGCCGCTGCCGGTCGTGCTGGCACTGTTGCGGGCAACGATGTTGTTGGTCAGTGTGAAGGCAGGACAAAATGCAATGCGCACAGCACCGCCGCGCGCGGTGACACCTGTGGCGTGGTTACCTTGAATACTATTGCCATCCAACCACGGACGGGCCTCTTCCAGGTACAAGCCGCCGCCTAGACCTATGTACCCACCTGTACCCGCAGTATTGCTGTTGGTCGTGTTGCTCAAGATGTGATTCCCCAGCAGATGCGGCAGACCGTACAAAACGTACACGCCACCGCCGACGCCGTCACCATTAGGCGCCGACGTACTCGCGTTCTGAGCGATCCAGTTATCTTGCACGAGGGCTGTACTGTCCAATATCATCATCCCGCCACCCCAACCCCAATCACTCATCGCGCCAAGCACGGCCAGGTTGCGGGTGATAACGTTGCTCCGAATCAGGCCGCCCCCACCGTTGATGTAAATGCCCCCGCCATAGCCGGGATTGCTTGAAGAAGCGATGTTATTGAATACCTGATTCTCCGCGACCGTCGCATAGCACGCATCCAGATAGATGCCGCCCCCCTGACCATCGGCGGCGTAACTGGCGCGATTGTCGTTAGCGACGATGTTGCCGCTCACCTCGGACGCCTCAGACAGGCTGTGCAGGAACATCCCCCCACCCCTGCCACGCTCATCGAGCAGAGTGGCGACGTTGCCGTAAATCTCGTTGTCGTGGATGGCGGCAAAAGGACCGCTGAAGTAGATGCCACCGCCCTGGCTCGAAAATTCCGGCGCGTTCGTACCCCAAAGCGCAACGTTGCGCTGGATCAGGTTGCGCTCAACCGTCACCGGTGTGTTCGACCGGACAAAGATGCCACCACCGTTGCAGAGCACGCCCGTCCCGGCGGTATTGGTGAGGATGTCGTTATCGGCGATGACGGGGCTGCCGTCGAACACGGCGATCCCGCCGCCATCCCCAGCCGACAGACCGGCGCGGTTGCTGTGAACGACGTTGGAAAGCACCTGTGGCGAAGCGTTCTTCAGATAAATGCCGCCGCCCTGCCCCCAGGTGGCATCGTCGGCGACGTTGTGGGCGATCAGG
>Ga0129302_1003587_pt1 | contig 10560 bp, 11 predicted proteins | sample BlaSprsedimmetaG_FD_94476 | JGI IMG/M metagenome (GOLD analysis project Ga0129302, IMG submission 94476) | Hot spring sediment bacterial and archeal communities from California, USA to study Microbial Dark Matter (Phase II) - Blank Spring... | ecosystem: Environmental > Aquatic > Thermal springs... | reverse complement strand
TGTCCACATATACAAATGTATCACGTATTGCATGGCATTGACGCTATCACCAATGCAGAGCATGATGCCGGTCATGTCCGAAACCGATAAGTACTGGCCAGTATCACTCTGATCAGATATGAGGCCCTATCCTGAGGAGATCACTAAAATAATCGCCCGATTAAAGGCGAATCCCCGCGGGATGTCGGTCACCGATCTCTCCAGAGACCTCGCGATCAACAGGAATACGGCCTCCCGATACCTCGACATGCTCCTCATCGCCGGCGAGGTGGAGATGCGGACCTACGGCAAGGCAAAGGTCTTCTACCCCTCGCAGCGGGTACCCCTCTCGGCCATGATCAACTTCTCCTCAGACGGCGTGGCGATCCTGGACCGCACCCTCACCGTCGTCCAGGCAAACGACCGCATCCTCGAGATCGTCCGCGCCGGCCGGGACGACGTCATCGGAAAACCGATCGGGGAATCGCGCCTCTCGGCCTTCGATCACCCCCTGATCAGGGCGCGGATCGAAGACGCCCTCGGGGGCGACGACGTGGTCGAGGAGGTGAGGTTCCTCAGGACCGGGGGGGAACTCTTCTTCAGAATGAAGATCCTGCCCACTGCCTTCAACGACGGCAGCCCCGGGATCACCATCATCCTCGAGGACATCACCAGCCAGAAACTCTCGGAGGAGGCGCTGCGCGCAGAGGAGGCAAAGTTCAGGGCGCTCGTCGAGGACATCAACGACATCATCTGGAATGTCGGCGACGACGGGACCTTCTCCTATGTGAGCCCGAAGAGTTTCGATCTTCTGGGCTATGCCCCGGACGAGATGGTCGGGCGTCCTCTCCTCGATTTCGTCCCGGCCTCCGAACAGGAGCGGGTCGCGGAACGCCTCGCCGGACTCCTCGACCGGCCATTCTCCCTCCTCCCCATCCCCATGCTTCACCGGAGCGGGAAGAGCCTCGTTTTTGAAGCGAGCGGGACCCCGGACTTCGACGAGATCGGGGATTTCGGGGGCTATCGCATGGTCGCAAGGGACGTCACCGAACGGCACCAGGCCGAGCGCCGGGTGCGGGGCTGGAAATCGTTTCTCCACTGCATCGTCCAGAACATCCCGGACATGGTCTTTGTCAGGGAGATCGCAGGCGGGAAGTATGTCTTTTTCAACCGTGCGGCAGAGGCGTTCGTCGGGGGGGCACCCGAGCATCTCGCCGGAAAAGAGGAGGGCGAGATCTTCGGGCCCGATCTCGTCCCCCTCATCACCTGCGGCGAGGCGGAGATGCTCCTGAAGCAGAGCCCGGTTGAATGCCCTGCAATGCCGGTCGTCTTCCAGAACGGGGAGACGCACCACCTGCAGACGAAAAAGATCCCGATCGCCAGCGAGGGGGGCGAGATGAAATATGTCCTCACCATCGTGCGCGACATCACCGACCATGTCCGCGCCGACGCCCTCCTTGCGGACCAGCGCGACCTTGCAGAGGCCCTCGGTTCGGCCTCAGACCTCAGAGAGGCCCTGTCCATCTGCCTTGATGCGGCGATGCAGGCCGCAGGCGTGGACGCCGCCGCCGTCTACGCCGTCAGGGAAGAAGGGCGCCTCGAGCGCGTGGCGGCGTTCGGGCTCTCCGCAGAAGCAGCCGCCCGGGCAGAGCGGATCGACGGGGATGAGGCCGGGGCGCTCATCGGGGGCAGAGCCGCCGCCTTCCCCGGCGACGAGGACCTGCGCGGCACCGTCACGTTCACCATCGTCCACGGGGGGATGCCGGTCGCCGTTCTCGTCGCCGGGTCCCGCCTCACCGGCCTGATACCCGCGGCCGGCGTCCAGGCCCTCGAGACGATCGCCGCCCAGGCGGCAAACGTGGCCGGGCGCATCCTCGCCCAGGAGACCGTCAGGATCGAACGTGACCGGGCCGAGCGCTACCTCGACGTCGCCGGGGTGATGATCGCCGGGATCAGGACGGACGGGACGATCGAACGGATGAACCTGACCGGGTGCCTCGCCCTCGGCTACGCCGAGACCGATCTCGTCGGGAAAAACTGGTTCAAAACACTCGTCCCCACCCGCCTCAGGCCGCGCCTTGAGGCGAACTTCAGGCGGCTGATGGAAGGGGCGTCCCCCACGCCCGGAGAGGAGAAAGGCTCCCTCCTTGCACGGGACGGCGGCGAGATCGGCGTGCTCTGGCGCAACACCATCGTGCGTGACCATGACGGCCGGATCACCGGCCTCGTCACCTCGGGCCTCATCTCAGGGCCGCCGGCGGAAGATGTTTATTAAGGGGCCGGTGACTCTTCTCACCATGACGCGACCTGACGCCCCCCTCCATCTGTCGCCCGGCGAGGAGATGAAGCAGAACGAGTTTTTCGCCTCGCCCAGAGTCCCGCGGCGGCTCGAACGGCTGATCGAGGAGTATATCGAAAAGAAGACCGGGAAGACCTGGAACGACCCGGTCGTTCTCGAGCGGATCCGCTCGGCGGTCGTCGCCCAGAAATGGGGCTACTGGGCGAGAGGGCGCCGGAGAAAGATCTCCTATGCGAAGGGCTACGACGTCCTCGCCTACCTTGCCTACCAGTTCCCGGTCTATCTCGTCCAGTCAGAGCTCCTCCTCCACGGCCTCGTCGCCGACGGACTCATCCCCAGAACCATGCGGGTGCTGGACGCCGGGTGCGGCCCCGGCGTCATCTCGCTTGCGATCGCCGATTATCTGGGGAGGGTGAAGGGCGCAACGGCCCGGATCGACGCCATCGACATTTCCGAGGAGAACATCGAGGCCTATATGGCGCTGGTGCCTCCGGCCGCGGAGAAGAAGGGGCTCGTCACCGTCGGGCGCCCGGTGGCAGGCGACCTCCTCGACCCCCCGGCAGGAACCCTGCAGGGGCCCTACGACCTGATCGTCTTCTCCAACGTTCTCAACGAGATCCCGGGCCGCGGCCCGGAGGAGAAGGCGGCGATGGTCGCCAGGTTCGGGGAGAGGCTTGCGCCTGACGGCACCATCCTCATCGTCGAGCCCGCGGAGAAGGACGCCTCCACCGCCCTGCGCGAGGTGCAGCGCGCCCTTGTCGATGCCGGCCTTTCAGTCTACGCCCCCTGCACGCACCTCTGGGGCGAGCCCTGCCGCCCGGACCGGTGCTGGACCTTCACCACAGGCCCGGAGGTGCGGCCGCCGCGGCTGATGGAGGCCCTGGTCGCCGCCGGCGAGGAGGGCTACCGCTACCGCAACACCGACATCAAGTTCTCCCATCTCGTGCTGCGGAAGGACGGGTTCACCCGTGAAGGCTACCGCATCGGCAAGAACCTGAAGGCCGCACGTCTCGGCGCTCTCGCCGACCATGTCGAAAAACGGATCCACCTCTGCGCCGCCAGGATGTCGGCCGATATCGGCGAACCCGGGCGGCACGTGGTGAAGATCTGCGACGGGACCCCGAAAAAGCCGGTGTATGCGGTCCTGCCCGAATATTCCCGGAACGAGGGGAACGAACCGCTTCTGAGCGGCCCATACGGTGAGATCCTGATCATTAGGAATGCGACGGTCAGGTACAACCGGGAGGCAGACACCTACTCGGTGATCATCGGCAGGAAGACGACCGTGGCCCGGGCCGGCCGGGAGTGCGGGGCGTGATCCCGCATATGTGGCGGATTTCCGCCCTCCTGATCCTCCTGATCGTCTCGGCCGGCTTCATGGTCTCCTCGACGGTGCGGTGGGCCGATGACGGGGAGGAGACGACCGAGACAATCTACCAGGTCTCGACGATCGGCGCCCTTCTCGAAGGCGTCTATGACGGCGTCGAGGAGTTCGGCGCACTCACCGAGCGCGGCGACACCGGCATCGGGACGCCCGAGGGTCTCGACGGCGAGATCGTCATTCTGGACGGAGAGGTCTGGCAGATCCGCGGCGACGGCGCTGTCAGCCGGATAGACCTCGCCACCAGGACGGCCTTTGCGGCGGTCACCTTCTTCGACGAAGACATCGTCTTCGACCTCGACGGCCCCGTCTCCCTCGCAGACCTGGAGGCGGCGATCGAAGACGCCCTGCCCTCTCCCAACCATCCGGTCGCCGTCATCGTGAAAGGCCGGTTTGCAAACCTCACCACCCGGAGCGTGGACGCACAGACCAGACCCTACCCGCCCCTGGTCGAGGTGACCGCCTCGCAGCACCTCTTCACCTTCGACCGGACCGAGGGCACCCTGGTCGGGTTTTACCTCCCGCAGTATATGGCCGGGGTCAACGTCGCCGGTTTCCACCTCCACTACCTCTCAGACGACCGCACCGGCGGCGGGCACCTCCTCGACTGCACGGCAGACGGGGTCAGGGTGGCCCTCGACATCACGCCCAACCTCAGGCTCTCGCTCCCCGAGGCCGGAGGTTTTGCCGCGGCCGACCTCTCAGGCGACCGCTCGGGTGAGGTAAACGCCGCAGAATGCGGGAGAGCGACCGGCTGAGCCCGGCCGTCACCCTTCCGCGGACTCGTCGAGATCGACCACCTGGTCGACGAAGGTGGTGAGCTGCGTCAGGAGAAGAGGGTCAAGACCCTTCTCGACGGCGAGAAAAATGCCCGAAACATCGAGAATTTTTAAACGGCTCGAAACGAAGTGGATGAACTTCGAGATATTCACCGACGAGAGATAGATGAGCATCGTCGAAACCGAGTCAAAGACGACAAAGATGTTCTGCCCCTCCATCTCCTTGAGGGTCTGGGTGATGGCGATGCCCATGTCGGTGAGGTTCTCAGGGCTGTTGACGAAGAGGGCGTTTGCAGCGTCGTCGGGCACCTTCCCGATGGCGTATCTCGTGATGGCGTCGACGAAATGGACCTTCGAGAGATCGATCCCCTCCCGCGCATAGAGTTTTCTCAGGATCAGATACGGCTGATTCGTGGTGATGACGATGGCGGCATTGCCCGAGGCGGTGATCTCCCTGACAATCGAGAGGTTCGCCTGTTTCATCGTCTGCGCTGAGGAAAGCAGCAGATAGAGTTTTTTCTCATCAGTTCCGTGGAGGGAGAACGTCATGGCCTCACCGGGTCAGGAGATCCCTGTACGACTCAGGGATGTCCTTCTGCTCATCGACGACGCCCTGGTTCAGCTCCCTCAGCGTGGCGAGAATCTTTTCGGCATGGCTGATCTGGACCTGCAGGGCGGCTAAAACTTCTTCTTTTTCCATCTCGCCGGTCTCGATGCCGCGGCCGATCTCACCGAGATTCTCGCGGATCACGCTCATCGGCGTCTTGATCCGCAGCCCGACCTCGGCGATGAACCCGACGGGGCGTTATGCTTCCCCTCCCGTTCGGCGGCGAGAAGGTCTTTTGATTCTGAGAGGGATCCGATCACGAAGGCGACCACGACGAACATCGCCGCCCGGACGAGGGCCGCCGGATCGAAGACGAAACCCATCGTGAAATATTCGACGGCGATGTGCATCGCCCCGAGGAACAGGGCGATCACGACGGCTTTTTTATAGTACCAGATCCCGGCGACGACGATCGGGAGATAGAAAATGTGGGTGAAGGCCACCGCGATATTCAGGCAGGCGTGGACGAGCACCTCAAGGGTAACGCAGACGGCGACAAGGCCGATGACCACGGCGGGTTTGATCCACGGGTGGCGCCCGGCGAGAGTATGCATCTTCGTCTTCATTTCCATCCTCCTGATCGCTGAATAGGGCTAATATATCTGCCTATATTCTGATAAACCTATTCAAATAGATATGTCGCACTCCAGTCATCGAACCGGTCGGATTTATGGAAAATACGCCAGCATTACCCGGGCCATCCCTGAAACGCCGGTTTTCGTTCACATCCAATCTTAAAGCCCCGCATGGCCCTCTTTTCCAGAAGAATCCCAAATGCCGTCGGGATGGAGAGATGGCCTTTGCGGCGTCTAAACTGTCAAAAATCAGAATACACCCCGAACATCAGCGATTGCCGGATCGGGGCGGCATTTCACGCATGAAGGGAATAGTAGAAATATAACGAATTCCAATCTTTGTGTTCGATGAAAAAGAATATCGGGAGAGTCCTCGGGCCGCTTGTATTTTTGGCCCTGGTGTTCGCCCCCATCAGTGAGAGTGTGATGCCGGTCCCGGCCAGATATGTGGCGGCGGTCACGCTCCTGATGATCATATGGTGGATCACCGAGGCAATCCCCCTTGAAGCGACGGCCCTTCTGCCGGTAGTGCTCTTCCCTGCCCTTGGCGTCCTCAGCGCCACGCAGGCGACGGCGCCCTATGCCGACAAGGTCATCTTCCTCTTTATGGGCGGTTTTATCATCGCCATGTCGATGCAGCGGTGGGGGCTTCACCGCCGTATCGCATTGAATATCATCAACATCGTGGGCACAAGCCCGAAACGGCTGATCCTGGGCTTCATGATCGCCACGGCATTCCTCTCCATGTGGATCTCCAATACGGCAACGGCGATGATGATGATCCCGATCGCTATCGCTATCATCACCACCATCATCCCCAACGCCAGCACGCTCCTCAAGGATATGTCCCAGGAACAGCGCGATTTCTCCGAGGCGCTGGTCATCTCCATCGCCTACGCGGCAAACATCGGCGGGATTGCAACCCTCATCGGCACGCCGCCGAACGGGATCTTTGCCGCCCAGATGAAGACGCTCTTCCCGGCCGCCCCGGCGATCGACTTTTTCTCATGGATGAAGTTCGGCGTCCCGCTTGCGGCGATCCTGCTCGTGCTCGCCTGGATCTGGCTCACCTACGGGTCGTACCGCCACCTCCCCACGAAGATCGCCCATGCAAAGGATATCATCTCCCACCAGATCGAGAACCTCGGGCCGATGACAAAAGGTGAGCGGTGGACCCTGATGATCTTCGTGCTCACCGCCTTCGCCTGGATCTTCGCGAAGACGAAGAACATCGAGGGGGTCGTCATCCCGGGCCTCGACGTGTTCTTCCCGGGGATCGACGACTCGGTAATCGCCATCGCCGGCGCCCTCCTCCTCTTCCTCCTCCCGGTGGACCGGGCAAAGGGGATCTATACAATGGACTGGGAGTGGGCGGTGAAGATACCCTGGGGTATCCTCATCCTCTTCGGCGGCGGTCTCTGCCTCTCGGTCGCCTTCATCCAGAGCGGGCTCGCAAAGCTGATCGTCGACCAGATCGCCATGTTCGGCGGACTGCCGATCGTCGTTCTCGTGCTGCTCGTGGCGATCGGGATCTCCCTCCTGACCGAGGTGACCTCGAACACCGCCATCGCATCCCTGATGATGCCGATCATGGCAGTGACCGCCGTCTCGATGAACATGAGCCCGTACATGCTCATGCTCACGGCAGCGGTCTGCACCTCGATGGCCTTCATGCTCCCGGTGGCGACCCCGCCGAACGCCGTCGCCTATGCCTCCGGGTATATCGACATGAAAGACCTGATGCGTTCAGGCTGGGTGCTGAACTTCATCGGCGTCGGTCTCTGGACCTTCTTCCTCTTCACCATCGTGATGTGGGCCCTCGGGTTCTCCCCGGCCCTCCCGGACTGGGCGACGATGCCGGTCAAGTGACGGCGACGTCGCCGGGGAACTGCACCACAATCTCTTTTTCTCCCCGGTAGGTCTGGACGCTCCCGGCAACGCTCACGTTCAACCCTTCCTTGAGGTCCAGCCGATCAGAGACCCGTGCCGGGATAAAGACGGTCGCTCCCCCGACCGTCACCGAGAGGTGACCGCCGGTGAGGTGGCGGAGGTCGTCCACCGTCCCGCGCACGGCCACGAAGGTGCCGTCCTCAGCCTCCGGGGTCCATGCGGCGGCGAAGGTCGCACTCCCGGCGGCGGCAAGCGCCCCGTGTGCAGCGAGGAGAAGAAGGAAAATGCCGATAAGAATGATCAAAGCCATTTTTTCCCGGCGATCGAGCATATCATAATATTCAGCCCTTATTTATATATGGGCGATACATTCATATGTTAACGCTGTTAATTGTATATCATGCACCACATGACCCTCCCACCTTCCTCCAGGAAGGTCCTGCTGATCCTGGGGGACGGGGGTGCGATGACGCACAAGGACCTGGTACGGACCTCCAGCCTTGCGCCCAGAACGGTCAGGTATGCGCTGAAAAAACTGAAGGAGAACGACCTCATCATCGAGAAGTTCAACTTCAAGGATGCACGCCAGATCATCTATCTGTGTAAGCCCGGGCAGGCCGTCGAGGCAGCCTGAACCAGAAGGAGCCTTTCTTTTTCGGGGCCAGAGCCCTTTCGTCACCGCCGGATCTTTCGCACCGCATAGAGCAGGGCGAACGCCAGCACGATCAGAGCGGCGCAGACGAGACGCACATCGGCCCCATTGCCAGCCTCGCCGCCGGCGTTCCAGTCGGCATCGAATGCCGCCGCAAAGTAGCGCGCCGCATCCGGGTGGACGACGATCACGCCTGCTTCCCTGTTGAAGTCAGGGGAGTTGTCGTTCCAGTTGATGCTTGAGATGAGCACGCTGCTGTTGTCCACGACCACCCCTTTCGTGTGGACCTTCTCCAGGTCCGCGGCGTCGAGGTCGATGCACCGCGCCTCGAGGGGCAGGGACTCAGAACGGGCGAGAGCGTTGATCCATGCCGCCTGCTCGTCGTTGTCGTTCTCCCCCTCGACATTGAACCAGGAGGAGTCCAGGACCACCTGCACCGCCACCCCCCGGCGCGATGCGTTGATCGCCTCCGCGAGGAAACGGTTCGGCCCCCCGCCGGTGCTGTTCGTGATATAGGCCTGCTCGATGAGGAGGCGCTCCTCTGCACCGGCGATGAGGGCGAGGACGAGATCGCTCGTCTCGGGCGAGAGCACCGGGGTCACCGCCGCACCCTCCACGGTGAGCGGTTCGAAGACCGGATCGTATGCCGTCCCTTCTGTCGCGGCGGGCGCACCCCCTGACGGCGCCGGCCCGATGTCGCCGCCAGCGCCGTCCGTTTCATAAACAGCCGAGAAGTAGCCGGCCACGCGGGGGTCCTGCACCCAGGCGCCCCAGCCGCGGTTGCCCTTCAGTCCGGTCTCCGGAACCCCGCTCTCCTTGAAGTTCTCCGAGGTCACCAGCACGCTCTCCCCGTCGATCACCAGGTACTTCGCGTGGTCGAAGCGGTACCTCGCATGGGCGTCGCCCTGCGTCGTCATCACCCTGACAGGAATCCCGTTCCCGGTGAGATAGGAGACGACCGCCTTTTCTTCCGCCGAGATCCCGCCGACCGGCCCGCCCTCCAGGAGCACCGCCACCGCGACGCCGCGGCCGGCGGCCTCGACGAGCATCCGGGCGATCCCCGGGTGGGTGAACTCGTAGACGTTTGCGTCGATGCTCTGCCGCGCCGACCCGATCGCCCCTGAAAAGACCTCGTACGAACAGTCAGGGGAGACGAAGAGGGTGACGGCGACGTCCTCATAGGTGGCCGGGGCAAAGTCCGACTGCCCGATCATCCTGGGGTGCGGGTCCCAGACGCCGTCCCGCAGGAAATGGACCTGCCCCTGGCGCGCTGCCATGTCCTCCGGCCACCGCACCTCCTGGACGACGGTGCGGCCCGCCATCAGGATCAGGCTGTCGCCGTCGTTCGCCATCCGCAGGTCGCCGAGGGCGGTCATGTCAGGGACCGCCGGATCGCTGCCGGCGATCTCGTAATCGGGCGGCAGGCCGTGGACACGGGCATATGCGGCGGCGTCCCGCGCCACCACCACGCGGCCCGGCGAGACGGCACCGGCCGGGAACCGCACGCTCCCCTCGCCGTCGGTGACCGTCACCCCGTCGAGGGGGCCGGCACCCTCCAGCACGAAATACTCGTCGGGATCGCCGGAGAGGTAGGGGTCGGGGCAGAACTCCACGATCTCAAACGCCCCCGCGGGCAGGGCGAGGAGGAGGAGGAGGAGGACGAGGAGGCAGGGGCGGGGCATATCTGAGGGGTGCGCCCTCCTGATTTTTATAATGAGCCTGTCCACCCTCATCATGGACGGACCGGTGGTCATCAAGATCGGGGGGAGCCTGACCGACCGCGCCCGGTCGGTCGTGGAGGAGGTCCGCGCTTCAGGCCGCCGGGCACTCATCGTCCCGGGCGGCGGCGGGTTTGCCGACGGCGTCAGGGCGCTCGACCCCCCGGCGACCGCCGCCCACTGGATGGCCGTCTGCGCGATGGAGGCCTACGGATGGTACCTCTCCTCCTTCGGGCTGCCGGCGACCGCGGACGTCGCCGTCCCGGCGGGCCCGACGGTCCTCCTCCCCTATACCGCCCTCAGGGCGGCCGATCCCCTCCCGCACTCCTGGGAGGTCACCTCAGACACGATCGCCGCATGGGTGGCGGATCGCCTGGACGTCCCCCTCGTCCTGGTCAAGTCGGTGGACACGCTGAGGCGGGACGGACAGAGAATGCATGACGTCAGGGAGCCTTTTTCCTGCGAGGAAGTCGATCCCTGCCTTCTGCCCTATCTCTTCGACCGCAAAATCCGGGCATGCGTGGTGAACGGCCGGATTCCCGGAAGGGTATCCGCCCTCCTCGCCGGCGAGGATGTGCCGTGCACCCGTATCGGTACGCGACCTTAATTGCCGAGAACGATCAATCATTAATGACTCATAACCGGGGTTTATCCATGGCTATAGAAAAATGCACTTCCTG
>Ga0129302_1003579_pt1 | contig 10577 bp, 12 predicted proteins | sample BlaSprsedimmetaG_FD_94476 | JGI IMG/M metagenome (GOLD analysis project Ga0129302, IMG submission 94476) | Hot spring sediment bacterial and archeal communities from California, USA to study Microbial Dark Matter (Phase II) - Blank Spring... | ecosystem: Environmental > Aquatic > Thermal springs... | reverse complement strand
GTTATAATTAAATACAATAAACATGGCGCTTTGGCCAGTATAGAAGAAGGCGTATCCGGTTTAGTTCATATTTCTGAATTTGTTGACGAAAATGATTTAAGAGAAAAATTGGAATTAGGCAAAAGTTATACTTTTATAATCAATGTTTTTGAACCGAAAGAACAAAGAATGACTTTGGTTTTTAATCCAGAGAATTATAAAAGAGATAACCAGGAGGGAGAAAAAGAAGAAAAGGGAAAAAAAGATTAAAGCTAAATAATTTTCCTAATCCAAGGACTAAAGCCTGTTTGAAGAATTAAAAATATTCATAGCTGATTGAGGTCCTTCTTTTATCAAAACCTCCAAGCAAGAACAGAAATCAGCAAAAAGTGATTCCACTTTATCTTTTTCTTCGGGATTAAAATCATCTAAAACAAAATCTCTAATATCTTTGTTATAATTCAAATCTTTATCATCAGGACGTCCAATCCCTAAACGCAAACGGTAATAATTTTTATTAGCTAATTCTTTATTGATTGATTCCACTCCTTTATGACCGCCAGAACCAGAACCAAAAGATAATCTCATTTGTCCTAGAGTTAAGTCTAAATCATCATGGACAACTAAAAGTAAATTATCTCGCCCATAAAAATCTAATATCTTTCTAACACTCCGACCAGACAAATTCATCATCGTCTCAGGAAGGAAAATAGCAACTTTCTTATTACCAATCTCACCCCCAATCTCTTTAGCTAAAAATTTTTTACTATCTTGCCAAAAATCAGGAAACTGAAAATCAGCCGGCTGATTAGTAATCAATCTCTCTAAAAAAAATCTGCCGATATTGTGACGATTGAATTGATATTTGTCTCCTTTATTACCTAAACCAACAATTATTATATCCATTTTTTAATTATAGCCCTTACTCATATCTTGCGTCAAAGAGTAAAATGTAATATCATTATATTTAAAATACTATATGGAAGAAGAAAACAATAAAGATAAAGCTACTTGGGGTGAAATAATTCGTTTTGCTTTAATCACCTTAATAATAGTTGTTCCCATAAGAGCTTATGTAGCTCAACCCTTTATCGTTAATGGTGCTTCAATGTCACCCACTTTTGAGAATGGCCACTATCTAATCGTTGATGAAATATCGTATTTTTTTCGACAACCGAAAAGAGGTGAAGTGGTAATATTCCGCTACCCCAAAGAACCTAATAAATTCTTTATTAAAAGAATTATTGGTTTACCTGGGGAAACCGTCACTATAAAAGAAGGTCAGACCTTTATAGAAACTGAAGATGGTATTTTAGAACTTAAAGAACCTTATGCCGTCGGTCAAAACTACCTAAAACAAAACTTAGAGACTACTTTGGAAACGGGAGAATATTTTGTTATGGGAGATAATCGTGACTATAGTTTAGATTCCAGAATTTGGGGGCCCGTCGATTATCGATTAATAAAAGGGAGAGCTTTTTTGAGACTTTTTCCCTTTAATCAAATAGGACTTAAACCCGGACATTTAGAAGATTTATAAATAAATTATGCCCAAAAAAGAAAATAAGAACTATTTACAAACAATTAAGGGCACTAGGGATTTGATTGGTAACGATTTTTTAAGTCTTCAAGGCTTTATAGAAAAAGCTTCAGAAATAGCCCTCTATTACGGCTTTCGACCTATAGAGACACCAATCATAGAATATGAATCTCTATTTTTAAGAGGAATCGGAGAAAGCTCTGACATTGTTAGAAAGGAGCTCTACACCCTCAAAACTAAAGGTGGTAGCAAATTAGCTCTTAGACCCGAAGGAACAGCTGGAGTTATGAGATCATATCTTGAAAAGGGTATGCATTCTTTACCTCAACCTCAAATGTTCTATTATTCCGGACCATTTTTCAGACATGAGAAACCTCAGAGAGGCCGTTGGCGAGAATTTTGGTCTTTTGGTTTAGAAATATTGGGCAGTAAAAAAAGTGTAGCTGATGCCTCTATTATAAAATTAACTTCAATAATTCTTCACGAGGTGGGTATAGAAAATGCTTTAATATCTATAAATAATATTGGTTGCCCTAATTGTCGCAGTTCTTTTCGTCGCGAATTAGTAAATTATTACCGAAAAAATTCTAAAAATATTTGTGCCAATTGTCGTCAGAGATTAAAAACTAACCCAATTAGAGTCTTAGATTGTAAGGCTGATAGATGCCAAATAATAAAAAGAGGAGCTCCCGAAACTTTAAGTTATCTTTGTGCTGAATGTAAAAAACATTTTAAAGAAGTTATGGAATATTTAGACAATTCCAATGTTCCTTATAAAATAGATAATAATCTGGTTCGCGGTCTTGATTATTACAATCGCACTGTCTTTGAAATAATCTTGCCTGAAGGGTATAAAAAAGAGGGTGAAGGGATAATTGATGAAAGTACTCCAGCTTTGGCTTTGGCTGGCGGGGGAAGATATGATGGATTATCTAAAATATTAGGCAGCAAAAGAGAAGTGCCGGCAGTTGGGGTAGGAATAGGCATCGATCGCCTTTTAGAAATAATTGACCGTAAAAAAGTCCAACCCCGAATTATAAAAAAACCTAAAGTCTTTTTCATTCAACTTGGCTTTGAAGCTAAATTAAAGAGTTTTGAAATAATAGAAATATTAAGACAAGCTAAAATACCCACAATCTATTCGCTCTCTAAAGATACCCTGTCTGCCCAATTAGCCCAGGCTGAAAAAAGTTCCGTACCAATTGTTATTATCTTAGGACAAAAAGAAGCCCTTGAAGATTCAGTTATAATCAGAAATATGGACAATCGTTCTCAGGAAACCGTCCCGATAATCAAACTTTTGGAAAAAATAAAAAAGATATAATTGACTTGCCATTTTTAATTTAAAATGCTAATCTTTTTTTGATGACAACAACAATTGAAGTAACAAAAACTGGCGATGAATCAAATGCTAACTTATTAAGAAGATTTAGCCGTCATGTTCGTGGTTCAAAAATAATTAGATTAGTTAAAGATAGAGAATATTCAACTAGAAAAAAATCAGACTTAAAAAAGAAAATAAGCACACTTAAGGGAATAATTAAAGCTCGTGAAATAGAGAGACTTAAAAAGTTGGGTAAGATTAGCGATGTTTTCAGTAAAAAATCTTAGTCGGCAAAAAATACCCCATATACCTTTTTTAAACATTAAGAAGAAGATATTAGGCGACAGTTATGAATTAAGTCTGGTCTTTTGTGGCCAAGAAAGATCTAGAAAAATAAATCAGCAATTTAGAAATAAAAATTATCCAGCTAATATATTAAGTTTTCCTTTAGAAAAAAACTGCGGAGAGATTTTTATAACTCCTTTAGTTGTTCTTAAAAAAAATCCCTCCAATCAACAATACCGACAAAAAATCTTACATCTATTCATCCACGGTTGCCTACATTTGAAAGGAATGACACATAGTAGTAAAATGGAACTTGAAGAGTTAAAATTAATAAAAATCTTCAAATAATAAATTAATGATTAGAAATATAGTCACCGGATTGGATCTTGGGACTTCTTATATAAGAGTAGTAGTTGCTGAATACAGAACCGGAAATAAAATTCCCAAAATACTATCTTTGACCAAAACACCGGTCAAAGGTTTCCGTCGTGGCTATATTTTAAATTTCGACGAAGCTTTAGAAAGCTTACAAGAGGCTAAAAAAGAAGCTGAAAGAAATAGCGGTTTAAAAATAAAAAGAGTCGTCTTAGGAGTCGGGGGCATTACCTTAGAATCTAAAACTTCTGAAGGTGGCACTGTGATCTCCCGAGCCGATTCAGAAATAACCGATATTGATATTAATCGTTCAGTAGTAGTTGCCGAAAATAGTCTCAGTGACCATCAAAACAAAACTATTATCCATCGTTTTCCCCTTTCCTACAAAATAGATAGTAAAAAAATAATTGGTCAACCTTTAGGTTTAAAGGGTACAAAATTAGAAACAAAAACTCTTTTTGTAATTATGGCCAGCCAGCATTATAAGGAAATTACAGCCTTGGTGGAAGCTGGTGGACTGTGGATAGAAGATGTTATCGCCGCCCCATTAGCTTCTAGTCTTTCAACTCTCAATAGACTACAAAAAGTATCTGGTTGTGTTTTAGTAGATATCGGCTCTCAAACAACTTCTATGGTTGTCTTTGAGGAATCTTTACCTGTTTTTCTAAAAGTTCTCCCCATCGGATCTAATGATATAACTAATGACATCGCCTTAGGATTTAAGATAGATCCTCGAGAAGCAGAAATAGTCAAACTTGGAGAAAAAGACATTTCTGGTTCAAAGAAAAAATTAGAAGAAATAATTCAAGCTCGCCTGTCTGATATCTTTGAATCAGTAGAAAACCATCTTAAAAAACTGGGGCGAAGCGGACTTTTGCCGGGAGGAGTCATAATCACCGGCGGTGGTTCTTTAATAACTAACATTGAAGAATTAACTAAAGAATATTTCAAAATACCAGCTCAACTGGCTCAAGAAAATATTCGTTTAAGCTCTAAGGGACAAATAGTCGATATTGGTTATTCAGTTGCCTATGGCCTGTGTTTGGCTGGCTCTTCATCTGAGCCAGAAGAATCCTTGGGATTAAAGTTCAGTCGAGAAACAAGTAATAAATTCATTAAATGGCTTAAAAATTTATGGCCATAGCTGGTCATAAATTGATTTGATTTTTTCTTTTTTTTAGTTTAGTATAAGTTATATATTATTTAACTTAAGATATTTTTTTATGCCTAAAATTCAACCGGAAATAGAAGCTTTTGCTCGTATTAAAGTCGTTGGTGTCGGTGGTTCTGGCACAAACGCCATAAATCATATGGTTAACTCTAAAGTTAAAGGAGTAGAATTTATCGCCATGAATACTGATTCTCAACATCTCCACTGTTCGGTAGCAAAAAAGAAAGTCCATATTGGTAAAAATTTAACCCGAGGTCTAGGGACCGGTATGGAACCCGAGATAGGCAGAAAAGCCGCTGAAGAAAGTTTAGAAGATATTCAGAATGTTATTAAAGGTTCAGATATGGTTTTTGTTTCTTGCGGACTAGGTGGAGGTACCGGAACAGGCGCCGCTCCAGTGATAGCTCGAGTAGCCAAAGAACAAGGAGCCTTAACTGTCGGGGTAGTCACTAAACCTTTTTCCTTTGAAGGTAAGCAAAGAATCGTAATATCAGAAAAAGGTATAGAAGAACTTCGTAAAGAAGTTGACGCCATCATTGCTATCCCTAATGATAGACTCTTCAATCTAGTCAGCGCTGATACAAGCGCCAGTGATGCTTTTCAAATGTGTGATGAAATACTTAGACAGGCAGTAGAAGGTATTTCCAATATCATAACTATCCCAGGAATGATAAATGTTGACTTTGCCGACATTAGAGCAATTATGCAAAATGCTGGTTCAGCTTTAATGGGCATAGGTCAAGCTTCGGGAGAGGGCCGAGCAACTGAAGCAGCTCGACTATCTATTAATTCTCCCCTCTTAGATCTTTCAATTGACGGCGCTAAGGGTGTTCTCTTTACTATAAGTGGTGGTTCTGATATGACTATGCATGAAATCCAAGAAGCGGCTAAAGTTATTACCGAATCAATTGATAGTGAAGGTAAGGTAATTTTTGGAGCTATAAATGATGATAAAATTAAAAAAGGTGAAATTAAAGTGACAGTTATCGCCTGCGGTTTCCCGGAAATTAATGGTAAGAAAAAAGCAAGCGGTTTCTTTGGTTTTGAAAGCAAAAATGGCCAAAGTCAGGACGATAAGTCAGACAAAAAAATTGAAGAAAAAGAAGAAATACCCAAAGAAAGAATAATTGGTGAACAATCTTTATCTGAAGAAGATGATGATTGGTCTTCTATTCCTGCTTTCTTAAGAAGGTCTCGACCTAGATAAAAATGAATTCTTATCAACTGGCAATTATTGGTGGTGGTCCGGCTGCAGTCTCAGCCGGTGTCTATGCTGGTAGAAAAAAAATAAAGACCATTCTCATCACCGAAAGTTTCGGTGGTCAGTCTATAGTTTCCGAAGAAATTCAAAATTGGATAGGCACCCCCTCTATTTCCGGACAGCAATTGGCCAAAGACTTAGAAAAACATTTAAGAGTTTATCAAGGTGAAAATCTAGAAATAATAACCGGTGATTGTGTCAAAAATATTCAAAAAAGCCAAGAAGAATTTACCATAGAAACCACCAAAGAAAAAACAATAACAGCTCAAACCGTTCTTCTGGCCACTGGCTCTAAAAGACGAAAACTAAAGGTCCCAGGAGCTGATATTTTTGAACATAAAGGCCTTACCTATTGTGCCACCTGTGATGCTCCCCTTTTCTCCGGTTTGGATGTAGCGGTAATTGGGGGTGGAAACGCTGCCCTAGAAACAGCTACTCAACTCTCAGCTCATTGTCAAAAAGTTTATCTCCTTCATAGAAGAAATGAATTCCGAGCTGACGAAATAACAGTAGAAAAAATTAAAGCCAATCCCAAAATAACCATCTTAACTCCAGTAACCCCTTTAGAAGTATTGGGTGATAAAATGGTTACCGGTTTAAAATATTTAAACACAGAAACTAATCAAGAAAAAGAATTGGCCGTTCAAGGAATTTTTGTTGAAATTGGTCATCTACCGAATACTCCTTGTGTCCAAGACTTAGTAGATTTAGATGAGGGTAAAGCGATAATAGTTGACCCTAAAAACCAACGCACCAGCCAAGCGGGTATCTGGGCCGCTGGTGATTGCACTGATGGATTATTTAAGCAAAACAATATCGCTGTTGGTGATGCCATTAAAGCCCTAGAAGATATTTATTGTTATCTTCACTTAAGGTAATAAAACTGTGTTTTATCTTATTAACTCAAAACTAGAGATAGCTTTTTCCCAATCTTCTTTGATGCTAATATCTTCTACTTGTCCTGCATATTCATAACTGACGGTTAAGTATTTTTCATCTACGTTAATCCTAAAATCAGGTTGCCGACCTGGTAAATATTGTCCTAAATTTTCCCAGCCAAGTTCATCATTCCATATCTCTATTCTAGCTCTATAAGCCTGATCTCCTACTGAAGAAGTTTCTATAAAATGAACGACTGAATTAGGCCAGCCATAAGTATCTACAACTTCAGTATAGTTAGGAGAATATTTCATCATAAATCCATAATCCTCATTTATATAATTATGCCAATCAGCAAATTCGTCAACGGGAGTTATTAATCGATCTTCTTCAATATCTTCACCATCTACCTGCTGAAGAACTACAAGTTGTAATAGCTCACTTCCATCAAAAATAAATCTGACAAAAACAAAATATCCAATTAATATTATTAAAATCACAAGAACACCTACAATTATAATATTTTTTTATTCATGATTATTTAAAATATTAACTAATAAAATTAACTAATAAAGTGGGCGATACAGGGCTTGGCTACTCGCGTGGATATTTTTTTTCGTTTTTCAAACTTAAAAATATCTCACTCCCTTAGCCTCCACTCGCGCCACCCCTCACTTGCGTGCAAGTGAGAGGGCAAAGCCGGCGCTCGGTTCGAGCCCTTTCTCACCTCACAAACAATAATCGTTAAGAACTTTCGTCTCAGCTCATTTGTTATGTGGGCGATACAGGGCTCGAACCTGTGACCTCATCCACGTCAAGGATGCGCTCTAGCCAACTGAGCTAATCGCCCCTCATATGAAAAAGCATTGCACTAAACGCAGATGAGTCAAAATAAATTAGACTCATAATACTTTTTCATGTGAGGGGCTATGGGCCCCACACTTGGCACTTTTATTATGTCAGCACAGTTAAATATATCAAAAAATATACTTCTAATCAATTATCAGAACCTATTTGACCGATAATAATCTCCAAAACTCTATCAAGCTCTACTACTCCAACCATCTCTTTATTTTCATTTATAACAATAGCTAATTCTGTTCTATTTTTCTTGAATTTTTCTAATAAATCGTCCAATTTTTCATCCATCGAAACCAGTAAAGGGTTAGTAATAAGCAAATCAGCTACTAAGAGACGATTATAACCTTTCAATAAGGCAGTCATAGCTGTTAGACGATTTATTATTCCCACCGGTTTTTTATCTTGTTTTTTAGAAACTACCGGTAGATAAAGATGGTGTGAACTAGTAATTATATCTTTTATTTCAAATAGAGACTGATCCTCTCTGATAAATACTATATCTTCTATTTTTTCTTTTAAATCCCTAACTTTTAAATCGTTGAGTATAAAAGCTTTCTTTATTAAAGCCTTCTCATCTGCTTCAATAGAACCCTCCTGACCGGCCAAATCAACCAAAAACGATATCTCTTCTTCTGAGGTTAATTTAGTGTCTTGGGAACGAATAGTTAAGGGTCCGGTAATCTTCATCACCAACCAAGCTAAGGGTTTAAAAATAAATGACAAGAACAATAGAAAAATAGCTGAATTAAGAGCAATAAAACGATAATATCTCTCCCCTATTCTTTTGGGGATAATTTCCGAAAATACCATCATTATAAAAATAACAACTCCTGAAGTAACTCCTAACCACTCTGAACCAAAACGAGCTGTTACTAAAGCACCGATAAACATACTACCGCCAATAGTTACTATATTTGATAAAGAAACAATAGTGACAATAGCTGTCTCGCTTTTTTTCTTCAAGAAACGTAGAATTCTGGCTCGCCAACTTTTTTTAGACCAAAACTCTATCTTAACCAAAGAGGCTGAAAAGAAGGCCGCCTCAGTCATGGAGATAATGGCATTCAAAAAGACTATTCCTAAGATAATTAAAATTATATTTAACATCTATACATATTACCTTATTTTTTTCTTAACTGAAATAGAATATTTTTCTAAAGCATAAGTTAAAACTTGGTGATGAATTTTTTCTTTATTTTTCTTTAAAAAATTGATAATTTCTTTAGGATGTTTAACTGAAGCTGATTTTAACATCCATCCACAACCTTTTCTAACTAAATCTTCCCCATCTTGCCATAATCTTTCGGAGATTATAAAAACATCATTTAGATTGTTTTCTATAAAATAACCCTCTCTAGAAGATTTAATAAAACTAACCGCCGAAGCTCTCCTTAACCATCTATTACCAGAAATCGTCCATTTGTTTTTTAAAATACTTTTTAGTTTAGGATATTTATAAATCATTGGGCCAGTAATATGTAAACAAAAATCATCACATTTGCTCCAATTATCAATATATTTAACTAACCACTTTTCAAAAATAAAAAAATCTTTCTCTATAAAAAAATCCTGTCTATAAACTAACCAAGCAACAGCAATAGTTGCCTCTTCATTTTTACTATTTTTAAAAAGATCTTCCGCCAATTTAAAAACTTCCGTCTTATTTAAATTAAAAATATCTTTCTTGTATTTTTTAGCCAAAGATCTAACTACTGGAGTTCTAACTCCATAACAAGAAACTTTTTCTTTGTAAAATCTTCGAACTCCCTTTTTGTATTCCTTGTCAATATTTTCTCTTAAATCTCGCCGAATATTTTTTAATATAATTCCTCTCATTGAAATAATTATACTTAAAAAATCTAACAAAAAAAAGGCCGTCGAAACACCGCGACGGCCTGTAATGAGAAGATGATAGAAACTATATCAGGCTACCACCTTTGTACTCGTGATATCCCAATATACTATGCTCATCTCCTTCCAGTCGGACGAATTCTCGTCCCGAAAAACAATCGAAAGAGTTCTCGTCCGGCCAATTTCGATAATCCATTGAATTGCCATTCAGGGCTTCTAGTCCCCGTCCTCCCCAAAAGATTCCTTTGGAATATGCTTGAGTCAGGGCTTCTTTGACTATGAGAATGGCCTTCTTGTAATACCACCCCCAATAGTGCATTACCCAAACGGGATTATTGTTGTAGAAAATAGTAGTCAAACCAGATGATTTTGACGAATTGGACGTAACTGAATAGATATCAGTCAACATCAAGTCGTCTTCCCGGAAAACAACATACTTATAACCGGGCAACTCGGCAATTTTTGACTTCTTGCCCTCACCAGCCCAGCCGGCCAACATAGCTTTGAAAAAGAATTCTTTCAAACTCTCCGATTCTTTCTTGGTCATAACAACCACCTCCTTTCTGTTTCTATTACTAAAACATATAAAGATGATTGTCAATACCCAAAGGTAATGTGTCCACTTTTTAGGGTACAGATTATAGGTCATAGGCGGATTTATCCGCCGGAACTTTGTATAGGCGGAGGGGATGGAATTCGTCCCGCTTTTTCTAATTCGCTTCGCTCATAAGAACGCTGGGCGCGGCTCGGCAACAAGTATTCTTCGCTTCGCTTCGAATCTTGTATACCGCCTCCGCCGTTTGGATCATACCCTCTCTCGCAAATCAATGTCCTCGGCGCTATGCGCCTGCGTCCTTATTGGCGGAGGGGATGGGATTCGAACCCATGGTGCGATTGCTCGCACGCACGCTTTCCAAGCGTGTGCCTTCGACCACTCAGCCACCCCTCCGTATATTTGTTATATAACTTTTATTAGCGACGTAGAGTGAGCGAAATGAAAATGTTTTTACATTTTCATTTCCGAACCGAGGAGCTAATATAGGTATAATAC
>Ga0129302_1003578_pt1 | contig 10585 bp, 11 predicted proteins | sample BlaSprsedimmetaG_FD_94476 | JGI IMG/M metagenome (GOLD analysis project Ga0129302, IMG submission 94476) | Hot spring sediment bacterial and archeal communities from California, USA to study Microbial Dark Matter (Phase II) - Blank Spring... | ecosystem: Environmental > Aquatic > Thermal springs... | reverse complement strand
GTATTTGGTTGTATCGGCGGTGGCGAGGACGTGGTCGTTCAAACCACAACGACACTAAGGCGTGCAACCACTACTACTTTAAGCCAGGACATACAGGATTTTAAGGTGGCGGTAAACGCCCAAAACTACCAGTCCTGCGGTAAGATAGAGAATGTTAGGGTCAGGGACGTCTGCATAAGGGACATTGCAGTCGCAAAACTTGAGGGAGGAGAGTGCCAGCGAATCCAAAGCTCGAGCATAAGAGACACATGCTACCACAAGATTGCGATAGAGACTGGAGACGGGAAACTCTGCAGCAACGTTGAAAACAACATAATCAAAAACGAGTGCGTCAAAAGGACTGGGGGATAAAAGAATCCCCCACCCAAGATTTTATTTTTTATATTTTAATCTTCCTCATGGTGCGTGAATCCAGACGCCTTTATCCCTTCTATAACCGCCTTAGGATTAGTGTGGTATTTGTTGAAAAAATCTATCACGTCAGAAGTCTCGCGGATTCCCGCACCCACCATGTATTCAAGTATTTTTGAGCGTATGAGAATCTCCTTGTCCAGTCTTTTTTTGGCCACCCCGCAGGCTTTCGCCATCTTCTCCTTCAAGAGTATGGGGTATTCTGAACGCCTGATTTCATCGTTCGCCTGATCGTATGAGTATATTACTCCAAGCTGGACCACGTCCTTTTCAACGCCTGCGACTTCAGTGACTTCGGTAACGCGCCTTATCAGACCGCGTTTTCGGTCGAATATCCTGTGGGTCACCACAATCAAGTCCAAAAGGGGTATCATTCGGATTGGAACGTTCATGGGCTCCCCCATAAGGCGTATAGTAGTTTCTCTCGCATTGTTGGAGTGTATCGTCCCCATGCTGCCCTGAAGACCGATGTCCATTGCGACGAAAAGTGTTTCAGCCTCGTTCCCGCGGACTTCCCCGACTATGACGCGGTCCGGCCTCATGCGGAGGCTGTTTTTCAATAGATTGTCCATCGACATCTTCTTGCTTGAAGTAGTCGCGGAAGATGCTTCAAGAGGCACCCAGTTTTGGAGGAATTCAAAGTTCAATTCCAGCGTGTCCTCCACAGTGACTATCCGCTCGGTTCTCGGAATGAACATTGCCATGGCGTTTAATAGCGTTGTTTTTCCAGAGCCCGCGCCCCCCGCAATAACAATTTCCATTGGATTCAGCCCGAAACCTTCCACGCAAAGCCAGAGGAATCCCGCAAGCTCGTAGTTGAGCGTCCCAAGCTCTATCAAGTCGAGGATTGTATAGGGCTTCTTCTTGAACTTTCTGATTGTGACGGCCGGCCCGTATGGCGCGGCCGGCGGTATTGCGACGTTGGCGCGGGAGCCGTCTGGCATGTGGGCGTCAAGAAGAGGAGACTCCTCGTTTACAGGCCGTCCGACATAATTTGAAAGCCATGCTATCATGTCGTCAAGCGGCTCTGGCGTTTCATAAGATATGTTTGTCGCGCACATTCCAAGATGCCTGTGGACCACGTATACGGGAGTCCCTATCCCGTTCACCATCACTTCCTCCAGGTTTTCATCGCGGATGAGCGGGCCGAGCCTGCCGTACCCCAGGAAAATCTTGTCGATAAGCCGGCTTACGACTTCACCGGTGTTTTCGATTTTTTTACCGGTCTGCGCTATCTTTTCCTTAAGGTAAGTCCTTAGGAAAGCCTCCTTCTCTGTTGAACTGTGGAGTTTGGAGACTTCCTTCATTACTTTTGAATAGTCTGATATTATGTTTCTCGCGTTTTCTATTATCGAGTTTTCCGCCTCGCTGAATTCCGGAGCCAATACTATGTAGTAGGGCATCTTCTGGTCTTCAGTCCGGATTATCTTGACGTTTTCGTATTCGGCGAGCACTTCAGACATCTACTTCGGCCTCGAGATGATATTGAGATTCTGAAAGTATAAATAGTTTTGCTCAAATGATTTGGGGTTTTGGAAGAAATTTTCCTCCCACGAGAGGACAGTATATCGGAAGGTTCGCCTCATTCAAACAGGTTTCGCCCGGTTTTTTTCCGCCGGATATTACGCCGAAAAACTGTTTTTTGGAGAGAATGCTTTCGACGGTTTCCTCGTCTTTTAATGAGATTTTCAGGCTTCCGTCGGAGAAATTCAAAAGTTTTTCGCATTCAGCGAGCATATTCCGGCTTGCGAGCGCGTGGACTTGCGCCCCCCGCCTCATCATATGCCAGCATGCCAGAACGTCGTCTTGGTTTTCGACTATTGCGAGCAGTAGCGCCTCGCACCCGTAGGGCAGTCCTCCGACGCCTGGAAATATTTCCGAGAAGATGAATGTCTTGTCTTCCAAGACTTCGATGTGGAGCGTGAAATCTGGTTTGGTCAAATTCACGGGGTTTCCAAGCTCCCGCTTTAGGAGGGCTCCGACATCCTCCTCGATTTCCTTGCTTGTTTTCGCAAACCCGCTGGTGCGTCTTGCCCGGACGGCAAATGATTTTCCGGCGGAAAGTTTTTGTCTTGCATGCCCTATGCTTTTCTCCAGTATAGCATTCATGCCTGAGTCAGTCATAATAACGGGGCTTGCAGACTTGACGCCGAAAACATTTGAAGCAACTTCGGCGGCGCCTTCACACTGGGGGGTTAAGAGTATCCTGTGGCGGAGGTTTGTCGTCCTGCAGTCAAATCCTTCTTTGGAAAGGCGCCAGAGTATGTTTGAATTCAGTTTGTCGCGGAAGACGCGTTGCGTGTGGCCGGACTTCAAAAATATCTCGCCATAGCGGACGAGCACTGCATCATAATCCATTTATTGTTCGCGGGTTTTCGGCGGTTGTTCGCGTCCCCCAAGCATGGCCTGGATTTCGACCCTCATCTCATTGAGTTTGGAGGCCATCTTTTTCTCCTGTTTTTCGAGGACTGATATCTTCGCCTGAGAAGACTCCTTGTCGTCTGATAGTTTTTTCACGCACTCGTCTTTTTTGGTCTCCAAGATTATTGAGCCGACCATCCGGTAGATTTTCCCATCCCCGAAACCCTCCATTTCTTTAAGAGCGTTTTCGGAATCCATGCCCTGGAGCATCAACTGCTGTTTTTGGACTGCAATCATCTGAAGCTGGTTTTGAAGGTTTTGGAATTGAGCCAGCTTGTCCTGAACCTGTTTGGGAACATCCATCATTTAACCCCGGTATTTTTTTATTGTGATTTCAGCGTCTTAAGCTTGGATGAGCTTGAGGCTTGTCGCAATCCAGCGCAAGTGCGAGTTCAACGCCGCCCTCAACGCGTTAAGGTCGCCCGCCTCTATTTCAACCCTCAGGCATCCATCGTGATAGTTGATTTCAACGTTCGAGCGCTCGTAGTCTTCAGCCCGCGCCTCAAAGCCGACCGACTTGATTATCGTGTCGGCGTCCTTTGGGGAGAGGGGTATTTCGACTTGGAGGGTGTTCATCTCGCGTAAACTTCCTGGACCGCGCCCTCGCGAGGCTGTTTTATCCAGATGTTGCTCCGCTTTTGCTTGCAGCTCGTGCACTTCAGCTTGCTCCTGAGCAAGTCCTTGTACTCGAATTCCGCCCCGCATTCAATGCACTTGTAAGTCATCTTCAGAATCAAACCTCAAAATTTTTTATTTAGTCTTGGTTGAAGGCGTGTGCGCTCCGCCGGTGTATTCCGCGCCACACGACTTGCACGTCCATATTCCGCAAGCCTTCCTCTTGACCGTCTTTTTCCCGCACGACTGGCATGAAGACTGCTTCCGCTTCTGGTCTTCAATGGTCTTGACGTTCTCCCTGATTTTCCTTGAGAGTCTCGCCCCATACCGTCCCGGGCTTCCGACTTTTTTAGTGTGGCTGTACATTTTTTGGTGCCTCCTATTATACGTGCGCTTTATTTAAAAATGGGCGTGCGGGGGGTTAGGACTCTATTTTTTTCCTAACCTGTTTCGCCGACTTGAATGCCTTGTCTATCAGGTCTTCGGCTTCGGCTATCGTGAATCGGCCTTCACCGCCCTTCTGCATGGCGTTAACCTCTTTTTCGGTCGTGGTGATGGTCAGCCTCGCGTCAAGCGCGTATTCCTCCTGCATGTTTGGGTCTGCGATTATCGTGTCCGCGATTTTCGCGAACGTCAGGGGTATTGGAGTGCAGGTTATCGGAAGCTTCCCGTCCCATTCTCCGGAAATAATCTTACCGTCCTCGAGTTTGGGCATTCTCGCGTCCAATAGAGCCGCCATTGCCGCAAGCGCCGACGCGTCTATCAGGTTTCCGTGGTTGTCCATCATGTGGAGGTCTATGAAAACCGTCCAAACCTTGTTTTCCTCTATGAAGAGCTTGTCTACGTCAATGCATCCGGACTCGCGGATTCCCCGGTCCACGACTCTTGCGAGTTCGACCGAGTTTTCCCTTGGAGGCCCGAGCTCGAAGTCGGGGCTTGCTATCGGGCGTAATTCCGCGCTTGTCGTCATGATGCCGGACGTCGGCCTGTCAGAGTATGGTTCTCCGAGCCCGACGCTGATTCCCGCGATGACTTGGGTGTCGCCGAGTTTCACGAGGGCTGAGCCGGACGACTTTTCTTTGGCGTAGCCTTTCACGACTTCTATCGGCCTTGCCTCGTCGTATTTTCTGCCGTCAACTCGTCTTCCCTCCTTCAAAAGGTTTGTGATATAGTCTTTGACAATGTATTTTGTTACGTCCATTTTCTTACTCCTTCCTGTTCAGGCTCCCTATGAGAGTCTTCTTCATCATCTCATACACCTGCATCGCCCCGTCTACCGCCAGGTTCAACGCCTTCGAGTATTCGTCTCTTGTGAGCTTTCCGTCCATCTGCAATAGCACTATGTCTTTTGAGAGGGGTGTTATCGCCACCGGAACGTCCGCCTGCCCGAAGTTGTCTTCTTCTTTGCCGAGGTCCAGTACTATGTGGTCGTTGATTTTTCCGGCGGCGCATGCGACAACCATGTCTTTCATCGGGACTCCCGCGTCCGCGAGGGCGAGTGAAGCGCATGTTAATGCCGCGCACCGTGTGCCGGCGTCGGCTTGGAGTACTTCGACGAACACGTCTATCACGGTGTTGGGATAGTCTTCGGTTTCGACGACCGCGGTCAATGCTTCGGAGCTTATCTTGCTGATTTCAACGCTCCTCCTGTCGGGTCCCGGCCTTTTCCTGTCGTCGACGCTGAATGGCGCCATATTGTAAGTGTATCTTACGACCGCCTTGGTCGGATTCTGCATGAATTTCGGGTGTAGTTCGCGTGGGCCGTATACCGCCGCAATCACCTTGTTTTTGCCCCACTCAACGTACGCCGAGCCTTGAGGCCTTTTGAGGACTCCGAGCTCCATCTTGATTTCCCTTAACTCTTCGGGCTTGCGTCCGTCCAGGCGCACCCCGTTTTTTATCAGTTTCATGTCTGTGTTTCCGCTCATTTTTACCAAACTCTTTTTTTTAATTCTTAATCATTTCGTCGAGCATTGCGCCCACCCGGTCTGTTAGTCCGGGCGTGTGCGCCTGCTCTTCAATCGTCTTTATTGTCTTTACCGCAATGTCGGTTTTATCGCCGTTAATCCAGATTAGGCCGTTTTGGCCGACCATTATCCTGCACCCGGTTTTTTCTTTTATCATGTTTATCATGCTCTTTTTTTTGCCGATGACTCTTGGAATCTTTTTCGGGTCGACTTCTATCACCACTCCGCCCTCGAGCTTCCAGGGGCTTGCGAGCTGGGGTTCTTTAGTCTCGCCGACTGACACGACTTTCGCGTTTACTATGTCGCCTGGCGACAGCTCCACTTCTTTCCTGTGTTTGTCGTCGCCCCCCCTGATTACGCCGGGGTACGGCGAGTGTATGTCTACCAGCTTTACTTTCCCGAAGTCGTCTGAGACTATTCCTGTCACGAAGTCTCCCGGCTTTGCGATGTAGGCGCCCCGCACGGGTATGACTGATACCGTCTCGTCCCGTATGTTTACCAGGCCCCTCATGAGGCTGTAGGCTTTCCCGTCCTTGATGTAGACGTTTTCCCCTTTCCTGACGTTTTCCCCGAGAAGCTGTCCGGGGTATGATACGCTTCTTTCCTCCACATTGAATTGCGCTTTGCCCATCTTTAATCGATTTTTTTCACTTCGGCTTCACCGTGGCATCGGTTGTTGAGCTGGCTGTAGAACTCGTCTTGCAGTCCTCCAGGCATCTCCATCACGACATACTGGTTTTCGCCCTTCCACTCTTCTTTTTTCACGCTCCCGTATTCCCGGAGCATGTGGTATAGTTTTCCGGCGTGCATGCCGGGTATTTTGACCGCCAGCTGGACGGTCTCGAATTTTATGGGGATTATCGGGCGGATTGCCTTCATGACCGCCTCCACCTGCTCTTTCGCGGACTTGTTGAGTTCTATGTGGACTTTCGCCTCGTCCATCGCCTTTGAAATCCTCTCCGGCGGGTGGGGGGTCTTGGTCTGCGGGTTTATCGCGTTTCTCGCTATTGTGGCGACAACCTGTTTTCTCTTGGCTTCCAGCATCTGCTTCTTTTTTTCCGCGGTAAGCTGGATTTCGCCTTTTTCGAGTATGATTTTGGCTATTTCCGTTATTTCCGTGGTCTGGAAGAATTTTTGTATGTTTTCTTCCGCTGCCTTGTCGGCTTTGGCGGCGTCTTTGAAGACGAATTCTGAGGCGAGCACGTCGCTTAAATCTACTTGGTCGCCCGCCTTGTATTTGTAGGCTTGTTCCGCATCAACCAGTATCTCGTATGTTTCACCGGCTTTTTTGATGCGTGCTACAACTGCATCTTCAAGACTCGTCATCTTCCATTAAAGTCTTTTTTTGAGAGAAAGTGTGTTTCCCACTTCCTGAAATGAATGTTGTTTTCTTGTGCTCCCGCCTTATTCTTCTTTTTCCTTCTTCTCTTTTTGGGGAGTCTTTTTTACTTGTCCTGCAACGTTGTCGAGCGCTTTTTGGAGTTCTTGTTTGGGAACTCTTTTGAATTCGTTTTCTTTTTCGATTACTATGACGTCCAGGTCTTCCGGCTTCAGCTTGCCCTGGGATACTTGTGAGAGTCCGAGTATTGCTAGGTCGAGTGCTTCAGTCCTGCTCATGTCTTTCTTGTATTTTTCTTCGAACATTTTTTCGACGTCCCGCTTGCCCATTCCGATTGCGCCGGCATAGTATTCTGTGAACGCGCCGGACGGGTCGGTCTCGTAGAGGTGGGCTGTGTTGTTTACTCCCGCGATTAGTAGTGCTGTCCCGAAGGGTCTTGCACCCCCGTATTGGGTGTAGGCTTGTTTTATGTCGCACACGTGTTTTGTGAGCGTGGTTACGGAGATTGGTTCGCCGTAGACGAGCTTGTTTCGCTGGCATTTCAACCGACCTTCCTCGACCAGGCGTCTTGCGTCGGCGACAAGCCCGCTTGTTGCTACTCCAATATGGTCGTCTATCTTGAATATTTTCTCGATGCTTTTCGGCGAGACTAATGGTGTGAGAAGGCTTTTGTCGACTCCGAGTATGACGCCGTCCTTGTAGGTGACTCCTACCGCGGTCGTCCCCCTCTTTACAGCTTCGCGTGCGTATTCTACCTGGAATAGTCGTCCGTCCGGACTGAATACCGTGATAGCCCTATCGTATGCGGCGGATGCGGCTGATGGATACATTCTGTTTTCACTCTCCCGTTTTTTAGACTATCACAATAAGGATTTCCTATTTAAAAAGGTATTTTAGATGTAGTGGACTCCCCCGTCGTTTAGTATGAGCCTGCTTTCACCGTTGAATATCAGGCGGGTGCCGTTCAAGTAGACTGTCGCACCCTGTAATGTCAGTTCCCTGCCGTCTGATATTGTCAGGTCTCCAACATGTGATGCCAAGAACGCGCCGGGATAGCAGGTTTCCAAGCCATCGACAGTCCAGTCGCCGGGGAGGGGGTGGCCGTGTTCTATCACACAGTTTGAAGTGTTTGTGACAAAAGGTTTCAGGTAGACTCCGGTTGCTACTGTTGTTGTCCCGTCGCTTGCCGTGAAATAATGCCGGTGGGTGCCGACGCCGCTGATTATCGTGATGTTTTGGTATGTTGCGCCAGTATTGTATGCGCCAGCAATCTTTTCCATGTAATAGTTTGCTCCGTCGAGTACGACGCGTATGAATGAGGGCGCCTCGTTTTCCGCGTCAGTATAGACTACCGTGAAATTGAATATGTTGCCGGTCTCGTTGATTATCGGGGTGACGTTGGGCGAAGTCAGTGTTGGTGGGGAATTCGCAAGAGTAGTCGTAGTCGAACTCGACGAGGATGAGGTGGTAGTCGGGACTGTGGAGGATGTTGTGGAAGAGCTAGTGCTTGAGGAAGAGGTTGTGGATGAACTAGTGGTTGTTGTGGGGAATAGTTCTTGTGCTGCGGCCTCGATGTCTATCCTCGGTTTTGTCACATCTCTTGTGACTAGCACCCCAGTATCGATTAGGGCTTGTTTTATGTCGGCTGGCGCGAGATTGGTGGAATCCCGAAGTTGGGAGTAATGGTTTAGTAGTGCCGCGGCTCCGGCAACGTGCGGTGTAGCCTGAGAGGTTCCACCCATCCATATCTCTGAAGCATATATGACAGCGCCAGGTGCAAACAAGTCTAGTATTTCACATCGGTTGGTAAAGCATGTTACTTTGTCTATTGCTGTTGAAGTATCAGTGCAAGACGTCCAAGCTATGCCTCCAAGATTCTGATCATATACTGCTCCTACTGAAACACATTTTTCAAGACATGCAGGGTAGGTTATCCCCGCTGTGTTGGCTTCATTTCCAGATGCAGCCACGACGAATATTCCAGCATCCCAGGCATCAGAGATACTTTGTGTTGTACCACCATCTCCAATGAATCCCGCACATGTCGATGTGCTACAGGTATGATAAGTTGGGACGCCTATGCTCATTGTTATTACTGAGATGTTCAAATCAACCCTATTGTCGATGCACCATTCTATTGCACTGTTTACATAGTCAAAGTTACCGCCACCAGCCGCGTTTAGTACTTTTAATGCAGCAATATTTGCTCCGGGCGCAATCCCAGTGTAGGTGGGATCAGTTGAAGCGACTATTCCTGCGACATTTGTGCCATGACCATGGTCGTCCATGGGATCATCATCATCGTTTACAAAATCATGTCCTGCAATCACCTTGGAGTTTGGGAATGCTGCTCCACCCAGATCCAGATGAGAGTAGTTTACACCAGTATCCAACACGCATACAGTCTGGGCTACGCCTGTAACGTAGTCCCCGTTTACTTGTTGCGCCCAGACTTCCGGTGCATTTATTTGAGGTGCGCTTTGCGCGAGTGTGATATATGCCATGGCTATCTCCTCTATTGATTCTACTTCAGGCATCAGTTCTAGTTGTTCTATTGTTTTCTTATCAGCCTCAAGCGTTACAATGTTGGAGTGTGACATCTTGAATCTCAACTTGTAAGTTGAACTGTTGAGTTTCGCCAAGACTTTATCCTGGGTTTTACCGTATGATTTCCGCTTTGCCTCGAAGATCTTATCCAGTTTCTCTTGTTTTGATAGTTTTTTTGATGATAATTCAACCTCATTCAATTCAGCCTGAAGTAATGGATCATCCTGAAGGTTTACCTGTATCTTTAGCCTCTCGTCGTCTTCTCCGAGTGTGTCGATTTGTTGGAGTAGTTGTGGTCCGAGCTTGTAGTATTTTGCCTTGAGGGTTACCGCGTCGTTTTGCGTGCTTGTGTTTGTGTCGGCTGGCGTGAGGGTGAATGTTTGTTGCTGTGCGCTGATGAGGAGTGTGAGGAGTGTTAGTGCCGCCAGTATTGTGAGGATGGTTTTTGTTCCAGCCATGTTTGGATTATATGTTTGTTTTGATTATATACCCTGGTTTTGGGTTTTTTTATGTTTTGTTTTAGAATTAATTGTTATTGGTGAGCGGGCGTGGGTTTTGACTTGGATGGTTGGGTTGGGGAGGCTTCGTTTTGGCGCAAGGTTTTCGTGGTTTTCGGGCTTGGTTTTTTGGCGAGATTGTTTTTGAACTTGTTTTTTCACTTCCGGTGGGGTTGGCGTGCCGTCAACCAGATTGAGTTGTGGTTTTATGCCGGTGTTGCTGACGGAAGCTACGTCAAATATTTGCATGGCGGGTGGCTGGATCCGACCGTCTGGATTCTGCGTCCGCTGGGTTTTCTCCTGCCCCGTGATTTTTTGGCGTATGGAGTCGGGTTTGCCGGAGTCTTCCTTTCCGCTTTGACTGGAGTATTGGTTTATGTTTTGGTGAGGCAGAGTCAGGAGGGGAGGACCGCGGTCTATTCCGCCCTGATTTACTCGTTTATGGTCGAGGTTTTGGCTTTGTCTACTGTTTCCTTCACTCACGGGCTCGTCCAGATTCCCCTGATGCTTTCACTTATGGTTGTCGCGGGCAGGCTTGCGGATTCCTCGTCGAGGAGGGAGGGTCTTTTGCTTTCCGGACTGTATCTCGCCATCGCGTTTTTCGGATTTAGGGTGAATGTTGAGATGAGTGTGGGAGTGTTTATTTCTATCGCCTACGCGCTGGGCTTGACAGTCAAAAAAGAGTATTCGGGCGTGTATGCGGGCTTAGTCTGTCTTGCAATAGTCTTGGGTGGAATCCTGATTCTTCCGCCTGTTTTGGCCGGCGTCGTCGGACGCCTGCCCCAGGG
>Ga0129302_1003572_pt1 | contig 10597 bp, 11 predicted proteins | sample BlaSprsedimmetaG_FD_94476 | JGI IMG/M metagenome (GOLD analysis project Ga0129302, IMG submission 94476) | Hot spring sediment bacterial and archeal communities from California, USA to study Microbial Dark Matter (Phase II) - Blank Spring... | ecosystem: Environmental > Aquatic > Thermal springs... | reverse complement strand
CCGCCAGGCCGCGCTGTTCTTCATGGCGGACAGGGAGTACGGCACCCGCGTCGCGGCCGGGCTCAAGCTCGACCCGAAGCAGGTCGAGGAACTGGCCGGGCTGACGCAGACGGAGCGGGTCGAGCGGACTTCCTGACCCCGGCCCGCACCGTTTCGGTTTGACCGGCCCGGCCCCGGCGGCAGAATGGAGGCGATGCATTGTCCCCGCTGTCGAGAACCCGTTCTGAACGAGGTCCAGGTCGGAACGATTGCGGTTGATGTCTGCCCCGAATGCCGCGGGACCTGGTTCGACACCGGCGAACTGGCGGCAACCCTCCGTGCCGGCGAACTGCCCGCGGAACTGCGCGGCCCGACGGAACCCGGGCCGGAAGAACCGCGGTCGGCAGTCCTCCGCCAACCGCGCGCGCACCCGGCCCCGGAATCGGATCTGCCCTGTCCGCGCTGTGGGCGCGTCCTCGACCGGTACTGGTACGCCGCCGAGCCCGGCCGGACCTTTCTCGTGGACGGCTGTCGGCAGGGTCACGGCGTCTGGCTGGACGCCGGCGAACTGGAACTCGCCCGGAACCTGTTGCCCCGATTCGCGGCCGAAGCCGAGGCCTTCTCGAGAAGCGGGAAGCTCGACGAAACGCTCGGCCGGCTGGAACGGCAGGGCCTGGCCGACCGCCTGCGGCTCGAGGTCACCAATATCATCCGGGCCTGGCTCGGCCGCTGACGCGGCCGCATCCACGATGCCGACCGAATCCGTACCCGCGCCCGGTTTGACGATGGCCGCGGGGTCTGCAGAATGAGAGATATGCCTCAAACAGCGCCGCTGATAGTCCCGGTGGATGGCCTGCTGGCCCGCACGCTGGAGCTCGACGGCCAGCTTTGTTTCCGCTGTCCCCTGCTTGAGGACCCGCGCACCGCGCCGGACCCGGAATGCCCGGTCCACTTCCGCGACCTCGCGCCGGTGCTCCAAGGACCGCGCTCCGGGGTGCTGGCCTCCGTCACCGGGGGAAGGACCGTCGCCTACGCGGTGTTCGGCCCGCCCGCCGTCTTCCGCAACGCGCCGGACCTGCCTTTCGAGCTGGACGATGACGCCCTGCTCATCGCCGCGTTGTACGCAATCCCGGAAGCCCGGGACGACAACACCGACGTTGACCTGCTGATTGCGGTCATCCGGTTCGCCGCCGAGCAGGGCTTCACACGGCTGCAGGCGGTCTGCCGTGACGACCCGGCGGAGAGCCCGGAGCCGAGAACCGCGGTCATCCGCGCGGCCGGGTTCGAGCTCACCGAACCGGAGCGCGGGCTCAGGCTCGGCACGCTGACCGTTAGTTCGTGGGGCGCACCGGCGAAACCGACCGAGGAGGCGAGTTGAAAGTCCATACCGACGAAATCCGGCTCGAAACCGAAGGCTTCTGTGATATCCGGGACGTGAGCGCCGAGGTCGGCCGCGTCGTCGCCGACTCGGGCATCAGGACCGGGCTGGTCTGCGTCGGCTGTCCGGGTTCGACGACCGGCGTCACCACCATCGAGTTCGAGCCGGGCGCGGTCGCGGACCTGAAACGGGCGCTGGAGAGCCTGGCACCGGAGAAGGGCCGTTACGACCACAATGCGACCTGGGGCGACGGCAACGGCTTCGCCCACCTGCGCAGTGCGCTCGTCGGCACCTCGCGGACTTTCCCGGTGCGCGACGGCGCTCCCGCGCTCGGCACCTGGCAGCAGGTGGTCTTTCTCGATTTCGACAACCGCTCGCGCCGGCGGACGGTCATTGTCACGGTGATGGGAGATTCAGAGTGATTCGCGCTTCCGCTGAGTGACCTGCTTGAGAGCAGTAATCGGAGTCATACTGATTATGAGTCACGGGCGGCCCAGGTTCACGGCAAAAGGGTTGACCGAGCCGATTCATCGAATCCGGACCGCCGTGCTCACTAGTTACGACGCGGATTCCGGGAAAAGGGTTCGGCGACGCTCTTGAGCACCGTCGCCGACCTGGTGGTAGTCGGTGGCGGCGCCGCCGGCCTGGCCGCGGCCGCGGCCGGCACCCGGCTCGGACTAAGTGTCCTGCTCCTCGAGAAGACGGACCGTTGCGGCCACAAGCTCGCCCTGACCGGCGGCCGCAAGTGCAACTTCACCCACGCCGAAACCCCGCGGGAGATGGCCCGCCGTTTCGACTGCGACCCGAAGCCGCTGTTGCCGCTCCTGCGCCGGTTCCCGTACCAGCGGGTGGTGAACTTCTTCGGCTCGCTCGGCATCAACGCCCGGGCGGGCGAGGACGGCTGTGTCTGGCCCGCCGACACCGACGGGCCGGGCCTGCGCGACCGGCTGGTGGACGCCGGGGGCGAGGTGCGGACCGGCGTTCGGGTCACCGGCCTGCGGCGGGAGAACGGGGGCTGGCGGGTGCAGGCCGACTCGGGCGAGTTTGCCGGCCGCAACCTGCTGGTCGCGACCGGCGGGGCCAGCTACCCGCACACCGGCTCGACCGGCGACGGGCTGGCGTTCTGCCGCGCGCTCGGCCTGGCGGTGACCGACTGGTTCCCGGCGCTCTGTTCGCTCCGGCCGGACCGGCCGGTGAAGCACCTGGCCGGCAACGCCCGGGGCCGGGTGGCGATGGCGCTCGAGATTGACGGCCGGGTCGCGCGCCGGGCACAGGGCCATTTCCTGTTCGCGCACAACTACGTCACCGGCTCCGCGATTCTCAACCTGTCCGGCTACGCCGCCCGGGCGCTGGCCGAGAGCCGGCCGGTCGCGCTGGTCGCGGACTGGATGCCGGGTACCGCCCCGGACCGCTTGCGCGAGGAGTTCGAGCGGCTCCGGCGCGATTCCGGCCGCCGCCGGCTCGCCAATGCGCTGGCGAGCCGGATATCACGCCGGTTCGCGGACGACCTGGTGCGGCATTGCGGCATCCCGGCGGACCGGGTGCTGGCCGAGCTGACCCGGCCCGAACGCGACCGGGTGCTGGCCGAACTCAAGGCGACCCGGTTCGACATCACCGGCACCGAGCCGATGGAACGGGCAACCGTCACCGGCGGCGGGTTGAAGCTGGACGAGGTCGAACTCGCGACCGGCCGGGTCGGGCGTCTGCCCGGCCTGTATGCGGCCGGGGAACTGCTCGACACCTGGGCCGAGACCGGCGGCTACAACCTGCATTTCGCCTGGGCGACCGGCATCGCGGTCGCGGAGGCGGTCGCGGGCCGGGAGTTGCGGTAGCGAAACCCGGGCACCGCTCTCGCCCGCCCCTGCTTGACTCACCGCCGACCGGTTCTACAATCAGCGCGAATGCGTTTCATCGCCGACCTTCACATTCACAGCCGGTTTTCCCGCGCCACCAGCCGGGAGATGGAAGTGCCGATGCTCGACCGGTTCTGCCGCCGGAAGGGCATCGCCCTCTGCGCGACCGGCGACTTCACCCATCCCGAGTACCGCCGCCTGCTCAAGGAACAGCTCGAACCGACCGGCGACGGACTCTTCCTTCACGGCGAAACCCGTTTCATCCTCAATGTCGAGGTGTCGAGCATCTACTCGGTCGGCGGCCGCCTGCGGCGGATTCACAACCTCGTCTTCGTGCCCGATTTCGAAACCGCCGAGGCGTTCAGCGCAATGCTCGGCCGGTACGGCAAGCTCGAAAGCGACGGACGGCCGACGGTCGGGCTGTCGAGCTACGAGATGCTCGCCCGCCTGCTCGAGCTGAACGAACGGGCCTTCCTCGTGCCCGCGCACATCTGGACGCCGTGGTTCTCGCTCTACGGTTCGAACTCGGGCTTCGACAGCATCGAGGAATGCTTCGGGGATTTGAGCGACCACATCTTCGCGGTCGAAACCGGTCTCTCCAGCGACCCGCCGATGAACTGGCGGCTCTCCGCGCTCGACCGCCGGACGCTGATTTCCAACTCCGATGCGCATTCACCGGCAAAGCTCGGTCGCGAGGCAAACGTCTTCGACTGCGAGCTCGGCTACGACGCGGTGCTCGACACGCTCAGGAACAAGGACGGCCGGCGCCTGCTCCACACCATCGAGTTCTTCCCCGAAGAAGGCAAGTACCATTACGACGGCCACCGCAACTGCAGGATCGTGATGTCGCCCGAGGAGGCGCGCCGGGCCGGCAATACCTGCCCGATGTGCGGCCGGCGGCTGACCATCGGCGTGCTCCACCGGGTCGAGGAGCTCGCCGACCGGAAGGCGGACGCGGTCCCGGCCGACGTCATCCCCTTCCGCAGTCTGGTGCCGCTGGCCGAGATCATCGCCGAGGCGCTCGACAAGGGCCGCGACACCCGGGCGGTGCAGGACGCCTACAATTCCCTCTGCGACCGGCTCGACAGCGAGTTCTCGATCCTGCTCGACGCCGAACCTGCCGACATCGCCCGCGTCGGTGGAGAACTGGTCGCCGAGGGCGTCGAGCGGATGCGCCGGGGCGAAGTCGAGCGCATTCCCGGCTACGACGGCGAGTTCGGCATCATCCGGGTCCTGCCCGGTTCCCGCCGAACCGACGGCGATGAGCCGACGACGGTCGCCGAGGGCGGACAGCTCGGGTTGTTCTAAGGCGATGAAACGGCTCTGGGCTCCCTGGCGCGGCGAGTACATCCGCGCCGCCTCGGCCCGCTGTCGGGCGGGCGAGAAGCAATGCCTGTTCTGCGCGCTTCGCCGCAGTCGGGACGACGAGACCGACCTCGTGCTCTGCCGCGACGAGCTCGCCTTCGCGGTGCTCAACCGCTTCCCCTACAACAACGGCCACCTGATGGTCGCGCCCAACCGCCACGTCGCCGCCTACGACCGGCTCCGGCCCGCCGAAACCGCGGCCATTGACGCGCTCGTCCAGCGGGCCATCCGGGCGCTCCGCCGCGACGCCCGGCCGCACGGCTTCAACGTCGGGATGAACCTGGGCCGGGTGGCGGGTGCGGGCGAAGATACCCATCTCCACGTCCACGTCGTGCCGCGCTGGAACGGCGACACCAATTTCATGCCCGCGCTGGCCGGGACGAAGGTGATGAGCGAGCACCTGCAGGAAACCCGGCGCCGCCTCCGGCCGCTGATGCTTGAGAAGACTGAACGCCGCCGCCCTGCCCTCCCCCTCAAGAAGGAAGGGCTGAAGGGAACGGGGCTGAAGGAGCGATAGCAGATGTCTGAAGTCCGGCGCGATATCGTGACCGATACCTGGGTAATCGTCGAGACCGAGCGCGACCCGGCGCCGGACCGGGGCGAGCGCGCAGTCCGCCGCCCGCCCGCCTGCCCGTTCTGCGCCGGCAACGAGGCGATGACCCCGCCCGAGATCGCCGCGGTCCGCGACCGGGGCGGGCCGGACGCGCCCGGCTGGCGGGTTCGGGTCGTGCCCGACCGGCACCCGGTCCTGCGCATCGAGGGACGGCTCGAACGCGTCGGCGTCGGCATCCACGATATGGTCACCGGTGTCGGCGCCAACGAGGTGGTCGTCGAAGCGCCCGACCACGAGACCTCCTTCGCCGCGCTCAAGCCGGGCCAGGTCGAACTCATCCTCCGCACCTGGCGCGAGCGGCTCGCCGACCTCTACCGGGACCAGCGCTTCCGCTACGTCATCATCTTCAAGGACCACGGCACGATGGCCGGCGGGACGATGATCGAACACGTCCACTCGCAGATAATCGCCCTCCCGGCCACGCCCCGCCGGATCAAGGACCAGCTCGCCGGCGCGCGCAACTACTTCGAGTACAAGGAGCGCTGTATCTTCTGCGACATCCTCCAGGACGAGCTCCGGTCCCGGGACCGGGTCGTCGTCGAAGGCGAGCGGTTCGCGGTCTTCACGCCCTACGCCTCGCGCCTGCCCTTCGAACTGCGCGTGATGCCCAAACGCCACCGCTTCAGCTACGCCGAGGCGGCGGACGAGGAGCTGGCCGAGCTTGCCCATACCCTGCCTTCGGTGATGGCCGCGCTCGACCGGGCGCTGGACGCGCCCCCGTTCAACCTCGTGCTCCACACCGCGCCCAACCTCCTGCCCCAGAAAGGCTACTGGCAGACGGTGCGCGACGACTACCACTGGTTCATCGAGATCATCCCCCGGGTGCGCCGGACCGACGGGTTCGAGTGGGGCTCGGGCTTCTTCATCAACCCGGTGCCGCCCGAGCGGGCGGCGGCGCGACTGCGGGAGGTGTTGTGATCAAGGCGGTCGTCTTCGACGTTGACAACACGCTGGTTGACTTCATGAAGTTCAAGCGCGCGTCGGTGGATGCCGCGGTGGACGCGATGATTGACGCCGGCCTCGACCTGACCCCGGACCAGGCCCGCAAGCGCATCTTCGAGATTTACGACACCCGGGGCATCGAGTTCCAGCTCGTCTTCGACGAGTTCCTGAAGGACATCCTCGGCTACGTTGACTACCGGATTCTTTCCAGCGGCATCGTCGCCTACCGCCGGGCCCGCGAGGGCATCCTCGTCACCTACCCGCACACCCGGATGGCCCTGCTCCGGCTGGCGCGGATGGGCCTCAAGCTCGGGGTCGTCTCGGACGCGCCCCGGTTGCAGGCCTGGATGCGGCTGGCCTCGCTCGGGATGGTGGACCACTTCGACGTCGTCGTCACCTTCGACGATACCGGCCGGCGCAAGCCCGCGCCCGAGCCGTTCCGCAAGGCGCTGGAACTGCTGGCGGCAAAGCCCGGGGAAGCGGTGATGGTCGGCGACTGGGCCGAGCGCGACATCGTCGGCGCGAAGGAAATCGGGATGCACACCGCCTTCGCCCGCTACGGCGACGAGTTCGGCACCGTCAACTCCGGCGCCGACATCGAACTGACCGACATCCTCCAACTCATCCCGTTCATTGAGCGTGTCAACGCCGGCGGCCGGGCCGCCGAAAAGCCGCGCCGGGGCGCGGGCGACGATGGCGGTCTTCGGCCTCGGCATTGACCTCTGCAACGTGCCGCGCATCCGCGCCGCGCTGGCACGCTTCCCGGCCCGGTTCCGCAACCGCGTCTTCACCCCGGCCGAGGTCGCCTTCTGCGACGCCCGGACCGACCCGGCGACGAGCTACGCGGCCCGGTTCGCGGCCAAGGAGGCGTTCGCCAAAGCGCTCGGCACCGGCCTGCGCGGACTCATCGGCTGGCGGGAAATCGAAATCCGCGACAACGAACGCTCGCGGCCGACGATTGGCGTCACCGGCCGGGCCGCGGCACGGCTCGCCGGCCGCCCGGTTCACCTGAGCATCACCCACCTGCCCGAGTACGCCGCCGCGGTCGTGGTGATTGAAGAAGAAACGGTCAGTCGAAGACCGTGAGCTGGCCGGTCTTGTAGTACCGGGTCGCGCGGCCCCGGCCGCGCATCTGCAGCAGTTTCTTCGCCACCAGCCGGGAAAGCACGTAGCGGGCCTGGTCCGGGCTGACCCGGAGCAGGGTCCGGACGATTTCGTTGCTGACGTACTGCCGGTCGCGGGGCATATCTTCGAGGTAAGCCATTATCGCGTTCTCGGCGTAGACGGCCTCGGCCCGCCGGAACAGCGTGTAGCTGACGCAGGTCGAAAGCCGGGAGTAGATGCGCTTGCTCAGCCGGTAGACCCGCCCGCCCTTCTGCCCGAACGGCTCGACGAGCCCGCGCAGGGCCATCGAGTTGAGCGCCTCGCGCGCCTCGTTCTCGCCGCGCTGAAGCAGGCGCTGGACGTCGGCGAGCGAGACCTCGCGGTTGCGCTTGAGCCAGGTCAGCACCAGCAGGTCGTGGAGGGTGAGCCCGCGGCCGGCCTTGCCCTCGGCCGCGACGAATCGGGCGAAGGTCTCGTCCACATTCGGCCCGGCCGCGGGCACTGGCCCCGCGGGCCAAACGGTCCGGCCACTGCGCAGTATCAAGCGGACGTAGTCGCGGTCCACCTCCCAGGCGGGCGGCTCCTTGCCGAACGAGAGCATGATGTGGTACATCCGCTTGACGCCCATCCCGGCCCGTTCGACCAGCCGGATGCGCTGAAGTATCTCCGCGAGCAGGCGGTTGCGCGAGACCGGCTCGTGGCCGAGGAGGTTCTCCAGCGTCACCCCGCCGTAGAAACCGCCCGGGCTGGCCAGCTCGATCCGGTCCGGAAACTGGCGCAGGTAGACCGGCACGCCCTTCGTGTAGTCGCGGTGCACCAGCGCGTTGAGCAGGGCCTCGCGGCAGACCTCCTCCGGGAAGTCGGGTATCTCGAAGTGGAACAGGCCGAGCTTGAGCGTGAACACCCGGTTGTGCGGCTCCAGCGTCTGGCTGAACTGCTCGATGAGTGCGAGCAGGGGGCGGCGCGAATCGAGCCGCCGGTCGTACCCGGTGTCGCCGAACATGTGGAGGTAGACCGCCTCGTGGCCGGGCAGGTCGGCCCGGATGTGCTCCTCGCGTCCGACCAGCAGGAGCCCGGCGACGGTGATGCGCCGACCGTCGGTGGGCAGGAGGATGCCGAGCCGGACCAGCAATTCCTCGTCCGGCAGTTCCAGCAGGGAAGAGCCCGGCTCCTTGGCGGCGAGCACGCGGCGCAGTCGCTCGACCTCGATGCGGTCCACCGCCTCGATGCCGCGGTTGAGCGGCCGGGCCGAAAAGTCTTCCGACGCTTGACTCACGTCCGATGTTAACAGCCGCCCGGCCCGCGGTCAAGGCCGCGGCTTGCCCGCGCTTGACCCGCCGGTTTCTGCTACTAGCCTGAATGGATGAAACGCATCGGCATCGCGGGCGCGACCGGTCTCGTCGGCGAGTCCCTGCTCCGGCTCATCGAAGCCGATGCCGCCGGCGTCGAAGAGGTCCGGCTCTTCGCCTCCGAACACAGCGCCGGCCGCCGGCTCAGCCTGCGCGGCCGCGAACTCGAGGTCCGGGCGCTGGACCCGGACGGCTTCGCCGGGCTCGATGTCGCCTTCTCCTGCCTCGAGGCCGACCTCGCCGCCCGGTTCGTGCCCCGGCTCGCACAGCACTGCCCGGTGATTGACAAGTCGAGCCGTTTCCGGCTCGACCCGGGCGTGCCGCTGGTCGTGCCCGAGGTCAACGCCGGCACGCTCAACGGCCACGCCAACATCATCGCCAACCCCAACTGCACGACCATCCCCCTCTGCGTCGCGCTCGCGCCGCTCTGCGAGCACTGGGAACCGGTCGCGCTCAACGTCGCCAGCTACCAGTCGGTCTCGGGTGCGGGCCGGGCCGCGCTCGAACAACTGCACTACGAGAACGAGTTTCTGGCCCTCGGCCGCGCGCCCGAACCGGGCGCAGGCCCCCTGCCCGGACGGATCGCCGGGAACCTGATTCCCCGCATCGGCGCCCTCGACCGGCACGGCGACGCCGAGGAAGAACTGAAACTGCGCCACGAGACCCGCAAGATTCTCGGCCTGCCCGACCTCGCGGTGAGCGCGACCTGCGTCCGGGTGCCGGTCGCGGTCGGGCACGCGCTGGCGGTGCACGCCCGGTTCCGCACCGCGGTCAAACCCCGGGAGGCCTGCGCCCGGTTGGCCGACGCGCCTGGTATCAAGCTTTCGACCGACGAGGAAACCGTCACCCCGGTCGAGGCCGAGGGCCGCGACGAAGTGTTCGTCGGCCGGGTGCGCGCCGGCGCGACGCCGGAAGAACTCTGCCTCTGGATCGTCACCGACAACCTGCGCAAGGGCGCGGCCCTGAACGCGCTCCAGATCGCCCGCCTGCTCGCCCGGGAGGTGCGGTGCTTCTGCTGATTGCCGCGCTCTGCGGCTTCCTGCCCGGCGCGGACACGCCCGACGAACCCGAGCCGATACTCTACCGCACGCTCCGCCCGCCGGCGCGCGTGCTGGCCGAATCAACTCACACTTACGACGCTCGCCATTACCGGCTCGACCTCGACCTGCCCATGACCGACGACGGCTACCACTGCCGCGAGGAGGTCAGCCTCATCAGCAACCGGCCGCGGCTCGACACCGTCCCGCTCGACTTCGCGGCCCTGCTCTGCGACTCGGTGCGCCGGGACGGCAACCGCCTCGCCTTCGACACCGGCGCGGGCCGGCTGAACGTCATCCTCGACACACCGCTGGCCGAAGGCGACTCGGCGGTGCTCGAGGTATTCTTCCGCCGCGAACCCGGCACGCCCCAGCTCGGCTACTACTTCGGCCGGCCGCCCGCCATCCGCTACGCCCACGCGATGACCGTCGGCTGTCCGACCGACAACCACTACTGGTTCGCCTGCTGGGACCACCCCTCGGACAAGGCCGAGCGCGGAGTCGAACTCAACATCACCCTGCCCGACACTTTCCAGGCCTGCGCGGTCGGCCTGCTCGACTCCATCACCGACAACGGCAACGGCACCCGCACCTGGCACTGGCGGCACTCCTACCCGATCGCCACCTACCTCGTCAGCTTCTCCGCCTCGCGCTTCGCCTCCTGGGACACCTGGTTCGTCAACACCGCCGGGGAGCCGCGCAGGAGCGCGGGCGATACCATCCCCATCCGGCACTGGATGTGGCCGGAAGACTCGGCCGCGACCCGGGTCGGCTACGCCCAACTGCCCGAGGTCATCCAGTACTTCATCCGGCCCGACATCTTCGGCGCCTACCCCTTCGAAACCTTCGGCCACGTGCCCGGCTACTACGGCTTCCCCTGGGGCGGGATGGAACACCAGACCCTGGTCATGCTCCACCCCAGCTACATCGGCGGCGGCCGCATCTCGACCATCGCCCACGAACTGTCGCACATGTGG
>Ga0129302_1003567_pt1 | contig 10608 bp, 8 predicted proteins | sample BlaSprsedimmetaG_FD_94476 | JGI IMG/M metagenome (GOLD analysis project Ga0129302, IMG submission 94476) | Hot spring sediment bacterial and archeal communities from California, USA to study Microbial Dark Matter (Phase II) - Blank Spring... | ecosystem: Environmental > Aquatic > Thermal springs... | reverse complement strand
TCCGAACGCCGTTCGTAGCAGAAGTCGATATCGAAGTCGGGCATGGAGACTCGCTCCGGGTTCAGAAAACGTTCGAACAGCAGGTTGTACTTCAGCGGGTCGATATTGGTGATCCCCAGGGCGTAGGCGACGATCGACCCGGCGCCGGATCCTCTTCCCGGGCCGACGGGTATGCCCCTTCTGCGGGCGAAGTCGATGAAGTCCCAGACGATCAGGAAGTAGCCGGGAAAACCCATGGAGTTGATGATGTCCAGCTCTTTTTTCGCCCGCTGCCGGTGGAGTTCGGTGACCCGGCCGTAGCGCTGCTCCAAGCCCTGCATCGTCAGGTGTTCGAGGTAGGTTTCGAGGCTGTCAAACTCCGGCGGTATTTCGTAGTGGGGGAGGATGGGGCCGGGCAGGGGGATTTCCAGCTCGCACTGGTCGGCGATTTTTCTGGTGTTCTCCAGGGCTTCTGGCACGTGGGAGAAGAGAGCCTCCATCTCCTGCGCTGTCTTGAGATAGAACTGGTTCGAGTCGAACTTCAGACGCTCGGACTCTTGCTTTTTCTTGTTGGTACCGATGCAGATGAGAATATCCTGGGCGTTGGCATCCTCCTGCCGGATGTAGTGGATGTCGTTGGTGGCGATCAGGGGGATGCCGGTAGTGCGGGACATTTTGATCAGCGCTTGATTGACCTGTTTCTGCTCGGGGATACCGTGGTCCTGGAGCTCGAGGTAGAAATCCCCCCCGAACAGATCGCGGTAGTAGAGCGCCTTCTCCGCGGCCTCTTGGCGTCTGTTTTCCAGAATCAGCTGGGGGATTTCCCCGGCTAGACAGGCGCTGGCGCCTATCAATCCCTCGTGATAGCTCTCCAGGAGCTCGTCGTCGATCCGGGGCTTGTAATAAAACCCTTCGGTGTAGGCCCGCGAAGAGAGCTGGATCAGGTTTTTGTAGCCTTGAACGTTCTTCGCCAGAACCAAGAGATGGTAGTAGCGGTTCTTTTGCTCGCTGCCGCTCTTCTTCCAGCGGGAGTCCGGAGCCAGGTAGAACTCGCAGCCGATAATCGGCTTGATACCATGAGCCCGGCAGGCTTTGAAAAACTTCAGTACCCCGAACATGTTGCCGTGGTCGGTGATCGCCAAGGCCTTCATGCCCGCCTCGGCGGCCCTTTTCACCAGCTTGTTTATGTTTGCCGCTCCGTCCAGAAGCGAGTAATCCGTGTGGTTGTGTAGATGAACAAAGTCGGTCATCTTCTCTCTCCTTAGGAAAAATATACCTTCGAGGCTCTGCCGTGTAAAGCACTAAAAACAGAATGCCGGTCAGTCTCTTTGGGGGTCATGGAGCGCACTGAGGTACCACTGCAGCAGGCGCAGGGCACGCTGCTTTTGAAACAGGGTCACCTCCCCGGGGAGCTCCATGAGCGAGGCTCGAAAAAGTTCTCGGGCTTCGCTGCGCACTTTTTCGCTCAAGGGGACCCTTTTGCCGCTGATCAGGGTCTCCAACTCGCGGTCTCGCAGCATGGATTTGCCGATAAAGCTGAAGGCGATTCGAAAATCGGTGATCTCCGCCTTGCGGACGTCCGAGATGGCGCTGAAGGTCAGGGACGTTTTGGGCTTGAGAAAGGGGTCGCCTATCTTTTGAAAGAACTGCATGTTCCAGGACTCAAAGGGGATGCGTACCCGTGAGAGAATTTCTCCCTCTGCCAGCTGCAGCTCTCCAGTGCGGTTGAACAGCCTGGCCACGGGTAACCAGCGGCTCTTTCCCGCGCGCCGGAGCTCGACCTTGGCGTCCAGTATGGTCAGAGGGCCGAAGGTGTTCAGCCGGCGCGGAGCGTGGCAGAGGTTGCCCCCCAGGCCGGCGAGGTTGCGTACCGCCGGGTGACCGATGTGGTGCAGGGCGTGGGTGAAGACCTTGGGCAGGACGTGCTTGCCAACTTTCAGAATTTTGTTGATTGGGACACCCGCGCCGAGCTCAAAGTAGCGTTCGGTACGGCTGATCCGCTGCAGCTCGGTGACCTGGGAGAGGTGGATTATTATTTCCGGTAGAGTAAAACGGTGTCTGCCCCCCTGCTCTCGGGCGATGGCGGTTCCACCGGCCCACAGCGAGGCCTGGGGGTAGTCGCCGTAAATTCGCAGTAGCTCGCCGAGGGAAGAGGGGTAGAAAATTTTACTTTCGGCCATAACTACTCCTCCGACGGTGGTAGGCTGCTTTGATGATCCCCTTGGTCATTTTGTTCAAGTTGGTGCAGGAGCAGTAGGTGCCGGAGAGAACCTCCATTATCTCCTGTCGGTCCGGATCCTGGTTGTTTTCGAGAATAGATTGGGTGATTACCACCTTGGAGGCGAGGCAGTAGCGGCAGGGAAAGGAGTTTTCCTCCTGAAACCCCCGTTGAATGTCCGCGTAGCCAGCGGATTTCACGATCCCCTCGTAGGTATAGATGCTGGCATCCTGGGCGGCGAAGGCGGGTATCAGGCAGGAGTAGACCAAGTCGCCGTTGAAGATAATCGCACAGTTGCCGCACTCACCGCCGTAGCAGGCGGGGTGAAGGCTCTCGATATCCAGTTGATCGTGGAGCAGGTCGACCAGACGGGTCGACGGCTGGGTAGTCACATCGACGTATCTACCGTTGAGTATGAAGTGTAGTCTCATGTCTGCTCCTCCAGATAACCGTGAATGAGCTCTGGGGTCAGAGGAATTCGATCGAAGTATACTCCCGCCGCCTGGCTCATAGCGGTGATGAAGGATGCCGGTACCAGGGACTCGGCGATCTCGTTGATTCCGCCGGGAACTCCTCGGGATTGGTTGAGAAAATGTACGGATACCGGGGGCAGCCGTAGGTAGAGGGTCTCCGGGTTTTCCAAGCTGTAGTCTTGGTAGTAACGGGGGCTGCCCCGCTCTTCTCCCATCGACCAGGCCAGGGCTTCGTAGATTCCCGCTTCGGCGATGGAGACGGCGTAGGAGGTGTCGTAAATAAGCCCGCAGTCGAAGGAGGCCCACACTCCCCGAACTTCGGGCATCAGGGTGAGGGGGTCCAACTCAACCTCGGTGACCACTGCTCCCCAGGAGAGGCTCTGGTAGGGCAGACCTTCGAGGCTTTCACGGTTCCACACGTTCTTCCGAGCCGCCGGGATATTACGATGGACCCGGATCGGCAGGGGCTTGTGAAAGCGCTGTTTACGGATATAGGTGCAGCACCGTTCCACCAGGGAGGTGTAGACGGAGACCGGCATACCAAGCATCATCGGACCCGAGTCTGGCAGGCTGTCCGTGTCACCGTCGATAATCTCCACCGAATCCGTGGATATACCCAGGATTTCCGCGGCTTTGCGCTTCCAGATATCCTGAATGGCCCGGGGGATGTTCAAGGTGCCGCACTCGATGCTCAAACGATCCTTGCTGTCCAGGACGGCGCTTATTCCCCAGTTGAAATCACCGGTGGGCTTTTCGGTGAAACCGTTGCCGGTGAAACCCGAAGAGACCCCTATCCCCCGCAGAGTACTGCGGGAGGTTTTGATAGAGCTGCGTCTCTTACGGGTCAATTCGTAGGCCGAGTGCTTGCGATAGAAGTCGGATTTCTCCAAGACCTGCTTCAGGAGTTCCGGCAGGGGCATTTTTTTTATCTCCGACCCCGTGATTATTCGCCGTTTTGAGGCGTGCTCGATCTTCCAGTCCCCTGGGTTGAGCTGGCTGAATTCGGCCAGTCGGGAAGAGTGGACCTCGGTGGCGAAGAGGCTCTGGGCTACCCCCAAACCCCGATAGAGGTTCATCGGCGGAGCGCTGGTCCTGATCGCTTCGACGGTGATGTTGATATTGGGAATGTGGTAAAAATTCCCGCTGGAGATGGCCGCTCGAATGAGCAGCTCTCGGGTAAACATGGGATAGGCGCCCACATTGAAGCGCAGGTGCACGTCTTCGGCCAGGATCGTGCCGTTCTCGTCGATGACCGAAGTCCGGTTGACCTCGACCGGCGCTTTTTTGGTGGTAAACCGTTCCACCTCCTCCGGGCTCAGCAGGAGCCGGGCGGGGCTGCCCGTTTTCAAGGTGACCAGCGCGGCCATGGCCGAGACCAGGGAGGGGTAGAAGACTTTTTCACCGTAGGCGGGGCTGGGGTTGCTCTGGATGACCTTCACCTTGGAAGGGGAAATTTTTAAAACATCGGCGACGCTGCCGCGTACGTGATAGGGCCAGTGAGAGGGAGTATGCACCACCAAGCGCTCGTTCTCCCAATAGGTGAAGGCGCCCAAGGGGGCTCGACCGATATGGGTTTCCGACGAGGTTCGGTACTGTGCCTCTATGATCTGTGTGCCCGAACCGTAGTTGCGCTCTTCGCTACCCCGGACAAGACTGACCCGGTCTATCACCTGGTCGCTGGAGCTGGGTTCGAAGGCGAGAAGGGAAAAATCGGTCTCGTAGTCGATGCGGATCTTTTTTTTGGCTTCCTCGAGGCTCTCGGAGGATTTCGAAGCCAACAAAAAGAGCGGTTCCCCCTGGTAGTTCACCTCTTTGGCGGCCAGCAGGGGCATAGTTTCGGACAGAAGGGAGAGCTCGTTTTTTCCAGGCAGATCTTCAGCGCTGAAAAAGAGGACCTCCTCGGGCAGTTTTGACGTGTCCCATGATTCGATTCGTCCCCGGGGTATTTCCGCCCGTACGATCTGGACGTGGAACATACCGTCGGTTTTGTACTTGTCTACGAAGGGAAAATTGTCATCCACCTTGTCCACCTCGGCAGTACTTTTTGCCCACCTCGAGAACCGCGTCGATCACTCTGTGCAGCTCCGTCTCCCGTAGCCCCGGATATATGGGCAGACTCAGCGCCTCTTTATAGGCCCGGAGCGCTTCGGGGAAATCATCCGGTTTCAGATTGTAGCTCCGTTGGTAGTAGCTCATCAGATGGAGGGGAATGTAGTGGACGGACGTTCCGATTCCCCTATTCCGAAGCTCCTGGATATATTGGTCCCTCCCGATACTGAGTTTTTCCAGATCGAGGCGCAGAATGAAAAGGTGCCACCCGTGGCTGGGGGAGTTCGCCGGGACCTTGAGGAAGTCCACCCCCTCGAAGGCCTCCAGGTACCGAGAGGCGATACGCCTTCGCTGCCGCAAAAAATCCTCGGCTTTTCTCAGCTGAACTATACCCAGAGCGGCGGCCATGTCGGGCATGTTGTACTTGAAGCCCGGTGCGACCACGTCGTAGCGCCACGCTGCGCGATTCGAGGTGTAGCGGTTCCACACTTCTCGATCGATGCCGTGCAGCCGCATAATACGGATACGGGCGGCGATATCGGGGTCCTCGGTGACCACCATTCCCCCTTCGCCGGTGGTGATGGTCTTGGTGGCGTAAAAACTGAAGACCCCAACGTCGGAGAGGCAGCCCAGATAGCCCGCATCGGTTCGTACGGGGAAGGCGTGGGCCGCGTCTTCTACCACCTTGAGGTCATGCTTCGCGGCGATACCCTTGAGCTCCTCCATCTCGCAGGGGTAGCCCCCCAGATGGACCGGAATGATCGCTTTGACGCCCCGGGACGTCGGTGAAGGTCTATAGCCGGCGGAGTCTTTCAAGGCTTTCTCAACTTGTCGCGGGTCGATGGTCATGTTGTGGGGGTCGATATCCACAAAGAGCGGGTGGGCGCCCAGGTAACGGACTACTTCGGCGGTGGCGGTGAAGGTGTAGGGGGTGGTGATCACCCGGTCACCCGAGGAGATACCCAGTGCTTCCAGGGCCAAATGGAGGCCTCCGGTGGCGGAGTTGACCGCCAGAGCGTGGGGAGCGCCGGTGTAGGCGGCGAAGTCCGATTCAAACTCCTTCGCCCGGCCGGCGGTGGTGAGCCAACCGCTGCGCAGGACCTCCAGCACCGCCTGCTCCTCTTCCTCTCCGATCGAGGGTCGGGCGAAGGGGATAAAGTCCCGTTCCCCTGTCGATTCGGCGCTAGTATACCGGTTCATTTTCCGGCTCCTGCACCGAGGGGAGGTAGTCCCGGATAACCTGGCGCAGCTCTTTTCGGTTGCGGTAGAGCTCCGGCTGTTCCGGGTCGAAAAAACAGTAGGGCCGAAGGCGGTCCAAAACCTCTTTGGTACCAGCTTTGAAAATCGGATAGCGCAAGAGACGATTTATCCCGGGGTGGGAGGTCTTCTCAATTCTCTCGTTGTCCAGCCAGAGCTTTTCGTGGGTCTTCTCGCCGGGGCGCAGTCCGACGTAACGTATGGGGATTTCTACCTCCGGCTTGTAGCCGTAGAAGCGGATCATCTGCTCGGCCAATTCTTTGATCAATACCGGTTCGCCCATATCGAGAATGTACACGTTGCCGCCGAGGCCCACCCCTCCGGCGTTGAGGACCAATGAGGCGGCTTCGGGAATAGTCATGAAAAAACGGCTGGCCTCCGGATGGGTTATGGTCACCGGCCCGCCCTTTTGGATCTGCTGGTTGAACAGGGGGACGATGCTGCCCCGGGAACCGAGTACGTTGCCGAAACGGACCACGATGTAATCGCCATAGGAACCGTTACTGTCCAGGACAATCTCCTCGGCAAGACTCTTGGAGGCACCGTACATGCTGGTCGGCTGCACCGCCTTGTCGGTGGAGACAATTACAAACCGGGGCACTCTGTTTTTCCGGGCCGCATCTACTAAGTTCTTTGTGCCGAATACGTTGTTTTTGATCGCCTCCACGGGATTGTGTTCCAACAGGGGGACGTGTTTGTAGGCGGCACAGTGGAAAATCACATCCGCCTTGGTTCTTTGCAGGATGAAATCCATATAGTGGCTGTCCTGCATCTCGCCGATAATGGGGACGATGGTCGCCGCATCACCGACTCCTTCCTCCTGCAGCAGACGCAGTTCCTTCTCGATCTCGTAGACGCTGTTCTCTCCATGGTCGAAGAGATAGAGCCTTTCGGCCCCTCCGGAGAGGAGCTGCCGGGCCAGTTCGCTGCCGATACTTCCCCCGGCGCCAGTGATGAGCACCCTTTTGCCCTTCAAATAGGCCAGGCTCTCTTTGAGGCCGATGTGTATCGGGTCTCGTCCCAGAAGGTCCTGGGCGCTGATCTCTCGGGTCTGTATCAGGTGAGCATCGCCGTCGATGATTTGCGCCAATCTGGGCAGAATCCGTATCCGCGACAGATTGGTCCGCTGGAGTAGGGTGTAAATTCTTCGCAGCTGTGAGCTGGTGGCCGCCGGGGTAGCGATCAGAGCCTCGTCGGCTGGGCAGTGGCCCAGGATCTCTTCGATCGCCGAAATGGGGCCGTAGATGGGAACTCCCGCGATGGTACGCCCAATTTTTTCATCATCATCGTCGATGAAGGCCACCACCTTGCCCAAAATGCCCTTGGAGGCGATTTCCTCGGCGATTTCACGCCCGGCGAAACCGGCGCCGATTATTATGATCCTACTTTGCTTTTCTCGAATCATTCTCGCCCTTTTTTACTAAAAAATCGAAGCCGAAGTCCACCAAGAAGGACTGGCTGTAGAGGTTGAGCCGCACCTTGGCCCTCTTTTTTCGACGGTTGACCTTCACGATCTGGCCCTCCAGCCCTTTCATCGGTCCGTCCAGGACCTGGATGCGGTTGTTCTCGTCGAATCTCACTCTAGATTTGTCCACCACCTCGCCAAAGCTGAGAAAGTGAAGCAAGAGCCCCTTGTCCGTGCCGGCCAGGGGTTCGATCTGTTGGTTGTTCTTCAGAAAGCGTACGAAACCGGAGGTACGTTTCAGAGCCCAATATACCTGCGGTGGCAGGTCCTCGGCTTCGTAAAAGAGGTAGCCCGGGAATATCGAGGCCATCTCCTCTTTCTGCTTGCCCCGTCGTCGGATTGTAAGTTTGCGACGGGGCCATAAAAACTTTCCGTGATTGGTAAAGTCCGGGGCCTCGACTTGCAGGGAAGTACGAACTAAAGCGAGATACTTCGCCTCTTCGCGAGTCATGACCTGTAGTGCGTAATATTTCATCACTTGCTTCCCTGTCGCTGCTCTCAAACCGTGCCTGATCGGGCTTCACATTTCCGTTCAAAAGTATCATGGAAAGGAGCTTGCTTCAAGTGGACCGTTCATAGATACGCGAGATGAACCGATACTGAGAAGAGACCGCTGGACAAGGAGTGTACGATGAAAAACAAACAGTTGGTTTTGGGACTTGTTATCTTTCTACTGGGGAGCTTCGTTGCGGCGGAGACGGTCCTCCTGTATACGGATTCTCCAGCGGAGGGGGAGGGGAGTGCGGAAGTACAGGGGTATTTTGAAGACGGAGTAATGGAGGTCTTTTTCGATTCGGGACACATCATCTTCAACGGGGATTATCGAAGCGCCGAGGAAGAACGGGAGGCAACGGAACTCTTCGGCGACCGGCCTTCGTTTCGTTTGGCCAAAAGAAGCGGTGCCGGCCTGGTCCTGGAAGTACGGTTCACCTATTCCGACGACCAGGAAGAAAAAACGCCGCGGTCGGTACGGTATCGTTTCATCGACGTCCAGAAGGAGAAGGATATCAGCAGCGGTTCCATCGACATAGCCCAGGTTCCACGGGAAGATACGTCGAAAGATACGGTGATAGTCCAACGCATGGGGGCCTTGGTGGGGAGGCGGGTCCTGAAGGACTATTAGCTCAAGGGAGGCAAAACTCTATTTTTCCCTTAACCATAGAGTCGGATTTCCCGAAAATCTATATGGGAGTGTAGTATGAAAAATAGATACGGTGTTATTCCGTCGGGTCGGCTGATGACATTTGTTCTTCTCATTTTTTTATTTTCCCTTTTTGGGCCGCCGAGTCTCTTCGGCCAAGAAGATTTTTGGGAAGGACGAGTGACCGCCGCTGCCTACGGCGACCTGCCGGCAAGGGGAAGGTACGCCGCCTCCAACGCCTTCCCTCTGGATAGCAAGGTAGTAATTTCCCATCCGGAAAACGGAAAAGAGATCGAGGTTCGGGTGGTGGCGCGGCTGGAAAACCAACGTGTGTTGATGGAAGTCTCTCCCGAAGTCGCCGATGAGCTCAACATATCGAGAAACGACGTCCTGCAGGTGCGGATACGCCCTCTGTCACGGCAGGAAGATCCGGTGAGTCGGGATTTTGTTGAAGAGAGGGCGGAGACCGCGGATCCGGACCTGAACCCCGGAGCCGGCGACGGGAGCGCGGAATCTCTGATCGCCGAATACTTGGCGTTGACTGAGATCGGCGAAGACGAGACAACTGAAGAAATACCCGAAGAAACAAGAGCAGCCGAAGATGATCACGAGCCTGAGGATATTGTAGAGACAGCGGAAGCGGAGGAGCCCGAAACAAGCGAAGAAACCACCGAGGAGGAGCCGGAGGAAGCTGAGGCTGCGGAAGGAGAGGACCGACTGCTCGCGGTGGAAGATATGCCCGAGCTGAGTCCCGAGCAGCGGGAGCTCCCGACGATGGAACACTCCTCCCCGAGGCTATTTCAAAGTGAACCCAAGGCCGAGAGCCTCGCCCGCGACGAGGAGGCCACCGCTGCCCCCGATGAAGAGGAAGCGGAGGGAGACGCTCCGCCTCGAATCGCCGATCTTGAGCCTGTTTTTACCCAGGAGAAGGACCTCAGCTACAGCCGTCTCGCACCGAGTCCTCCAAAACCCCGGGCCAAGGAAGAGGGGCCGGAGGAGTCTCTCCCGGAGAGCTATCCGGAGCCAAGGGAGATCGAAGAGCTGAGGCTCTCCCACCACCCGCGGCTTCCGGAGGAGGAGACTCCCGCCGCCGATATGGTCGCCACGGAGACCGAGGAAGAGACTGAGGAACCTGAGCTTGCCCATGAACCGGATTTGAAGACCGGGGATGAGGAGAAATCGAGAGACCTCGAAGCCGAGGTGGTGGAACAAGAGGAGGCCGAAGAGACGGAGGGTGAGTCAAAGATAGTATTGGTCCCCGCCGAGGAGAGACCTCCTGAGGGTCCGCCTACGGTGGAGCAGGACCAGGAGATGGAGACCGAAGAATTGGAAACTGTTCCTTCCGATGATACTTCGAGCCCGCGTGTTGCCGCGGAAGAGATCCCCGTGAGAAACAGACTGGATCGGCAATCCTACTACCTCCAGGTCGCCGCCTATCGACGCCTCGAACTGGCCCAGGCTCGCGCGTCGGAATTGGCCGAACGGTACCCGGTGACCATCTACAGCTCGTCCGAGGGGGAGACTGCTCCTTTCAAACTCATGGTGGGACCCCTCAACGAGGATGAGAGCGGGACCCTGCTGTTCACCTTCAACTCCCAGGGATACAAGGATGCCTTTGTGAGAAGAGGAAATTGATCTATGTCGAACGGATCTATTGATGACGCAGCGCGCCGCGAGATAGAGGAACTCGCGGCGCTTTTACGTAGGTACCAGCGGGAGTATTACGTAGAAGGACGCCCCTCCGTCTCCGACATCGAATACGACCGACTTTTCGATCGATTGTTAGAGCTGGAGAGGGAGCACCCCCAGTTCAGGCGGGACGACTCGCCGACGGTGAGGGTGGGCTCGGATCTGACCTCTGAGCTTCCGGAAGTCGAGCACACGATACCGGTTCTCAGCCTGGACAAGGCCTACAGCTCCGGTGAAGTGGAGACGTGGATAGGGAGAACTGGCAAAAGGGCGGGGCGCCCTTTTGCCAGTTCTCCCTATCCACGTCTCCACTTCACCGGAGCTGTAGGCCTTGTCC
>Ga0129302_1003563_pt1 | contig 10612 bp, 11 predicted proteins | sample BlaSprsedimmetaG_FD_94476 | JGI IMG/M metagenome (GOLD analysis project Ga0129302, IMG submission 94476) | Hot spring sediment bacterial and archeal communities from California, USA to study Microbial Dark Matter (Phase II) - Blank Spring... | ecosystem: Environmental > Aquatic > Thermal springs... | reverse complement strand
GTAGTCATAGGTGGGAAGCACCAGATCGAGTTCACCGGCCCGTAACGCTTCCCGTTCATAGAGATCGAACAGATTCACAAGCATATTCACGTCGGCTACTTCAAAATTGTATTTTGAAAGCTCCCATTCTCCATTTTTGTGCACCTGTCCGTAAGTCAAACGGCCGTTCCAGTCGAGATCGTATACATTCTCCACTTCCTGCATATACATCGCGATACGTTCAAGGCCATAGGTGATTTCGACTGAAACCGGATCAAGCCTCTGGCTCCCTGCAACCTGGAAATAAGTGAACTGTGTTATTTCCATTCCGTCGAGCCAGACCTCCCAGCCCATGCCGGATGCGCCCACGTTTGGAGATTCCCAGTCGTCTTCGACGAACCGGATGTCGTGGTCCATAGGATCCAGGCCGAGCCGCCGCAGGCTTCCCAGGTAAACGTCCTGGATGTCGAGAGGCGAAGGCTTTACGATCACCTGGTACTGGTAATAGTGTCCCAGGCGGTTGGGATTTTCCCCGTACCTTCCGTCGGTGGGCCTCCTGGAAGGCTCTACATATGCAACCGCCCAGGGCTCAGGCCCCAAAACCCGGAGCAGGGTTGCCGGGTTCATTGTTCCGGCACCCACTTCGATATCGTAGGGCTGCTGGATGATACAGCCGTATCCGGCCCAATATTCTTCCAGCGAAAAAATCAATTCTTGAAAATTCATCCATACCTCCAACGTTCATAAACATGCGGACGAGCCGGTTTCAAACGACGAAGAGTTTCATCCAGTCCTCGACGCTCACCGCGGGTATTTCCACATCTCCGCCGGAATAAAAATCTTCGATAATTCCCTGCACTTCATCAAGTCTCTTTCCTCTCAGGGCACCTTCCAGCCTCCCGACCGCATCCTTCGGAAAACAGAAAAAATCTCCCGACAGACTCAAATCGTTGATTTTGTGGTCGATTAACTCCAATTCACATCTAATGAGTCCTCCGGGGGCTTTATGGACTCTTTGAATCACGTTCACGCCGGCTCGGATCTTAACATCCCGGCCCAAGCTCTTTTTACCCTTGCGATAAAGCCATTCACGGCTGGTCATCCTGTCGCCCATCTCCCGAATCCTGGAGGCCAGATCCGAATCAATCGTTGAACGCACCATGGGCCCGATCACCGACTCGAACTCCACGGCCATCATCTCGTTGAGCCGTTCTTCGCTCCATTTCCGGGCATCTTCCTCACCCAGCTCCCTCCGGATAGTCGTAAGGTTGTCCGTAAGCGTTTTATAAACCTTGTCGCGGAATTTCTCGTCAGGCACATTCAGGACCCTGGACATCTCGAGAAAATCGAAATCCTTTATCAGATTTCCGACGAAAACAATGCAGTCACCGATCTCACCTGCGCCGGTGCCTGATATTTTCCTTGACCTGCATACCACATCGTTCACCGGTTTGTACTCGACCGGTATTCCTATTCGGCGGTATACATTAAGGATGGGCTCAAGGAATTTTCGATAAAAACCGGCCTTGTTTTTTGGAACAAGAGGATTGTCCCGACGCAGCACGAGCTGAAAAAAATATTGATCACCATCCAGGTAAACCGCCCCTCCCCCGAGATCCCGGCGGAAAACCGGTATGCCCTTTTCTGTACAATAATCAAGGTCCACTTCCTGTGCGGCGTCCTGGTGAAAACCGATGCAGACATAGGCCGAAGAAGGGCTTACCAGGCTGAGTGCCTCCTGTCCCATTTCAGCAAGTGCGTGATATATCAACTGGGATTCCTGCCATGAAACCTTCCCGGGGCTGTATAACTTAATCACTCCTTAACTTTCCTTTCCCTTATCTGAAAATACGCGTCCCTGACCGCGGAGTATGGATCGAACGCCGCATCCTTCAATGATTCGTAGTCTCCTATTCTAAACGAGGTGTCGTTTACCCTATCCAGGCCACGGATCGCGAACTTGTATTTCAACTCATCCGGGTAGTAGCTCAGCACCGAAAGAAAAGCATCTCCGGCCATTCCTACGGTGTCTCTGGCGCTCGAAGGCCCCAGAACCGGCCACATTATAAATATCCCGTGTCCTACACCGGCGGTCCCCAGTGTTTGACCCAGGTCCTCATCACTGGGCATAATATTTATCTCCGAGGCCGGGTCCGCCAGTCCCCCGAAGCCTGCGGTCGTATTTATAACGAAACGAAGAAGTTCATTTCCGAACCCGTCGATCTTTCCCTGGAGCAGGCAGTTGACCGCCCGCACGGGAAACAGGAGGTTGCGGAAAAAATTGCGGGTGCAGGTTCTTATTTCCCAGGGGACAACTTTTTCGTAACCCCTGGAAACGGGTTTCAGCAACCAGAAATACAATCGGTCATTGAACTCGAAAAAGACGCGGTTGAGCGGTTCGAGAGGGTCGGGGATACCTTCAGGCACCTGGGTTTCCATATGCCGGTGTCTTCTGCGCGGCCTTGAAACCTCTTCTTCCCCGGATTCTTCAGCGAAAGCCGCCGCAAGCAATGGGCCATAAAATTCAGGATCCCCTTCACCGGAGTAAGCGGCATTCGGAAAACCGTGCGCGCGTGCTTCGCTTGCCGCAGCCGGAAAACAGACGATAACAGTAAATAAAGCAGAAAATAAAATAGTGAAAAAATACTTGAAATAATCTTTCATAGTCTGTTACCATCCCGATCAAAATCGAACCGGATCATGATCCAATTTTTTCCTTCAACATATCCACGAGTTCTTCGTAGGAGGATCTGAGAATGATACTGTTGAACTGGCTGGTGTAGTTCCTCAAAAGGCTCACTCCCTCAACCAGCACGTCGTAGACCTTCCAGGTTCCGTCCTTTTCAAACATGAGGTATTCAACAGGGATTGCGCCCTGCTTTTCAGTCATCACGTTGGCCTTTACCACCGCTTCGTCGGGGTACTCCCTGTCGATCCATTCCTCGAGATACTCTATTTTCTCCCCGGAATAGCCCTCCACCTTATCCATATAGGTTTTTTCGAGAAACTCGGCAAAAAGCCGGGTAAACTCCTCTTTTTCTTCGGGAGTTCTCTTCCGCCAGTGAACCGACAGAGCCGTCTGGGCCATGCTCCGCCAGTCGAAGAATTCGTCCGCCGCCTCCCGCAGCAGCTCCTGCTTCTCCGCCTCTCTTTCAGGGGCTTTCAACTTTTCGTCGGCAAGGATGAAGATGGTCCTGTCTGTGATCTTCTTCACCGTCTCCATCGGCCCGGCCGCGACGCACGTGGCAGCCGTCAAAACCATCGGGACCGTCAATAAAGCCAACCAGCGGAAAATCGATGAAAAAAACATTTCAAGCCTCCTGTTTCCAACCCTACATTCCGCCGAAAATATTCTGCGACAGCAGTTGTTCAAAATCAACGGCGGATTCAGTTTTTCGAATCCTCCCCCCGGGCTCCACCAATCTGTCCGACCCCCCGGGGGTTATTTCCACGAACTTCTCTCCTATCAATCCTTTTGTCTTGATCGACGCCACGGCATCACGCTGTATCTTTACCTCCGGGGACAGAACGATAACAGCCTTGGCCTGATAATCCTCCAGCACGACCTCTTTGACCCTGCCGACATCCACCCCCGCGATGGCGACCGATGAACCGGCCTTGAGTCCTCCGCTGTTGGCAAATACGGCCTGAACTTCATAACCCCCGCGGCCGAAAACCTCCAGATTGCCCATTCGGATCGAAAGATAGCCCAGGCAAAGGATGCCGATGATCATAAAAAGCCCGACGGTTAATTCCAGATCCATTCTCCTCATAATACTCCTCCACCCGCCCATGGAGCAGGCGTAGATACAAAAGAACTCAAACAGGTTCTTTGCTGCCGTTATCCTCCTCATCGCTCAGCGTCCCCAGAAAAGCCTTTACCAGTGGGTCTTCCGAGTCGAGGAACTCTTTCGTACCGCTTTCCTTGTAAACGATCCCGTCCTTTACGAGAGCCACCCTGTCGACGAAATCGAACACCCTCGGAATCTCGTGGGTGACGATTATCCCGGTGAAAGACAAACGCCTGCGGCATAAATTAATCAAACGCAGGATAGACAATCCGGTCACCGGGTCGAGGCCGGTTGTCGGCTCGTCGAAAAGCATGATTTCCGGATCGGTGATAAGCGCTCTTGCCAGCGCCGCCCGCTTGGACATTCCACCGCTCAATTGCGAAGGATATTTATATTCCGACCCGGACAGTCCGACGTTCTCCAGTTCCTCGAAAGCACGCCGCTCTACCACGTCCGCGCTGAGCCTCGTTTTTTCGTGCAGCGGGAACGCAACATTTTCAAGCACGGTCATTGAATCAAACAGCGCGCCGCCCTGGAACAAAAACCCGAGCCTGCTGCGCAGGGCAGCAAGATCCCGGCTCTTTATGGAACTCATATCCTGCCCGTCGAGTACGATCCTGCCCCGATCCGCCCGTATAAGCCCGGCGATATGCTTAAGCAGCACGCTTTTTCCAGATCCGCTGCCGCCGATAAGCGCCAAGATCTTTCCCTCGGGCACACTCAGCGAAAGACCGTTAAACACCTGGTTTGCACCGAATTTCTTATATAAATTCTCGATCAATATCATGTCGGACGCTCAGAACATGACCGAAGTCAGGAAGTAGTCCCACACCAAAATCAGCACGGACGACATAACGACGGCCTGCGTGGTGGCTTTGCTGACGCCTTCGGCCCCGAAGCCTGTAAGAATGCCGGCGTAGAATCCCTTGAAACAGCAAACCCAGACGATGATGATTCCGAAGCAGAAAGATTTGTAGATCCCTTCCATCACATCCTGCATCGCAACGTAACTGGCCATTTCCCCGAAATACGTGCCTGCGCCTACACCCAGAAGTTTGCCGCCCACCAGGTAGCCCCCGAAAATTCCCACCACATCAAACACCGCGCTCAGCAGCGGCAGCGAAATCATGGCGGCAAGAAAATTCGGAACCATGAGGTACCTGTAGGGGTTCAACCCCATCAACTCCAGCGCGTCAATCTGCTCAGTCATTCTCATGATGCCGATTTCCGCGGTTATGGCGGATCCTGCGCGCCCGGTCACCATTAATGCGCTGATCACCGGACCCAGCTCTTTTATCAATGAAAGCCCCACCATCGGCCCGAGGAATGCTTCAGAACCGAAGCGGCTGAGGCTGTAAAACCCCTGGAACGCGAGTACCATTCCGGTGAATCCCCCGGTTAGAACAATCACCACTATGGATTGAAAACCGATAAATTTAAGCTGCTTAAGTGCACGAAGGATCTTGACGGGCGGGATGAAGATAAGAAGCACAGTCCTGAAAAGGAAAATACCCATCAGGCCCATGATTCTCGTATAATGAAGTCCGAAAGACCCTATCGCCCGTATCGATTGCATGGCCGGCAGTTTTGCAGAACTGGCAGGCGATGTCAAAAAAATTCAGACACAATGTCGGGCATGGAAACCCGACCTACGGGCTACCTGCAAGATCAAGCCTCACATCGGTGAGCCCTCGAATTCGAGGGCACCTGTGTTTCAGCACAGGTGTAGATGGGGATGTTCGTTCGGGAAAATCAAAATCCAGCACGGCAGTGTGGGAGCACTTTGTAAGTGCGATTGTTGTCCGCAACTTCAGGCAATAAGGATTTCGCGGATACAATCCGCTCCCACAGAACATCAAACATCAGCTTTTAGCCGTTAGCAGTTAGCCATTAGCTGGCGGAAAAAAGAACTAACTTAAAAGCAGCCGATTACGACAACGATTACGACAACGACAACGATGGATACAGTTAAATAAGCTTCGCTGACAACGACAACGTGTCGGGTATGGAAACCCGACCTACCGTTTCCAACACTTACACGCGCCGAAGGCGCCACCAACACCCCCGCGCCGCAGGCTGATTGGTTTTTGCCTGCCGCCGCCCGGGAGGCAAAAAAATCTTTCTTCGTGTCCTTCGCGTCTTCGTGGTTCAGTCTCTGGAGATAAGGATATCGCGACGGGGACGTCGCTCCTACAGAACATTTAAAAGGTGTCCGGTAGGGAAACCCGACCTACGGGCTTTGACCCCGATACCGACGCCGACGCCGAGGGGATATCGATTACGACAACGATTACGACAACGACAACGAGAGATGAAGGTAGGGGAGACCGGGACGGGGACGTCCCTCCTACAAACGTTTAACGTCTTCAGGAAGGAATTTGGAATTTGGAATCTTGAATTGCGCGGCAGGCGCTTTGCCCTTCACCGATGAGTATCAGCCCCACGCTTTTCTCGCTTTTCCTTGCGCCTTTGCGACTTTGCGCGATGCAAAATCTTTTCGGCGCTTCAGCCGAACAATAAGGCTTTCGCGGATACAATCCGCTCCCACAGAACATTAAAAGGGGCGCAGAATGAAATAATCGGCTTCGGCAGCGTGGGCTGTATTGCAATTTATACCCTTCTATATTATCACTACCGCCATAGAGACCAATCAATCAGCCAGGCAGGCGAAAAGGAGAAAAAGATGAAAATTAATGACTTTCCCGATCATATCCGCAGTTTCCTGATTCCCTCCCCCTCCGGAGACATGGTTTACAGGTGCCTGAAGTGCGAAACGGAACACGAAAGCGGAAAGCTCCTCTATACCTGCCCCCGCTGCGGCGGCGTCCTCATGCTGTATAACAAAAACACCGAAATCATTAAATCGATAGAGGGAAATACGTGGCGGAAAATTTTCGATTACAGAAGAATGCTGAATGTCACGGCGTTGAAGGGGATATTCAGGTACTACGAGTTTATCGCGCCGATCATACCACTCGATAAAATCATTTACCTGGGAGAGGCTCACACCCCTATGATCGCCGCAAACCCGCGTCTTACCGACATGATGGGTATCCGATTTTATTTCAAGAACGACGGTCTCAACCCCAGTGCGTCTTTCAAGGACAGGGGGATGGCCTGCGCGTTGAGTTACATCAATTATATGGCGGCCGGAAAAGACATGGACCGCATCCTTGCCATTTGCGCATCGACCGGAGACACTTCAGCCTCTGCGGCCCTTTATGCGGCTTACCTCGAAAATTCGGTAGCCTCTGCAGTACTCCTGCCGAAAGGCAAAGTAACCCCCCAGCAACTCTCGCAGCCTCTCGGAAGCGGAGCCGTCGTAATCCAGATACCGGGCGTGTTCGATGATTGCATGAAAGTCGTCGAAGAGCTGGCTGAGACCTATCACGTGGCCCTGCTCAATTCGAAAAACAGCTGGCGTATTCTGGGGCAGGAATCCTTTTCTTATGAATTATGCCAGGATTTCGACTATGAGGTCGGAGACAAAGCCATCCTGGTTCCAATAGGAAACGCCGGAAATATCACGGCGATCATGAGCGGTTTTATTAAATTTTACGGGGCCGGACTCATCGATGAACTCCCGAAAATAGTAGGTGTGCAGTCATCCCATGCAGACCCTGTTTTCCGTTATTATTCCGACGACAATCCGGAGAGGGTCTTCAAACCCGTCTCCGTCAAACCCAGCGTAGCCCAGGCAGCCATGATAGGAAACCCCGTTTCGATGCCCCGTGTGGTCAAACTGGCGGAGGAATATAACAGGCTCGCCGGGAAGCGCAGGGTTTTCGTCGTGCAGGTCACCGAGCAGGAGATAATGGATTCGATGATAACAGCAAATCGAAACGGCAACATCGTCTGCACCCAGGGCGGTGAATCGATGGCCGGGCTTGAGGCCGCCTGCAGCCGCGGCATCATCGACGCAAAGGATACAGCGGTGCTCGACTCCACGGCCCATGCGCTCAAGTTCGCCACGTTCCAGGATATGTATTTCAGCGACCGGTTCGATCCGGCTTTTGAAGTCAAACCTGATATCACGCTGAAAAACGAACCCGTGGACATTGTTCCGGCGGGGTTGAAAGCCTATCCGACCCCCGATTCCCCGCTTGACGGAGAGCTTCTGCGTGAATTCGTGAAAGCCACCGCCGACAAAGTCGCCGGGCTTCTCAAGCTGACGCCGAAATTGTAAGGCATTGACCAGGGGATCTGTAACCGTTGCCCAGACTAAGGATTATAGTTGTAGAACGCACCAGGGCGGCCTTCTTGATGGAAGGGGAAGGTTTCTACCTCAAGCGCCTGCGCCGGTATGTTCCGGTGGAATGGGTGGAAGTCAAAGGACGGCGGATAGGGGCGCGGAGTAAAAGGGAAGATATCGTGAACAGGGAAGCCGAAGCGCTTTCCGCCAGAATCGGAGAATGCGATCATTTGATCGTGCTCTGCAGGGAAGGCACGGCCATGGACTCGGAAAGTTTCGCTCGGCATCTGGAGAGTCTGTGCCGTGAAAAAGATCCTCTTACCTTCGTCATTGGAGGACCGCTTGGAGTCGGCGAAAGCATTCACCGGCGAGGCAACGAAACTCTTTCCATCTCCCCGTTTACATTAACCCACGAAATGAGTCGCCTGATTTTGCTGGAACAGCTTTACCGGGCTTTTACGATAATGCGCAACGAGAAATACCACAAATAAGATTCAAATGCTGAACCGAATGTACCTTGACGGGACTTGAAGGGCTTAAAAAATCATGCGTCCTGAGACTTGGACTCCAGGGCCATCTGGATTTTATTTTTGAGTTCCGTTAAATCGAATGATTTGATTACATAGAAATCGGCCGCAATGGATTTCATGTCTTCTTTAAAGGTATCGTAAGCCGTGCAGAGGACAACCGGAAGATCGTAGAACTTGTTTCTGATGTCCTGCAGCAAATCCAGCCCGTTATAATCCACCATCTTTATATCGAGAACGACCAGGTCAGGTTTCTCTTCTTCGATCCTCTCCAGCAGCCTATAGCCGTTTTCCGCGGTGATCACGTCGTAACCTTCCTCGGTGAGCTCTTCGGAGTACAGGTATCTTATATGTTCTTCATCGTCGATAATGAGAATTTTTGCCATGACAGTTCCCTCCCCTCGGATATGCGTTTAATCCCCCGGTGGATGGTTGGAGGCTTTATATAACTCGCTTCCATCCGGAAATGGTCCTTTTGCCCAATCTCTGCGTCAAACTGCGGGCTTTCTTGTGCGACGTACTCCAGTACGTCTCCGCGCAAGCCCTTGTTCTCCTTGATCTTGGGCAAAATCCCTCATTTCCGATCTGGAAACTTCACTAGTGCCACCCGGTATTTCCGGATGGACACTAACTTGCGAATATACTACAAAATAGGAAATTTTTCAAACCAAACTCTGGCCCGCACAGCCTCCGCGCTGCAAATCTCTTGCGGGGACCGTGCGGATCCGGATTGGTTCAATAAGAATAAAAACCTCTTCCGGTTTTTCTTCCGAGCCAGCCTGCATCAACATATTTCCGCAGCAGGGGGCACGGCCGATATTTCGCGTCTCCCAATCCCTCATGGAGCACCTCCATGATCGCCAGGCAGGTGTCGAGTCCTATTAAATCCGCAAGAGCAAGAGGGCCCATGGGATGGTTCATCCCCAGCTTCATTACTTCGTCGATGTCCGCAGCCTTGCCGACACCTTCCATAAGCGCGTAAACCGCCTCGTTGATCATCGGTATCAGTATTCTATTGCTGATAAACCCGGGGAAATCGTTTGCATCGACCGGGGTCTTGCCCATCTTTACGGAAAGCTGCCGGGTGGCCTCAGTGGTCTCGTCGGAAGTCTGGAGGCCCCTGATTATTTCCACCAGTTTCATCAACGGCACCGGATTCATGAAATGCATCCCGATAACCCTGTCCCCCCACTCGGTCACCCCGGCTATCTTAGTGATCGAAATGGATGACGTGTTGGATGAAAGAATGACCTCCGGCCTGCACGTCACATCGAGATTTCTGAAAATATCCAGTTTCAGGTCCACCCGCTCAGTCGCGGCTTCAACAACGAAATCCGCCTTAGACATATCACCCAGCGATGTAGATCCCTCTACGCGTCCAAGAATCGAAGCCTTTTCGTCCTCGGTGAGTTTCTCCTTCTTGACCATACGTGCCAGGCTTTTGTCGATCGCCTCAAACCCCTTCTCGACCAGTTCGTCGCGAATGTCGTTCATAACAACGGTAAGTCCGCTGGCGGCCGCCACCTGGGCGATACCCGAACCCATCTGTCCCGCGCCGACAACTCCTAAACACCTGATCTCCATATCAAAGCCTCCTCGATTAAATGTTCAAACAGAAAAAACCTAGTATTTCCTGATCACGCAATGACTTAACATAACGCGATCGACGGCTTATCACAACAAAAAATTTTTTCTCTTCTGCGCTACATGCACCGCCTGGGTCCCCAACATGAACCTTCGAAAAAACAAATGGTCGAGACCACTCTGCCCGATCACCAATGCCAGGCGGTCCGGTTCCATAAAACATCCCGTACTTTCATGAAGATATCGGTAGGCGCTCGTATCTCCGCTGATAATCCTTCCTACCATCGGAATAACGAAAGAAGTATAAATTTTGACTGCAAACCCCTTTAAACCAGGCTCCGGCGGGCAGGTTTCGAGGCAAACCACCCTCCCCCCGGGTTTCACGACCCGCATTTGCTCCCTGAATGCAGCCATAACGTCAATGACGTTTCTGACCAGGTAACCCGAAAGCACTGCATCAAAGCAGTCGTCCGGAAAAGGAAGGCGGCAGGCATCCGCCAGGCACCACCTGATCGAGGAACATTTCTTCGACCGTCTGC
>Ga0129302_1003560_pt1 | contig 10623 bp, 9 predicted proteins | sample BlaSprsedimmetaG_FD_94476 | JGI IMG/M metagenome (GOLD analysis project Ga0129302, IMG submission 94476) | Hot spring sediment bacterial and archeal communities from California, USA to study Microbial Dark Matter (Phase II) - Blank Spring... | ecosystem: Environmental > Aquatic > Thermal springs... | reverse complement strand
TCCCGGCTGCCCGTCATATCCTTGACGGCGAAACCGGCCCCGACCTCCACGCCTTTGACCGCCCCGATGCCCAGCATCCGCCCCAGTTCGGCGTCCAGCTTGTTGAAAACCGGCTCGCCCAATCCCGTTGGCACACCCAGCACTACGACCTCCACCACGCCGCCCGCCGAATCACCCGTCGCGCTGACCCGGTTGCACGCATCGACCATCGCCTGCGCCGCCTCGATATCCGGACAGTTCACGATGTGGTGAACGCCGTAGGCATCCCGCACCGCCTTGGCGCTCATTTGGGGCGCCCGGTCGCGGATGGGGTCAATCTCCTTCTCCACCTGCGCCAGGACGGCCATCTTCTCCAGGAACCGCATATCCATGTTCACGCGGCCCTTGACGTATATCTCCTGGTAGAACGGGTCCAGGTCGCACCGCATCTTCTTGTAGCGGTTGGCGTAATCCAGCGCCTGATCGTGGGCCACGTCCGGGGCCCGCACGCCCGCAATCTCCCGGACATACGAAAAGACGTCGATCCCGCACTTCCGCAGGACCTTCTTGGCCACGTACCCCCCGGCCACGATGGTCGAGGTGTAGCGCCCGCTGAAGATACCGGCCCCGACGGCGTCGTCATCCGGGCCATACTTGACGAACGACGCCCACGAGGCGTGGCCCGGCCGCGGCGTGCGGTTCGTATCCTGGTACTGCTTGATATGGATGAAATGGCGGTCCAGGTTTGGTATCAGGATTGTCAGCGGCGTTCCGTTCGTGTGGTTGCGGTTGCCGGCCCCCTCGATGGTGTCGGCCGCGTTCGTCCCGCAGTAGATCACCGGCAGGTCCGGCTCCTTCCGAGGGCTCGAAAGCTCATCGGCCCCCGGCTTTCTCAGCAGCAGATCGCCATATACCTCCTGCTCGGTCAGTAGCATTCCCGGCGGAACCCCGTGAACAACCGACGTCAGGCCCTCCTGGTAGGAGCCGCCCGCCACCGATAGCTGGAACATGCGTCCAATGTGGCATCCCATCATGCGTCAGTACCCTTTCAAATCAAAATGCCATTTTGAACGACCCTTATACACACACGCCCTTGCCCTGTCAACCTGCCCCTGTGCGCAATTCCACGGCAGGGGGGCGGGTTTCGCAGGCCTGTAGTGTTAAGAATAGGCTATTCCACAGTGCGGATGTCGGCTCCCAAGCCCTCCATCAGTTGGGCAAACCCGGGGAATGTAACGGCCATGGCCTCGGCCGTCTCAATGGTCGATTCGCCCCCAGAAGCCCCCATTGCCGCCAGCGCCAGGGCCATCACAATCCGGTGGTCGTATCGCCCGTCAAGTATCGCCGCCCTGGGTCGGCCACCGTAGACCACCAACCCATCCGGTAGCTCCTCGACCCGGACCCCCATCTTGCCCAGTTCCGCGGCCATGCAGGCAATCCGGTCGGTCTCCTTGTAGCGAGCCTGAGGCACATTGCCCAGGACCGTCCGCCCGCGGGCAAAGGCCGCCGTCACCGCCATCGCCGGCAGGGCGTCGGGAGTGGCGTTCATGTCGATCTCGGCGCCGGTCAATTCCGAGGCCCGCACGGTGATCTCATCGGGCCCGACGGCCACATCGGCCCCCATGGCCCGTAGATACTCGACAACCGCCTTATCCGGCTGGCTGTCATTCATATCCAGACCCCGCAGCGTCACCCCGTTGCCATCGCCGAACAAAGCCCCGGCGCACAAAAAGAACGTCGCGCTGGAGAAATCCGCCGGAACCGGCGCATCATAGCCCTTGAACCGCTGGCGTCCCGGAATCTCGAAATGCCGCAGCCCGTCGCGCCGGTAGGCAATCCCCTGGCGGTCGAGCCAGTCCAGCGTCATTTCAACGTAACCTGGTTCATTCAAAAGAGTTACGTCAATTTCGCTATCGCCTTCGGCCAGCGGACAGCACATCAGCAGGCTCGTCAGGTACTGGCTCGTCCTGCACTCGATGGAGGTGTGCCCGCCCCTCAGCGTCCCGGCGACCGTCACCGGCGCACAGCCGTTGCCTTTGAGGCTCACGCACCGCGCACCCAGATCGCCCAGGGCCGTCATCAGCGGCTCGACGCTACGGGTCTGAATCTGGTGATCTCCGGTGAATGTCGTGGCCCGCCCCCCCCGCGCCAGGGTCGCCGAGCCCATCGCAATCCGCAGGGTCGTCCCCGAATTGAGCACATCAATCGTCTGGCCTGGCGTCTGGATGCATCCGGCCAGCCCCTCCAGGCGCCACGCCTGCGGGTTCGATATGTCGATGCCCGCCCCAAACGCTCGATAGCAATTGACGGCCGCTTGGGCATCGCCCGAGTACAGCGGATTGCGGATGATGCTCTTGCCCTCCGCCAGCGCGGCTATGGCCACCGCACGGATAGTGTGCGACTTGCTGGCGGGTATGAGCACATCGCCCTGCAAATGGGATGGACCTGCGATCAGCTTCATCAGGTTGGCAATGCTACCACAACCACCCGCAAAATCAAGCGCATTGGCTCCTATGACATTTCCCATGAGGATGTGCTGCAAGGGCGGCATTTCGACGACGAAGTCATGGTCTACGGCTTCCACGATTCGGCCCCGAGGTTCCAGGTCAAGGGCGGCGGAACCTATGGGATTCCCTATCGGGCGCTGCTGGTCAAGGGCATCGAAAACCTCTACGCAACCGGCATGATGATTACGTCGGACCATGAGGCCCACATGTCTACACGAAACACCGTCTGCAGCATGGGTCAGGGGCAGGGCGCCGGCACGGCCGCGGCGCTCTGTGCACGGAAGAACTGCGGCTCGCGGGAATTACCCTACGGGCAACTGCGGGACGCTCTTGTCAAAGGCAACGTCTACTTCGATGCGTAACTGGCCCTGAACATTGGTGACATCTGGAAAGGCATCGATGGGCAGCCGCAGCCATGCCATTACGCCAAGGACCATGACGACACCACCAAAACATCAGGATCCGCAATCGCTGCCTGAGGACGAAATGCAGCACTCTATCCAACATGTGTAGGCAGTCCCCCTTCTCCGGTCTCTCCGTCAGTGGGCGCAGCCGGCGCCCATCTTGTCCTTGAGGATTTCACTCTTGAACATGAACGCGCCGCGCGTCACGATAACATCTCCCGGGCTCAGACCGTCAAGCACCTGAGCGACGCCCCCCCGGACCCGCCCGACATTGACATCACGTCGAATCCAGAGATGGTCGTCAAGTCGAGTGAAGACGAAATGTCGGCCCCCATAATTCAAAAGGGCTGAGTCCGGTATCTCAATAACGGCCCCGACGAGCGGCAATGTGATGAAGGCCTTGACGAACATGCCGGGGCGGAGCTTGTACTCGGGGTTGGCGGCGGTCAGACGCAGTTTGACGGTCCGCGTGGCGTAATCGACTTCGCTGCCGATTGTGTCAACGGTCGCGGTGAAGCTGTCGGAGGGGAAGGCCCCCGCGTGAATGCGCGCCGTGAGTTTCTCCCCGGCGGCGAGCACTCGGACGACATCGCCGAGGTCCTGTTCGTACAGGTCGCACCAGACCCACACGCGGGAGAGGTCCGCCACCTTGTAGAGGGTATCCGTGGTCATGACCAGGCGGCCGCGGACGACGTTTTGGTCGATCACGGTCCCGGCGATGGAACTATGGATGACGAGCCGCCCGAAACTTTCTTCCGGATGGTTCTCCGCGAAGGCGTCGATCTGCTCATCCGTCAGGCCGAACAACTGCAGGCGTTGCCTGGAGGCCGCATCGATGGCGGCCGCGGCCGCTCGGGCGCTTTCCGCAACAAGATAGTCGGCGTGGCTCGAAATCCCTTGCTCAAAGAGGCCCTTCTCACGCTCGAACGTCTGCTGGGCCAGGGCCAGTCGGGCCCTGTTCTCCAGGAAGCCGGCCTGGGCCTGGCCGAATTCCGCCGACTGGATAACCGCCAGCGTCTCGCCGGCGGCCACGTTGTCGCCGATGATCTTTTCGAGCGTCTCGACGCGCCCGCCGCAGGCCGCCGCCACTTCGACGACGCTGGTCAGATCAAGCCGCACCTCGCCGGTCAATTCAAGGACGCGGTGGGTCATCTGACGGACCTCGATCGTCCCGGTAGCCAGCAGTTCGCGAGCGATGTTTGGATCGACTCCGGCCACTCCGGCTTCGTAACGGCACAGGTGGCACTCGATGATCGGGATTCCGTGCTCGCAAAGGACTGCCTGCTGTTGGTTGGGTTCCACCGGCAACGGCACATGCAGGCCGGTTGGCTCCTCATAAGGGCCCTCTACGCCGGCGTGCGCCCCGTGGTCATGGGTCTCGACCGGCGTGCTTGCCGGATGCCGTGTGCGGCGCAGTAACCGCGGGCCCCATGTGACATAGAGAATCAGCACCGCACCGACAACAAACACAAGCCAAGGCAAGATGTGTCTTTGAAATCTATCGCTCATGGGAATATGATAGCGGCCCGCCATCGGCAGGTCAAGGTCTTACATCGCTGCGGCCTTGCTGTACCAGTCGGCCCGGCGATCCAGATTCTTGATCAACATCTCGAAGTCTTTGACGTCGATGACGCCGTCGTCGTTGAGGTCGCAGAACTGGTAGTCCTGGGGCGATTCAATGCTCTCGGTCCAGTATTTGAGCAATAGGACGAAATCGGCTTCGTTGACCACCCCATCGGCGTTCAGATCATGCCAGAACAGGTTGTCCCTGTCGCAGACCTCGCGCACGCTCCAGGCCAGGGCGTAGCGCTCGGTCGAAACAACGGCCCGCGGGTCGTCCAGATCACTGAATGCAACAACGATCTCATACTGCGTGTAGTTCGGGTCGGTGCGGACGTAGAGATGCTCCACATTGTCCACGGGGCTGTCGGAATAGTCGATTAGCCTATCGGGTTCTGTCCGGGTGGGGTCCACGGCCCACAGCTCCAGGCGCAGGTTCGCGTCTCTGTCGCGCAGGGCCTCGAAGGGATATGTCCGCTTGAAATGGCGGTTCCAGTTGAGCGTTACCGCGATGATCTTGTTGTTCGGTTCCTCGACCGTCAGGTGATAGAGCCTCAGTCCGCGATCCGCGCGATCGAGGATATTACTGTCCCAACCGACGGCGGGAACGTTGCCGGGCCCATGACGGCCGGCCACGAGTTGCTCGTAGGCGCCTGCCGCGTCGATCATCCCGGCGCCCTGGACGTGATCGAGCGGGGCGGTGTGGTCGTCGTCGGCCGTCAAGGCGCCCTTGTGCCAGTAGGGCAGCTTGACGGCGGAGTTCATGATGATGCTTTTGATAACGCAGTTACCTCCGTTTGCCGACAAGGCCGCACTGAGGGCTTCGTCTCGCTTGGCCCTTTCGATCAACATTCCGACGACGCCCGCGGCCAGGGGCGTGGAAAAACTGGACCAGTCACCGGCCGGCTCATAGCGGTTGGGGTCGTTGACGTCGGCGACCAGACAGTTGCCCGGCGCCACGATATCGGGCTTGGAGCGTCCGCCGCCGGTTGTTCCGCCGCTGGATCGGGCCGGATGCGCCAGCGCGAAATTCGCCAGCGAGATCGCCGTATCGGCGCTGTTAACGGAACTGACCACTCCGACGCCGATGGCGTTGGCGGAGGCCCCGGGATACAGCGGCGGGTCAAGCGCCGCGTAGCCGTTGCCGATGCTGGCGACGACCGGCAGTCCATAGTGCTCGCACATGGATTCGATGCCACGCGTCCACCAGTCCTCAAACCCGCTGCCGACGCTCAGAGTCAACAGGTCTACGTCCGGCCGGGTATGCGTGAACACATGGGCCATGAGAAAGTGCCAGAACTCGTAGACCTCGCCTCGGGCGGCCGGTAAAACGCCCTGGTACTGGAAGGACCCCAGGGCCTCACTGAAAGCCTGGGCGTCATTGCCGAACAGGATGGAGCAGACGGCCGTGGAGTGGGTGCTGACGCCCGGCGGGAGTTGGCCTTCATCGTGGAACCTCAGCCGGGCCGACGCCAGGCTCTCATGCAGAACGCTTGGACGATAGTCATTCTGGGGCTTCCCATCGATGTAGGTGCCACTGCGGCTGATGACACCGACGGATACGTCGGACCCGTCGAGGTTCGGGTCCACCTGGCGCAGACCATAAACACCGATATGGTTGAGGCCCTGCGGCTGCAAGCCGACCGTGGATGCATCGGCCCACACGACGGCCGGCATCACCAAGGCGAACAGCAGATATACGGCGTTTCTGGGCAACAAGCGTCGATTCCCGGTAATGGGGCCCCGGCGGGCGTAACAGGGGTCAACACCGCCCCCCGGTGCCGCCTTCTCTGTGCCAATCTGGTCAAACCTCCATATAGCAGGCTTTATCATAGCAGAAAGGGTCTTGCGAATCAAGCAAAATCGCCCCAGCGGGTGTGATAATATCCTTCCGTATTCCTGTCCAAGGCCGATTTTTGAGCCGTGAGCCACAATCCTTGCCTTGCGGCGGCGCGCGGGGTATACTGGCGGTGCTTTTGCGATTATGAAAGGGCATTCTCAACGATGAAAACGATCCTCGACAGCGAGCAGGTCGGGCGGATTCTGGACGACATGTGCAGCCGGATCGCCGCCGATACCCGCTCCAAGCCCAATGTGGCCGTGATCGGGGTGCGCAGCCGCGGCGAGCAGTTGGGCGAGCGCCTGGCGATGTGCCTGGCCGGCAAGCTCGGACGCGAGGTGCCGTCCGGCACGCTGGATATCACGCTCTACCGCGACGATCTCAATTCCCCGCAAAGTCATTGGCAGCCGCAGGTTCGCACGACGGAGATCGGATTCGACATCGACGACAAGTTCATCATTCTCGTGGACGATGTGCTGTTCACCGGCCGCTCGACCCGGGCGGCGATGGACGCACTGATTGACCTGGGCAGGCCCGAAGCGATTCGCCTGGCCGTCCTCGTCGAGCGAGCCGGGCGCGAGTTCCCCATTCAGGCGGACTACGTGGGATACCATGCCGATGTGAAGGGTGATGAACGTATCCGGGTCAGACTGGTCGAATGCGACGACAAGGATGAGGTCGTTGTGGAATAGGCATTGAGTGCGGCGGCGCGGGCCGGCGGCAGCGGGCCCGGCCGCGGAGGCAAGGCAGGATGGCTCTCAAGAGAAAAAGCAGGCATTTCAACTGGACACGCAAACACCTGCTCGGACTGCGGGAACTCAGCGAGGAGGAGATCACATTCATCCTCGACACCGCCCGGGGGTTCGAGGAGATCAGCAAACGCTCCGTCAAGAAGGCCCCGCCCCTGCGTGGCAAGGTGGTGGTCAATCTCTTCTTCGAGGATAGCACGCGCACTCGCAACAGTTTCACCCTTGCGGCCCAGCGTCTCAGCGCCGATGTGGTCGAATTCACGAAGAAGCTCAGTTCCGTAAGCAAGGGTGAGACGCTGCTCGATACGGCCCGCAACCTCGAAGCCCTCGGCATCGACATCGTCGTGATCCGCCACGAGGCCGCCGGGGCCCCGAAGCTGCTGGCCCGCAACATCAACGCCTGTGTGGTCAACGCCGGCGACGGCTACTGCGAGCACCCGACCCAGGCGCTGCTCGATACCTACACCATCCGTCGCAAACGCGGGACCCTGGAGGGCCTCAAGATCGCCATTGTCGGCGATATCGCCCACAGCCGGGTCGCCCGCAGCGATATGTGGGCCATGACCAAGCTCGGCGCGGAAGTGACGTTTGTCGGCCCGCCGACCCTCATGCCCGCGGAGGTCTCCCGGTTGCCCGTGAAGGTCAGTTACTCGCTGGATGAGGTCATCGAGCACGTGGATGTGGTGAACATGCTCCGCATCCAATTCGAGCGGATGGGCGGGAATCCGTTTCCCTCGGTCCGCGAGTATTCGCACTACTTTGGCCTGACCGCCGAGCGCATGAAACGGGCCAAACCGGACATTACGGTCATGCACCCCGGGCCGATCAACCGCGGGCTGGAGGTGGAAAGTGAGGTCGCCGACGGTCCCAACAGCGTTATCCTCCAGCAGGTGACCAACGGCGTGGCCGTGCGGATGGCGGTGCTGTTCCTGGTCAATCACGCCGCGGCGCAGCGCGCCTGAGGCGCACGATACATACATGGATTTCGGTGGCAGGACATGGGCAACGAATTGCTGATACGGAACGGACGGGTCATTGATCCGGCCAACGGTGTGGACGGAATCTGCGACGTGCTGATCCTCGACGGCAAGGTGGCGGCGGTCGGCCGAGTCGGCGACGCCGGCGCCAAGCCCGGACGGCGGATCATCGACGCCGCCGGTAAGCTCGTCGTTCCCGGACTTATCGATATGCACGTGCATTTCCGCGAACCCGGCGATGACGAGGAGGAGACGATCGCCAGCGGCTCGGCCGCGGCGGTGGCCGGAGGCTTCACCAGCGTGGTCTGCATGCCGAACACCAAGCCCGCGATCGACAACGAGACCCATGTCGAGTACATCCATCGCAAGGGTCGCCAGGCCCGAAAAACGCACGTGTACACCATGGGCGCCATCACGAAGGGCCGCGAGGGCGTGGAACTTGCCGAGATGGGCTTCATGGCCGAGGCCGGGGCCGTGGGCTTCACCGACGACGGCTCAGGCGTGCAGGACGCCTCCGTTATGCGCCGGGCGCTGAAGTATGCGGCCATGTTCGACCAAGTCGTCGCCCAGCATTGCGAAGACCGGGCCTACGCGGGCCAGGGGGTTATGAACGCCGGGTACTACGCGACGATTCTGGGTCTGCCGGGCCTCGATGGCCTCGCCGAAGAGGCCATGCTGTGGCGGGATATCCAACTGCTCAAGAAGAGCCGCTTGCCCGTGCGCTACCATGCACAGCATATCTCCACGGCCGGAGCCGTCGAAATCGTCCGCGCTGCCAAGGCCCAGGGCGTACCGATCACCTGCGAAGCCACGCCGCATCATTTGCTGCTGACCGATGACTGCTGCGCCGAATACGACACGAATTACAAGGTCAACCCGCCGATCCGCGGCGCCGCCGACGTCGAGGCCCTCAGGCAGGCCGTCCGCGACGGCGTCATCGACGTGCTCGCCAGCGACCATGCCCCGCATCTCCAGAGCGAGAAGGAACTCGAATTCCTCACCGCGCCCTTCGGCATCGCGGCCATGGAGTGCGCACTGAGTCTCTACGTTAAGGCCCTGATCGAGCCGGGGCTCCTCGACTGGCCGGCCCTGATACGCCTGATGGCCGCCAATCCCGGCCGTATCATCGGCGTCGACAAGGGCGCCCTCGGCATAGGCAAGCAGGGCGATGTTACGATTATCGACCCCGATGCTCGGTACACTATTGATGTCAACACATTCCGCTCCAAGAGCCGCAACTGCCCCTACCACGGCTGGAAGGTCAGGGCCAAGGTCGAGATGACCATCGTCGGCGGCGAGGTGAGGTTCGACAACCGTAGAATCGAAAACAGGGCTCAGACTCTGGACCGATAGCGGGTGGAGAAAGAAGCGTATGGAAAGAGACGCCTTGCTGAAGGAAGTCAAACGGGCTGTCGCCGAGGTGGGGCCGGGGGCGGAGATCAGTCTGTACGGGTCGCGGGCGCGCGGGCACTCGCACGCGGAGTCCGACTGGGATTTTCTGATCCTGGTTGATGGAACCGTCAGCGACGAGCGGATTGATGCGATCCGCCACCGCCTGTATGAAGTGGGGTGGGCCTGTGGTCAGGTTCTCTGCTCGATTGTTCGAAGCCGGGAGCAATGGTCCAGCCGGCCGCTCATTGATACGCCCTTTCACCGCAACGTCAAGTTGGAGGGAATCGAGCTGTGACCGCGCCAGAGGAGACACCATGAAGACCGCCGAATTCGAGACAATCATAGCAACGTGGATCGCTTTTTCACTGTGCGCAAGCTTCGGCTCCGTCCAGCAGCGAGCGCAGGCTCAGCAGAGCCAGGACCTGCTGGCCATTCCCCAAGTGACGCGGGACCAGGTCATCTGTTTCGCCCTGTACACGGTCCACAACAACATCCTCAAACTCAATGCCCAGCTCTACCCCCTCCAGGACGGTGAAGACCGGTTCTGCCGCCTGGAGATTGATCGCAACGGCCGGTGGGAGCAGGTCGCCCGAGGCGACGTCGTGGAGCAGGGCTGGACGTGCCTGTTCCGCGTGGAGAAATGGGATTCGACGCGGGACTGGACCTACCGCGTTTGTCATGGCAAGGACGCCCAGTACCACGGCACCATCCGGCGCAACCCCGTGGACAAGGAGGAGATCGTCGTGGCGGCCTTTACGGGCAACAGCATCTACCCCGGCCACGGCGGCGACATCCCCCGCGACGACATCGTCGCCAATATCAAGAAGATCAACCCGGACCTGCTGTTCTTCTCCGGCGACCAGGTCTATGACCACTTCCGCCATTATGCCTACTGGCTCAAGTTCGGCCGGGATTTCGGCGAGATCATCCGCAACACGCCGACGGTGACCATCCCCGACGACCACGACGTCGGCCAGGCCAACCTCTGGGGCCACGGCGGCCGACTCTCGAAAACCCGCGCCGGCCACGATGGGGGGTACGCCGCGCCCCTGGAGTACGTCAAGGAGGTCGAGCGGGCCCAGACGAGCCACCTGCCCGACCCGTATGACCCGACCCCCATCGAACGCGGCATCGGCGTCTACTACACGGCCCTGACCATCGGTCGGGTCAATTTCGCCATTATTGAGGACCGCAAGTTCAAGACCGGACCGGAAG
>Ga0129302_1003559_pt1 | contig 10625 bp, 10 predicted proteins | sample BlaSprsedimmetaG_FD_94476 | JGI IMG/M metagenome (GOLD analysis project Ga0129302, IMG submission 94476) | Hot spring sediment bacterial and archeal communities from California, USA to study Microbial Dark Matter (Phase II) - Blank Spring... | ecosystem: Environmental > Aquatic > Thermal springs... | reverse complement strand
ATGTCGGGATATTCGTCGACCATCGCCAGCTGCTCGCGGGCCTCGAGCCCGATCACCGTCTGGTGGAGGCAGACATGGTTGAGCACGGAGCCGAGGGCATAGTTGGTGTCAGACCGTCCTGCAGCGTCCTCCACCGCCTCTGAGATGGCGATGCCCAGGGAACCCGGGGTGTCGGGATGCTCCGCCAGCACCTTTCGCCCGGAGGCGGTGCGGGGGCTCGGCGAGGGGAAGCACTCGGCGCCGTAGACCTGCATCATGCTCTTCCGGTAGGGTTTCTGGTCATAGCTCGACCTGACCATGTAGACGGTGCACTCCATGTCGAAGAGAGCGGTGGCGAACGCAAGGGACGAGCCCCACTGCCCGGCCCCGGTCTCGGTGGCGAGACGCGCGACACCGGCCTTCATGTTGTAGTAGGCCTGCGGGATGGCGGTGTTGGGCTTGTGGCTGCCCGGCGGGGAGACGCCCTCCCACTTGAAGTAGATTTTTGCCGGGGTCTTGAGGTGCTGCTCCAGCCTTCTCGCACGGTAGAGCGGGCTCGGCCTCCAGAGACTGAGGATCTCCCGCACTTCATCCGGGATCGGGATCGAGCGCTGCGTGCTCATCTCCTGCCTGATCAACTCCATCGGAAAGATCGGAGTGAGATCCCCGGGCACCACCGGCTTTCCGGTTCCAGGGTGGAGCGGCGGGTCGAGAGGCGAGGGCAGATCGGCCTGGATATTGTACCACGCCTTCGGGATTGCATCCTCGTCGAGGAGGATCTTGGTCTGCATACCATACCATGGGCGTTGTCTAAATATATACATTGTTGCACCATATAGAACATTGAAGATCGCCGAATATCGTGCGTGCCGAAGAGAAACACATAAATGACCTGACAGTTCAGGCTCGTTAAGGTGGTACCGGGATGCCCTTCCATGAGATCGAACTCGTGAAGCGGGCTGAAGAGGAGGCCTTCGCCCGCATCGCCAGGGCGCGGGAGGAGGCCGGCGTCAGGCTGGAGCGGGGGCGCGAGCGGGCGGCAGCGTCAGCGGCAGCAGAGCGCTGCCACGCCGAGGCCGAGGCCGCCGCCCTCGTCGCCGCCGCCAGGGCCGGGGCCGCGGAGGAGGCAGAGCGGATCAGGGCTGAGGCGGAGAAGGAGGCTACGAGGATCCAGAGGGCGGCGGCCGGGCGCCTCGACGACGCCGTCGCCTTCCTGGTGCGGGAGGTGACCGGCGGTGTTGAGACCGGCACGGATGCGTAGGCTGACCGTCGGGGTGTACACCGGGGCGTACGAGCCATGCATCGCCGCCCTCCAGGAGGCCGGGGCCGTCGAACTGGAGGCGGCCGGCGATGTGGAGGGGCTGAAGGGGCTCATCAGCCCCCGCCCGCGGTCTGAGCGGATACCGGCGATCGCCACCGAGCGAGCGCGCCTTGAGCGGTGCATCGAGGCCCTTGAATCCATCCTCCCGGAACCAAACCCGATCAGAGAGATCTTCTTCCCGACGACGCCGTCGCGGGTGCCGGTCGCAGTGCGCGGTGCGGACGCCGTCCTTGCAGACGCCGGACGACTGCACGGGGTGATCAAGAGAGTGCTCGCCCTGAAGACCGAAGACGGGGCGATCGCCGGGAGACTCGAACGCATCGATGAAGAGGAGGAGATGCTCGGACACCTCCTCCCCTTCGGAATAGACCTTGCATGGCTCGGCTCCTCCCCCTTCCTCGAGGTCAGGGCCGGGACGATCCCGGCCGGCGAGTGCCGGGAGATCGAGGCGCACCTCGCCGGACATATGCCGGATCTTGCAGCGTGGTTCTGCCTCTGCGGGATCGGCGAAAACCCCACCGCCGTCCTCACAACCGCCCATCCGACGGCGGCGGCGCAGGTCGACGCCATCCTCAGGAAACTCGCCTTCAGGGAGTTTGCCCCGGGGATACAGGAGGGGACGCCAGAAGAGGGGCTGGCAAGGCTTGCAGGGGAACGCACAGCGCTTCTCCGGAAGCGTGAGGAGATCGTCGCCGGCCTCACGGCGATCGCCGCCGGGCACCTCCCGGCCTTGCGGGCCCTTGCCGAAGAACTCGCGTTTCTCAGGGAGCGGGAGGAGGCCGCCAGGCTCATGGGCGGCACCGCCGGTATGACCGTGCTCCACGGGTGGGTCAGGGAGGACGAGGCCGACGGCGTCGCATCGGTCTGCGAGCGGGCGACGGACGGGCTTGCCTTCTGCATCTTCGACCCGCCCGGCGAGGATGCGCCGGTCGCCTTCGACCATCCCGGCTGGCTCGCACCCTTCGGCTTTCTCACCGCCACCTTCGGGACGCCGGCATACGGCAGCGTCGATCCCACCCTCTTCCTCGCCCCGGTGCTCGTGCTCACCTTCGGGATCATGCTCGGCGACGCCGGCTACGGCATCCTCCTCGCCCTTCTCGCAGCCCTCGTCCTGAGAGGGGCCGGACGGACGCCGGGGACGGTGCGGGACCTCGCCCTCGTCCTCTTCGCCTGCGGGATCTCCGGGACGATCTTCGGCGTCCTTATGGGCGGGTTCTTCGGCGATCTCCTCCCCCGTCTCTTCGGGATACAGACGCCCTTCGCCGTCATCGAGCCGCTGAAAGACCCGATCGCCATCCTCCTCCTCGCCCTTGCGATCGGGATCGCCCACCTCAACCTCGGGCTGGCAATCGCCGCCCGCGAACACCTGCGCACCGGAGATCTGCGGGCGATGGTCCTCTCCGAGGGGGTCTGGTTCGTCATCCAGCCCTGCGCCGCCGTGATCATCCTGACCTTCTTCGGGTGGGGCACCTTCCCCGGGCCCGCCGTCGCCCTCGCATGGGCCGGGGCCGGGCTCGGCATCGCCGGGGTGATGATCGGCGAGGGACCGCTCGGGTTCTTCTCGCTCACCGGTTTTCTCGGGGACTGGCTCAGTTACGCCCGTATCCTGGCCCTCGCCCTCGCCACCGGCGGGATCGCCATGATGATCAATATCCTCGCCGGGATGATCGCCGCCGTCCACCCGGCCCTCGTCGTCCTCGCTGTCGTCTTCGCCGTGGCCGGGCATGCGGGCAACCTGGTGCTCCAGGCCCTCGGCGGGTTTATCCACGCGCTCAGGCTCCAGTACGTCGAGTTCTTCGGGAGGTTCTTCCGGAGCGGCGGGCGGCCTTTCAGGCCGTTTGCAACCAGGCGGACTTTCACCGAGGTCACGGGGGGCGATGAGTGATGGCGGTCGATGCCGGGCTCGTCCTCGCTGTCATCGGGGCCGGGCTTGCCGTGGGGCTTGCCGCCATCGGCTCCGGGATCGGTGTCGGGATCGCCGGGGCGACCGGCGCAGGCGTGATCGCCGTCAGGCCGGAGAAGTTTGGAAAAGCGATCGTCTTCCAGGCGGTGCCGCAGACGCAGGGGATGTACGGCCTCCTGGTCGCCGTGCTCATCCTCCTCTCCACCGGGGTGATCGGCGGCGGGACTGAGGGCGTCCCCCTCCCCCTCGGGCTGGCGGCCCTGGGCGCCGGTCTGGCCGCGGGGATCTCAGGGCTCTCGGCGATCGGGCAGGGGATCGCCGCATCGGCCGGGATCGCCGCCACCGCCGAGCGCGACGAGGCGATGGGGAAGAGCCTGATCTTTGCGGTGATCCCGGAGACACAGGCGATATACGGGCTTCTCGTCGCCATCCTGATCATGGCGTTCACCGGACTCCTGACCGGATCGCCGGTGGCCACCGAGGCGACCGGGCTCGCGGCGATCGGCTGCGGGCTTGCCGTGGGGATCGCAGGGCTTTCGGCGATCGGGCAGGGGATCGCCGCAGCCGCGGGATCGGCAGCGGCGGCCGAGCACGAGGGGAGTTTTGGAAAAGGGCTCGTTTTTGCAGTGATCCCTGAGACGCAGGCGATATACGGCCTCCTGGTCGCCATCCTGATCATGGCGTTCACCGGCATGATCGCCGGCGATCCGGTCGGCGACATTGCGATCGGTTTCGCGGCGATCGGGTGCGGTTTTGCCGTGGGGCTCGCCGGCATATCGGCGATCGGGCAGGGGATCGCCGCCGCCGCAGGATCGGCGGCCAGCGCCGAGCACGAGGGGTCCTTCGGGAAAGGGCTCGTATTCTCGGTGATCCCTGAGACGCAGGCGATATACGGCCTCCTCGTCGCCATCCTGATCATGGCGTTCACCGGCATGATCACGCGGGATCTCACCGCCACCCTTGCTGCGGGCTTCGCCTCGATCGCCTGCGGCTTCGCCGTCGGTTTTGCAGGGATCTCGGCGATCGGGCAGGGGATCGCCGCATCGGCCGGGATCGCCGCCACCGCCGAAAAAGAGGAGATGTTCGGGAAAGGGCTTGTTTTCACCGTCATCCCCGAGACGCAGGCGATATACGGCCTCCTCGTCGCCATCCTGATCATGGCGTTCACCGGCATGATCACGCGGGACGTCACCGCCACGGCGGCCGCCGGGCTTGCCGCCATCGGCTCAGGTTTCGCCGTCGGGCTCGCCGGGCTCTCGGCGATCGGGCAGGGCATGACCGCAGCCTCCGGGATCGGGGCGACGGCCCAGCGTGAAGGGGCGATGGGGCCGAGCCTGATCTTTGCCGTGATGGCCGAGACCTTTGCCATCTTCGGGCTGCTGGTGGCGATCCTGATCATGTTCGGGATCGGGCTCTTCGGGGGCTGAACAGGAATGGGCGTGGACGAGATCATCGAACGTATCGGCGCCGACGCCTCCGCAGAGGCGGAGGGGATCCGCAGGGAGGCCGAAGCCGGGGAAGAGCAGATCCTCAGGGACGGGAGGGCGGCATCTGAGAGAGAGGTCGCAGAGATCATGGCCGAGGGAAGACGTGAGGCGGCCAGGCAGCGGCGAAAGGCGATCGCACAGGCGCGCCTCTCGGCCCGCGCCCGCCTCAGGGCGTGCAGGGAGGCGGGCATCGACCGCGCCTTCGAGGAGGCCGAACGACGGATCGCCACCCTCAAAGACTCAGACGACTACCCGGCCGTCCTCAGGAGGCTCATCCTCGAAGGGCGCGGGGTCGTGGGCGGCGGCCCCATCACCATCCTCTGCCGTGAAGAGGAGAGGGGGGCCGTCGTCGTCGCCTGCAGCCGGATCGAAGGGGTCACCATCGCACCGCTCAAGGACGACGGCCCGGACGGCGGCGTTGTTGTGCTTGCCGGACGGTCCAGGTGCGACCAGCGTTTTTCCTCCAGGATCGTACGGATGCGGGAGGGCCTGACCGGAAAGACCGCTGCAATCCTCTTCGGGGAGGAACGTCATGACCGCCCTTGAGGAGATCGCCGTCGCCGTCCTCTCCGGGGCCGATGGTAAGGCCATGCTCGTCGCCGGGCTCTCCATCGCCGTCATGGTGGCGGTGATCCTCGCCGCTTCGGCCGGATATTTCAGGATGATCCTGAACATCGCTCTCTTTGCCCAGCCCGACGCACGGGTCCGGGCGATCGGCAACCCCATGATCGGCAGGGAAGGCGTGAGGGAGGCGCTGGAGGCCGGGAATCTCCACGACCTCTTCGAACGGTTTGCCGCCCTCGGACACCGGATGCCGGCCGTTCCGGGTCTCGACGGCCAGGAGGCGGACCGGCTCGTCAGGGTGCACCACTACGAGGCCGTCATGCGCCTGATCGAGAGCGTGCCCGACGGGGTCAGACATTTCTTCGTGGCATATGCGGCGATGATCGGCACCGGGGAGGCGGCGGCGATCGTGGCGGCGAAGGGGCGCGGCCTCTCCCCCGCCGCCATCGAAGAGCGTGCCGTCTCTATCGGGGCTCTCACGCCCGAGCGCGTGAGAAAGGCGGCGCATGCCGGGAGCGAGGAGGAGGCGATCAGGAGGATGGCGAAGGCGCCGTTCGGCCCCGCCCTCGCCCGCGCCCATGCCGCCGCCGCAGGAGACACCGCCGCATTTTCAGCACTTTCCCTCGCCGCCGCCCTCACCGAGATGGGCGTTGCCGCACGCGGGGTGGACATCTCCCTCTCCCCGCCGGTGGTGGAGACCGCCGGCAGAATGGTCGACGCCGCCAATCTCCGCGCCCTCGTGCGGGCCAGGGCATCCGGTACCGGGCGGGAGGCGGCGGCACGCCACCTGATCAGGGCAGGCGGCTTCGAGATCACCGGGGAGCGGCTGCTCCATGCCGAACGGGCGGGAAACCTCGCCGACCTGGTCGCCGCCGTCGAGGGGACGCGCTACCACCGGTATCTCGCCGCCCTTCCCGGGGCGGTGCAGGAGGGCGACGCCGCCGCACTGGAGGCGGCCCTCGACCGGTGCATCCTGGACGCCGCGCGGGGGATCGCCAGCCAGTACCACCTGGAGAGTGGCCCCCTGCTCCGCCACCTCGTCGCACTCGGCTACGAGGCGCGGAATATGAGAGCGATCGCCGTCGGCGTGGCAACCGGGGCGCCGACCGAGGAGATAGAACGGGTGCTCATCGTGGAGGAGACAGAGGCATGAGGATTACAGCAATCGGAGACCGCTCAATGGCAATGGCATGCAGGGCCGGCGGTATCGCCCGGGCGGTCGCCTGCGCCGATGCAGAGGAGGCCGAACAAGCACTGACAGGAGCGCTCGCAGAGAAAGATATCGGCGTGATCCTTGTGCTCGACCGATACCTCGCCGCCATCCCCGGGCCGCAGAACCCCGGGGTCTACCCGGTGGTGATCGGGGTCCCCGGGCCTTCGGGCCCGGTGCACGGGGAGGACGCCGTCGCCAGAGCGGTGAGGAGAGTGGCAGGCAGGGGTCTACCCGGGGTGAGCGGGTGACCGGGCGGATCGTCAGGATCACGGGCCCCGTGATCGAGGCCGACGGGATGCGGGGCGGACGGATGTACGAGGTGGTCAGGGCGGGAAACGCCGCCCTGATCGGGGAGATCATCGGGCTTTCCGAGGACATCGCAACGATCCAGGTCTACGAGGACACCACCGGGATCGCACCCGGAGAACCGGTCGAGCGGACCGGCGCCTCTCTCTCGGTCGAACTCGGCCCCGGCCTGCTCGGCATGGTCTATGACGGCATCCAGCGCCCCCTTCAGGTGATAAGGGACGAGATGGGCGATTTCATCATCAGGGGGGCCTCCCTGCCCGCACTGGACAGAAGGCGGCGGCACGAGTTCACCCCGCAGGCACAGGCCGGAGGGACGGCGACGCCGGGCACCCGGATCGGGACGGTCCCTGAGGGGCGGTTCACCCATGCCGTCCTGGTGCCCCCGGGGGTCGAGGGGAGGTTTCTCAGGATCGCACCGCCAGGCGCCTACACCATCGACGAGGGGATCGCATGCGTCAGGACCGCAGGAGGCGAGGAGGTGACCCTTTCCATGCTCCAGCACTGGCCGGTGCGGGTGGCGCGGCCGATCCGGGAGAAGCTCCCCCCCACAGAGCCCCTGATCACCGGGCAGCGGGTGATCGACTCGTTTTTCCCGATGGCCAAAGGAGGGGCGGCCGCGGTGCCCGGACCCTTCGGAGCCGGAAAGACCGTTGTCCAGCACCAGCTCGCCAAATGGTCTGATGCGGACATCATCGTCTATGTGGGCTGCGGGGAGCGGGGGAACGAACTCGCGGACGTGCTGCGCCAGTTCCCGGCCCTCGAAGATCCCAGGACCGGCGAACCCCTCATGGGGCGGACGGTGCTCATCGGAAACACCTCGAACATGCCGGTGGCCGCCCGGGAGGCCTCGGTGTACACCGGGATCACCATCGCCGAATACTACCGGGACATGGGCTACGACGTCGCCCTGATGGCCGACTCCACCTCCCGCTGGGCCGAGGCGATGCGGGAGATCTCCGGACGCCTTGAGGAGATGCCGGGCGAACACGGTTATCCGGCCTATCTGGCCTCCAGACTTGCGGAGTTCTACGAGCGGGCCGGAAGGGTGCGGCCTCTCGGCCCCTCAGAGACGACCGGATCGATCTCGGTGATCGGGGCGGTCTCACCGCCGGGCGGCGACTTTTCAGAGCCGGTCACCCAGAACACCCTCAGGATCGTCAAGGTCTTCTGGGCCCTGGACGCCGATCTCGCCCACGAACGGCATTTTCCGGCGGTGAACTGGCTTCTGTCCTATTCCCTCTACCTCGACGCCGTCCGGGAGTGGTGGGAGGAGCACGGCGGGCCTGACTGGGAGCGGGTGAGAGCCGACCTGATGGCGATCCTCCAGAAAGAGAGCGAACTCGAGGAGATCGTCCACCTCGTCGGCCCGGATGTCCTGCCCGAGGAGGACAAACTCACCCTCCTCGTCGCCGGGATCGTCAGGGAGTCGTTTTTGATCCAGTACGCCTTCGACCCGGTCGACACCTATTGCCCGCCGCAGAAGCAGTACCTGATGATGAGGCTGATCATGGATTACGCGGCGGCAGGACGGGCGGCGGTGGGGAGGGGCGTCTCAGCCGCAGAGGTGGGGGCGCTGGCCGTGACCGGCATGCTCTCCCGCCTCGGTTCGGTCCCGGCCACCGATTTCCCGGCGTTCTTCGGCGAGGTGGAGCGGCACATCGAGGAAGAGTTCGGCAGGGGGGGGAGACCATGACCTCGCCGGCACGGGAGTACACCTCCGTCACCATGGTCGCCGGGCCCCTGATGGCCGTCTCAGGCGTGGGGGACGCCGCCTACGGCGAGGTGGTGGAGATCCGCCTCCCTGATGGGGAGCGGCGCCTGGGGCAGGTGCTCGAAAGCCGCCTGGACCTCGCCGTCGTGCAGGTCTTCGGGGGGACGCGGGACCTGGACACCGAGGCGACCTCGGTCAGGTTCACCGGCGAACCCCTGCGCATGGCCGTCTCGCCCGAGATCCTCGGGCGGGTCTTCGACGGCGCCGGAAGGCCGGCGGACGGCGGCGGCGCCGTCATCCCGGAGGAGGTGCGCGACATCGCGGGCGCCTCCATCAACCCCACGGCGCGGGCCTTCCCGCAGGACTGCATCGAGACCGGGATCTCGGCGATCGACGGGATGAACACCCTGGTGCGGGGGCAGAAACTCCCGATCTTCTCGGGCGCCGGCCTCCCCCACTCCCGTCTCGCCGCCCAGATCGCCAGGCAGGCGCGGGTGCTCGGGGATGCCGAGGAGTTTGCGATCGTCTTCGGGGCGATGGGGATCACGAGCGAGGAGTCCAGGTTCTTCCTGGAGGCGTTCGAGGAGACCGGGGCCCTGGAGCATGCCGTGATCTTCGCCAACCTCGCCGACGATCCCGCCATCGAGCGGATCGTCACCCCGCGCTGCGCCCTGACGGCGGCCGAATACCTCGCCTTCTCGGAGGGGATGCACGTCCTCGTGATCCTCCAGGACATCACGGCCTACTGCGAGGCGCTGCGGGAGGTCTCGGCGGCCAGGGAAGAGGTGCCGGCCCGCCGGGGATACCCGGGCTACATGTACACCGACCTTGCCTCGATCTTCGAGCGGGCAGGGCGGATCAAGGGAAAGAAAGGCTCCATCACCCAGCTCCCGATCATCTCCATGCCGGACGACGACATCACCCACCCGGTGCCCGACCTCACCGGCTACATCACCGAGGGGCAGATCGTCCTCTCGCGCGACCTCCACCGGAAGAGCGTGTACCCGCCGATCGACGTCCTTCCAAGCCTGTCACGCTTGATGCCCGGCGGCATCGGAAAGGAGAAGACACGCGAGGACCATGGCGCCGTTTCTGACCAGATGTATGCGGCGTATGCAAGGGGCAGGCGGCTCGAAAGCCTGGTGGCGGTGATCGGGGAGGAGGGGCTCACGCCAACAGACCGCCTCTACCTCGACTTCGCCACACGCTTCGAACGGGAATTCGTCGGCCAGGGGGCGGCGGCCGGGCGGACGATCACCGAAACCCTCGACCTTGCATGGGGTCTGCTCTCCCGGTTCCCGGACGACGAGCTGAAACGGATCGATCCGGCCCTGATCGCCGCCCACGCGCGGAGGGAGAGGACGTGAGCCGACGGATCATACCGGGGACCCGCCCCACCCGGATCGAACTGCTGAAGATCAGGAAGCGGATCGTCGTCGCAGAGAAAGGGCACGAACTCCTCCAGGAGAAACTCGACGCCATGGTGCTGGAGTTCTTCCGGCTGCAGGAGGAGCGGGAGCGCCTGAGGAAAGCCGCAGAAACGGCGTTTGCAGATGCGTATCGCCCGCTTCTCCGGGCGGAGATGGCCATGGGGGCCAGAGACCTCGAAGACGCCCTCGCCCTCACACCCTCCATCGGCGAGATTGCGATGGAGCGGCGGACGGTGATGGGCACGGCGGTACCGGCGATCCGTCTCCCAGAACGCCTGCGTGATGCCGAAGAGCCGGGTTATCCCCTTGCGGCGCCGGGAGCCTCCCTGGACGAGGCCTGCCGCCGCTGCGAGGAGGCGGTTGCGGCCGCCCTGGTCTGCGCCGAAGCAGAAGGGGCGATGACCCGGCTTGCAGACCAGATCGTCACGGTCAGGAGGAGGACGAACGCCCTCGCCTATATGCTCATCCCATCGCTCCTCGATACGGCCGCCTATATCGAGGACCACCTGGAGGAGATGGAGCGGGAGGACCTCTACCGGCGGAAACATACCAAATCCCTCCGCAGGGAGGAGACGAAGGCATGAACGGGGAGGACCTCTCGCGCATCTTCCTGCTTGTCCAGGCCGCCGGGGCGATCGCCCTGATCGCGGGAGCGATTGTCCTCCTTTTCGTCTGGATCCTCGGGATCCAGGGGTGAAGGGCGACCAT
>Ga0129302_1003545_pt1 | contig 10658 bp, 9 predicted proteins | sample BlaSprsedimmetaG_FD_94476 | JGI IMG/M metagenome (GOLD analysis project Ga0129302, IMG submission 94476) | Hot spring sediment bacterial and archeal communities from California, USA to study Microbial Dark Matter (Phase II) - Blank Spring... | ecosystem: Environmental > Aquatic > Thermal springs... | reverse complement strand
CTTGTTAAGCATGCTGAATTCGTGTGCGACGGGGGTGGCGGTGGTCAACATTGACAACGGCTATGGCGCGGGCATGCTCGCGGGCATGATCAACCGCATCGCCCACGGCGCCCAGGCACGCCCTGTGCATGGTGCGTAAGGAGTGGATGACATGAAGACGCTCTATCTCGATTGTTTTTGCGGCGCGAGCGGCGATATGCTCGTCGGCGCGCTGATCGATGCCGGGGCGCCCTTCGATGCCATCCGGCAGGCCATGGCCTCGCTCGGGGTGCACGGCTATGAGTTGGCCGTCGAGAAGGTCAACAAGCACGGCATCGTTGCGACGAAGTTCCATGTTCACGTAGACGCCCATCATGATCACCCCCACCGATACCTGCGGCACGTGCTCGCGATCATCGACAGCGGTGACCTTCCCGAGCCCGTCAAGCAGGCGGCGACCGAGACCTTCCGGCGGATCGCCGAGTGCGAGGCGGCCGTGCACGATACGACGCCCGAGAAGGTGCACTTCCACGAGGTGGGCGCGGTGGATTCCATCGTGGATATTGTCGGCGCGCACTTGGCGCGGCACCTGCTGGTCATCGAGCGCGTGGTAGCCTCGCCGCTCCACTTGGGCTCAGGAACGGTGACGTGCGCCCACGGCGTGATGCCCGTGCCGGCGCCGGCGACGGCCATGCTCGTCAAGGACGTGCCCGCATACAGCACGGATGTCGAGGGCGAACTGACCACGCCGACCGGCGCGGCGCTCGTGTCGCACTGGGCGGATGCCTTCGGGCCGATGCCGCTCATGCGCGTCAAGGCCATCGGCTACGGGGCCGGGGTGCGCGACCTGCCCGACCGCGCGAACGTCCTGCGGGCCCTCGTCGGCGATGTGGCTGAGGCAACGCCGGCCTCGCAGCCGGTGGTGGTGATCGAGGCCAACGTGGACGACATGACGCCCGAGATGCTCGCGCCGCTGCCGGCCGATTTCATCCAAGCGGGCGCACTCGACGCTTTCTTGACCCCCATCGTCGGCAAGAAGGGCCGTCCAGGTCACCTGATTGTCGTGCTGTGCGACCGGCCGAAGCTGCACGCCGTCGCGGACCTCTTCTTCCGCTGCTCGACCACACTGGGCGTGCGCATCCGCGAGGAGGAACGCATCTGCCTCGAGCGCACGTGGCGCACCGTGCCCACGCCGTGGGGCGAGGTGCGAGTGAAATCGGGTGCGTATGAGGGGCGCCCGTGCCGCCCTGCACCCGAGTTCGAGGATTGTCGCTCGATCGCAGAGCAGGTCGGCGTGCCGGTCCTGAGCGTGTACGAGCGCGCGCTTGCAGCGGCGTTGCAGGATGCCGAAGCTTGACACGGCGCGGCACGGTGCGCAACACTGGCGCGCTAAGGGGCGTCTTGTCAACCGCAACCCGGAAGTCCAAAGCTGAGCACCGTCCTGAGCGGAGCGGACGCGTGGTTTACATGCTCTTGGATGAGGAAAAGACATGCCAGAACGCAGTGCCGTTTACCCCGGCAGCTTCGATCCGCCGACGCTCGGGCATCTCGATCTCATCGAGCGCGCCGCCCGGATCTTTGACCGTCTCATTGTTGCTGTGGCGGTGAACAACGAGAAACACGCCCTGTTCTCCGCCTCGGAGCGTGTCGACATGCTCCAGATGATGACGAATGACCTCCAAAACGTCGAAGTCACGCATTTCGAGGGACTTACGGCTGAGTTCGCCCGAGAAAGGGGTGCTGTGGCGCTGGTTCGTGGGCTGCGTGCGCTGTCCGACTTCGAGTTCGAGTTGAGCCTCGCCATCATGAACCAGAAGCTGTGCGAAGAGATCGATACGGTCTGTATGATGCCCAGCGAGCCATACCTGTTTCTGAGCTCGAGAGCCGTCAAGGAGATCTGTCGCTTCGGGGGCGATACCTCGTCCTTTCTGACACCCGAGGTGAGTGAGCGCCTGCAGGCCAAGCTGCTCGGGCAGTGAGCGACGCTTGCGTTCGATAGGCGGTTCACAGCCCAAGTCGCCCTCTGGCCGCAGTGCAGACGTCCCCGGGAGCACCTCACGCCCAAACGGCGATGTGGGTTTAGGAAAGGCGCGTGCATGCCTGATTTCGCTTGATTTCGTGGTCCCTCTCGTTAGGGCCAAAGCACGCTCTGGAGTGCGAAGACGGCAAAATGCGAATAATGCAGATGCTTGCTGCAAAATGACTTAGGAATCGCTTTCTCAGGAGGGGTCATGAGTTCATCTCGTGATTCCTGAAGGGTTTGTGGTGTCAACAGTCCCGGCCGACCGCGGCCACAGCTCGATCCGTACATCAGGCACAGGTACCACCGTCGTCCTTCGCCGACACATGTGCATCCTGGAGCGCCATATTGTAAACTGAGCGCGGGAATGCGTACTAAGGGCAGTGGCCATTCTTCAGCCGGTTGGCATGAACGCTTGCGAAAAAGGTGCACACAGCATCTCGCGCCAGGCGGGGGGACGGTTATGCCTGTGGACATGGGTGAGGGCTGCGAAAACAAGGAGATGCGGCGATGAAGAAATACATGTGCGACGTTTGTGGTTATATTTACAACCCCGAGGAAGGTGACCCGGAGGGTGGTATCGAGCCGGGAACGGCGTTTGACGATTTGCCTGACGACTGGGTGTGCCCCGACTGCGGCGTGGGCAAAGATCAGTTCTCGGTGATGGACTGAGCCGTATTCGACTGGGACGCGCCCGGTCTTTTGATATCCAGAAAGGACTTGCCATGCCCGAACTGAAAGGCACGCAGACCGAGAAGAATCTGTTGATCGCGTTTGCCGGGGAATCCCAGGCGCGTAACCGCTACACCTACTTCGCCGGCCAGGCACGCAAGGAAGGCTTTGTCCAGGTGGCCGCGCTCTTCGAGGAAACGGCCAACCAGGAATGCACACACGCCAAGCAGTTCTTCGGCTTTCTGCAGGGCGGCGAGGTCGAGATCTCGGCGGCTTTCCCTGCGGGCAGGATCGGCACGACGGAGGAGAACCTCGAGGCCGCGGCCGCAGGCGAGCACTACGAATGGACGGACATGTATCCCGGCTTCGCCAAGACGGCGCGCGAAGAGGGCTTCGAGGCCGTCGCGAAGAAGTTTGAGGCCGTGATGGTCGCCGAGAAGCAGCACGAGAAGCGCTACCTCGACCTGCTCAAGAACGTGCGCGAGGGCGCGGTGTTCAAGAAGGACAAGCCGGTGGTATGGCGTTGCATCAAGTGCGGGTACCTGCACCACGGTATCGAGGCGCCGGCGACGTGTCCCGCGTGTGCGCACCCGCAGGGCTACTTCGAGCTACTGGGCGAGAACTGGTAGCGGCGATGCCCGAGCGCGGCGTCAGCCGCCGCGTGTGGCCGCCTGACAAGCGAAAGGAGATGACTTATGGCCGAACGACTGGATGTCTATCGATGCAATATATGCGGCCACGTTGTGGTCGTGGTGCGGCGTGGCGGCGGGACGTTGGTGTGCTGTAATCAACCCATGGAGGCCTTGACGGAGAACACGACGGACGCGGCTCAGGAGAAGCACGTCCCCGTAATCGAGAAGGTGAACCAGGGCTACACGGTCAAGGTGGGCAGCGTGGCCCATCCGATGCAAGCCGACCACTTTATCGAATGGATCGAGCTGCGCGCCGGCGAGCATGTCTGCCGTCAGTTCTTGAAACCCGGCGACGCACCCGAGGCGACTTTCGAGACGGAGGCGGGCGACGTATCGGCCCGCATCTTCTGCAATCTGCACAGTCTATGGTCCGGCAACGTGTGATTGGGCCCGCAACGCGCGCTCTGGACCTACAGAGGGAAAGGAAAGCAAGCAATGGCCAAGAAGAAGGGGCTCACGACAGCAGCCGGCATACCTGTTCCCGACAATCAGACCTCGTTGACTGCCGGAGAACGCGGCCCCACCTTACTGCAGGATCATTACCTTCTCGAGAAACTGGCGCACTTCAACCGTGAGCGGATTCCCGAGCGGGTCGTGCATGCGAAGGCAGCAGGGGCCCACGGGGTCCTGACGGTAACCCACGACATCACGAAGTATACGAAAGCCAAGCTCTTCTCCGAGGTGGGCAAGCAAACCGAGGTCTTCGGGCGCTTCTCGACCGTGGCAGGCGAGAAGGGTTCGGCCGATACCGTGCGGGACGTGCGGGGCTTCGCATTGAAGTTCTACACCGAAGAAGGCAACTGGGACATGGTGGGGAACAACACGCCCGTGTTCTTCATCCGGGACGCGATCAAGTTCCCGGACTTCATCCACACCCAGAAGCGCGACCCGCAGACGAACACGCGCTCGGACACGATGCAGTGGGATTTCTGGTCGCTGGTTCCGGAATCGCTGCATCAGGTCACGATTCTGTTCTCGGATCGGGGCATTCCCAAGGGCATCCCGTATATGAACGGCTACGGCAGCCACACGTATAGCTTCCTCAACACCGACCGCGAACGGTTCTGGGTCAAGTTCCATTTCAAGACCCAGCAGGGCATCCAGTGCATGACCCAGGAAGAGGCCGACCGTCTTGTCGGACAGGATCCGGATTACCACACGCGCCGGCTCTTCGAGGCTATCGCGCGGGGGGAACACCCCAAGTGGACGTTCTACGTGCAAGTCATGCCCGAGAAAGAGGCTGAGCACTACCGATGGAATCCGTTCGACCTCACCAAGGTATGGCCGCACAGCGACTACCCGCTCATCGAGGTCGGCGTCCTCGAGATGAACCGGAATCCCGAGAACTACTTCGCGGAGGTCGAGCAAGCCGCGTTCTCGCCGGCGAATGTCGTGCCCGGCATCTCCTTCTCGCCGTGCAAGATGCTGCAAGCGCGCGTCTTCGCCTATGCCGATGCGCACCGCTACCGCCTCGGTGCGAACTTCGAGCGCTTGCCGATCAATGCGCCGCGGGCGACGAAGGTCGTCAATCCCTACCAGCGGGACGGCGCGATGCGGTTTGATGACAACAGCGGGCCGGGGCCGAACTACGAACCGAACAGCGTTGGCGGGCCGACGGCGGATCCCGCGTTTCGCGAGCCTCCTCTGGCGATCTCCGGCGATGCGGACCGCTATGAGCAGAAGCGCGGCGTCGATGATGACTACATTCAGCCCGGCAATCTCTACCGGCTGATGTCACCGGAACAACAGCAACGGCTCATTGCGAACATCGTCCGGGCGCTGAAGAATGTCCCGCAGGAGATTCAGGAAAGGATGATCGCCCATTTCCGTAAGGCGGATCAGGCCTACGGCGACGGCGTTGCCCGGGGAGTGGGATTGATGTAGCAGCAGGGAAACTCGCTTGCGACAGGGCGCAGGCCGCCTTGCCACGCTAACGAGTCGGCGTTTACAACATACCGTGGAGGAAAGCACACCATGCTGAGCGACAAGATGCTGGAGGCACTGAACAAACAGGTCAATGCCGAGATGTACTCGGCCTATCTGTACTTCTCGATGTCGTCCTACCTGGCGTCCGTGAGTCTGAACGGATTCGCGAACTGGGCCCGAGTGCAGGCCCAGGAAGAGATGACCCACGCCATGCGCTTCTACAACTACATCAATGAGACGGGCGGCCGGGCCACGATGTTGGCCATCGATGCGCCCCAGGCCGAGTGGGACGGCCCCCTGGCCGTCGCGGAGGACGTGCTCGAACACGAGAAGAAGGTGACGAGCCTGATCAACGACCTCATGACGCTCGCAATCAAAGAGCAGGACTACGCCACGCAGGCCGAATTGCAGTGGTTCATCAGCGAGCAGGTCGAGGAAGAGGCGTCGGCGGACGAGATTGTGCAGAAGCTGAAGCTGGTCGAGAACACGGCCGGCGGCCTGTTTATGATCGACCGCGAGTTGGGCCAGCGTACCTTCACCATGCCGGTGTGGTTGAGCGGAGAATAGCGCCGATGATGTATGCCTTCAGTCCGGGTGAGATCTTCGAAGTCGCGATGCAGATCGAGCGTAACGGTGCGGCGTTCTACCGTAAAGCGGCGGCCTTCTTCGAGCAGACCTCGCAGCGCGACACGCTCCTGATGCTTGCCGACATGGAAGACAAGCACCTCGAAACCTTCAGGCGGATGCGCTCGGCCCTGCCCGATGAAGCCCAGCCGCGCCACTGGTCCGACCCCGAGGGCGAGGCCATGGGCTATCTGCGCGCCTTCGCCGCCGGCCGCGTATTCGACATGACTGTCGAGCCCGCCGAGTTTATCCGCGACGACTCGACGATGGGCGAGATCCTCATCGAGGCCGTCAAGCGCGAGCGCGATTCGGTCATGTTCTACCTGGGCGTCAAAGAGGCCGTGGTCGGCGACGACGACAAGACGCAGGTTGATGCGGTCATCCGCGAAGAGATGAGCCACATCACCATCCTGAACGACCAACTCGACCTGCTCGGTGGCGCGGTGGCGCCTAGTCATCTCGACATTGCCCGACGGCGCAGGCACGAGGAGGCGGCCATGTCCAACGAAATGAAGGCCTTGCGCGTTGCCGACCACGTGCAGTGGGTAGGCGCGGTCGACTGGGAACTGCGGGACTTCCACGGTTACACGACCGAACGCGGCTCGACGTACAACGCGTTTCTCGTCATGGGCGAGGCAATCGCGCTCATTGACACCGTCAAGGCGCCCTTTATGGACGAGATGATGGCGCGGATCCGTTCGGTGTGTGACCCCTCGGACATCCGCTACCTCATCTCGAACCACGCTGAAATGGATCACACCGGCTGCCTGCCCCAAACCATGGCAGCCATCAAGCCCGAGCGGGTGCTCGCCTCGACCAACGGCGTGAAGGCCCTCAGGGCGCACTTCGACGGCATCGAGGGGATCGAAACCGTCGCCGACGGGGAAACGCTGTCGCTCGGCAACCTGAACCTCTCCTTCCATGAGACGCGCATGCTGCACTGGCCCGACAGCATGGTCGCCCATCTGGCCGAGGACAAGCTGCTCTTTTCGCAAGACGCCTTCGGCATGCATCTCGCCACGCATGAGCGCTTCGACGACGAGGTGGGGGATGACGTGCTCGAACACGAGGCGGCGAAGTACTTTGCCAACATCCTCATGCCTTACGCGAGTCTCGTGGGCCGCGCGATCAACAAGCTCGGCGCGCTCGATATCGCGACGATCGCCCCCGATCACGGCCCGATCTGGCGCGAGGACCCGCAGCGCGTGCTCGATTGGTACGCACGATGGGCCGAGCAGAAGCCGGCACGCAAGGCCGTCATTCTCTACGACACCATGTGGGGCAGCACCGCCATGATGGCCGAGGCCATCGCCGAGGGCGCTCGTGCAGGAGGCATCGACGCGCAATGCCTGTCCATGCACCAGACCTCGCGCGCCCACGCAGCCAGAGCCGTCCTCGAAGCGGGCGCGCTGCTGGTCGGCTCGCCCACCATGAACAACGAGGTCTTTCCCACCATCGCGGATGTCATGACCTACCTCAAAGGCCTGCGGCCCAAGAACCTCGTCGCGGCCGCTTTCGGCTCGTATGGCTGGGGCGGCGAGGCCGTCAAGCATCTCAACGAGTTCTTCGCGGCGATGAAGCTCGACATCCTCAACGAGGGCCTGCGCGTGCAGTACGTCCCGACGCCCGACGACTTGGCTCGATGCCGCACCCTCGGCCGGCAAACGGCGCAGCGCGTCATCGCCCTGTGCGAGGCATCATGAGTGCCGACGCCGACGAACTCGAGGCCCTTCTCGACGCCATGCCCGAGGGCGTCTTCGCCATCGACCGAGACGGCACAATCAGGCGCTGGAACGCGTCGATGGAACGCCTGACCGGCTTCGAGGCCGCGGAGGCCCTCGGCAAGCCCTGCTCGCTGCTCCGGTGCGATTCGTGCCTCAGCCGCCCTTGTCCCTTCGATGCGCGTGCGTGCCGCCTCCTGGCCGGCGAGGAGGTCGACCCTGTCGAGACCCGCGTATACCGCAAGGACGGCACAACCGTCCCCGTCATCAAGTCCGCACGCGCGCTCAAGGCGGCCGACGGGACTGTCGCCGGCGTGGTCGAGACGCTGACGGATCTGTCACGGCTCGGCTGGCACGAGACGCCCCATCCTGTCCGCACGCAGCACGAATACGGCGGCCTTGTCGGCAAGAGCGCCGCCATGCTCGAGGTGTTCCGCCTGATTACACTGGCGGCGGCGTCCGAGGTCAACGTGCTGATCTCGGGCGAGACGGGCGTCGGCAAAGAACTGGTCGCGAAGGCCATTCACGAACTGAGCGAGCGCCGCGCCGGCCCCTTCGTTACGGTCAACTGCTCCGCGCTGTCCGAATCGCTGCTCGAGAGCGAACTCTTCGGCCATGCGCGCGGCGCCTTTACCGGCGCCATTCGTGACTATGTCGGGCGCTTCGAGACCGCCAACGGCGGCGTCATCTTCCTCGACGAAATCGGCGAGCTGTCCCCTGTGGTCCAGGTGAAGTTGCTGCGCATTCTTCAGCAGCGCGAGTTCAACCGCGTGGGCGAGACTACGGCGCGCCCTGTCGACGTGCGGGTCGTCGCGGCCACGCACCGCAACCTCCTCGAGCGCGTGCGCGAGGGCGCGTTCCGCGAGGACCTCTACTACCGCCTCAAGGTCTTCTCCATTCCCTTGCCGCCGCTACGCCAGCGAAAAGAAGATATACCACTGCTGACCGACCACTTTGTCGAGCGATTCAACGCCGAAACGGGCAAGGACATCCTCGGATTAACGCAAGACGCCATGCGGATTGTCCTCGATTACTGTTGGCCCGGCAACGTCCGCGAACTCGAAAACGCCCTCGCGCATGCCTTCGTGACGTGCCCCGGCGGGCATGTCGGACCCTTTGACCTGCCCGTCGAGATCCGCCGCGTCGAGTTCAAGCACATGCTCTGCGACGAGAAGCGCGCAGGCGCGCCGGATGGCCCGCAAGGGCCTCGCAGCAGATCGGTACACCGTGAACGCCTGCTCGAATTGCTCGAGGCCTGCGACTGGAACAAGGCCGAGGTTGCCCGTCGTCTGGGCATTGCCCGTACATCCGTCTGGCGGCGCATGAAGAAGCTCAAGGTGCCGCTCGAACCGCCCGCTTGACGCCCCTCCCCCCACTCGCTATAGTCCCTCCAAGTCCCATGATTTCATCTGCGAGGACATGCTCGATGCGTATACGTCTCTTGGCGGCGGCACTGATGCTGTCGTGCGCATGGGCCGCCGCCGATGCGCCCCCGCGCGTGCTGTGGATCACGATTGACTCGCTGCGCGCCGACCACCTGGGTTTCATGGGCTATGCGCGCAACACATCGCCCTGGCTCGACGCCTTCAGCCGCGAGTGCGCCGTATTCCGCCGCGCCATTGCGCCGTCCAACGTAACGCGCCGCTCGGTCGCAGGCTACATGACCGGCAAGTTCCCCACCGCGCTGGCATACCTGGAGCCGCCGCTTTACCTGCCGCTCTGCGAGCAAACGCTTGCCGAGTTGTTCGGTGCGGCAGGCTATCGCACGTTGGCGTGGGTAACCCCGTCGAAGCTGGTCAAGGGCGTTGGCTTCGAGCAGGGCTTTGACCACTACCACGTGCTGCTGCCGCGCAGCGCCCCGAAGGCCGATATCGCCGAGATCATCCGGCACGTCCGCACGCATTACACCCCGGAACGCGGCAAGGAATTCATCTACATCCACACCATGGACGTCCACCTGCCCTATCGTCCGCCAATCCCTTACGACGGCCTCTTCGCCTCCCCCTACGACCGCACCGTGGTGCGCGAGGGCTCGATCTTCGACGGCAGGGGGCGCAGCGCATACGCCAACCTGCCCTATTTCGCGGCCACGTACGATATCCAGCAGGCCGATATAGACTTTCTCAAGAGCCAGTATGACGGCGCGATCCGCTATACGGATGCTCGGCTCGCCGAACTGCTCGAGACGCTCCACTATGCACCCGAATCGGACTTTCTCGTCATTACAGCCGACCACGGCGAGCAGTTCTACGAGCACGGATACTGGGGGCACGGCCGGCTTATGTTCCCCGAGGAGATCCACGTTCCGCTGCTCGTGCGCGCCCCAGGGGTCGAGCCCGGCCCGCGTGACAGGGCCGTGAGCCTCATGGACCTCTGGCCGACGTTCGCGGAACTGTTGGGTGTCCCGCGCCCCGAGGGCTTGGCCGGGCGAAGCTTGGCGACGGTGCTGCGCGGTGCGCCCCAACCCGAGCGCTACGTGATCAGCGAGCACCAACACTTCTGCATCCCGGCGGCGGCCGTTGTGGGCGAGGGTTTCCTCTACCGCATGAATGGGCTGGCGCATCATCGGTACCCCTGGAAGCTCTGGCCTTTTATCGAGGAGCTGTACGACCTCGGCGCCGACCCCGGCTGCACGGTCGACCTCGCCGCGCAGCAACGAGGCGTTGCCGACCGCAGTAATTGCGTCTTGACGGAAGCCAACCCGCGCTACGCAGAATTCACCACCGACCTGATACGCGGGTCCGACGCGGATGTGCGCCTCGGGCCGGACCTGGTCGGTCCGCTTTCCGGCGAGGCGCTCGGATGGCGGGTCGCGGGTGGCTCGATCGGGCAGAAACAGGGTGGCCATCTCAGCTTGGGTATGCCGTCTTTGCAGGCCTACGTGAAGGTGAATGTGCCCGAGCCAGGCCATGCCCACCTGATCGAAGTGACGTACGAATTGAGCGCCGGCGAACTGGTGCTCAAGCTGCAAGACTCGCTCGACAAGGCCCTCGAGTATGTGAGCATCGAGTTCATCCCTATCAG
>Ga0129302_1003543_pt1 | contig 10666 bp, 6 predicted proteins | sample BlaSprsedimmetaG_FD_94476 | JGI IMG/M metagenome (GOLD analysis project Ga0129302, IMG submission 94476) | Hot spring sediment bacterial and archeal communities from California, USA to study Microbial Dark Matter (Phase II) - Blank Spring... | ecosystem: Environmental > Aquatic > Thermal springs... | reverse complement strand
CACGTACCGCGGACTTCCTTCGATTTCACTCAGGATACAAAGTCCGCGCCTACATAAACAAATCAATTCAAAGTTCAAGATTAAGATTACTGCCGCGGCCCCGCCTTCACTTTCAGTTTTCAGTTGTCTCCCGTTTTCACTATAAAATATCCAATATCAAATATAAAATTGTTTTCAGTTTCTCCCTATCTCACTATCGCCAGCTTCCCTGTTCTTACCGGCTTTCCGCCTGCTGCCACGGAATATATGTAAATGCCCGGCGCTATCATCTTTGACCTTCTCTTGTTCTCTATCTTCCAAAGATATCTTCCTCCCTCAGCCTCCTCGTGCCTGAATACCTGCTCCCCTCCCAGCGTGAATACCTGTATCACTGCGTTTTCAGGCAGGTTAATGAACCATATTCCTTCTGTCCTGCCGTCATAAAGGGAGGGGTATATATAAACACCGTCAAGGGCCTCTGCCTGCCTGACGGGTGTTGCCGTTGACTGCGGCGCCGGGGTTGCAGTAGGAACGGGTATTGATGCCCCGTAAAACCTTATCTCATCAACCCACAAATCAAAACTCCTGTCCGTGCCCTCGGGCTGCCACTGTATGTCATTCGCGGAAATAAGCACTTCGGAAAGCTCCGCGAATTCACCCCAGCCGTGGTCCTGCGTCATTTCCGCGAAAGGAACCGTTATCAAGGACCATTCAACACCCGGAGTAAACATAAACCTGTAGTCATTATGCCCCGTGATTGACACCCCGTCTTCATCAAGCGCGCTGATTTTCACATAATAAGTCGTATTATCGCCCTTCGCGTAAAACGAGAATCCTTCATAACCGCTGATATCAGTGCCTGTGTAATTGGGGCCTCCCGCAGCCGCGTTAAGCTGCGTGCCCATTCCCGCGTAAGTATAGATATCATCACCCGACGGCTGCGGCGTGTAAACAGGCGCGACAAACCCGTAAAACCGCGCGGCTGCCGCTGTGGAGAGCGCGCCGCCCGCGGCCATCGTGAATTGCGTGCCGGGATTTACCGTACTCGCGCTGTCCGCATATGTATACCATGAACCGCCGAGAAGGTTTATAGCGTCATAATCATCGCAGTCATCTATCATTATATAACCCACTGCCGGTGTTTGTGTTATTGTCGGAGTAGCCGTGCTTGTGGGCCCGCCGGGGGTTATTGTACTTGTGGGTGTCGGCGTAAATGTATCTGTCGGCGCGGGCCCGGGAAAAACCTCAACTTCATACCACAGCGTCTCATAGCCCGCGTTCACGGAAAACAACGCGTTTCCGCCGCTGTTTGATACAGGCAGCGTAACCTTCCTGCCCCCCCTGCTGTCAAGCGCGTAAACCTTAATATGATCCCATGCATAAGGAAGCGTGAATGAACAGTTTACGCCCTCTGCCCTCACAGGCGCTCCTCCCCAGTCGCTTGAATACCTTAGTGTAATATCCGTGTCATCAGGCGGCGGGAACGGAAGAACAGCTTCCTGCGGATAGCTTCTGTATGTCATGCCGGTGTTTTTTATAATACCGTGGGCGGTTATCAGCATCTTTTGCGCGCCCGAGGCTAATGCTTCACCCTCAATAAGCGTAAGCGCCACTGATGACCACGGCCTTAATCCCGCCGCAGGGCTGATTACAATACCGCCAAAGTTATAATCGTTTCCCGCCGAATACCCCAAAACAGCCTTTGTCCTTTCTGTATTTACCGTAAAAACCCGGCTTCCCGCGTTCCAGTTGAGTTCCCCTCCTTCAGCAGTAAAATTTTTATCAGGCGGGATAACAACGCTTCCGGGAGCGGGGCCGATTGGGGCCGCCTCTCCACGCGTTGCCATAGCGCACCTGTATAAAAGCGGCGTTTCATATTTCATTCCCGCGGCTTCAGCGTCAACAAGGCGCCACGCGCCTGCGTTAACAAGCGCATCCCTCTCCGCCTCACTGTCAAACTCAACAGCCACTACCGAAACGCCCGGCGCCACATCTCCCCGCCTGAACATATTTGCGGCTGCTATGTGGGATGTCATCTTCGCGGGGTCATTGTCATAATCAAAAAACCCGTTCTGTTTTCCTGTCTTCCATCCCTTTGTGCCGTCATCATAGGTGTAAGGATATATCGCGTCCCAGTCCTGAAAAGCCGCGTAAGCCGCGAGAAAAATATTTGCTTCTGAAGAAAAGGTATTGGGAAATGGATGCCCGTACTCAGTAACGCTGAAGGGCTTGTTGTGAACCCTCCTTAGCCCCATCCTTGATATTGTTCCGCCGTTCCCGCTGCCCGCCATGCTTGTATTGCTCAAATACCACGGGTACCCTCCCTGGCTCAAAATAAAATGGGGATGCTGCCAGTAACCATGCGTATCTACAACATCAAAAACACTCATGAGGTTGGGCGGCGAAGTCTCCACAACCGTACCGGTGGTGAGCGCCTTTACGCCAAGCGTGTTTTTTATGTATGAGTTCATCCCGTCCCAGTACTCATATTCCTTCTGCCAGAGAAAATCAACCCAGTCCTTTTTGGCGGAGCCGGTCCTGTCGGCCCTGTCATCGCGGAAAAAGATATTTATTGAATCTAAACCCTCCTCACCGGCCTTCAGCCCGGTTATTTCCCCTCCCTGCCTGAAGGAAAAATCCGCGAATGAATATGTAAGCGCCTCATCAGCCATTCCCGCGAAGTTAAGCCGCGCGTTCGGTTCGTCGCCCAACACCGTAAAAACAAACTCAAACCTCTGCCACTGCGGCGTAAGATTAATCTCCCTGCTGAAATGGGTTGTCCACGAGCCTTCAACCTGCTGTATAAGAAGGGTTATCGCCGTATCAGCCGAAGCTTTTGCAGAGAACGACAGAGTATACGGGTGCCCCTCAAGGACAGATACCCCCTGATTTAACTGGACGTGCCACTCTGTCGGGCTTGTTCCCGTAACAGTTATATCAAGCGAATTTATTCCCGTCGAATGGCCGTCAGGAACCACTGCGTATGTCCTTACAGCGGGCGAATGCTGTTCAATGACCCATCCGGTTGTGCCCGAAGTAAACCCCGGATTGTTCAATTTTTCCGCGCCAAGCGGCTCTGATATGCCCCACGCGGACTGAAGCGAGGCAAAATCAGCATATCTTCCGGACAAAAACCCGTTCCACATCCCCTGAAGCTCATCTTTGAACTCACCTCCAAGCGCGTCCATTCCTCCGTAGTGCCAGGCATGTATCAGTCCGTGCTCGTTTAACACCTCCACAAACGCGACAGCCGGGTCCTCAGCGTAACTCAGCCCCGTATAAGGGTTTACATGAGCGAGAAGGTTCTGCGCGTATTCCTTCTGCAGGTTTATCATAACAGGGTTAAACATCGCGGCTGTCTGTTTTTCCTTCCACCCCATTGAGTCAATTGAGTCGGGCAGCCCGTCGCCTGAAACAAAACTCCTGCCCGCCAGCAGGTTTATGTTGGAATATATGCCCTGCTCCTTCATCTCCGCAAAAAAACGGTCAAACTTGTCAAGAGCCGCCGGATTAAATGACCTTGTGTTTCCTGCCGCATAGTTGATGAGCCGCTCTCCGCCCCAGTCCGCGTCCATCAGATGCCAGCGCACAAGATTGATGCCGAAGGATGCCATTCGTTTTGCTATCTTGTCCGCGTCATCCGCATCAGGAAAACAGGATGAATATGTTATGTTGGAGCCCAGAAACCTTGTTCTTTCGGAATTTATGTAAAGCCTTCCGTCAGCGCCGGCCGAGACATATCCCGATACACCCGCGGGTTTATGGTTATAATGGCTTAAATTTGTCGTGTTTTCAGAGAAGTCGTCCCAGTCCATTACAAAATCAAACATGGAAGGAAAAATCAGGGCCGTATTCACGCAAAAAAAGATGGTTAATATGATTTTTCTCATTATTCCGCCTTTAAACACAGGTTTAACTCTCTATATTATATAATGCCTGACAAGGCAAACCGTTGCGGAATCTTTAATCCGCCTTCGCCAAGGCTTCGGCGGACAGGTTTTAAAACGCCATCCCGCTGCCGATGCCGCCTGACAGGACGCTCCCGCCGATCCCCTTTGCGATTTTCTTTTCCGCCTCCGGCCCTATTCCGTACTGAACAATAACTTTGGCAGTAACGGGTATCGAATTATTTATTATCCACCTGTATCCCCCCTGCACGCCTCCCGCAAAATAGATGCTTCCTCCTGACGCGTCAGAGAAGAGCGCAGCTCCCGGCCCGATAAACCAGGCATTAAGCGAGTGCTCCTGCGGGTAGAAATTGGCCTCGAACCGCGCCCCATATCCAAATCCGGATTCAGCCAAACTTCCTGTTATCCCTGCGGCGAGGGATAAAGAGTCGTCAAGGACAAACTCATATCTCAGTTCCGCCGATAAAAGAGGGGCAAAAATATACAGTTCTGCCGTATTGGGCGCTTTTGCCCAGTCCTCAACATACACTTTTTTATATCTGAATTCCCCCGACACACAAGCGCCTGCGAAAACCGCCACAAACAACAGGCAGGCAGCAGCCCTGTTGACTGCTCCGTAAATTAAAAAGGGGCGGGATGCCCCGCCCCTTTTGTTGTTCATCATTGAAACCAATACCTCACTCCGATTCCGCCGCCCACGTCAAAGTGGGTTCCGGGTATCACGACAAGGGTAGGCGCTACCTGAAGAAAGATGTCAACAGGTGATTGCCTGAACTCATAAGCTATGCCTACAGGAACCCTTACGCCGGCGCTTATCCAGTTCGATGCCAGAGACGCATATCCGCCGATTCCGACAAACAGAGGCATCTTGCCCTCTTTAATCTTGAAAATGGAATAATTGTGCATAAAAAGGTAATCCATCTGGAAAGTAATCCAACTGTGGCTGAAATTCCAGGCAAGAGCAGCCTCTATAGCCGTTTCCGAGGACAAAAACGTCTTGTAGCTGAGGCCCGTAGGAATGCCCGCGATAATCCCGAGCCCAAACCCTTTTTTAGCGGCGTGAACCGGCGAAAACACAAAAACAGCCAGCAAAACAATCAATACAATTTTCTTCATTCTTTCCCCTCCTGTTCAGTTTTTTTTGTTTACTGCTTACGGCTAATATGACATAATTCTAATGCATTTGGTTTCTTGTGTCAATCTAAAAGGCAAAATAGGCCGCTTTCAGCTTTTTAAGGAGGGATAATGAGAGTATATGTAACAGGCGGGACAGGTTTTATCGGCAGTTATATGGTAAAGGAGCTCTCCGATAAAAAATATCAGGTTGTCGTCCTTGCCCGCAATCCGTCAAAAGTACCTTCCCTCGCCTCCCTTTCGGGCGTAAAAATCGTGAAAGCCGATATGCTTGACTTCTCCTCCCTTAAAAACGCGCTCAAAGAACCGGGCGCGCTTATTCATACTGCTCTCTGCTGGGGCGACACCGGGCCCGAGATGATTTTAAACGAGACCCTGAACTCCGTCCGTTTAATTGAGCTGGCAATAAAGCGCGGCGCGAAAAAAATCATCTACACTTCCTCAACAGCCGCCGCAGGCATGCCCGAAGGAAGGGATAAAACAGAATCCGATATCAGGAAACCCTCTGATTTCTACGGCGCGTCAAAAGGCTCTGTTGAACTGTATATCTCGGCGTACTCATCCTATTTCAGGAAGGTTAAGTTTAATATTGTGCGGCCCGGTTACACATTCGGCAACCCTGTTGTCCCGGGCGCGCCAATGGAGCCGGACTCGAGGTTCAGGGACATCTGCTCCGCGGCTATCAGGTCAAAAAAAATAGAGCTTATCAAAAATGACGGAACGCAGTTTATCTGGGCCGGCAGCCTTGCGCGTGTTTACTCCGCGCTTCTTAACAGCGGCATAAGCAATGAGATTTTTTTCGGGCTCAGCAGAAACTTTATCACCTGGGAACAGATAGCCAAATGGGCGGTTAAATACAGCGGCTCATCGTCAAAGATTATTACGGAGGATTTGGGCTGGTCCTCCGCCCCGTCGTGTTTTTCGGTTAAAAAAATAGAGTCAGCTCTGGGCCTGTCATTCAACTCAACCCCGCACGTAAAAGAACACATCAAATACCTGCTCGGGGAAGCGGGAGCATAGAAACTCAGGTACTACAATTTTAAATTTGGAATTTGCAATTTACAAGTGAGTACAAATACATAACAACCTTTGCCCCAACACCACTATCGCAGGACGGGGCGGGTAGCGGAAAATTTTCCTGATTTACCGCCTAGAAAAGGCATAAGCAACTCCTCGCCCCTGCTCCAATCTACAAGCCTGCAGAACAGACCCGCCCGTAATAGTGCGTAAGCCGGGCCGCGCGCATCAGTCTATCCTGAGATTAACTTGATCAGGCACATGGCAATCAGGGAAATTTCTCCGCTAGCCGCCCCGGCCCACCTCAAGTGAGGCAATTAAAGGCAACTTACAATTTAGAATTTGCAATTTGCAAGTTAATACAAACCCTGAAATACAACCCGCTTTGGGCGATTCGTGAATCGCCCCTACAAAAACAACACATCGCTGTATTTAATCCTTGTCTTTTGCAGGCCGCTAAGCAATCTTTGCCCCAAAACACACTGACGCAGGACGGGGCGGGCAGAGCCTGCTTTCACTTCAAAATTCCAAATTCATCCTTCGGCTCCGCTCAGGATTTTGTTTTGGATTCCCTTTTCCAACTTTCAGTTTTCAGTTTTAACTTTTCAGTTGTTGCTTTATTCCCCTTGCTTTTCATCTCCGGTCTTGCGGCGAACTTGGCGCCGCCCGATATAAGCACGCACCCTTTACGTCCCGGCCCGCAAGGGCCCTTCAACAAAACGCATCCCCCGTTTCTTTCATGGCGGCAAAACGAGGATACGCTCACGTTTATACCGCTGTAACCGTCTTAACCTCAGGCACTTCTTCTTTGAGCCTTGTCTCAACGCCCTGCTTAAGCGTAACCTGCGCCATGGGGCAGCCGTGGCATGCGCCGGTCAACCGCACCTGCACCTCGCCTGTCTCCTCATTAACGCTGACAAGCTCTATGTCGCCGCCGTCAGCCTGCAGATACTGCCTTAATCCCTCTATTGCTTTTTGAACTTTTTCTTTCATTTTAATCCTCCGGATTATATATTTATCACTTACCCGGTGATATGATATTGGTTAACAAGAAATATGTCAACGGATTTTTTCCTGCCATTTTTGCTATTCCATCACAAAAAGCTTCCCCCTGTAAACCCTCTCTGTGCGGCGGTTTGTTATCAGATAATAATAAACCCCGGGCGATACATAATAGCCGCGCCGGTTTCTTCCATCCCACTGAACGCGCACGCTTTTCGCCTCGGACGCGAAAACCATTTCACCTGAAAGCGTGTAAACTTCAACCCTGGAACCGGGCACAAGGTTCAACACTTTAAGACTGCCGTCTTTGGCTGTTTTCATGCTGAATGGATTCGGGAACACTACGGGCAGCCCTTCGGGGTAAAAGGAGGCTTCAGAATAAACAGGCGGGTGCCGCGCGACACCCGGCTGGTAATAGCCGTCATTGTAATCAACAGCGGCTATGTTTTGTATCATGTCCCCCTCCTGAACATGCGTTATAATTACAACAAACTCCATGATATAAACCGAGTATGCGTCCAAAACGGTTCCGTCCATATCCCACTCAATAAACTGCCCGTCCTGTGAGGGCGCCTGGGGAATAAGAGCATGGGAAAACTGCACATTTTGAGGGAGCGTGTCCCATATACGCAGGTTATAAACAGGGTTGGGCGAATCATTCTGAATTGTTATCCTGTAGGTTATTCTCGCGCCCGGAGCCGGGTCATCCCCGTAAGCGCTTAAGTTTACCTTAAGTTCTACAGGCATGGAATCAGGCGTAGCTGTCGCGCTCGGCGTTGTGCTTGACGTCGCGCTCGCGGTTATTGTTACGGTCGCGCTTGCGGTAAGAGTAAATGTCGGGGAAAAACTCGGCGTCAAAGTGCCCGTACCAGTGTCTGTCGGTGTAAGCGTTTCCGTATATGTAACGGTATATGTGCCAGTAAATGTCAGTGTAGGCGTCCATGTATGCGTCTGCGTGGCGGTCGGCGTCACTGTAAATGTATCATCCGACGGCGTTATCGTAAACGTAAATGTCGGCGAGGCTGTTAAAGACGGCGTATTGGTGAAAGAATGCGTCGGCGACGCCGTTGCCGTGTAAGTGCCTGTGGCCGTCGGCGTGCCGGTCGGCGTTGCCGTATTCGTAAACGTATTTGTCTCTGTAAATGTCTGCGTGACGGTCGGCGTCACTGTATAAGTATCATCCGACGGTGTTATCGTAAACGTAAATGTCGGCGAGGCTGTTGAAGACGGCGTATTGGTGAGAGTATATGTTGATGACAGCGTATATGTAAACGTGGCTGTTCCTGTCAGCGTTAGAGTCAGTGTAAGCGTGGGCGTTGCTGTATAAGTAAACGTAGGGGTTGCCGACGCCGTGCCTGTCGGGGTCCTTGTGAACGTCGCTGTCAGCGGCACAGGCGTGTTCGTCCCTGTAAATGTCGGCGTTCCTGTCCGCGTCCTTGTGAACGTCGCTGTCGGCGGCACAGGCGTAGCTGTCCTTGTAAATGTTGGAGTCACTGTCCTCGTCCTGCTGGCAGTGGGAGTGCGCGTCGGTGTAGGCGCGGGCGTCGCGTCGCACATTATCGTGGTATATACAAGGTTTGACAAAACAGGCGGCGGCGGGTCATTGGAATCAATTCCCGCCGCATTCGTTATCACGCTTCCGCAGGCTCCGTTCACCACTCCCCTCCATGAGGCTATCTGCGCGTCAGCGCCGGTGCTGCCCACGTTCCAGTTTACAATCGAACCCGTCCTGCTGCACGATGTGCCTCCCGCGCATGACAGGTAATCAACCCCCACAGGCACTGTATCAAATAACCGCGGGCTGTTGGTCGTCCCGGCAAGCGAAAAAACTTTAAGGTTATCCCACGCAGCGGGCCCCTCGTTCGCCTGAAAACCCACAACTCCGAGGCACGAAACCGAATTATCTGTTATATCAATGTCCCACCCGCCGTATTCCGGTGTTCCCTTCGGCCACACCTTTAACATTATGCTTGTGCCGGAAACCTTTATCTTAACCGAATACCACTCATCACAGAGTATTACCATTCCGCGCGGATTCACTACTGTCGCCAGTGTCACCGTTCCCATTCCGCTCGGAACTTCAAGAATAAGGCTGCCCGGGTCAGTCAGCCCGCCGCACCCGTTGGAATGCAGCCTTGCCTGATACGAAGAGCCGTCACAGGAATTAAACCTGAAAGTCGCGTCAAAATGCCCGATATTCGCGGATGATATCCTCATGTCAATCTGATAAATCGCATCGCGTACGGGTGTCATAGTATCATTCATAAGCCCGGGATATCCCGCTATTACCTGTGTCTGTTCAAGATATCCGTTCACATTTGTCCACGTCCCTCCGGCAGGGTTAAATGTCCATCCGGCCGGCGGAACCGGGCCGCTGTCAAAATTCTGGTATTCAACAAGCCGTGTCCCCGTATTGATATAGTTTATTGTATACGTGATGGTAGAGCCTAAATCCGCATAAGCCGTCGAAACGCTTTTATTGATGCTCATGCCGGGCTGGGATACGGTAACTGTCGCGTTATTCGATACTGCGGTTACACCCCCCGAGGCTGAGCCTGTCGCGGTATTGTTTATGACCGTCCCTGAAGCCACGCCCGCATTTAACCTCGCGAGAAAAGAGACAAAACCTTTTTGCGGAGATGATATGTTTCCAAGGTTCCAGGTAACTGTCTGGCCTGTGCGGGATCCGCCGTTATAGACCTCAAGAATTGTAAAACGCGAATCAACAACATCGGTAATCACACCGCCGGTTATATTTCCCGCTTCATAATTAATCGTAAACAGTACAAGCCCATCCGGGTCAGCCGTCGTCCCTTCAGCCATTTTCGAGAGCTGAATATACGGAGCCGGAAGCGGGACAGTAAACGCAACACAGTTTTGCCGCGTAACCTGTACGTCCGAATTCCTCAGGTATATATTGTAATTTCTCATTCCCACTATGGCGTAATATGTCTGCCCGGGAATCAACGAATCGGGTATTCTGAATGTGTATGTGCCCGCCTCTGTAGAGCTGTGAATGCCGGCGCTGAAATTGTTTCCCATATCACACCCTGTCCCTTCAACAGTGGCGTACTCAGGCTGAGCAGGATTAACACAGTTGTCGCCTATAACGAGCCACTGCCCCGGTATCTGCGCGTTTCTTAACGCGCACTGGGTTGAAACTGCCACAAGCATGCGCGGGTCGTTCCAGTCATTGTCTTCAGTAAACTGCCACCTGATTTCCACGGTTTGTCCGAGCCCGGGATTTGGAGGTATGAGTTGTACGTTTGAGACAGCTGTTATCTCGGAAAAAAGGGCGTTTGTCACAAAAACGTTTAACACAAAAACAATCATCCAGACCCTTTTCATTTTTTAACTCCAAAAAAGTATTCCCCTCACGAAAGCGCTTTCATAAACAATTATACTCACAATCCACTCAAAGTCAAGAAAAATCGTTTCGGCGCCCGCCCCGGGGCAACTCAAGTGAGGCAATTTACAATTTGGAATTTGCAATTTGCAAGTGGTGAAAAATCCGCTCAAGACGACCAGCAATTCCGCTGGAAGACGACCAGCCAGAACGCTCATGACGACCAGCCCAGCAATCCAAGCCTAATCATCGCTTGAAATATACCGCAACCGGACAAGTT
>Ga0129302_1003539_pt1 | contig 10672 bp, 11 predicted proteins | sample BlaSprsedimmetaG_FD_94476 | JGI IMG/M metagenome (GOLD analysis project Ga0129302, IMG submission 94476) | Hot spring sediment bacterial and archeal communities from California, USA to study Microbial Dark Matter (Phase II) - Blank Spring... | ecosystem: Environmental > Aquatic > Thermal springs... | reverse complement strand
ACCAGAATGACCACAGCATGAGACGGGGATCGGCGCTTTCGTCAAAAAGTCGTCTTTCCCGTTCCGTGAGGACCCTGGAAACAAAACGCCTGTCGAGGTGTTTTTCCGCAACCCCGCGGTCGGCAAGATCGACAATATCGTTGCCCACCGGAAGATTCGGCAAGGCATGTGACGACGAGGCATCTCCGGTCATTTTCGATATTCCCGCGACGTCATGACGCCTCGGCCGTCTTTCGGCCCTCGGGCGGAACGTGCCGTGATCCGGCCGACCGGACCCAAGATGCTGACCCTCGATGGTCAAGCGCGGACACGCGCGCGAACCATTTGCGTTCCATGCCGGCAAGGTGTTCGACGATCCTGCGTGCCGTTTCCCGCTGTCCCCTCAGGCCTCCTTCGGTGACCGAAGGCGTGAAAGGAGAAACCTCGACGACAAAGTGCTCCCGAAACCTCGGAAAATTGCTGTACCGTTTTTGCCCGAGACCTCGAAGGTATATACAGAGGGCGCGCGCCGAAGGACATCGCTGGACGAGCCGGCCGACGCCGTAGGAAAAATTATTTTGATCGACAGCGCCGGTGCGGGAACGACCGCCTTCGGGGAAAATGAGCAGGTTGGAGCCGTTTTCCAGCAGGCGGGCGCAGACGTCCATGGTCCTCTTCATTTCGTCACGGTCGCCTCCACGTTGCAGGGGAATGCACTTGTTGAGGTAACAGAGCGCCGCCACGAAAGGATTTTTCTGAAAATTCCTGCGTTCGGGAAGATTCCAGGGCATGTATCGGAAATCCTTTACATAGCGGGGCAGAGGCATGAATGCCCAGGCGACGAACACGGAATCGATCATGGTAAGATGGTTCGCGCAGATGATCCAGCCCCCGGGTCGTCCTTCAAGAGACTCCGCCACGGTTTTCCTGACCTCCCGTAGATCTTCTATTCGATAGCCCGCCAGTTTCAGTATGAAAAAGGTAAGTGGGGCTATGAAAAGCACTGCCGCACGGCCCAGGGCATACTGAATCATCAGGGAAAGACGCGTCCGTTTATTCATGATTGGTTCCGTTTCATGGTTTGTTGTGCCCATTTATTCCGGTCTATTCAGGAAAGTTTCTTCTTCACGATCGCGACGGCGTCGCCTATGGTACGGATCGTATCGGCGTCGTCATCGTCGATTTCGATGTCGAAGACGTCTTCGCACTTGATGATAATGTCGACGAGACGGGCCGAATTCACCTTCAGGTCGTCGAGAATGTGAGTGGCTTCCGATATGCCGGACAGGGCCGATTCGTTCTTCACATACGGTTTCAAAATGGTTACCACTTCGCTGAATATTTGTTCCTGTTCCATGATGGTCTTGCCTCCTCGTGTAATAAATTAATGACCCGGGTTCTGTGTGTTACCCTTCCCAGGTTCTGAAAATCAAACAGCTGTTTACATCGCCGAAACCGAAGCTCGACTTGGCGATTATTTTTAAATCGGGGCATTCCCTGGTTTGATGCACAATTTTGTCCGAGAACGCCTCGATTTCCGGATGCACGTCCTCGCAGTTCAGTGAAGGATGAAGGAACTTTTCCGCCAGTTCCAATGTTACGGCCGCGCATTCGATGCCGCCGGCGGCTCCAAGACAATGGCCGATCATTGATTTCGTGGAGTTGACCAATGGAAAGCGTTCGGGACCGCGTTCCAGGGCGTTCGACCAGTTCCTGATTTCGGAAGGGTCGGCGAATGTGGCCGTCAGGTGACCGTTGATAGCGTCGATGTCGTCCGCGTGAACCCCGGCGTCGGCTATAGCCGACCGGATACAGCGACTGACTCCCTCGGGATTGGGCGCGGTCATGCTGCCGCCGTTTCTCTGGCCGCCTGCATTAACGGCGCCGCCGAGAATTTCGCAGTATATGCGGGCGCCTCTGGCGCGGGCGGTTTCCAGGTCTTCCAGCATCAAGACACCGGCGCCTGCGCCCGGTACGAAACCGGCAGCGGAGGCGCTCATGGGCCGCGATCCCTCTTCGGGCCGGTCGTTGAATTTCCGTGCGATAACCCGCATTGCGTCGAACCCGCCCCAGATGTAAGGCGACGCACCTTCCGATCCCCCGGCAAGCATCCGCTTCGCCAGCCCCCCGCGTATGCGCTGCAACGCGCCGAAAATGGCTTCCGACGAGGTGCTGCAGGCCGACGAATTGGAAGTGACCTGGTTTCCCAGGCCGAGCAAGCCGCCGACCCGGGCACTGGTTCCGCTGTTCATGACCTGTTCGACGATGCGGCTGCCCATGCGGCGGACTTTGCCCGCCTGGATCATGGGCACCACCCGTTCGGCGATGGTGTCCATGCCGCCGATACCGCATCCGACTATAGCCCCGGTATCCCAGTCGACGTCATCGTTGTCGTCGGGAAGTTCGAAACCGGCGTCGCGCCAGGCGTCGACGGCGGCTACCGATGCGTATCCGATGTTGTCGTTGATCGAGAGGAGTTTTTCATGGTCGAAATAGCGCGCGCGGACTTCGTTAAATCCCGGCGGTACGCCTCCGATCCGGCAACCGAAATTAAGTTCCTCGAGCTGCGGAATGAAGCGGATGCCCGAGCGTCCCTCCCGAAGCGCCTTTCGAAAGTCTTCCAGTCCCACCGCGTTGGGCGCGACCACGCCGATTCCAGTAACGACTACCCGTTTCTTATTCATCAAACGATACTCCTTTTCCCGCCAGCGTGCCGGAGCACACAAGCCGGCCGTCTTCTTTCTCCATGATGATGTCGGTTTTCAGACTGTCCCGTCGCAGGTATATTTTGCTGCCGCGGACGAAGACGGTTTCTCCCGGTCGTACCACGTCGCTGAATTCAACAGAGTCGGCCGTCGCGAAGAGCGTCGCCATCTGACCGATTTCTTCCGGAGAGCGGCCCCGGCTGAGCATCAGGTAGATGCCGAAAGCGACTACGCCTGTCTGCGCCATGGTTTCCAGTAGAATGACGCCGGGGGTCACCGGGTTGCCGGGAAAATGACCCCGGTAGAAATATTCGTTCTGACGAAACCGGTAACTTCCCACGATGTGATCCTCATCCATCTCGTCAATGCCGTCGATAAAACGAAACGGCGGTTGCTGGGGGATCAGGTCCAGCACTGTTTCAACGGTGAGCCCGTCATCCCCCATAGAGCCCTCCGTTCACGTGAATGACCGTTCCCGTGATGTAGGTTCCCCGCCGGGCCAGAAAGGCTACTACGTCCGCCACTTCGTCCGGCGTCCCCATTCTTTCCAGGGGTACGGTTGACAGAATGGCTTCCCGCACCTCCCGAGGGAGTTCCCTGGTCATGGCCGTGTCGATGAAGCCCGGCGCCACTGAATTAACGAGGATTTCCCGCCCCCGGAGTTCCTTTGTCAGCGACTTGGTGAAGGCGTCCAGGGCGGCTTTTTCCATTGTGTAGGGGACCTGCCCGCTGTTACCCGTGTGTCCGGTAACGCTGGATATGTTGATGATGCGGCCCGTTCCCCTGCGAAGCATGAACAGGCGAAGCACGCGCTTTGTCAGGTACCACGTGCCCCGCGTGACGGTCCGTTGCAGATCGAACTCGTCAACTTTCATGGAAAGCATGTCCCTGTCCACGGAGAATCCGGCGTTGTTGACCAAGACGTCGACGTTCCCCGCGACGGTTTTAAGGGTTCGGACCATGTTTTCCACGTCGTCGATGTCGGCCAGGTTTCCCTGAAGCAGAAATCCTTCTTCGATTTCTTCCAGAAGGCGTCGGGCCTCCGTTTCACTTGACCGGTAGTGAATTCCGACGCGGAAACCTTCCGCCGCGAGCGCCCGGCAACAGGCGGCTCCTATACCCCCACCGCCGCCGGTGACAACGGCTACCGGTTTATCGTTCGAATCCATTGATTCATCTCCTCGTTGCGATGTCGGCACAGGACTTATATCCGCTCCTTGATCATGCCGCCCACGGCATGCCGTGACTGACGCGGATAATCGCGGTAGGCGATATCCTTGAATAACCCCGTCCGGGCGCCCCGAACCGTCATGACAGTTTCTCCATCGACGGAAAGGTCGCCGTCGGCGATAACAATGCTCGATCCCGAACCGGACAGGTGGGAAAACCGCCGAACCCGAATCTCGTAACGGATCATCCTGTTGAAGGGTCTCACCTGACCGTTGAACGACACCTCGTCGCAGCCCAGGGCCCTTCCTGATCCGAGACCCCGGCGCCAGACGCAGTAAAAACCGAGAAGCTGCCAGATACCGTCAAGGTACAGGCATCCCGGCATTACCGGGTCGCCCGGCATATGGCACTGGAAATACCAGTCGTCCAGCCTTATGTCATGTTCGGCCGTGATGAGGCCGCCCTTTCCTTCGGTGGTGACGGATGTGATCCTGTCCACCATGAGAAACGGCGGAGCCGGAAGCCGCGCGTCGAAATGCCGCGGCGGATCATCCACGAGCCGCCCGTAGGCGAACCCGATCAGTTCTTCGAGGGTGAAGGATTGTGCGCTCGTAAATTCATCATAGGTCATAACGGTGATTCCTGTTTAATTGCTCCGTTTACTGTTACCATCATGGAAACCCAGGTAAGGCCGGAACCAACGAGAACGAGGGTCACGCGGTCGCCGGGCGCCAGCCGGTCCCAGTACTGGATCAGGACTGAAGGCGCGGAAGAACACCCCGTGTTGCCGTATTCCACCACGTTGTGCCAGTGGTCCGTTTCATCGATGCCGCACCGTTCCGCAACCGTCTTCAGCATGCCCAGGTTCGCCTGGTGCCCGATGAACTTCAGGCCGTCGCCGTACTCGGCCTGAAGACGACGAAGACCTTCGGTGGCCTTGCGAATGGCGAAGCCCTGGACGGCGTTTCCGTCCTGGGAAAAATGTTTGTTCCGCGGCACCATTACCTTGTTCCATCCACCGGGATTCGATTCAATACGGCAGTTTTCGATGGCGATGTTCGAGGGGACGGACGCGGAAACAACCGCGGCGGTGGCGCAATCACCGAAAATCGGGACGGCCCGGCGGTCGGAATAATCAACCACCTGGGTGAGAGATTCCGGATTGACCATCAGAATAAAAGGCGGAAGCGCGTCCGGGCGCATGCCGCTTAACATGGTTGCCTGGGTTCCGAAGGAACTGCACGCCGAGTTGACGTCGAAACAGGGGACCGTGATGCCCAGTTCGGCTGCCACGCAGGATGCCTGGGCGGGAGACAGATAGTCGGAGGCGGAAGAGCCGCACAGGACAAGTCCTATGTCTCCGGCGTTCACTCCGGCCCGCTCCAGCGCCGACCGTGCCGCCCGGGCGCCCATCTGGGCCTGGGTGTAGCTGCTTGCTTCGCGGGCGCCCCGGGGATCGTTGTTACGGGTTGTCCGTATATAGTCGAGGTCGAGAACGGTCCGCCGTGATTCAATTCCCAGGCGTTCCATGATCCATTCCTCACTGCAGCCGATATCGAGATCGGCCAGGAAGGCATTAGTAATAAGGGTTTCAGGATGAAAGTGTCCGATGCCGTGGAGATACAGCATAATCAGGCAAGCTCCCGTCCGATGATCATATCCTGCACTTCGCGGGTTCCTTCGTAAATATCGACGATCTGGGCGTCCCGGAGGAGCTTCGATATTTCATATTCCTCCATGAAACCATATCCGCCGTGGAGATGAAGCCCTTCGGCGGCGCAGAAGAGGGCCGCTTCGGCGGCGGCGTTCTTGGCGAACGACGCGAATATGCCGCGGTCGTCCGTTTCTTCTTCTATCTTGCAGGCGGCCTTCATGAGAATAGCCTCGGCCGTTTCGACTTTTTTCCACATGTCGACCAGGGTGTTGCGCGCGACGGGCATATCGCAGATGCGCTCCCCGAACTGGCTGCGATCCCGCGTGTAGGCTATCGTCACGTCGAAAGCCCGCCGGGCAAGTCCCAGACCGATGGCTGCCACCATGGGCCTGGCGTAATCGAGCACGTCCATGGCGTACTGGAAGCCAAGACGCCGGTTGCCGATGATCCAGTCACCGGGCACAACGACGTCTTCAAAGTTCACTGTGGCCGTGTTGGAGAGCCGCTGGCCGAGTTTGGTTTCCGGTTTGCCGGTGACGACGACGCCGCCGCCGGGGAGGCGTATTTCCCGACCTCCCGAGGGAAGTGTCGTTATGTCGGCCTTCGAGACGGTTTCATGGGGTATTACCAGGCAGGCCATCATCAGGCCGCCCGGTTTTCCCACCTTGCAGAAAACAGTGAACTGTGTCGCGTAGGAAGCATTCGTGATGAAACATTTTTCGCCGTTCAGGAGGTATGTGCCGTCGTCCTGTTTCCTCATGAACGTCGTCATGGCGCTGTTGTCGGACCCGGCTCCCGGCTCGGTGAGGCAGAAGGACGCCAGTACGGGTTCCTCGGTGAACGGGCGCAGAAACAGCTCCCGCTGTTCGTCCGTACCGTTCATGGCGACGACGACGTTGGCCAGGTCGTTGCACATGGCGGAGGTGGAAAGACCCGTGTCGCCGTAGGACAGTTCCTTTACAATAAGCGCCGTCGAAACAAGGTCCATGTCGTACCCCCGAACGGAAGCGGGAATGGAAAGATTCAGCAGACCCAGTTCCCAGGCCTTTCGAATCAGGTCAAGGGGAAAATCGTGGTCCTTTTCACGGTCAAGAATTCCTGGCAGAACGTCCTGCCGTACAAATTTTTGTACTGTTTCAACATACATCCGTTGGTCGTCTGAGATAGAAAGATCCATTATGATTGATTCCCTGAATGTTTATGGTTGTTCTTCGCCCGCCCCGGCAAAGGCGCGTTGGGCGGCGCCGAATGTCGTGACTGACGAGCAGTCCACGCCCATGGTGGCGAACAGTTTTCTCAAGGGGCGGCCCGGTCCTATCTCGAAAACAAGACGGGCGCGGGACGCGATGGAGGCCATGTTGTCGGTCCAGCGGACGGTGTGCGAAAGCTGGCGCACCAGGCCGTTTACTATCGAACCATAGGTGCCGTCGTGAAAACGTCCGGTGAAATTCGAGGTTACGGTGGCGGCAGCTTCCGGGTTCTTCACGGCTTTCATGTTTTCCAGGACGCGGTGGAAGGGTTCCTCGATCACCTTCATGAAACGACTGTGAAAAGGTGCGCTTACTTCGAGGGGAACGAAGCGATAGCCCTCCTTTTTCTCCAGTGTTGTCTCCAGTCGTCGGCCGGCTTCGTCCAGTCCCTCGCGCTTGCCGCTCAGGACCAGCTGGTTTTCGGCGTTGACGTTGGCGATATCAACGGGCAGGTCGGCGATCAGCCGGCCCAGTTCGTCCCGGTTGATTCCCTCGCAGATGACGGCTGCCATGCCGCCCGTGCCGACGGGCGCCGCTTCCTGCATGAGACTGCCGCGGGTCCGTACTGTCCGCAATGCCTCGGCGAAGGGCATGACGCCCGCCGTGACCAGCGCGGTGTATTCACCGAGGCTGTGCCCGCCGAAGCATTCCGGCTGAATTCCCCACCGGTCGACTATGCTCCGATACATGGCGATTTCCGTTGCCAGGATGCAGGGCTGGGCGTTTTCGGTGAGGTTGAGCCGGTCATTTTCCTCGAAGCACAGGGCCGTTACGTCGAACCCCAGCGCTTCGGAAGCTTCCCGGTAGGTGTCCTTCGCGACCGCGCTGTTATCGTAGAAGTCTTTTCCCATGCCCGGTCTCTGCGATCCCTGACCGGGAAAAACAACGGCGATTGTCCGATTATTCATGACAGTCATCTCTCCCTCCGAGATTTATCAAAGCTCATATACCAGCACGTTGCATGCCACGGAAAGGCGCCGCCGGACTGTTTCGAAATACATACGTGATTCAGAATAGTTGGGAGCTTTTGTGAACCGGGAACATTCTTTCGGGAAGGGAACTGTCGCTCGAAAAAGTGCGTAAACTCTTTCGCACCGGAACCCCTCTTACGCAGTCTGCGGCACGCGAGTAATAAAAGATTGCAAAGGAAAGAAAAATTTTTTAAAAACCACCGATTATTAATAAAAATATGCCGACATTCATTGTTCAGTCGAAAGAGAGGGCGTAATGGAAAGGCTTTTCGGAACCGATGGAATCCGGGGCGTCGCAAATGAATATCCCATGACGGCCAACATGGCGCTGGAAATCGGGAAAGCGACGGCGCACATATTCAAGAAAGAAGGGCACCAGCCCCGAATCATCGTGGGCAAGGACACCCGGCTCTCGGGATATATGATCGAGAACGCCCTCGTGTCCGGCATATGTTCGATGGGAGTGGACGCCATCCAGGTGGGTCCCATGCCGACGCCGGGCATCGCCTTTCTCACGGTAAACATGCGCGTCGACGCGGGCATCGTCATATCGGCCTCTCATAATCCCTTCCAGGACAACGGAATCAAGATCTTTTCCGGCGACGGCTACAAGCTTCCCGACGGGAAGGAAGCCGAGATCGAAGAAATGGTCTTTGCAAACAACATGCACCGGCTTTACCCGTCGCCGAACCGGCTGGGGAAAGCGTATCGCATCGACGGCGCACGTGACCGTTATATTGTTTTTCTGAAAAGCACCTTTCCCAAGGAATATCTGCTCGAAGGAACAAAGGTGGTGCTTGATTGCGCCAACGGCGCCACCTACCGTGTTGGACCGGCCACGTTCTTTGAACTCGGGGCGGAGGTTGCCACGCTTTTTGACAAGCCGAACGGCGAAAACATCAATGACAATTGTGGATCGCAGCACACGGAAGCTCTCGTGAAAGAGGTGTTGCGGACGAAAGCCGACGCGGGATTCGCCTTCGATGGAGACGGCGACCGCCTCATCGCCGTGGATGAAACGGGTTCGGTGTTGACAGGAGACCAGATTATGGCGATCTGCGCCAGGCAGATGAAGTCGCGGGGACTGCTGCGGAACAACCTGGTGATCACCACGGTCATGAGCAACATCGGTTTCGGTATCGCCATGAAAGAACTGGGCATTGATTATGTTACCACTAAAGTCGGCGACAGGTATGTCCTCGAGGAAATGAAAGCCCGGGACGCTTCCCTCGGAGGCGAGGACTCGGGGCACTTGATTTTTCTCAATCACCACACAACGGGAGACGGCATTCTCTCTGCTCTTCAGCTCATGGAAGTCGTAAAACGGGAGGGGAAGCCGCTTTCGGAGCTTGTCCGCGTCATGAAAGTCTATCCCCAGAAGATCATCAACGTCGACGTTAAATCAAAACCTGAAATAATGTCGATTCCCGAGATCGCGCGCGCCATAGAAGATGTCGAGATGAAACTCGGCGACGTCGGCCGCGTGCTGGTCCGCTACTCGGGGACCCAATCCATGTGCCGTGTCATGGTGGAAGGTCCCACCGACGACGACACGGACGCTTACTGCCGGGTCATCGCCGAGGTGGTGCGGGAAAAACTTGCCTGAGGAATATCGGTATGCTTGGCGCCGTTGCCGGCGACATAATCGGTTCGATTTACGAGGGAAATCCGATCAAGACGAAAGATTTCCCCCTGTTTAAGCCTTCCAGCAGGTTTACCGATGACTCCGTGCTCACCGCGGCTGTGGCGAAGGCCATCCTTGAAGATGGAGATTACCGGACATGGATCCGCGAGATCGGACGCCGTTATCCCCGTGCCGGCTACGGCGGGTCCTTTTCAAAATGGCTTAATTCGAATAATCCCGAACCTTACAACAGCTGGGGCAACGGGGCCGCCATGCGGGTGAGCCCGGTGGGGTTCGCGTTCGGCGACAGTGAAACGGTGCTTCGCGAAGCGGCGCGCACCGCGGAAATAACCCATAATCATCCTGAAGGCATAAAAGGCGCCCGGGCGGCGGCCCTTGCCGTCTTTCTCGCCCGCACAGGAGCGGGGAAAGAGAATATTAAAAAGGAAATAACCGGTCGTTTCGGTTACGATCTTGACCGTACGCTGGACACCGTCAGGCCTTCTTACAGCTTCGACATATCCTGCCAGGGGACCGTTCCCGAGGCGATCATCGCCTTTCTCGAATCGGGATCTTATGAAGACGCCGTCAGGAACGCTGTTTCTCTCGGCGGCGACAGCGACACACTCGCCTGCATCACCGGCGGCATCGCCGAGGCGCACTACGGGAGGCTCCCTCGGGAAATAATGGACGAGGTCGAAAAACGGCTCCCCGCCGATCTGCTTGAAATCGCTGGAAAATTCCGCGAGCGGTTCAACCTGTAGATGAAATAGTAACGGTTTGTCGCGTCTCGGCGAGCGGGTATCGTGAAGCCCCGCGCCGGTTACCGGAGGAACAGGCGCCAGCCAGCGTATATCGAACCAGGCAGGAGATCGAGCGCCCCCGAGGCTTCGGCGACGGGTGTGAATCCGCAATCCGCGCAATTGATGTTGCCGCGGCTCTTGACGTAGCAGCCCCGGGTGACGGCGCCGTCCGGATCGACGTTGACGAGAAGATCATCATGGCAGCGCCAGTCGTTCAGAACCATGGCACGCAGCCTGCCCGAGGAATTCATGACGGGGAATCCTCTCTTTTTTAATTCAAGCAGTTTATCCACCGCTTCCCGCCTATGCCGTAAAGACAGGGAAAGATCCTCTTCACCCCGGTTGTAGGGATAAAAGAACTGAAACGTTATACCCTTGACCGTCGGCAATTTGCGGCACCATTCGACCAGACCTTCCAGGTCATGGATGTTCCGCCGGTTCACCGTGCAGTGAATATAAATATTCCGGTGTTGCGCCTGTTCGAGATTCGCGGCTACACGGTTAAAGGATCCGCTT
>Ga0129302_1003538_pt1 | contig 10673 bp, 10 predicted proteins | sample BlaSprsedimmetaG_FD_94476 | JGI IMG/M metagenome (GOLD analysis project Ga0129302, IMG submission 94476) | Hot spring sediment bacterial and archeal communities from California, USA to study Microbial Dark Matter (Phase II) - Blank Spring... | ecosystem: Environmental > Aquatic > Thermal springs... | reverse complement strand
ACCGAACGCCGACGAAGTTGGCCGCAGGCCACGGCGTGAGTGGAGGTCAAGGGAGTGAGATATTTTTGAGTTTGCAAAACGAAGAAAATATCCACGAGAGTGACCGATTCTCCCTACCCGCACTAGTTTATGGAAAAATCTTTTTGCTATTTTAACGGACAAATAATGCCGTTAGCTGAAGCTCGTCTACCAATAGATGATATTTCTATTTTGCGTGGTTATGGAGTTTTTGATTTTTTAAGGACGGTCAATAAGAAACCTTTTCATCTCAAAGATCATTATGAACGTTTAGTCAATTCAGCTCGGGTTTTAGATTTGGAACTGCCAATTGATTTAGAAAATTTAAAAAAAGTTTTAAAAGAATTAATAGAAAAAAATGATTATCAAAATGCCGGTATCAGAATGGTTCTGACCGGTGGTCAATTAGTTAATGGGATAAATTTTTCTAAACCAAATTTTTTTATTTTAACCGAAGAGTGGAAACCTTTATCCGATGAATTGTTTCATCAGGGAGCTAAATTAATAACCTGCGATTATTGTCGAGTCCTACCAGAAGCCAAGAATACTAATTACTTATTAGCGGTTAAAAAACAAAAAGAAAAAAATGAACAACAAGCTCTAGAGATACTCTATCTTGACCAAGTCAATATTTTAGAAGCTTCTACTAGTAATTTTTTTGCGATTATTAATAATGAGCTTATTACTCCAAAAGAAAATATTTTATTTGGTGTTACCAGAAAAATTATTATCCAATTAGCTAAAGATATTTTATCAGTCAGAGAAAACTGTTTACCCTTTGAAGAAATTAAAAATGCTTCGGAATGTTTTATTACAGCAACGAATAAAGATATAGTGCCGATAGTAAAAATTAATGAGCAAATTATCGGGACAGGTGTTCCGGGTTTCACCACTAAACTTTTAATGGAAAAGTATAAGAAGTATATTGAAAACTACAAAGGATAACAAAATCCTTCCTTAGCTCCTCGGCTCGGAAATAAAAATGTAAAAAAACATTTTCATTTCACTCGCTCTACGTCGCTAATAAAATCCTTCCTTAGCTCCTCGGCTCGGAAATGAAAATGTAAAAAAACATTTTCATTTCACTCGCTCTACGTCGCTAATCAAAAAAATGAGAATAATATAAACAAAACAAAAACCGGCTCTAAGCCGGTTTTTGAAAACTTTTCTCGCGAGAAAAATTATTTCACAGCATCCTTTAAGGCCTTAGCCGGACGGAATTTAGGAACCTTTGTGGCGGCTACTTGAACTGTCTCGCCAGTGCGTGGATTGCGAGCAGTTCGGGCAGCTCGGTCCTTGACTGAGAAAATACCTAATCCCGCAATAGAAACTTCTTCACCTTTTTTGAGTGAGTCAATGATAGAATCTACTACTTTATCAACTACTCTTTCGGCTTGGGCTTTGGTGCCTTCCAAAACTTCATGGACGGCCTCAACTAAGTTTTGTTTATTCATGAATAATTTTTATTTATAATCCGATTTATAATACCGACCTTGGTTATTAATAGTATAAACCCAAAGGGTGATAAAAGGCAATAGTTTGGCCAATAATCATCTTAACGAGCAAATTCTATGACTCTAGTTTCTCGAATAATAGTGATTTTGATTTCACCCGGATATTTGAGCTCATTTTCTATTCTCAAAGCTATTTCTCGGGCAATTTTTTTAGCCTCTAAGTCAGAAACATCTTCAGGCTTTACAAAGACTCTTATTTCTCGACCAGCGGATATAGCATAACTTTTTTCTATACCCTGGAAAGAGTTAGCAATATCTTCCAAATCTTTTAATCGGCGCAAATAATTTTCAATACTATCTCGACGTGCTCCCGGACGAGAGCCAGAGATAGAATCAGCGGTTTTAACAATTACTGACTCTAAGGTTTCGTCAGGATATTCATCATGATGAGATTGCATTGCCTTAATAACTTCTTCACCAGCACCGAATTTTTCCAAAATTCTTCGTCCAATTTCAACGTGTGTGCCGGATACTTCATGGTCAACCGCTTTTCCTATATCATGTAATAAAGCTCCAGCTCGAGCCACTTTAGCATCAGCTCCCAATTCTTCAGCTAACATACCGGCCAAGTGAGCCATTTCCAAAGAGTGTTGCAAAACATTTTGACCATAACTAGTTCTAAAATGAAGTCGTCCTAAAATTAAAAGAATTCTGGGGTCTAAATTTAAAACACCAGCTTCATAAGCAGCTTGTTCACCTTTTTCTTTGATTATTTTAGATATCTCTTCTTTAGCTTTTTCCACCACCTCTTCTATTTTAGCTGGCTGAATTCTACCGTCAGTAATTAAGTTTTCTAAAGCTACTCGGGCAATTTGTCGACGAACCGGGTCAAAAGATGATAAGACAATTGAACCGGGAGTATCATCTATAACAACTTCTACACCGGTAGCTTTCTCAAATGATCTGATATTTCGTCCTTCTTTACCAATTATTTTACCTTTTATATCATCAGAAGGTATATCAACAGTTGTTGACATAATGTCGGGAACGGTTGAGGTTGTCAGTCTTTGAATGACTGAAGTCAGAATATCGCGAGCTTTTCTTTCTAATTTTTCTTCTCCGTTTAATTCCATCTTTCTCATTCTAACCTCCAAATCTTCCGCATAATTATTTTCCGCCTTAGCGATTATTTTCTCCCGAGCTTCTTCAATTGTCATCTGTGATATTTTCTCTAATTCGCTTTTTTTCTTTCCTTTCAATTGTTCCAGTTCTTCTTTAGTCTTTCTGATTTCTTCGGTCTTTGTCTTAATATTCTCGGTCTCCCTATCAAGGTCTAATTGTCTTTTGTCCAAAAGTTCATCTTTTTGCAAGAGTCGGTCTTCTAATTTTTTTAGTTTGGCTTCCTTGGCCTTTTCTTCCTCTTTAGCTTCCTGAATTATTTTATTAGCTTGATCCTCAGCTTCGCCAATAATGTTCTGAGCTTTGGTTTTGGCCTCTAAGAGAGTTTGCTTAATAGTTAATTCAATAGAACCTTTTTGGCCCAAGGTAATAAGCCAACGGAGGAAATAACCTAAAACTGCGCCACCTAAGACGGCTCCCCCTAGCAGTATAATAATTGTTAGAGTATACATAAAGAAACTCGGAAGAGAGTTTCTCAAATAGCTAATTTATTCTGCTCTTAATCAGTTTTTAGTCTTACAAACTAAAAGAAAGTCATTTCTAAAGTTGAAAATCGGTGCTAATGGTCGGTATAATGTTTTTTTCTTTAAAAGCATAGATAAACTAATTTGAGAACCTTTTTCCGCAAAAAACTAAATTAATAAAAACGCTTTTTGATAATATCAGGTTAAGAACTAATTGTAAAGAGAGTTGTTTTTTAAGCTTTTTTGATAAATATTTTCAAATACAAAAAACCACCTCTTTAGTGGTGGTTTTTTAAGGTCAAGAGATTGTTAGTTAATTCAAAATTATGTTGTTCTTTTGGGCTTGATAATATCATCAATGATTCCGTATTTTTTAGCTTCTTGGGCGGTCATATGAAAATCACGGTCAGAATCTTTTTCAATTTGCGCTAGAGATTTTTTAGTATTTTTAGCTAAAATTTTATTTAAGTTTTCTTTTATTTGTAAAATATGTTTGGCAGTAATAGCAATGTCGGAAGCTTGACCTTCGGTTCCGCCCAAAGGTTGATGAATCATAATGTCTGAATTAGGCAAAGCAAAACGTTTGCCGGGTTGTCCGGCTGAGAGAACAATAGCTCCACCGGAAGCCGCCAAACCAACACAAATAGTAGAGACTTCGGGGGCAATATGATTCATGGTATCCAAAATAGCTAAAGTCGCTGTCACTGAACCACCGGGCGAATTGATATAAATTTTTATATCTTTTTTAGAGTCTTCTGATTCTAAGAAGAGAAGTTGGGCAATAATAATATTAGCCACTTGGTCATCAATTGGTCCACCCAAGAAAATAATTCTTTCTTTTAAAAGTCGAGAATAGATATCGTAAGCTCTTTCGCCAAAAGGTGATTTTTCTATAACTGTAGGTATGAGAATCATGGTTATATAAACTTATTAAATAATAATTGATTATTAGCGACGTAGGGCGAACAAAATACAAAAACAAGGTTTTTGTATTTTTGAGCCGAGAAGCTAATATAGGTATAATACCGCGTGGCTCGGCCGCGCGCAAGGACGAGCGAAGCGAATTCGTATTATTACCTCGGGGCTTGCCCCGAGGGCATATATTAATTTGAGTATAGGATATTATTCTTTAATAAGCAATTCCAGCGTCTTTTCATTAATAATTGCTCTGGTTGTCATTTTAGACAATTGCTTTTTGGTTATTTCATCAAATTCTTGATTATAGTATTTAGCTAGACGATTTACTTCTTTATCAATTTCATCCGGTTCAGCTTTTATCTGTTCTTGTTCGGCAATTTTCTCAATTATCAAAGCCGCTTTTATTCTAATAATAGCATCTGGCTTCCAGGTCTCTTTTAATTCCTCCTCACTCTTTTTAAGATGATTTAAATAATCTTCAAATTTTAATCCACTAGCTTCAATTTGTCCTTTTAACTCATTCAACATTTTTTCTAATTCACTCTCTATTAAAATAAGAGGTAAATCAATATTCGTCTGGTTAGCTAATTTTTTGATAACAGCGCTTTTTTTCTTATCTAAATATTTATTTTTCTCAATTTGAGTCATATTTTCTTTTACCTTCTGTTTCATTTCAATTAAATCTTTAAAGCCAAATTCCTGAGCTACAGAATCATTAAGCGGTGATAAGTCAGTTTTTTTATCTTTTTCGGGAATATCTTTTTCTTGACTCATCTTTTTCTGTTGACGAGCGGTGGCAATTGCTTTTAAAACATCTTCCTCAATTATCTCGGCTGGCTTTTCTATTTTAGCTATTTCTTTTTTACTAATTTCTAAATAATTTTTAGGTAATGTAAATTCCGGTGTGATGGCGGTTATGATAGTAAATCCTAAAGGATTACCAAAAGCTAACTTGGTGATAGTAATATTTGGTCGGCCAATGGCATCAATTTTATTATCCTTAATTATGGTTGGATAAATATCTTTAATAGCTAAATCGGCCATTGTGAAAAGGACTTTTTCTTCGCCAGCCTTATTAGCCACCATTTCTAATGGAGCATGGCCGGGGCGAAAACCATCAATTTTTATTTCAGACTTTAATACTTCTAAAGCTTTAGAGCGATAGCTAGAAAATTCTTTCTCAGCCAACTCGCCCTTGATGGCTACAGAGCTATTGGGTGTTTTTTCAATTTTTACATCAATCATTGCCTTGTTAGGATAACAGCTAAGGGCAATTTTGGCAAATTTTTTAAATTCCGATGATGATTAAAGGTAAAACAAAAACCTGCTCTCGACTGAGGCAGGTTTTTGTGAAGTCTATTAAGACTTATCTCTATTCCTCTTCTACTACTTCTTCGTCCATAATCTCTTCATCTAAATCCTCCATCACTTCTTCATCTATTGGTTCTGGCACCCATAAATCTTCTTCCCAGTATTCTTCCTCAAACATTTCCGGCTCCCAGTACTCTTCGTCCATCATCTCTTCATCGTCAGCGACTCCTTCTGGCTCCCAGTACTCTTTGTCCGTATCAACAGACTCTGGTTCTGGTTGTGAGGCAACGCGAGTAGAGAAGACATAAATCCCAGCCAAAGCTAAGATTATAACGATAATAACAATACCAATGATCGGCCCTTTGGTCTCTGGTTCTTGGTTGTTGTTCTCAGCGGGCATATTGTTTTCGTTTTCCATAGAATTTTTATTATTTATAAATATTACTTATAAGATCTTATTTTGATGCTTTTGCGACTATTACACATCAAAACAAGATAAAACTATTAAATAAAATAGATTCCAACTATTTTCTTTATCATATCATTTTTATAACTAAACAAGCAAATAACTGGGGATAAATAGAAACGAAAGTGCTTAAAAGGAATTCTTGTTCTTATTTTCTAACTCTTAAAATTATTTAGTGGAACTATATTTTTCTTGATAAAGTTCTAGTGAATGTTTAATGGCCTCCAAAGCTTTATCTTTACCTTGCCAATCTTTCACTACCACTTTCTTCTTCTGTAAATCTTTATAAACACTGAAAAAGTGCTTAATTTCAGCCAAAATATGTTCATCTACATCTTTAATATCTACAATTTCCTTAAAGCGTGGGTCTTTGACCGGCACAGCTAATATTTTAGAATCACCTTCACCATCATCAATCATCGGTAAAAGGCCAATAGGTCGACTCTCCACTAAAACGCCCGGCAAAAGTGCTTCATGTGATAAAACCATAATATCCAAAGGGTCACCATCATCCCAGAGAGTTTGCGGGACAAAACCATAATTGAATGGATAATGCATTGGTGAATAAAGAACTCGGTCCATAATAATCAGACCGGTTTCTTTGTCCAATTCATACTTAACTCTTGATAATTTAGGTATTTCTATAATTGTTTTGAGTTTTTCGTTTTCCCCATAAGGGACATCGTGCCATAAATTCATATTTTTATTATTTAAGCTATTAATTTGCTATTTCATTATCTTCTTTTTTAGCTTCATCTTCAAGCTCTTCTTCTTTGTCGTCAACTTGTTCTAGGTTTTCATCAGCACCTTCTTGTTCATCAGCTTTTACTTCATCTCTCTCTTCAATTATTTCTGATATTCCTAAGTTTTTGTCTTTAGCTAATAATTCCTTATCAGATGGTGGCAAGTCAGCCGGTGGAATAATATCTATTCTAAACCCTGTCAATTTAGCCGCCAAGCGAACATTTTGTCCACCTTTGCCAACAGCTAAAGAAAACTGGTCAGCGGAAACCGAAACCTTAACCTCTCTATTTTCCTTATCTATTTCTAAACTGCTAATCTTAGCCGGACTTAAAGCATTAGTGATAAATTCTTCTATTGAATCTGACCATTCTATAATATCAATTTTTTCTCCACCCAATTCTGAAATAACTGTAGCTACTCTAGCTCCTCGGCCACCAACACAAGAACCAACTGGGTCAATACTGGAATCATGTGATAAAACAGCGATTTTGGTTCTACTGCCAGCCTCACGAGCAATGGCTCTAATCTCTACTACACCATTTTTAATTTCCGGCGCTTCAGCTTCAAAGAGTTTTTTAACAAATTCGGGATGAGCTCGTGATAATTTTAAATTAATTCCACGTGGGGTTTCTTCTACTAAATAGAGATAGGCTCTGATTCTTTCACCTTGGCGATAGAATTCTCCGGGTATTTGTTCGTCGTAAGGCAGAAAACCGACAGTTCGTCCAAGGTCTATATAGACATTACCGCGGTCTATTTTTTGAACTTTACCACTAATAATTTCTCCCTCTCTTTCCCTATATTCTTCCAAAACAGATATTTTTTCAGCCTCTCTAATTCTTTGAATAATAACTTGTTTAGCAGTTTGGGCAGCAATACGACCATAATCTTCTTTGGTATCTAAAGGAAAAATCACTTCTTCATTCAATTGGACATCTTTTTTGATTCTGCGGGCATCTTCTAAAGTAATATGGTGCTCTGGATTGAAAAGCGGCCTTTCGTCATCTTCAGCTACCTCTTCTTCTTTATCCATTCTAACCAGAGATTCATCCACTGCTATTTTAACTTGCACAAAATCAGTTTTACCGCTATCTAAGTCAAAATGAGCCCTAATAATCTGACCCTTTTTACCATAATCCTTTTTATAGGCAGCCGTAATAGCGTCCTCAATAGCTTGGATTATTTTTTCTCTAGGAATATCACGTTCTTCTTCTAATTGTTCCAGGGCTGATTTTAAAGTTTTTAAATCAATCATAAATTATTAGCTTAAATCTTAAAAAAATCCCAACTTCCTCTCGGAACGGGATTGCCTAACTTTTCTAATAATATCTTTAATCAAAACAATTGTCAAACTTGGCGGGAGTGTCGGTCTTTAACATAATTGAAGTATTATTTACTATAAAAATATTTTTCTAATTCTTGGCTTGAAATAAATCTACTTGCTTGATTAAAGATAGCTTTTATCGTCCCTCTTTTTAATGTTTGATGATGAGGAATAACTAAAACTTGCTTATGAAAACTTGCTTTTCTGACTAATTTTGCATGACTGCCTTTTTAGGGGATCATTTCAAAACTAAAAGATTCAAGAATTTTTACAATTTTCTTAGAATCTAACGGTCTCAATTTAGGCATGCTGGGGTAATTCGTAATTAACTAAGATAGATGGCTGGCGAGAATAATCAAAATCTGTTACATTTTCGCCTTTAAAATAAAGAGAGACTACTTCTTCAATATTTTTTACTAACTGATCTAAGTTATCCGCTTGGGTGACAATAGATAAATCAATTCCTTCGTTCGGCAACATAAGAATTTTCTTCTTTATATATCCTAAATTGGGCAATTGTTTTCATATAAATATCATTGTAGTAAAAAGTATAAAGAAATCAATATAGCCCTCGGGGCTTTGTCCCGAGGTAATATATCTGCCTTTTGAGTTTTTTAATTCCAAAATATTATAGGAGAGTTATCAACATTTTTAATCTCTTAACATTGTCCTAGACTTTTTTAAGTGGTAAAATATACTCGGTTTGTATTTTAACTTTTAATAACTTTTAATATATTTTTTATGGATGAACAAAATCAAGTAGTCGGTGACCAAAAACAAAATATTAATTTCAAACAACCGGCTATAATCATCATCGCAATAATCGTCATTATTTTATTACTAGCCCTAGTTCTGGCCTTTCGTTCTGGAGTAGAGGTGTCCCCAAGACCTGAAGAGGAAGATGTAATAACAGGTGGTCTAACTCGAGCCGAATTAGAATATTTAGAACGAGAAATGGCTCGCGGGATTGAAGCTCGTCCACTAACTGAAGCCGAAATAGCTTATTTAGAAAGAGAAATGGCTCGTGGAGTTGAAACTCAGCCATTAACCGACGCCGAAATAGCTTATTTAGAAAGAGAAATGAGTCGTTAATTTATTTTATTATCAAAAAATTTAATATTTAATATTTAAAAAAGCTTATGTCCATCACTAAAAGAATCTCATTATCAGCCCTAGCGATATTCACTTTAGTTGCCCTTGTCGGGCCAGTAATAGGACAAGCAAATTGGACACCGGCACCAGGAACTCCGCCGGAGGGCAACCCATCTCCACCGATTCATACGGGCGATGAATATCAAGAGAAAAATGGAGTTTTAAAAGCTCTTGGTTTGATTACTAGAACCCTAGATGTTTTTATTAATGGAACTTATACTGGAAGTGTATTAAAGATTAGAGAAAATACTACAAAGTTTCCTAATTATAACGATTATGCTGTTTCCATTGCCACTTATGGAGCAGTTGGTGGAAATAATGGCAGAAAAGGAGGTTTAATAGTTCAGGCTGGTTGGAGTAATACTACCAGCACCATAGCTCAATTTTCAGCCTTGACTTCAGGATATCTTGAAGTTCCTAGGATGACAATATTAAGCAGTGGTCGGGTTGGTATCGGAACAACTAGTCCCGATACTCAAATTAATGACGCAGACGGAAATAAGGTTGGTGATGTTCTGCTTCATGTAACTGAATGGATAAAGGCCAAAGGTTTAAGGGCGGACGATATCATTGTTGACAACTTAACTGTCAACGATAATTTTTATTTTGAAGATTATTTACTAGGATTTTGGAAGAAAGTTTCATCAGAATCACCTCATATTTATTATGATGAAGGCGGTGTGGTTGTTGGAGATACTGGTGCAAGAAATCCCATTCAGTCAATATATGGAGGCATAGGTAAATTGACAGTTTATGATGGTGATATCTGGTTGACGAATAAAGCTGTGACTAGTGACAAAATTACAAAAACATATTATTACCAGTTGTTAGCAGAACATATATCTAGAGAATCAGTAGGAACCTACACAAATGCCAATGATTCAACATATAGATGTCCGTTTGATATTGAGCAAAATAATGACGAGGGTTTGTCGACAGTTGGAAATTGTACACTCATAGGTAATGATAATGATCCTCAATATGATGATTTAATAGAGACGTATATTGATTATGGATTACCAAAAGAAATAACTATCTACGATGAAGGATATACACCCTATACAAGTTTCGCAAGTATGAAACCAAGGGGAGAAAGGGATAATGAAGTTTTCTGTTATGATTGGTATGAGGACCAAGGTCCTCGGGCTAAATATTATGAAGTATTTGTTCGGCAAACATCAGCTGAGGAACAATTTTTTCCTGGAATAGGTTCGCTTGCTTTTTTTGACCAGAAAAATGAGCCTTATGCTGGGTATATATCTGCCGACGATGGTAAGATTAAGTTAGGGCAAGGATTTAGACATTTTCAAGACCAAGGAAATTTTGATAAACCTGATATGTATTTAGGGAACCTTAATCCTTTTATGACTATCAACTATAGAGTATCGGATAATACTAAGATTGGAAACATTGGTATTGGTACCGTAGATCCTCAAGAGAGATTTCATGTTGTTGGAAGAACTAGGCTTGTTGGAGAATTAAATTCTTTCGGTGGCGCTAATTTCTTACAAGGCCGTGTCGGTATTGGAACAAGTTCACCAGCAAGAAACCTCCACATATTTAGTAACAGCTCTGACCCGGTATTAGCAGTAGAACGAAGAGATTCTACTGACTCAACCAAAGATGGTGCTTTGTTGTTTATT